>Ga0099828_10001494_pt1 | contig 15701 bp, 13 predicted proteins | sample CZO8metaG_2_FD_79338 | JGI IMG/M metagenome (GOLD analysis project Ga0099828, IMG submission 79338) | Vadose zone soil microbial communities from the Eel River Critical Zone Observatory, Northern California, USA - CZOApr15con2H1.8 metaG | ecosystem: Environmental > Terrestrial > Soil > Vadose... | reverse complement strand
TCACGCGAGTGGCATCGCCCAGTACTACTACTTCGGGTCTGATGTACTCCTTCATGGCATTCACCTCCTTTCCTTTTGAACATCAATTGCTAGCTTTCGTTTGGCACGGCTTTTGCCCGCGGCATTTCTCGGCTCGCTACCACCGGCGAAAAATGCTGGATTGCGATGATTTTTCTAGCCTCCACATCCCGAAGCCCGATTCGGCGAACGGAAGGATGAAGCTTTGCAAGCTTCTCGTCCGAGGGGGCTTTTACTCGCCGACTTCCCCGAAAACAGAATAGTGTGTTGAAGCGAGAGGCGGTGCTTGTCTGCGCGCGCGCCCCGATCACTGGCTCATCTAGCCGCAGGAGGGCCGAGATGACAACCAAGAAACTCACCGTGGCCTTCGTCACAATCCTTGCAAGCTTCCTGCTGGCAGGTTGTCCCATGAGGATCAAGAGAGTTTCACCAGCGCGTGGTCTGCCGGGGACCATCGTTACCATTCAAGGAAACGGTTTCGATCCCGATCCAACCAAAAACACTGTAACGATCGGAGGGACACAGGCTCGCGTAATTAACGGAGACACCACGAAATTACGGGTCATCGCGCTACGCAACGTCGCAAGCGGGCACGTGGTGGTCCACAAGGGCACCGCCACGGCAAAAAGCAAACAGGTGTTCAAGCGGGATGGAACCACTACGCGGGCCACTCCCCTGCAGGACAGCGATTCGAAGCTCATCGAAGGGCAGGGTTTTGCGGTCGACAGACGTTACGACATGCAGGGCCAGGGTTTGAATCAGAAGGTCCTGATTGTTCTGGCAAAGCCCAGTGATGTCGATCCGGAGGCGCTCGCGCCGATGGGCAAAACTGCTCGCCAGGCGATCGTGGACAAGCTGAACGATCCGAATGGGTCGATCAATGCTTATTTCCAGCAGGCCTCGTACAACAAGGTCGGGGCTGCGTTCACGGTGACGCCGGACTGGATAGCCCTGAGTCAGATCCGGGACTTTTACTGCTGGACGCAGGACGACATCAATCGGGCGCAAACGGCTGTCAATGCCGCGCAGGCGAATGTGGATGCCCTGAATCTGGACCCGAACGCTACCCAGGCGCAGATTGATGCGGCCAAAGCACAACTGGATGACGCGAAGACCAAACTGCAGAACGCGCAAAATGCCGTCGATCAGTTGCAGGAGCCGGATTTTCTCTTTGCAGAAGCACTGATCGGGGCGAAAGCCGTAGTGCCTGACTTCGATACCTACTCCGATTACTACATTGTGGTTGCCGGTCCCTTCTTGCGCGGAGCGTGCTGCTGGAACCAGGCCGCTTACCACGCTGAGTCAACTCGCTTGGGGTTGCTCTTTGATATCACTCTCGCAGGCAGCAAAGGTGGGGTTTATGTGAGTCAGCAGGCGGATTGGGGCCGGATGACGCACGAACTTTCTCATTTCTTTGCGGGAGGCGATCTCTATTCGGAAGGATTCGCGGACGGCAGCTTTGTCGAGGGGACTGCAGCGCCGTTCGATCTCATGGGAAATCACGATTCCCACCCGCTTTACAGCGCCGCGAACATGGCGCGGCGACTGCATTACGTGGATGAGTCGGCGAATGGGAACGTCCAGTTCCTGGAGTGGGGAAGCGTACCGGACTTCGACCAGACGTTCGACCTGGTAGCCCACGAGATCGCGCAAGATCCGACTGGTGACAACACCAAAAACATTCTGCAGTTGAAAGTTACGGATGGACTCTTCTACTACGCAGAAGTGCGGCAGCAGTCCGATCCGGCTTTGGGGGCGAACTATGTCTATGACCCGAACATCCCGCTGGATCCATCGAATCCGGCGTGGAAAGGTGGAGTGATCTTCCTCAAGTCGGTGGAGAACAACAACCAGAGCAATAACAACGAGCGGCCGGTCAGTCTTCTTCAACCACCACGGATGCTGCAGGTGGGAGATTCTTTCAGCGACCCGGCCAGGACAATACGCATCTCGGTGACCAACAAACTGGCAGACCGGCCGGCGAAATATCAGGTACGAGTGGAATGGGGCCATCTGCCGGCGGCCGATCCGAATGGACAGTTTGATCTGCGGATTACGCCATGGTCGCCGCCCCCGTGGGAGAGTCCAGACATCTGGGCCAACAGCCCAAAGAACGATCAGACCATGCCCCCGAAAATCATCTACAAGAACCATGAACCAGGAGATGATACGAAACCGATCGGGAATGGAGATCCCCCATGGGTAGGTCACGACAACACCTTGTTTGCCCGGATCACAAACCAGGGCATGGTTCCGACGCCGGAGTCGGTCAAAGTCACTTTCTACGTGAACACGCCACCGGGTGTCGGGGACAACGGCACCTGGGCACCCTTTGATACGGTGGATGCCGGGATTTCGGCCGCGGGAGAAACGAAAGTAATACAGACGACAAACAAATGGCGACCGGCAGTCGGAGAACACACTTGTGTGAAGGTTTTCATCCAGCCACAGACGGGCGAAGTCACCTTTGACAACAACCAAGCGCAGGAGAACTTTGACGAGTTCGAGACCGGCGCAGCCAGCCCGTACGCTCCGGTGGAACTCGATTTCTTGGCACGGAACCCATACAACGCGCCGGGAGTGATGGACCTATTTGCTCGGAATGTTCCTAGCGAATGGTTCGTGGCCTTCGATCACGGATCGGTATGGTTGCCACCTAAGGGCAGCCGACCCGTACACGCGGTGATCTGGACGGACCGAGCTGCAGAATGGACGACCGATCAACACAGCAAGTCTCCACGTAAAGCGCTGATCAGCCTGGAAGGAAGAATGGATCGCTGGGGCGATCAGATCTTCGCCGTGGGCGGGATCACGGCATTTACCCAAGCCGTGCGTAAGGTGGAGGTCAGAGTATTTCTGAAAGAGCAGCAGGCGTCCCTAGAAAGACCTTTGTACGTGGCCGGCCAAGTGACACCACCAGCGGGTGTTTCGCCGATTGCGATTCACATTACGGATCCGGACGGCAAACTCACGGTCGAACTGACTCAAACTAACAGCAGTGGCGGGATCGGCTATGCAACCAATTTCCGTCCACGGAAAAGAGGACCGCACAAGTTGCAGGCATTTGTGTTGGGAGGAAGTGTGGCAGGAGAGGCGGAATCGCCAATCGTCGATTTTGTTGTGCCGTAACCTGACATTTTGCTGTTTCCAAGGTTCACTAACGTAGAGCAATTGCAAGCGACAGAGGGAAGCGGGACATTTGGCCATCAATTGGAATTACTGGTGTTCCATCAAGGACGAGCTCTACGCCGCGCTAGCGCAAGTGCTGGGGATAGCGGTTGGGGCCGAATGAAACCGAGTTCATGTAGTGATCACAATAAGAGTGGAAAGCCGAAAATGGCAGGCGGTCCGCAAGAATGGCGCGCGCACACGAACCGCGCGGAAAGATTCGGGTATCCAGTGAGCGCTCCAGTTAGTGCAGCAAAGCCATAAGGCCTGAACTGGCGGAGTTTGACCGGGAGGAGGTCCCATGGCCCTTCACCATATCTATCTAAAGATTGAGCAAATCCCTGACTACAGCCCGGTGGAGCCCGAAGTGAAGGTAATCCCGCCGAAGGAGTACCGCCGCGATTGTATGCGGAATCCAGGCCATGAGGACACTTCGATTCCGCAGTCGGAAGTCGATGCACGGAGACTGACCGCGCTGGTCTATCGTGAGTATCTGGACGCGAACTACCAAGTGCCCAAGCCCGACAAACTGGTTCCGGCCGACATCAATGAACCAGTCTTCAACCGGCGGGTGCCGGGCGCAGTCATTTATGCGCACCCTGGAGATCGGCTAAGAATTCACGTACTGAATGGCGACACCATTCCACACAGTTTTCACGTGCACGGGCTGCGTTATGGCATCGACTCGGACGGCGCCTGGCCGCTGGGGACGCAGAGTGCAGATGGGCGTCGCTCGGATGAGATCTGCCCGGAACAGTCCTGGACATATACCTACGATGTTACGGACGAAATGATAGGGGCCTGGCCCTTCCATGATCACTCCACACGTTTGCGGGAGAGCATCAATCGGGGTCTCTTCGGGGGAATCGTCGTGCGTCCCCGGAACCATCGGCCGCACGTGCCACCTTTGACCTTGCCTCCCTATGTGGCGCAATACCTAAAAGAAATTGAGAAGCGTTTTCGACCGGCTCCCCCTGGTCTTGTCGAGCGCATACAAGAGTGGGCGTTATTGGACTATGTTCATCCTTTCCCGCATCACCCGGCCGTGATTGAGGTGCCACTTTTCTTTCACTTCATGGCTGCCGCAGGCAGCACCCCGGCGTTCGACAGCGGCCCGTTGGCGCCCGGAGCCACGTTCGAAGTCACCTTCGGCGCAGAAGGGACGTTCAACTATCACTGCAACATTCATCCCATCATGCAGGCTCAGGTCACCGTGGCCATGGGAAAGCCGAACTTCTCCATGGTCAATATCGTTTCGACGCCTGACATGAAGTTTGATCCCGCAACGATTGAAGTGGCGCCCGGAGGCAAGGTCCGCTGGACCAATCTGGGTCCGCTCACCCACACTGTCACCGAAGATGCCGGGGGGAAACCATCCTACTGTTTCAATGGCCGCTCCTTCGTGGGAAACACGCCGACCATCCTTGCCCATCCCGGACAGAAGATCCACTGGTACATTTTCAATCTCGACTTGGGTGAAGTCTGGCACAACTACCATCCACACTCTCAGCGCTGGACCTTCGCCGACAACACCGTCGATGTGCGTAGTATCAGCCCCGCAGAATCGTTTGTCGTGGAGACCGTCGCTCCTCCGGTATTGCTGCTTTCGCCTGAAATCGAAGAGGCCCAGAAACCAGATTGCCGGCCCAAAGATGCGAAGCCTTACAAGGTTCGTGGGGATTTCCTCTTCCACTGCCACATCGAGATGCACATGGCACAGGGCTTGGCTGGCGTTGTGCGGTCGCAACAGACACTCTGGCTTACGGCTGAGCAGGCTGAGCAGATCGCCAAGGAAACTGGCCTGCCGCTGGATCCGGGGACAAACACCTGCCCGCCTATCGACCTCGACCGGTGTACTCTTCTCGGCTGTGGGAAGTGGGAGGAGGTACCGAGCGATCCGCAGGTGCCCCTCGTGACCTTCATGCACTCCGCGCTGCTACCCAAAACGAACAAGGTTCTCTTTTGGGGGTACGTCCGCACTGACCAAAGCCGCCTGTGGGATTACACCACCCCGGCTGGCAAGTATGACTTCCCCCAAAACCAACCCGGTGACGTTGCCCCAGCACCGCCGAACCCGCCATACTGCAACCTGCATTCCGCGGGGCACGCGTATCTGGACAATGATGAGGGGACATTGTTGGCTCATGGTGGTGAATCCCAAGACGAAAAACAGACGTTGCTCTTTCATCCCGCTACGCTGCAGTGGGAGCGGAAATCTCCCACCGACCACGGGCGCTTCTATGCGACCACACTCACTCTCCCCGACGGCAAATTGCTCACTCTGTTTGGTTCATTAGGACCCGACAGCATTGAAGTCTACGATCCGGGTACAGGGACATGGTCGGCACCCAAGGCGCTGCCAGCTTCGTTCGACTATCGGTATTACCCGTGGACTTACCTCCTTCCCGGTGGCGAGCTGTTCATCGCCGGGCATCAGAAGACCACGCGCCGTTTCGACTGGACCGCCAATCCGATCATCGACGACCCGGCGAAACGATGGGACACGAACGCGGGAGACCGCAGCCCTGGCGGAAGTGAGAGAGGAACATCGGTATTGTTGCCGCTACGTCCGCCCAACTACGAACCTCGAATCCTGATTGCAGCCGGCAACTCGCCAGCGGCGCAACAGACTTCTGAAATGATTGATCTCTCGGAACCCATGCCCAGTTGGAAATATCTGCAAAATCTGAATGTGGCGCGTCCAGACCAGTGCACATCTGTACTCCTCCCGGATGGCAAGGTGTTTCTTGCCGGCGGAGTCATCGGTGCGCCGGGACCCGCCGAGATCTTCGATCCGGAGGCTCCGGATAAGGGCTGGGCGCGTTGCGGTGACATGAAATACGCCCGTGGCTACCATTCTTCAAACATCCTGCTGGCCGATGGAAGCGTGCTCATGGGTGGCGACCCACAAACCGGAGGCGGACCGACCCCTCACGAACGTTACTACCCGGCGTACTGCTTCATGGCTAGACCCACGATTTCCAACGCTCCCGCCCTCACCAACTACGGCGCAGCCTTCACGGTTCAAACACCGGACGCGGCCACGATTGCGGAGGTGGTCTTGTTGCGACCAGGTGCGACAACGCACGGCTTCAACATGTCGCAGCGGTTCGTAGGTTGTGAAATTACCGGACAGGCGGCGGGATCAATCCAGGTCAAAGCTCCGCCGGACGGAAACGTCGCCCCGCCGGGCTGGTATCTGCTTTTTATCGTCACAAGCGGGCGTGTGCCTTCGGTCGCGAAGTGGATTCGCCTAACACCCTAATGTTCATGGGTGATGGACATGGCTCGGCCTCGGTAGCAGAAGTTCTCTGCACAAGGGGCACTGGGATCGGCAAGGGAGGCACCGGAAGCCTTGCGTCCGGCCGCGTCGGTGCGCCCGGTGCTTCAATTCAGCCCGTCGCTGGCATCGCGCAAGACGTGTAGGAAGCGGACCGTTTCTTGTAGGCTGAAACGATTCTCTGTAGGTAAGGGAATTGAAATACCGTCCGATGACGCATCGTCAGAAATGTGTTTTGGAGGGAATCCGTGGCCAAACGAAAGAGCGTGAATGCCTTGAGTAACGCGAAGTTGACGCAACTTCGCACCCTGCTCGACCAATACATCAGCAAGCCGACCAACAACCCTGTAGCCGAGCACCAGAATGCTGGAATGGATATGACGTTGATGATTCATGACCAGGGGTTTGTGGCATGGCACCAGCACTTTCTCGCGGAGCTGGAGACGTGGCTGGTGAACAACGGTGGCTCGCAGTTTGTGCCATTGCCGTATTGGGACCCGGCAAAGCCAATACCAGCGCAATTGAACAAGAACAATAACAACGTAAACATGCCGCTCCCGAAAAATCTCCGGCCTGCGGCGCTAAAAAAAATCAACAGCTACAATGTCATCAACAGCCGCCTTGTGCCGTACCACAACGCTGTACATAATGCGCTTGGCGGGCAAATGCCGAATCCGGATACCTCTCCGTCGGATCCCATATTCTGGCCGTTTCACTCCTTTCTCGTGGTCGTCTACGAACGTTGGCGGAATAGCTGACAACCAGCCTTGCCGCTGGCAGTCACAAGTAGACGTTGAAGAACGGCTGACGCCGTTGAGGTTTTGGCCCACGACTTCCATTGAGCACACCAGTCGCTGCCCGTTCTGTCATCACTAGCCAGCCGGCCCGCGTCGCACAGGTTGCTTGCGCGGGCTTCCTTACTGTACGAACAGAGTGATGGGCCACTATCATTCCTTCGACGGGCTGCGAGTCGTGAATTCGCTTCCTGAAGTTTGCATTTTCAGCCGCACAGTGTCAGGCAGGCTGTGGACCTTGTTTTTCGGAGATGGATAAGGGCTCTTGCGCGTCCTTCTTGCTAATTAAATTCATGGCGGCCTGATATAACCTGGAACGCAATTGATAGCGCTCGTTGGCGCGCGTGATGTAGCGGACAGCGATTTCGACGCCGCCGCTTACCGGTTTTACATTGATGGCCGGGGCAGCCGATAGCGCACGCATGCTCCGGGAATGCGCGGCATGCTGCCATTCTTTTTCGGCTTGACCCGCGCTCTCTGCGGTAGCTTCCAGCACAGTTCTTTGAATGGCCTCAACTATCGGGTACGGATTCTGGCTAGAGGCCAAGACGAGTGTCAATTCATCCCAAAGCCACTGGCCCGAAGTGGAAAAATTGAAGTAGTGGCCCTCGATGGCGAAACTGTTGGTGAAAGTAACACGTCGCCCGGTCGGATGACCAGAGTCGGTCCAGTTGCCGGTTTCCAGCAATACCGTATGAAACATTCCGAGCTCAACTACTTCCCCGGCTACTCCGTTAATTTCCACCCAATCACCTAAGCGGATCCCATTTCTTCCCATCAGAACGAACCAGCCAAGAAAGCTCACGATGAAATCTTTCAACGCCACTGTAAGGCCCGCGCCGGCAAGTCCCAAGATAGTCCCCAACTGGCTTGGTGGACCGAAAATCACCAGCAGGATCAGAGCCAACGCAATGATTTGTAACCCGGTGCTTATTACCGCCTGGAGACTGTCCGCCTGACGAGGGTCCAATCTGACTTTGTTGAGAAGACGTTTTAGCCAACTGTCGAAGAAAATCCCAACCAACAATATAGCTACAATGACAGTAGTGCCTGACAACCCTCGGTGAATTACGGTTCGTTGCCTTGCCGTGACCACTTCGATCCACTTTCTATACGTTTCGGCCAGGTGCTTCTGATCCTCGATGCGCTCGTCAGCGTTTGTAAGTGCTTTCACGGCGGCTGAGCGGCGTTTTGTGGCATTGACAACATCGGCCGAAGCTTCGCCGGTAGAGCGGATAGAATTTGCATCAACGGGAGGCGTAGGCCCTTCCCCAAGTGTCACCGGAACTTTCTGTTTCTGGGTTTTGATGTTCGATTCGAGAGCGTCGCGCTTTGTTGTGAACGTGATCGCTGCCGATTCTGAATCTTGCTTGGCCTGCCACAATTGCAACTTCTTATCATGCAGCTCTGACCATTGCTGGTAATGGTGAACCAGCCCGCTTAGGTCGGGCGGAGTGGCAGTGTTAACCGTCGTGGTATCTGCGATACGCGATGCGGCCTCATGATCTTTCATTAACTGCTCAATCCGGCCCTGGGCATCACCACCGGCCCGGGTTAATTCCTGCTTTGCGTTGTCCACCTCATCCTGATCGAGCTCTACCTGGACTTTCGCCTGTTCCAGTTGATCTTCCAGGCTGTCCTGTTTTGCACCGGTCGCCTTTGCTAGTGCTGCGGTAAGTTGCGCGACCCGTGCATTGTCTCCGTCGAGGGATTTCTCCGCGTTTTGGAGCCTAGCTTGGATCTGTTTCGCTTCGGCGCTCAACACCACTGGGTGCACTCGGGCTTGCGACACCGCTGCGGCAAAAGCCAGGTCCATCTCGCGATCACCGAGGCGCAGGGCTTCCTGTGCGAGTGGCAATTCGTCCGCACTAGTGGGCATTTGCGCCAACCGCCGTGCGGTATAGAGAGGACTCTGATCAATCGAAGACCCATGCACCGCTTGGGACAGCTCGTTCCCCGGGGTTGCCTGCGATGTCATCGACCTGCCGGTGCGAAACAATCCGTAAGCGATGACTCCTAGCAATATGATCAGTGTGATCGTTGCCACTTTTTTCGTCGTCTTCATAGAGGCTCGGCGATACTTCTCTCCTCCATTATGCAGCGAAGCTGAGCGATTCAAAAGATCGTTGGACGCACCCTGGGGGACTCTTTTGGGAGTCTGTGGAACTCTTCGAAGGGCACATCTGCAAGAGGCCTCTATCACCCGGGTCGCCCTACGAATGAAACCGGTACTGCACTTGAAGCCCGATCATGCGGGGATCAGCGATGTCCCCGATTGCGCCATGTGTTGGGATCCGTTAGAGAGGCGCTGCTCGTTCGTAGAGCCGACACCCATGCCACGACCCAAGCTCGGCCCGTTCTCTTCGGATGTCGCACCGCCCTGCCGCAACATGCCCACGCCCTCTTCCATGCCGAGGCCCGCAGGCATGGCACCATTCCTTCTTGTCATCGGGCCGACCATCGAAGACATCTGGTTCATCATGTGGTGCGGCAAGTGACAGTGCAGCATCCAGTCGCCAGGATTATTGGCGACGAACTCAATGTCGCGCGCCTGAGCCACACCCACCAGCACCGTGTTGCCAGGTCCCACGTTGACTGTGGCTGACGGCCGCCTTCCGAGCCGGTAACCACGAACTGATGACCGTGCAGGTGAATCGGAATGGTGGTCCATGCCGAGATTGACCAGACGAATGCGGACGCGATCCCCCAGCCTCACGACCAGAGGAGTAGTCGCGGGCCCTGCTTTGCCGTTGAACGTGAGCCAGTTAAATTTCATGTTCATGGAGTTCGGCACGGTGTTGTTGGGCAGGACCGCGTATTCCTGCAGGATGATGGCAGAATCCTTGTCCACTTTCGGCCGGTAGGGTTTCGACGGATGGATGATGAAGGTCCCGATCATGCCGATCATCTCCTGCATCGCCAGAACGTCATTCGACTCGTCTTACGCTCCAGTCCAGCATGGTCACTTTCCAGCCAGTGTCGCTTCTGCGGAGAACGTATACCGTCCACACGTCGGGCGTGTCATCTTTCTTGGGGATATATGCACGATTCATCCTCGAATAGCCCCAGGCCAGTGAGGCCGTGGCCTCTATTCTGACCATTTCTGTTCTGTATGGCGTGCTGGATACCTTGAACTCAGGAAGCAGATGGTGGTCTCGAAAATCCTGCCAGCCGTCATTTCGATGCCCATTCTCAAAAACAACAATGTCCGGCGAAACCAGTTCTTCAATTGCCTGCAGGTCGTGTTGCTGAAGGGCCATTTCAAAACGGCTGATGACATTGCGGACTTCCGTTTCTGCATCGCGAGCGGGTTGTCCGAAGACGGTCACAAAGTATCCCGCTCTTGCACGCACCATGTAGCGCGGATTCTTGACTGTGATTTTGACTCGTCGATAAGTTCCATCTTTTGCCTTGTTCTTCGGGTAATAGCCAAGCGAATATTGCATTCGTAGCTCGGCCCCTACTTGCTGGCAGGTTTGATCGATTCGATCAACGCCATTTTTGTGGTGTTCACCCTGCAGAAGAAAAGTTCGTCCACCCGCGACGCTGGTGACTTGTCGAAGTTGCATCTACATCGACTGTATCCTTAAATATGCCGAGCAAGTGGCCGAAGCTGCCTCGCTCACCATGTCCTATTCCCAGGGCGTAAATGATTGCCTCGGACTGCTGAGCCGTTGCCACGGCTTCCTTGAGAGTCACAGTACTGCTGGTGTCGTTGCCGTCGGTGATAAGAAGGAGTGCTTTCTTCTTGTGCTTCCCCGCTTGCAAATGCTGCAAGCCTTCCGCTATGGCCTCGTACAGTGCAGTGGAGCCGCCAGGGTAGAGCCGACCAATGGCTCGGCGCAACAGTTGGCGGTCCCCCGTAAAATCCTCCACAAGCGAAACGTTGGAGCTGAATCTCATCAGAAAAATGTCGTCGTCCGGTCGTGGTATCGATGAAGTGGATCACCGCGTCTTGAACCTCGTCGATTTTGTCGACTATGCTACCGCTGGTGTCGAACAGAATGCCGACGCTGACTGGAACGCGATCGTCGTTATGGAATACGGAGATGTCCTGGAGAACGCCATCCTCATAGACTGCAAAGTCTTGCTTCTCCAGATTGGGCACTGCGCGATCGTCTTGATCCGCAACCGTGGCGGTGAGGCTTACGAGAGTGACATCAACCTTAGAAGGGCGGAATTTCCTGGGAAGCACCGCCGATCTCCTGTGCCGCCGCACTGTAACACAGGAGAATCCACAGCCCTAAACGAAAGCAAACGATGTACACACTTGCGTGAGGAGCACGACTCCCCATAGTGCCCTCCCAGGAACACACCTTCTACGCTTTCGGAATGTCGCTGCTTTCGTGATGCACAGACGGAACAAAAAGTTGCATCTCGTCTAGCGGCAGGTTGCGCATCTAACAAACCGAGGTTTAGAATCCGTTCGTGCTCCCACGCAGATTGGTAACGAGCCTGGTGGTTATAGCTCTGCTGGCAGTGGCGACTACAGCCGACGCGAGCGTTTGTAACGCCAACTGCGCACTTGCCGCGCTAGGCCGGTCTCACGATCAGCACCTGCATCACCCCCAGTCATCTGCGTTGACAGCAGCGCAACATCACCACCATGATGGCTTGAGTTCACACGCGCGTGAGTCAAGGTCGCTTCTTGCGTTTCGGTCCCCAAAATGTGGTGTCTACTCACAATTCCTGGCCCTTACGAGCGCTTCCAAATTCAGCCTGACCAAGAGCGCCTTTTCCGCGGAGAGGGTAGCCGTTGACGGGACCATTGTCTCTGCGCCGGACCTTTCACCTCAGGACCTGTCACTTCCATGTTGGGTTCATTCGCCGCCCGGAAGTACCCAACCCTCTGTCGTAGCTCCCCTCAGAATCTAGAGCCGCTGCTAGACCCCTAGTCCTCCATCCGGCAGGAAGGCAGAAGCTCGCGCAGAGTGCGCTAGCTCCTTCGCTTGCTTGTTGTCCAGGGCTGGTGCCCGTCCAAGCTTGGATCACTGAACATTGCGAGGAGTTATGTCCAGCAGGCGTAATTTTCTGAAAAACATTGCCACATTCGGCGCAGGTGCGGTCGCTTCCGCTAAAGCGTTTGCCAGTGAACATAGTGGCATGCAACACAACATGCCAATGCAACACGGCGCCCAGAAAGCTGCTGGGCGCTCGCGCATGGCCCTTATTGTCGCCCATCCGCTATTAGTCGAAACGCCCGATGTGCCTCAGCTTCCCTGGCGGATAGATGGCGGTGTAAAGGAATTTCATCTCGTTGCCGAGCTCGTAAAGCGTCGCCTGATCCCAGGACGCGAGATGGCGGTCTGGGGCTACAACGGTTCTTGCCCTGGCCCAACAATCCAGGTCAATCAGGGTGACCGTGTGCGGATCGTTTTCGAGAACCACCTTCCCGAGTCGTCCACCATTCACTGGCACGGCCTGGAAGTCCCGGTGGGGATGGACGGTGTGCCCTATATCAGTCAGAAACCAGTTGCGCCCGGCGGCAGCTTTGTTTACGAGTTCACGCTACATCAAGCGGGAACGTTCTTTTACCACGCTCACGGGGCCATGCAGGAGATGATGGGCATGATCGGTTTGTTCGTCATCCATCCGCAGAAGGCCTGGACACCACGAGTCGATCACGACTTCGGAATCGTCTTGCAGGAGTGGGCCATCCTGCCCAACAGCAACGTCCCCAATACCGCCAACATGGAGTTCAACTGGCTGACCTTCAACGGCAAGGCAGGCCCAGACACGACGCCGCTAGTGGTGCGTCATGGTAGCCGTGTAAGGATCCGGCTGGTGAATCTCGGCATGGACCATCACCCGATCCATTTACACGGAAATACGTTCTTCGTCACCGGCACAGAGGCGGGCCGCCAACCCGAAGGGCGCTGGGGACCGGAAAACACGGTGCTGGTTGGAGTAGCCCAAGCGCGTGATATCGAGTTCGAGGCGAATTATCCCGGTGAATGGATGCTGCATTGCCATCTGCCCCACCACATGATGAATAGTATGTCGGACCTGATTGGTGACCGCATGATGACGACCATGAGGCTCAATGACAAGCAGGCGCTGATGCAGATGCAGACTTATGCCGACAACATCGGCGTCGAGCACATCCATCACGCCCCGATCGCACCAGACGCCAACAAAGCTCCTGGTTTTCCCCAGGATGCCTTCATGGAAATGGGAATGGACAAGGCGGTGTACCGTCCCGAGAACTACGGGCTCCCTCCGAACTGGAGCGCCAATGTGATGGGCATGATGGCGTTGGTCCGTGTGGTGCCGGACGAGTTGTACGAAAAGATCATGACGATGAAAGCGCGAGGCGAATCACAAGCACCTCAACAACCGGACCACACTCACGAACACCCCCAGGGGTAAGGCTCTGATAGCAACCCGATTTCTCAGAGAGGAAGGCTGATGCGATGACCAAGCTCCAGGCAACGATCATTTCCCTCATGCTGATCAGTATTCTTGCTGTACTGCCGGCGCACGCGCAGACGTCTCCGCCTCAGGAAGGCAATGGAGCGACCGCACAGCAAGCACCGCCGAGTTCCAAGCAGGCTCCGAAACGCAGCCGACAACAGGCTGCTCACACGTCTGGATCTGCTCAGCAAGGCTCCCAGCCCAATCCATCTGAGCCCGGTGCCAAACCGGAAGGCAACCAGATGGAAGGCATGCAGGGGATGGAGGGTATGCAGCATGAAGCTCCAACTCCGCCAACAACCCAGCAAGAGCGGCGGAGCGAACCACCTCAGGCTCGCGAACAGCAGCCTGGCCAGGGAATGGAAGAGATGCCCGGAATGGAGGGCATGCAGCATGGAACTGGGCAGAAAATGAAGATGGAGCCCCTGCCACCGCCTGTCGTTCCTAAGCTAGGCATGACGCAAGCCACGGCCAAGGCACCGCTGGTGCACTTGGAAGAGCTGGAACAGATGGCGCTCAATGGCAACCCCACATTGCTGCAAGCGGCGACAGAAATTCGCGCAGCAACTGGACGGAAGTTGCAATCGGGCCTGTGGCCCAATCCGACGGCTGGCTACACGGGAGAGGAGATTCGTGGCGGTTCTTTCGGCGGCGGCGAGCAGGGATTCTTCGTTCAGCAAGATGTCATTCTTGGCGGCAAGCTGGGACTCAACCGCAAGATCTTTGCCCAGGAAGTCCGCCAAGCGGAAGCGGAAAATGACGAACAACGGCTGCGCGTGACCAATGCGGTGAAGATCCAGTACTACCAAGCTCTGGCGGCGCAAGAAATGCTGGACATGCGCAAGGAGCTGTTCCGCATCTCTTCCGAAACCGCCAAATACAGCCGCCAGCTCTTCAACATTGGCCAGCAGGACGAGAGCGAGGTTTTGCAGGCAGAAGTAGAAGCCCAGGAAGCGGATCTGGCCGTTGTTGCCGCTGAGCATGTGAGGCGGCGCGCGATGACGGCGCTCGCGGCAGTTGTCGGTAATGCGAGTGTTCAGAACGCAACCTTGGGTGGCAGTCTCGAGGAAGACCTTCCCGAACTGGACGAGCAACAACTTCTCGACTCCTTATTGCGGGAGAGCCCGGCCGTGCGCATCGCCCAGGTCGGCGTGATGCGCGCCGACGCCACGCTCGCCCGAGCGCGCCGGGAGAGGGTGCCTGATCTTGTCCTGCGAGGAGGACTGCAACAGAACCTGGAGCAGGTGGAGACCACCGGCCGCCCAGTTGGTCTGCAGGGCTTTGCCGAAATCGGTGTGCGACTAAAGCTTTTTGATCGTAATCAGGGCAACATCCAGGCGGCGCAGGCCGACTTAGAGCGCACGCGGGCGGAGGTCAAGCGCATTGACTTGGTTCTCCGCGAGCGGTCGGCATCATTTGTGGAGAACTATCGCACCGCCAAGATCATGGTGGACCGCTATCGCGCCGAAATCCTGCCCCGCGCACAGCGTGCCTATGAATTGATCTACAAGCGGTACGGACTGTTGCAGGCTTCGTATCCCCAGGTCTTGCTTTCCGAGAACATGTTGTTCAAGGCGGAGACTGATTACGTGAGTTCCCTGGAAAAATTGTGGAGCAATTCGGTGACGCTCCAGGGATTCCTGCTGACCGACGGTCTTGAGGCCCCCGCCCGCCCATCCGACGTGGATCGTCCCGTGCGCGAGGTCAATGTTCCGGCCGCGACAAGCATGTCAGGCCAGGAGAGGTGACCATGGGGAAGAAAACCAAGCTTTTCTTGTGGGTGGTTCTACTGCTTGCGGTCGCAGCCGTCGTGCAAGGAGTTGCTTTGATCCGGCATGGTTTCAGCGCCCGTGACCAGCCTTCGGCTAGAGACTTACTTGGCGCGGACCGCCCGGCGCCTGGCCGTCCCTTCTGGGGCGAAGAGCGAGAAGAACCCGTTCACAGCGTCACCAGAATTGATGGCCGAGGCGAGAGCACATTTTGCCGACCACTGTGCCGTCTGCCACGCCAATAACGGAAGCGGGAAT
>Ga0099828_10001492_pt1 | contig 15710 bp, 13 predicted proteins | sample CZO8metaG_2_FD_79338 | JGI IMG/M metagenome (GOLD analysis project Ga0099828, IMG submission 79338) | Vadose zone soil microbial communities from the Eel River Critical Zone Observatory, Northern California, USA - CZOApr15con2H1.8 metaG | ecosystem: Environmental > Terrestrial > Soil > Vadose... | reverse complement strand
GAACCCTTCGGCAACAGCACGGTTTCTGGCTCACCCAGCGCCAACCCCTACCAGTTCACAGGCCGGGAGAACGATGCCACGGGTCTGTATTTCCATCGCGCGCGGTACTACAGCCCGACGTTCCAGCGCTTCACTGCCGAGGATCCGATCGGATTCGCTGGCGGCTTCAACTTATATGCCTATGTCCAGGACAACCCAATCAGCTTTAACGACCCCTCAGGAACGCAAGGGGGGGTCGTGATTGTTGCACCAATTGCACGCTGGATCGGGGCTAGTATATTGGCATACCTACTTTATCTTCTTCTAAAGAAGGGGGCTCCCCCCGTACCGCCACCGAAGCCCAAAGAAAAATGCGGCAGAGTAGCCAAATGTGATCTCATCCGATATGATAAGCAACTCCGTGGATGCCTATATTACTGCGACGATGGCATGTGGTGGTTTACAAGCGGGCCCTGCGAAACCCCTATCTACAAGCCCTGGGGAGATGGTTTCCCCGGGGGATTGCCCGACATTCCATTGGCGCCTTAAGGGAGTGCTTATGATCCACCCCTCACTCCGGAAGAAACTCGTACGGGAAGGTAGGTGGTCACGGGTCTTTGAGGTGGAGCCGAACTTTTTTGCCTACGAATCGAAATTTGAGGCCGACGGCCTGTCGATTTCTGTTGACGAGCTAAGTGCTGATTGGAACTCCTGGGAGGACTTAGAGAAGCTCGACTTTGCAAACGCATTTCGGTCAAAGGTTGAGATCACCAACTCCGATGAAAAGGTGCTTGAGTTTCTGATGGGCAAGGGGGACGAACGCGTATGGTCCACAATGGCTTTATGCTTGACCCGTCACTCAAACAAGGCAATGACCCTGGATTTCCTGCTCGAGAGACTCAATACCGGTTCCGAGCCCAAGTCAAACTTTATTCAGGCACTTTATGTTCTCGGCGATCCGGCAGCAGTCCCGAGGTTGCTGGAGCTGCATGATCGGCTTTCAGAACAAGTAAAAGAGACACAAGGTACAGCCGATCGCTGGATCGTGTATGACTTTCTCAAATGTTGTGAGGCACTTGTGTACTTCGGGGGGGTGGAACTTTACCAAGACGAGATTCGCCCATTCCTTGATAATCCCGACGAACGGATTCGGAATCACGCCCAGCGTGCTCTTGCTGGCCCACAGCCAGAGGAGTTTGGCAATCTGCCGGGATGAGCACCCTATGGGGTGCCGAGGACCCTTATTCGTGATGTATTCGAGTCGTGTCCCGATCCCTGGGAATTCCTCAAGTGAATTTCACAGACCCTTTCGGTAGAATCCCCGGGGTGTGGTCTCCGACCCCCAGGTTTCAGTTGCACGGGTTTAAGGGGAGCATGACGGACGGCAGATATGAATGAAAAGAAAGAGCTGGTCAAAGAGACGAAATGGGTGAAGGTTTACAGAATCGGAGGGAAGGCACTTTCATATGAGTCGAAGTGCCTCACTGAAGGTCTGCACATCTCTGCAGCTTCGATCAAAAGCACATGGGCGACGCTCACGCCCGAGGAACAGCTAGAGTTCACGATTGCCTTTGCCCCCGGACTAAAACTGTCTGCAGAGGACGAAGAGATTCTGAATTTCCTGATGGAGGTGGGGTCAGAGCCCGTGCTGGGCAACCTGGCATCGCTGTACGCGAGGCATTCTGACCGAGAACGTGTCTTGCCTTTTCTCTTGAGTCGAATCAACCCCTTAGAAAAACGTTGTGGCAATTACTATCAGGCACTTGAGCTACTGAAAGACCCTAGGGCCATTCCTCCTCTTAGGCGTGTGTACGGCGGCTACCGCAGAGCGCTCGAGGAGCGCGAGCTCAAACCTCGCGAGTTGTTCAATTATCTGCAGTGCTGTAGGGCCCTGTGGGTACTTGACGGCTCCGCGGAGTTCGAGAATGCGCTCCGAGCAATGCTTGTCCACTCGAATGAGGACGTGCTTCGGCGCGCTGGACAACTCCTCTCACCGACCGGCGAGGGAAGGTGACCACGTTCGACTACGATGCCCTGAATCGCAGAAAGTTCGCGGGGTTTGGCACAAGTGCCGGTCCGCCGGTCACCTACGAACCCAAACTCAAAGACGAATACGTGGTCTATGTGGCGCATTGGGACCATTTCGGCATCGGGCCCGAGGTGAACGGTGACAAGATCTACCACGGCGCGAAGGACAACGGTTCGGGCGGCGCCGCGCTGATCGAGATGGCGCGCGCCTTCCAGCGGCTCAAAGTGCCGCCGCGGCGCACCCTGCTGTTCCTGGCAGTAACGGCCGAGGAGCAAGGCCTGCTCGGCTCGCGCTACTATACCGAGCATCCGCTGTATCCGCTGGTACGGACTGCCGCGGCCATCAATATGGATGACCTCAACGTTCTGGGCCGCACGGGGGACATCGTGATGATCGGCCGGGGCAGCTCGACGCTCGATGAACTGGTCGAAAGTGTCGCACGCGAGCGGGGGCGCGCGGTCAAGGGCGATCCCGAGCCGGAGAAGGGGTACTTCTACCGCTCCGACCATTTCAATTTTGCCAAGCAGGGCGTGCCGGCGTTCGACCCCCATGAAGGCACCGACTACATCGGTAAGCCGCCCGGGTGGGGGCTCCAGATGCGCCAGCGCTATACGCTGGAGGACTACCACAAGCCGTCGGACAAGATCAAAGACTATTGGGACCTTTCAGGCCTCGTCCAGGACTGCCAGCTTTATTTTCTGGTCGGGTACCGGCTGGCGAACGACCCGAAGACTCCGGAGTGGAAACCGGGCGCTGAGTTCAAAGCCAAGCGCGACGCTGCGCTGCGCCAAGCGGCCCCGGCCGCCCGCTAGGCCGGCCCCGCAAAGGGGCCGTTCTTCTTTGCGCACCACGATGAGAATCTGTTGACAATGGCGCGCTAAGTTCATAAGCTTTCGCATGTCTGTCTCTCTCGGAGGCCCTTGTGCGTGCACAGTTGAAAGCCCTTCTTGTCGTCCTTTTAGCCGTGAGCCTTGTGGAAGCCCCTGTGTTCGCTGGGCCTTCCCGCCCGCTGGGCGTGGTCCTGCAAGCGGATCGCGCTCGGGTGAGTTCGGGGGATGCGGCCAGCGGCGCCACGGTGTTTGACGGCGATACCCTGAGCACCGAAGCGGCTGGAGCACTGCGCGTGCGCCTCGGGGAGGCGCAGTTCCATCTGCTGAGCAATAGCCTTGCCACCGTGCGCCAGAGTTCCGGCGGAACTAGCGCGGCGCTGCAGCGTGGCACTGCCATATTTTCCGTCTCGACCCCCGAAGCATTTGAGCTGCGCGCCTCTGATGCGCGCATCCGCGCGCGGTTCGCGAAGCTGACCTACGCCCAAGTGACCCTGGTTGGCCCGTACGAGCTGCTGATAACCTGCCAGCGCGGCGAGCTCGAGGTCAGGATCGACGATGAGGTTCACACGGTTCCGGAGGCAACTTCCTACCGTGTCTCCATCGAACCGGCCGCGCCCCCGCAGGGCACGGGAGGACGTCCCGTGGTTTCGGGGCGGAGCCGGTGGAAGCTGCTTGCCTTGATCTTGATTGGGGTGGGCACGGGTATCGGCATCTGGCGGGCGACGATCAGCCCCGACAAGCCGTAGCCGCACGCTTCATCGTTTTGTCGCGTTTCCCGCCGGGCGGCTTCACGGCACCCCGCTTCTCTTTTCTCCGGAACCTGCATCCGAGGGCTGAAACCTCCTCAAAACGCTCCGTCCCAGCAGCGACGTGCGAACCAGCAGCCAGCCCTCGATGTTTCTTGGGGAGTTACTCGGCGAGGCAGAGCAGGGTGAGCTGCGGGTCGATGACTATGCGCTTGGGCCGCACCGGGGAAACAAACTGGAACGGCGTCCGCTCGCCGGAAGTGACCACCGTGCCGAGCAGCACGGGCTTGCTCCCAGGCCGCGCGGCATACAGCGGAACGCCAGCGAGGAAGTCTTCCGGCACGCCACTTTGCTTCAGCGTGCCGCGCACCAGGAAGCCTTTGGCCTGCGCCTGCACGGCGAACTCAACCGAATAGTGTGGGATCCCGGTAGAACGCACCCACTGGTCGAAGAACCAGTCCATCGAGCGGGTGCCTTCGAGCGTCATCGCCGAGGTCATCACTCGCTCGACCGCGCGCTGCAAATCTTCGGTGGTCAGTACGCCGTTGCGGTGGCTTTCGAGCAGCCCGCGCAGCAGCTCGACGAAACGCGCGTCGGCGTTTTTGGCAGCGGGGTCGCGGAGCATCATGTGCAGCATGTGAAATACCCACGCGCCTTTGCCGTAGACCACTCGGTCGAAGGCGTCCGGCGACTTGGAGGAGCGCAGGCGATAACCCAGCACGAGCGGGCCGGCGTCATCGGCTGGCTCGGCTTGGCCTGGCGCTCTCGCGGTGAGTTCGCGTCGGTAGCGCTCGAGCCACGCCGTGAGGGCGCGCTCGGGCGTCTTCCTCGTGTCGGCATAAAGCAGCGCAATGTAGTTGGCTAGGCCCTCGTGGATCCACTGGTCGCGGTAACTGTCCCAGCCGACCAAGTTGCCCCACCATTGGTGTGCCACCTCGTGGTAGGGCACGATTTCGGTAAAATGCTCCTGCGCGCGCGCGCTCAGCCCGGCGCGCCGCTGCGCCTCCGGCGTGAGAAACGAAAGCGTGGAGAGATAGAGCAGGCCGGGCCAGCCCTGGCCGAAGGTTCCCGGGATTTGCGAGACGGCCAGCCGATCGAAAGGGAACGGCCCGTTGAACCGCTCGCAGAAGCGCACTGCGTCCGCGATGTCGAGCCCCAGTTGCCGCAGCACCGCTGCCGGGCTGGGCGGGATGTCCGGCAGCGCCATCGGCGCAGAGAAGGGCGAATTCCGCGCCTTGCTGGCGGGCGACTGCGGCACCGGCGAGGCCGACACTGGCCGGCGGAACCGCTCGAGGATGGCCTGCTCGAGCTGGCGGTTGGCGTAGAGTTCAACCTTCAACCCGCCCGCGGTCACCGTTTCGCTGGCGTATTCGCCCAGGTTGAACCCGGCCACGGGGATCGACGTTGCCGAGCGCCAGCGGCCGACGCGCCAATCACCCTCCTCGCGCTCCTCCACTTTGCTCCCTGTGGCGACCAGTTGCAGCCGGCGGGGCCAGCGAAAGGTCAGCTCGAAAGGCGCAAAGCTGCCCGCGCCTCCCAGGTGCGGATACCAACTGCCGCGGTCGCCGACGAAGTAAACGCCGTTGCCGGCGTCGCTGATGACGCTGCCGCGATAGGAAATGCGCAGGCGCAATTCCTCGCCGGCGCGGCTGGCTGTCGGCAGAACCACCCACAGCGCATCGTTGCCGCGTTGCGCAATTTCGTGGCGGTTGACTGCTTCGTTTTGGAAGAAGGTCAGCGGGTGCCCCTCGGCGTCCTCAGCCGACTGCACGGTGAGGAAGCGCGAAAGCTCGAGCGGGATTATCCGCTCGCCGTCGCGCACCGCGCGGATAGTCAGCGTGGCGCTGCCCTCCAGCGTGCGGGCGGGTAGGATGGAAGTCTCAATGGCGTAGCTGACAGGGGCGAACGGCGAGGTAACGCTCTCGGGTGTGTCGGCGCGGGGGAACGAGGCCCAGACGTCGTAATAGTGCACGCCGGCGGACCAGCGTGGCTGGCCGAGCAGCACCTGTTCGGTCCGGCGATTATCCACGAGGACGTCGAACGGGCCCGAGGTGCTCCCTTCCAGGCCGGCGTAGAAGTACGGCACCGGTTGCGACGCGAGCCAATCGGTCAGGATGCGCAGCGAATGCCAGGGGTTGAGGTTGGCGACCACCGGATCCCACTCCTCGGCAAAGCCCGGCTCGTCGCCGGGCCGCAGGCCCGCCTCGCGCAATTGCTCGAGGAGCTCCTCTCCGGTGTTGTCGGTAAAGCGGAAGTAGCCGTGGGAGAACTTCTGGTCGAGCAGCGGGGTGCCCAGAAAGCGCGCCAGCGAGCGCTTCTCGATGGGGTCGCGCGGCAGCGCCAGGGCGTGCCCGCTTCCGGTGAAGACGGCACCGGTGAGCCGGCCATCGTAGGCCGCGAGAAAAGCCAGCTTGCCCTCGGCGAGTGTGAGGCGCACTACATCGCGGCGGATGTGCAGCTCGCGGACGTAATAGACCTGGTGCGCGTCGATGCGCAGGGCGTTGAGGGCCTGATAGAGCTCGCGTGGGCCCGGTGTGGATGATTGCGCCGCTGCGGTGCTGGCCATAAACACCGCCCACGCCGCAATGCGCAGAGCCCTCACGGCACCGACTGTAGCAACTTTGAGCATGCGCCGGCAAGGCGCCCCGCGATGGCCCGAGCGCGTTTGCTAGAATTGGAATGTGCATTCTTCCCCGCCATTTTTGATAGCGCGTCCATGCTGCCGGCGCCTGCGTGCTGTTTTCCTGGCGGGCATCCTGCTGGGCTTGGAGGTCCCTGCCGCGCGGGCCGATACCATCGTGCTGAAGAACGGCCAGCGCATCACCGCTGCCCGCGTCGTCGAGGAGAACGGCCGCGTCAGCTACGAGACTCCAGCAGGGCAGCTCAGCCTGCCGCGGTCGATCGTGGAACGCGTCGAGCGCGGCCCGGCCCCGGCGACGGGGCCCGCGGCGCACCTTCCTCTCACTCTGCCGCCCGCGGAAGCGGCCGAAGACTACGACGACGTGACGCGCGCGGCGCTGCACGATTCCTCGATCGACCGCAGCTACATCAGCAGGCTCGAGGAGGCGGCCCGAGGCGGCGGCGTGGAAGCGGCGGCGCGGGCGGCCGCAGCCCACAAGGCGGCGGCGCTGTTCGAGCTGCGCCGCGGGGATCTCGAGCAGGCCATCGCGCACTACCGCCGCGCGCTCACGTTTGCTCCCGACCAGTTGAGCCTGCTCCTGAACATCGCCTACCTGCACCTGCGGCGCAGCGAGTACACCGCGGCGCTCGATTACCTGGAGCGCGCGCGTCGCGCCGCGCCCGATTCGGCCGACCAGGCCAAGCTGGCCGGCTGGGCCTACTACGGCCTGAACCGCGTGGATCAGGCGGTTGAGGAATGGAAGCGCGCCCAGCGCATCCGTCCCGATGCGGAGGTCGAGCGCGCACTCGAAAAGGCGGAGCGCGATCTTGAGGCCGAGAGCGGTTACCGCGAAGGCGAGACCCGGCACTTCGTCCTGCGCTACCACGGCGGTGCCGCGCCTCAGCTTGCCCGGGATGTTCTGCGCGCGCTCGAGGAGCATTTCCGCGCCATTGAGTCCGAGCTGAATTTCACTCCCGCCGAGCCCATCGGCGTCATCCTCTATACCGAGCAGGCTTTTGGCGACATCACCCGCGCGCCTGGCTGGGTGGGCGCGCTTAACGACGGCCGCATCCGCGCGCCGGTGCAAGGGCTCGCTTCTGTGCCGGCGGAGCTTTCCCGAGTGCTCAAGCACGAACTAGCCCACAGCTTTATCCAGCAAAAGACGCGCGGGCGCTGCCCCGTGTGGCTGCAGGAAGGCGTGGCGCAGTGGGTGGAAGGGCAGCGCAGCGGCGAGTCCGCCAGCCTGCTGATCAGCGCGTATGAGCGCAGGACCTCACTTCCCCTCGCGGCGCTGGAAGGCACTTGGATGAGTCTGCCAGATCAGGCCGCGGGCTACGCGTACGCATGGTCGCTCGGTGTGGTCGAATATGTCGTGGCGACATACGGCATGGGCGACGTTGAGCGGCTGCTCGATGCCGTCTCGGCCGGGCCTTCCACCCAGGCGGCCGTGCAGAGCGTGCTCCGCATGGACTACACCGAACTGGAACGCGAAACCATCAAATACCTCCGCCGCACCTACCAGCGCTGATCTGAGTGCCGCCGCTTTCGAAAGTGGGAGCGAGCCCCTCACTCCATAAAACGCGCCGCTACAGCGTGGCCAGCAGGGCGGCGAGCAGCGCGGCGCGCTCGGGCAGCGCGCGGAGCAGCACGCACTCCCCGGGGCTGTGTGCGCCCTCGCCGACGCCGCCCAGGCCATCGAGCGTGGGCACTCCCAAAGCCGCGGTGAAGTTGCCATCGGAGCCGCCGCCGGTGAACGATTCTTGAAGCTTCAGACCCATTTGCCTGGCCAGCGCCCGTGCTTTTTGGAAAAGCGCGGCGCTCGCGGCGCGCTCGAGCGGCGGGCGACTGAAGCCACCGCGTGCCTGGAGGCGCGCCCCGGGAAGAATGGGGCGGAGCCGGCGCAACTGGGCTTCGAGCCAACGCATGTCTGCGGCGCGCGTGGCGCGCACATCCACGAGCGCGCGGGCGCGTGCGGCGACCACGTTGCTGCGCGTGCCGCCTTCGACCACGTTGGCGCTCACGCTGACGCCGCGCCGCGGACGGTTGAGCCGGGCGAGGCGCGCGATTTGCAGCGCCAGCTCGCGCACGGCGTTAACGCCATCCTCCGGATTGATACCCGCATGCGCGGCGCGGCCCGTAATGATCAACTCGATTTCACCCACGCCTTTGCGCGCGGTCTTGAGCCGGCCGTCCAGCCCAGTGGAAGGCTCCAGCACCAGGACGGCTTGGCTGCGGCGCGCTTCGCGCTCGATCCGGGCGCGAGATGTCTTGCTGCCGATTTCTTCGTCGGAGGTCCACAGGAAAACTGCGCGCCGGCGCGGCCGGAACCCTGTCCGCGCGAGCGCCTCGGCCGCAAACAGGGCGATCACCAGGCCGCTTTTCATGTCGTACGCGCCCGGGCCCCAGGCGCGTCCGCGGGAGACGCGGAACGGAATGCTCGCGAGCGTGCCAGCCTCATAGACAGTATCGAGATGCCCGAGGACGAGAACCTGCCCCCGCGGCCGCCCGCCCCGGCCGAATCGAAGCTTGCCTCCCGGCCGCAGCGTTACGCGGACGTGATCGCCCCGCTCGCGCTGGCGAAGAAACTCGACCCGCGCGCCGCGCTTGCGCCACTCGACGGCCACCAGCCGCCCGAACCGATCCACCGCGGCTTTATCGTAGCTGGGTGATTCGGCGCGCACGAACCGGCCGAGCAGCCGCGTCATTTCGGGTTCGCGCTGGCGCAGGTGGCGGAGCAGGCCGCCCGGGAAGGTGGGAAAAGGCATGCCACGGTGTATGCTAGCAAGCGTAGACCCTTCGAGCAACGCCTGCCGCTTGCGTCAAGGCAAGTAAAGAGGGTGCCCGGACGGGGAGCTGCCCGAACCACGTTTCCCTGGCCGCGTGGTTCGCATATAATCTTGTGATTGCGCGCACGATAAACTCCGCACCGGGACCCCACTGAGGAGACCCGATGATCTTGGACATCAACGGCATCCAGAAGATTCTGCCGCACCGCGCGCCGTTCCTCATGGTGGATGCTATTGTGGAAATGGAGCGCCTCAAGCGCGTTGTGGGCATCAAGAACGTCAGCCCCAGCGAGAATTACTTCCAGGGGCATTTCCCCGGCAAGCCCATCATGCCCGGCGTGCTGATCATCGAGGCCATGGCGCAGACCGGCGGCGTGCTGCTGCTCCAGGAAGTGCCTGACCGTGAGAAGAAGCTGCTTTATTTCGTTGCTGTGGATGAAGCCCGCTTCCGCCGGCCGGTGCTACCCGGTGAGCAACTTCGCCTGGAAGTCGCAGTACTGAACTGGCGCGGCAATTTCTGCAAGCTCGCGGGCAAGGCCACCGTGAACGGCGAGCTGGCGGCCGAGGCCACCCTGATGTGCAAGATGGTGGACCGCGATTCCGAGCCAGCCATGAGTCCAGGCCATGAGTGAGATTGACTCGCGAGCGATTGTTTCGCCGCACGCGCGGCTGGGCCGCGGCGTCCGCATCGGGGCTTACACAGTGGTCGGCGCCGAAGTCGAACTGGGCGACGCCTGCGTGCTTCATCCGCATGCGGTGGTGAATGGGCCAGCGCGCCTGGGGCGGGAAAACGTGCTGCACCCGTTCTGTTCCATCGGGGGCGATCCGCAGGATTTGAAGTACGACGGCGAGCGCACGGAGCTGGTGGCGGGCGACGCCAACATCTTCCGCGAGTACGCCACGGTGAGCCGCGGCACAGTGCAAGGCGGCGGGGTGACGCGGCTCGGCAACCACAACCTGTTCATGGCCTATGCGCACATCGCGCACGATTGCCAGATCGGCAGCCACACCATTTTTGCCAACGGCGCGACGCTGGCCGGCCACGTCACTGTGGAAGACCACGCGACGGTGGGCGCATTCAGCCCGGTGCACCAGTTCTGCCGCATCGGCCGCTACTCCTATATCGGCGCCTCGACGGTGGTGACGCAGGACGTGCCGCCCTTCTCCAAGGTGGTCACCGGGCGGGAGACGCGCTGTTTTGGCGCGAACACGATCGGGTTGGAGCGCCGGGGCTTTCCCCCCGAGCGCATTCACCAGATTGAGCAGGCCTTCCGGCTGCTGCTGCGCTCGAAGCTGAACACCACCCAGGCGCTGGAGCAGATGCGGGCCACGCTCAACGGTTCTGCCGACGTCGAAGAGTTGATCCACTTCATCGAATCCGCTGAGCGCGGCGTGATCAAGTAGGATGTTGCGATGACGCTTGCACACGAACCTGGGCCACACGCCGCCCGCTGGGGGCTGATCGCCGGCAACGGCCGGTTTCCCTTCCTGGTGCTGGAGGGCGCGCGCAGCCAGGGCATTGACATGGCCGTCATCGCCCTGCGCGAGGAGGCTTCGCCGGAGCTTGAACGCGTGGCCACGCGGCTGCACTGGGTCAGCCTGGGTGAGCTGGGCAAGGCGCTGGAACTGCTGCACCGTGAGGGCGTCAACAAGGCCGTTATGGCGGGCCAGGTGAAGCACAACAAAATCTTCAGCTCCATCCGACCCGACTGGAAGCTCGCCAAGCTGCTCTTTTCGCTGCCGGTGAAGAACACCGATGCGCTGATTGGCGCACTAGCCAAGGTATTGGAGGCGGAGGGCATCGAACTGATCGATTCGACGGCATTTCTCAAGCCGCTCGTGCCTGAGCCGGGTGTGCTGACGCGCCGCGCCCCGGATGGGTCTGAGGCCGCGGATATCGCCTACGGACGCGGTATCGCCCGGCGAATTGCCGGGCTCGACCTGGGGCAGACGGTTGTGGTGCGCGATCGGGCGTGCGTGGCCATTGAAGCCATGGAAGGCACCGACGAGACCATCGAGCGCGCCGCGCGCATCGCCGGCGGGGCTCGGCTGGTGGTGGTCAAGGTGAGCAAGCCGCAGCAGGACATGCGCTTTGATGTACCCGTCGTGGGCCTTCCGACCGTCGAAGTAATGCAGCGGTCGCACGCTACGGCGCTGGCCGTGGACGCCGGGCGCACGTTGCTGTTTGACCGCGCGCGATTGATTGACGCGGCCGACGCGGCGGGCATTGCCATCCAGGTTTTTGAGCCGGAGGCGCCGGCAGAAGTATCGCCGTGGGAAGGGAATCGTTGAGCGAGCGCGCTGCCAGCGGAGGAAAGATCCGCGTTGCCGTGGTCGGAGTAGGCGATTTCGGACGCAACCACGTGCGCGTCTATCGCGAACTGGCCGACGCCGAACTGGTCGGCGTCGTGGACATTAATGGGGAGCGCGCCCGGCAGGTGGCTGCGGAGTTTTCGACGCCGGTGCTGCCGGATCTGGAGGCGCTCGTGGGCCGCGTTGATGCCGTCAGCGTGGCCGTGCCCACCGCGGACCACGCGCGGGTCGGCCGCCGATTGCTCGAACACGGCATCGACGTGCTGGTGGAAAAGCCGATGGCTGGGTCGCTTGGCGAAGCTGACGCGCTGATTGCCGCGGCGAGGAAAAACGGGCGCGTGCTGCAGGTGGGACATCTCGAGCGGTTCAACCCCGCCGTGGTGGCGGTGGAGAAGATCGTCTCGCGTCCGCTCTTTTTCGAGGTGCATCGCCTGGGCGTTTTTTCGCCGCGCAGCCTGGATATTGACGTCGTCTATGATGTGATGATCCATGACCTCGACATTCTTCTGGCGCTCGTGGGCGCGCCGGTGGCGGAGCTAAAGGCGGTGGGCATTCCCGTGCTCAGCGATAAGGTGGACATTGCCCACGTCCGGCTTGAGTTCGAGTCCGGTGCGGTGGCCAACCTGACTGCGAGCCGCGTTTCCACCGAGCGCGTGCGTAAGATGCGCTTTTTCCAGCAGCACGAATATATTTCCCTCGACTACACGCGCCAGGACGTGCTGCGCGTGCGCGTCCGCCAGCTCGCCCTGCAGCCGCAGTTCGATTTCGAGAAGCTGCCCGCGCAGCCCGAAGAGCCGCTGCGCGCAGAGCTGCGCGCTTTTCTCGCTGCGGTGCGCACGCGCGCGGTGCCGCGCGTGGATGGCGCCGCCGGCCGACGGGCGCTCGAGCTTGCCGACCGCGTCATGGCGGGCATCCTGGAGCACGGCCGGCGCGTCCAACTAGGCGCTTTCGCCATTCCTCAGGCAAGCCGATGATCCCACGAACCCTGGTTCCGAAAGACATTCGGCCGGCTGCCGCGGACTTGAACGCACGCCCGCCGAGACGCCGCTCGACACGGCTCGATGAAAGGGCGCTCGTGCCTGCTGATCTGCCGGTCGTGCCTCTCGACGGCCGCACGGCGATTCCGGCTTACCTGCCGCTGGAGGTTCTGGCGGCGCGAGTTGTGGTGCCGCGCGACATGCCTACCAAGCCCCTTGAGACGGCCACGGCCATCCCTCGGCATTTTCCGCTCACCGTGCTCGATTCGCGCGTGGCCGTGCCCAAGGACTTGCCGCCCGCGCTGCTGGAGCCCAAGGGCCCCGTCTCGCTCGAGGAGTTGCCCGAGGTCCTCGATCCGGACGTGATCACCACCGGCGAAGTCAACCTGCTGGTGACGCGGGTCGAGCAGCGCGTCTCAAACTGGCGCTGGGCGTCGCGGGTCTCGTCCGTTGTCTTTCATGCCCTTTTGATCGTTTTCATCCTGATCCAGCCGAAACTGTTTCCCTACCGGCCGCCGACCCAGGCCGAGCTGGAGATTGCGCGCCAGCAGTTGTCTTTTGTTTATCTGCCTCCTGAGGTGACCGATGTGCCGAAGCTGCCGCGCCACCCGGCGGAGCCCGCCAGCCCGCAGATGCGCATCGACCCGCGTGTGCTCCGCCGCGTGGCGCCTCCGGCTGCTGAGCTGGAGCCGCTGCCCGGCGCGCCGGAGCGCGAGCGCGTCCAACGCGACTTGCCCAACGCGCCCGCGCCGCAGCTCCCTGCGGCTCCTGAGCCGCAATCCCGCGGCCAAGCGCCGCGAGAGCAGGCGCGGCTAGAGCCGCCAAAGTCATCGCAAACTCCCGGCGGGCTGGTCCTGCCGCGCACTTCGCCCGGTAAGGCGCTGGAAGAGTTGGCGCGCGACTCCATGCGGGGCCGCAGCGGAAGCTCGGGCGGATTCGGTGGGCCGGCTTCCTCCGCGCCCAGCGGCGGCGGAGGAACGGCCTACCTGGGCGGCAACGTGGAGATGCTGACGCCGACCGAGGGCGTGGACTTCACCAACTACCTGGCTCGCGTCCTGGCCAGCGTGAAGCGAAACTGGTACGCGGTGATCCCAGAGTCGGCGCGGCTGGGCGAGAAGGGTAGGGTCATGTTGCAGTTCCGCATCCAGCGCGACGGCAACGTGCCCTTTCCTGAGCCGGCGCTTGTGGCTACCTCGGGCAAAGAGCCGCTCGATCGCGCGGCGCTTTCCTCCATCCGCGCCTCGAGCCCCTTCGAGCCGCTGCCGCCGGCGTTCAGCGGGCCCTACATCGAATTGCGCTTCATCTTTCTGTACAATTTGCCCCTCGACTACCAGTGAACGTAACCCGCAACCAGGTCCTCGGCGCGCTGCTGCTCGCGTTGGTTCTGCTGGTTTTCTTGCTCGTCCGCTATTGGACGCAACTCCGATGAGAACCCTTCCGGCTCCGCTCGTGGCGATTGTCGGGCCCACCGCATCCGGCAAATCGGCGCTGGGCGTGTGGCTTGCCGAGCGACTGGGCGGCGAGGTGGTGGTCTGCGATTCCACGCAGGTCTATCGCTATTTCTTGGTCGGCACGGCCAAGCCCACGCCGGAGGAGCAGCGCGGCATCCGGCACCACTTGATGGACTTGCTCGAGCCGCAGGAGGTTTTCACCGCCGGCGAGTACCGTCGGCGGGCGCTCGAAGTCCTTGAGGATTTGCGGCAACGCGACCGGCTGCCGATCCTCACTGTCGGCACGGGCCTCTACCTGCGCGCCTTGCTCGAAGGGCTGGCCGATGCTCCCACCCGTTCGGAGGGGCTGCGCGCGCGGCTGGACCTACGCGCCCGCCAGCATGACGCGGAGTACCTGCACCGTTTGTTGAAGCGGCTCGACCGCGCGGCGGCGAGCCGCATTGCTCCGCGCGACCGGCCGAAGCTCATCCGCGCGATTGAAGTCTGCCTGCTCGCAGGCCGGCCCATCACGGAAGTGCACTGCGCAGGGCGCCGGCGCCTGGAAGGTTTTGCCCCGCTGAAGGTTGGGCTGATGCCGCGCCGCGGCGAGCTGTACCGGCGCATCGAGCGTCGCGTGGAGAGCATGCTCGAACGGGGCTGGCTCGACGAGTTGAAAGATGCCGTGGCGCGAGTCGTCCCGGCGGCCAAGCCATTTGAGTTTATCGGCTACCGCGAGCTCCGCGCGCACCTGGCCGGGGAGATGAGCTTGGCCGAAGCCGTGACGGCGATCCAGCAAGCCACGCGGCGCTATGCCAAGCGGCAGATCACCTGGTTCCGCAAGGAGCCGGGCGTGCGGTGGTTTGAAGGCTTCGGCGACGACCCGGAAATCGCGGCCGCTGTGCTGCGGCATCTCGAGCAACACCTGCCTGCTTCGCCGGCATCTCGCGCTCACGGCAGCCGAGAGGTATAATGTCTTGGAGAATGAGAACGGGTCGGCGAGAGCGCCGCGGATCAGGCAGCCAGCCGGGTTCGTTTCGGCGGAAGCGGTTCCAGGCCCTGTCGATACCCGGCCCTGGCGTTTCCTCCAGCGAATGAAAACCTCCCGAACGACAGACACTCGCGAACGCGTACTTCTGGTGGGCGTGGGCCTGAAGAGAGTTCCCCACCTGCCTGGCAGGGAGGCTGGCGAAACCGAACGCGAGTCGCTCGCCGAGCTCGAGGAGCTGGCGCGCAGCGCCGGCGGTCAGGTGGCGGGCAGCGTCTTCCAGATGCGCGAAACTCTGGACCCGGCCACGGTCGTGGGCCGCGGCAAGCTCGAAGAAATCAAAATGGAAGCGCGGATGCGCCATGCGCCGCTGGTGGTGTTTGATCGCAATCTGACACCGGTGCAGCAACGCAACATCGAGCGCGCCACCGACTGCCGCGTGATCGACCGCACGCAGTTGATTCTGGACATCTTTGCGCGGCACGCGCGCAGCCGCGAAGGCCAGCTACAGGTCGAGTTGGCTCAATTGAATTACCTTTTGCCGCGGTTAACGGGCCGAGGCGCGGAGCTCTCCCGGCTGGGCGGCGGCATCGGCACGCGCGGCCCCGGCGAGCAGAAACTCGAGACTGACCGCCGGCGCATCCGCGACCGCATCGGCAAGGTCGGGCAAAGCATCGAGACGCTGCGCCGTCAGCGCTCGCTCCGGCGCGAGGCGCGGCAGGCCGTCCCGCTGGGAACCGTGGCGCTGGTCGGCTACACGAATGTGGGCAAGTCCACTCTGTTCAATGCCCTCAGCCAGGCCGACGTGCGGGTTTCGCCGAAGATGTTCGCCACCCTTGACCCGACGGTACGCGCGGTGCGCTTGCCGTCGAACCGTCGCGTGCTGCTCTCGGACACGGTGGGGTTTATCCGCGACCTGCCGCCGGGCTTGCTCGCGGCGTTTCGCGCCACGCTGGAAGAGGTGCAGGAGGCGGCGCTCATCCTCCACGTTAGCGACATTTCCAACGCGCACCAT
>Ga0099828_10001491_pt1 | contig 15711 bp, 15 predicted proteins | sample CZO8metaG_2_FD_79338 | JGI IMG/M metagenome (GOLD analysis project Ga0099828, IMG submission 79338) | Vadose zone soil microbial communities from the Eel River Critical Zone Observatory, Northern California, USA - CZOApr15con2H1.8 metaG | ecosystem: Environmental > Terrestrial > Soil > Vadose... | reverse complement strand
CTTCGACGGCTACATCGTGCGCACGACGGCGAGAAGCAGTGTCAACATTCCCAAGCGCAGCATTCCGGTAGAGTTGAAGAACCTCGTCGATTTCCTTCCCTCCGAGCCGTTCAAGCGTCTGTTCGACACCGACGGCAGTTTCAAGCTCGGGCCGATCCCGAAGGGATTTCCGATTGGGCTGGCGGCCAATTACCAGCCGTCGACCGATCGCGCGACCTTCGAAGAAAAAGCTGCCCATGCGGGTAATTTTAGCCTGCTTTTGAAGACATTCCTTGAAAATTGGTCAAGCCTCGACCCTTCAGCGGATGACGCCAAACTGCTCTCTTGGGTGTCGAACCTTCGCGAACCATTGTTGAATTTGAACAAGTGCCCGGACTTCGTCGTCAATCGGGGCCATTATTTCGGCACTGCGAAATTCAACGAAACCGACGGATTGAGCGAAGACGAAAAGGCCTTCGGAATCGAGCCGCAGCTGAGCGACGACGACAAACGGGCGTTGATCGAATTCATCAAGACGTTCTAACCATGCAAGACCCGGGTGATTACGACTATATCGTGGTCGGCTCGGGGGCCGGGGGTGGCACGGTGGCCGCTCGCCTCGCCGAAGCGGGAATGAAGGTCCTGCTGCTGGAAGCGGGCGGCGATCCCTGTAGCCCCGCTGGCCATGATCCCGAACTTGCCGACCAATACCAGGTTCCCGCCTTTCATCCCTTCGCCTCGGAAAATCCGACGATGGCGTGGAATTTCCTGGTCCATGATTTTGCCGACGACGCGCGGCGCCGCCTGCCCGAGAATGATCCGCCCTCCGGCGTGCTTTATCCACGCGCGTCGGCGCTTGGCGGCTGTACGGCGCACAACGCCATGATCTTCATGTATCCCCACGATTCGGATTGGGACGAGATCGCCCAGCTCACCAACGATTCATCATGGAGCGCGCGGAATATGCGGCGTTATTTCCGCCGGCTCGAGGATTGCCGGCACCGTCCGCTTTGGCGCTTCCTCTCCCTGCTCACCGGCGATCGTCCCAATCCAACCGGACACGGTTGGAAGGGGTGGCTCGAAACTGAAGTTCCCATGCCGCGGAAAGCATTCGGCGATCGAGCCCTTATGAGCCTTATTCGGGAGGCGGTCTGCGCGGACCTTCGACCACCTGACGATGGTGCGCTCGCCGCCTGGCTGCACTACATCCGGCGGCGGTTGGCGCGTTTCTTCATCGGCGAAAGCGATCCCAACGACCAGCGCTTGCAAGGGCGGCTCACCGAGGGACTTTGCGCAATTCCGCTATCGACGAGCTCAGGACGCCGGCGCGGCGCTCGCGAACGTGTTCTGTCCGCAATGCGTAACCACGGACTTAGCGTCGAATTCGATGCCCTTGCGACACGGGTCCTCCTGGACGCCGACAAGCGCGCAATCGGCGTGGAATATCTGAAAGGCCAAAATTTGTACCGCGCGTCGCCAATCGCTGCAGCGGAAGCAGGCGTACCCAGGCGCATCTCGGCTGCACGCGAGGTAATCCTCGCCGGCGGCGCCTTCAATACGCCACAGCTCCTCATGTTGTCCGGCATAGGACCGCCGGATCACCTCATAGAATTGGGGATCAAAGTGGAGGTTCCGCTTGAGGGGGTGGGTCGAAATTTGCAGGACCGCTACGAGGTCGGTCTCGTTCACAAGGCATCAAACCCATGGACCTGCTTGCGGGATGCGCGCTTCGCCGTTGACGACCCCGTCTTTCGCGACTGGCTTGCGGGCCAAGGCATGTATATCTCCAACGGGGCAGCGGTAGCTTTTACTTTACGGTCAAGCCCGAGCCGGACAAATCCAGATTTGTTTGTTATGGCGGTACTGACGCGCTTCTCGGGATATTTTTCCGGCTACTCTGACAAAATCCGCAAGAGTCGTGACGACCTCACGTTTGCGCTGCTGAAAGCGCACACCAATAACCGCGGCGGAACGGTCACGTTGAAGTCGAGCGATCCTCGTGATCCTCCGCGGGTTGATTTTCACTATTTTGACGAAGGGACCGATCAAAACGGCGACGATCTCGCCGCCGTAGTCGAAGGTATTCGCCACGTCCGGCGCATGTCGGACACTCTGCAAAGCTCTAATCTCATTCTTGCCGAGGAGATTCCCGGAGTCGAACTGCAAGACGATGAACAATTGCGGCAATTCGTTCGCGAGCATGCATGGGGTCATCACGCGTCCTGCACGTGCGCCATCGGAGCGCGAAATGCCGGTGGAGTCCTTACCAGTGATTTTCGGGTGCACGGAACCACCGGCCTGCGCGTTGCCGACGCTTCCGTCTTTCCCCGGATTCCCGGCTTTTTCATCGTATGCGCGGTCTATATGATCGGCGAAAAGGCTGCAGATGCCATTCTCGACACCGCCAAGATCACTCCCCATCGCTAGCGCCCGCCGGTCACAAAAGTAAGGAAGCATTCAGGTCCTGCAGCGCCATTCAGTCTTTGGAGACCAACGCTCGAAAGGCAGACCGAATGTCGAAAAGTTCTGCATCGCGCTAATCCAATGTCGGCCCTCCGGTCAGGAAAGCTGTCCCATCGGAAGGTTCGATCCGCACATCCTGCCAATCGCGGCGTCCTAACCAATTGCTCGCAGTGCTTGTATCCGTCTAGTATCGATCCCACCTCGCGGTGCGAACGGTCACTGGGAGCGCGCTGACGCGGTCAGAGGAAGAACGCCATGCCACGGGACGGATACCTTCGCTTTGAGCCTTCCATCGAGCAACCGCGGCCCGATGAGCCGGAAACCATCAAGACAATTGTAGCTTCAATCGAACGGACGAATGCCTCCAGTTTCGCCGCGCGCTCCCACGCGATCCGACAGCAACATGCTAAAGGCCAGGGATTCCTGAAAGGCGAACTGACTGTTTATGACGACTTACCCGATCACCTGCGCCAAGGAATGTTTGCAACGGCGCGCAGCTATCCGATCATAGTCCGCCTCTCTACCGCATTTGGCGACATCCGCAGTGACCGCATCCGCGTCCCGAGAGGCATGGCCATCAAAGTATTGGGCGTGAGCGGCCCCAAAGCGCTGCCAGAGGATAATTCAACCAATCAGGACTTCCTCCTCGTCAATCATAAGAGCTATTTTTCGGATGCCGCCGCTTATCTAAGCGCACAGCACAGTTTCGAACTCCAGCCGAGAACGCCGGATTTCGCGCTCAGAGCGGTTGGACTTGCGGCACGCAGCGCCATCAAGCTGTCCAACTGTGCCGGTTTCCAAATTCCAATGGTACTTAACGCGCTCGGCGACGCCGGTAACAACATTATCGGAGAGAGTTTTTATTCGGAGGGGGCTATCCGCTTTGGCGACTATGTCGCGAAGCTCTGTGCTGCCCCTGTCTCGGAGTCGGTTCTTAGGCTCACAGGCCAGCCAGCCTACAAGGACGACAATGCCTTGCTCAATTCGGTCGTTGAGTTTTTCAGTAGAAACTCCGCAGAGTACGAGCTTCGTGCTCAACTCTGCACCGATCTGCAACGCACTCCCGTCGAGGACGCCTCGATCGAATGGCCCGAAGAAATTTCGCCACATCAGCCTTTGGGACGAATCACGCTTCGGTCTCAAGCGGCGGACAGCCCGGCACGCCGCGCCTATACGGACGACGTTCTGTCGTTCGATCCGTGGCGATGCCTTGCCGATCATCAACCGCTGGGCTCCATCATGCGCCTTCGCAAAGAGGCCTACCGGGTATCACGCACTTTTCGCCATGAGAAGAACCAGCAGCCTATGAAGGAGCCGCAGAACATCTCCGAATTTCCGGACTGACTCCGATCAGGATACTCTGTCCGGATTTCAAAGATTTATATGACCACCAACTCCAGTTCGGGCAAAAAACGGGACTGATCGCAGAGGGGCACCTATCTCGAGTGAATTTGCCAGCGATCTCACAATCTGGTCCGAACGGCATCGGCACTTGGCCGCTTTCTTTGTATCTCCGACACGCTCATAAAAATTGGCTGCAGTGGTGTATACTCTCCACGCCGCAAGCGGCAGCTTGGCATTGCGGACAATCGAGACAGCTTGGGACAGATGATCTCTGGCCTCTTGCGGCTTTCCCGCTGCGATCGCGACCTTGGCCATGACGTTGTGCGAAAGCGCGAGAAAGGGACGGTCGGGCGCAGTTGCGGTAAATTCATGAAGCCGCAGAGCCTCGTTTCGCGCCTGCTCCAGGTCCCCGGCCTCAAGCCAATAGTCGCAACGACACAATAAGTACTGCGGAACAATCAACGACTCCATTGCCACACCCTCAACTTCAATCCGCCGCTCTATCGCGTCGAGGTGCATGCGTGCCAAAGGTAAATTACGTTGCCCGATGGAGGCCCTTGCCTGCAGGCTGCGGCCGATAAAGAAATTGAACGGATTCGCTTCAACAATCGGATTGAGTGTTTCCTCCGCGCACCTTGCGGCGCTCTCAAAATCCTGCGCCTCGGCTTGCAGCCATCCGATTGTCAATCGGCACAAGGCGCCGGCTTGCGGATTCACGTTTCGCAGCGTGATGGCCAGCGCAGCGGCCACGCTCTCTTGAACTTTGCCCCATTCCCCGAGATAAAGGAGCGCAAAAGCCTCAATCGTGTTGTAAATAACGAAGAAGTATACATCGCCGATCATGCGGGCAAGTTCCCGGCCCGTTTTGGTCGCGTCGCAACACGCGGGATAGTTCGAGCTCAGGAATTCGAGCACGCTCTCCATCGAGCAGCGTCTCATCAGCATGCTGAGATCCTGCGATCCGGCAATCAGCTTCACCGCATGGCGGCAGAAGTTCGCATCCTCCGTCTGCCAGCCGCGCAACAGGAGACGCAAATTGGCGACGTTGCCTTGTACCAAGGCTCCAAAGGCAGCGTCATCGATTGCGCGGCTTTTTGCCAGCGCCTGCTCCGCCAACGGCAGGCATTGCCGCCGATCGACGTAAAGGCAAAACCGGCTGAGGTCGACAAGTCCGTTGATTTCCTCTCGAAGGTGTCCGGTTTCGACCGCATGGGCAACCATTGCAGTAAGATCTTCCAGCGAGCGGACAAAATCTCCGCCGGCGCGCCACGCCCAGCCCCTCTGCAGAAGAAGCTTCAGGCGCACGGCCGGTTGCACGTCGGCGGGCAGGTGGGCCACAAGCTCCAGAGCCCGGGTTAGATAGCTTGCGGCTTCTCGCGTGCTGAACCGCCGCGCCGAACTTTCGGCGGCAAGGCCAAGGTAGCGCACGGCCTTGGGGAAATCGTGACCAAGCTCGAAATGAAGCGCGAGTAAAGAAGCCACTTCGGGCGCCCGGGTCCCGTATCCGCGTTCGACATTTTCTCCCACGCGCCGGTGCGTATTCACTCGCCGCGCCGGCGCAAGTCTTTGATACAGGACTTCCTGGTAAAGTGCGTGTTGGAACGTGTAGCTGCCGGAGACCGCCCCATTTGGCCATTCGGTCATGCCGGCCGAGGCCACCACGCGGCCCGACCGCGCCAATTCCTCGCAAAGCTGCTCGACTTCCAGGACGTTGCGATCCAGTGCCCCTGCCACCAACAGCGCCGAGAATTCCGCGCCCGCCGCGCTCGCGATTTCGAGCACGCGTCGTTCGTCGGCAGTCAGGTGATCGATTTGCCGCGTGATCATTTCCCGCAGATCGCGCGGCATACTGTCTTGCGAAAACGTTTCCTCAGGTCCAAGTCGCCACTGTTCATCGATCTCGACGATTGCCCCTAGCGCAATGAGATGATCGACGAGGGAGACGACGAACAGCGGTTGTCCGCCCGTTCGCGCAAAGACCCGCTCCACCGACTCCTTGGCCAGGTCGGCCGAGCCGAAACGCAAAGCAAGGTATTGCTCGACCTCTGTCCGTGTAAGCCGATCGAGAGCAAGCTCCGTGCATTGCCCATGGATCTGAAGTTCCTGATGAACGGTCCGAATCGGATGCCCCCCGACTGCGACATCCATCGGCCGATAGGTGGCAAGAAGCAGTATGGCCGCTTTTCGATCTCGCCGGGCAATGCGAGAAAGCGCGTCTACCGTCGCAAAATCACTCCAATGCAGGTCTTCGAGAATAATCGCCCAGGGTCGTTTGGCAGTTAGGCTCTCCATGAGATCACCGAACTCGCGAAGCATGCGCTCACGTGTGGCTCCGAAGACCTCTTGTTGGAATGCAGCATGATCCTCTTCGCAAAGAAGCCCCGGCATCTGCGCCAACCATGTCGGAGCGTGATCGCGAAGAGACTTGAGCAGGAAGGCTCCATCGGCTCCGCGGCATAGTTCGCGCAGCGCCTCGATCAGCGGGAGGAAGGCTTCATGGGTTCCGAACAGTTCGTTGCAACCGCTACGCAGCACGCCCATGCCGCGCTGCTCCATCCGCTCCATCGCCATATGGACAAAAGTCGTCTTACCTATCCCGGCCTCGCCGGTGACGAAAACGACCTGACGGTGTCCGGCCAGTACCTGCTGCAGTACGCTTTCCAAAACTTCCAGCGGAACGGCCCGTCCGACCCGCCAACGGCGGCGCTGATCGGCTATCTCGTCCGAAACGGAAGCTTCCTCACCGAGGGGGTGCTCGTTACTGGAAGATCGAACGGCGGTGACGGATGCGACGAACCGATATCCGCGCCGCGTTACGGTCTCAATGTAGTGTGGGGCCAGCCTGTCATCGCCTAACGCGGAACGAAGCGCGTTCATCGCCACGGTCAGGCTTGACTCGCTTACATGCAGATCGGACCAGACGGCGTCGAGCAGCTCGTCTTTCGTCACCAATTCTCCGGGGCGTTCGACTAGGCAGCACAACACCTCGAAGGGTTTCGGCGCCAGCACAACACGATCTTGTCCTCGCCACAGCAGAGCATTGGCCCGATCAAGCCTAAACTGGCCAAAGGCAAACTCGCCTGTTCTCACGGCTGCGACCCTCACAGTCCGGATGCTTCCGATCATAAGAGAAAGCTAAGCGAAATGTAAGGGCGTCCTAAGGACGCGGGGTCCGCGCAGGCAATAGCGTCGCGTGGTCGGCGATCTCGTTAGCAACACCCACACAGGCGCCGCGGAGGAAGCAGGATGATGCCGAATCCGGCCCACAGAGGAAACGACAGACAGATCGCCGTCGCTACGGGGGAGGGCGCCGCGCTGATTGTGGCACCCGAGAACATCGAATTCCTAAACCCGCTCGTATACGAGCCAAAGGTTACCGTCCTGCCGGATGGGTCGCTTCAAGAGCGGTTTAGCAGTGAGGGGCAGCAGCGTGCCGAGGAGGTGACTGATGAAATCCTGGCGGGAGAGGACCAATCCAACGAGCCGAAGCATGAAACGTCCTTCCTAACCGGACTTCTGCGTTTCGCGGGAGCAGTCGTCGGATTTGTGATGGGTGGCCCGGCGGGAGCCGCGCTCGGCTCGGTCATGGGGGAAGTGGCGGGCGACATCGCCGCAGAGCAAACCAACATTATCTGGCCAAGGATTGGACGTGCATTGCACTATCGGAAGGGAGCTCATCACAAAGAGGATGCTTGAACGCAGCAGCCATTGCTGCCGTAATTGTGCAGGAGTCAACGCGGTGGCTGCAGAACAGCCCATCTATGAACTGAGCGGTTTTCCCGAATTCCGCACCGGCTTTCGGTGATGGAATCGGCCCATGTTGAAGAGCCGTCGCCCGCCCCACGCTCACGTTAGCCGGCATGCCGGCCTCTCCGCATCAGATCGCGTTTTTGACGCGGCACCTGAAAAATGACCAGACGATGGCCTCGCACCTGACCAAAGCCGGCTTCTCAGCGCCCAGAACGGAGCATTTCGCGTCGTTTACTAGAAAGGCGGCGATGGGGCACTGGCATTGATCGGCGTGCATGCGCTTTTTTTGATGGACCTGATACTCCGCAATTCAGTCTCATGGCGTCAACGCGGTATAGTAGCGATCGGGAAGATGGTCGCCGATGGAGGGAGCGAGGAGCAGCGTTAGCGCGCCGTGGACAAGGCGATATGTTGTCAGCCCGAACGCAGCGTTATACTTGGCGACGAATTCCGCTTGGCCGACACGCGGCGCGCCGAAGACGAAGACTTGAGCACTATCGAGACCCTTTTTCGCGTCGTGCCCGGTCCCCGTCGCCAATGCGCTCGCAGCGCCGAGACTATGGCCCGTCACGAACAGCGGGCTCTTCTCTTCCATGCATCGTTCGATCGCTGTTCCGACCTCCGGCCAAACGGCATCGGCCGCATCTTGAAAGCCCTCGTGCGCGTCTGCGCCTGGTCGGCCGAGGTAGACATTCCTTCCGACGCTCTAGCGCTTCCGCTCGTGTCTTAACTTGCGGCTTGGCTACCGAGGTTGCGCCGGCAATCGCCCTAGAAAGTAAATAAGCCATCGAAGGTTCGGGCGATGACCACTACAAACCGTAGTTGCGGGTTATCCTATATACCATCTAAAAGCTGTGGCCGCCGTTTAGGGAAGTCACGATTTGCGCCAGTTAGAAATGTCACTCGGTCGGGAGCAGGATAGCGGTCCTACTATGGAACACCCCAAGCTGCCGCGCCGAATCGGTGCCACGCCGCATTCGAGCTCGGCGAGAGCCAGGGTGAGAAATCAAAAAAGGCCGCTGAGCAGCTGTCACTTTGCGACGGTGGACGCACCAGGGTTCGAACCTGGGACCCGATGATCAAGCGTCATTTATTTTTGTGTTTTTGGCAAACAGGTATGGCACCGGCCGTGGGGTGCTAACCAAACCCAGCCTTTGTGTGACGACAATGAGCAGCCTGCAGCCAATCTTCGCTTTGGGCTTTGGGCCCAAAAGCAGACGTAGTTCGACGGGCTGGGCATCCATCGATAAAGGTCGCGCATTGCAGAGCCCGCGATCAATAATTCGAGAATTGGAGGCTCTCGCCTGTCCAAGAGACATCTCCCAACCGCTATCCGCGGATAGTTCATAAGTGGCTCAAAACAATTGGATTTCGATATCCGTACTGAACGAGCGGAGTCCAGAGGTTCGGAGACAAAAAGGCCTTTCGGAGAATAACGGGGCGATTCTGTCGGTCGTCCGTCCTAAGCTCAACTTGGAAACGACTAGGGATACTGGGCTTAATTGCCAAGGAGATCGCTCGGAGAAAACGGCACGTCGGTCAATCTGGCGGAGGGAGAGGAACTGGCATCGAACCTTCTCTACGTCCACCCCACAGCGACCCGTCGCCAAGGTTGGGCCTGACGGGCCCCTTGGCCGGCAAGTAGGACGTCGGTGCCCGGACGCTCACTAAGTCGTCCTTGCCCCGCCGAGCAGCTATGGCGGACAGCTCCGATTCCTGCCCGGCCATCCGTCTGCGGCGAAGGGATGCCTCTGGCGGAGGTTACCTGTTCCCGTCAGGCGACCTTCGTCGTCGCAGTAACACGGCGTGGACCGCCGTCAGCCCAACGTAGCCCTGCTGGATGCTTCAAACTTGCGGCTTAGGAGGCGGTGCGGTTCCTTGGGCCCATTTTTCCATTTTGCCCAAGACCCCCCAGGCGCTGGTCGCCAGGAAGATCGGCAGCGCAAATTGGCTGAGGCCCGGAACCGATGTTGCGATCGTTCCCAGAAGGCCCGCTACCCCGCCCGCGTTAGGTGACGAAGTAACCGCCGCGAGCACGCTGGTGATGACCGAACCGCCAATTCCGATTGCGGTTTTCTTCCCGTTGAGCAAATTGCCGATCGTCTCGCCCAGCGCACCATTCACCTGGCCCAGCGGCGGCTTGCCATCCTTTGCAGTCCCCATGATGGCGGTCAGCAAGCCAATCGCCTGCTGCAACTGATCGACATCTGGCGAAACGGTAGCTGAGGGTGTCGTTCCCGGCGGGGGGGTTGCCTTCTGGATAATGGCCAGCAGGCGCTCAACCAGGCTGACGGGGTCGCTTGGCAATGTTGAAGGGGCCGTCGAGGACTGGATTGTCCGCTCCAGATTTCCGAGCCGCTGCACGATTTGAAGCAACGCATCGGTTGATGGCTGCGTCTGATTGGCAAGCGGCGACGACTTCTGTGCGATAGCCGCAAGGGTGACAGCATCCGGAAGGCCCGTGTCGGGCATTCCGTTTTGCTGCTGAAATCGTGAGATTGCTTCTTTCGTTCGCGGCCCGTTCTTTCCATCCTCAACGAGCCGCGGATCAGCCCCTAGTTTATTGAGCGACTGCTGAACCAATAGGGTGGTCTGTGCAAGCACGTCATCAGGCTCGGGCGAACCACTCAGCATCGGCGACGCTCCATCAAACTTGATTGATTGATCGAGATCCAGCAGAGCCTTGAGAACCACCGCTGTGCCCAGCTGCGTGTCGACAAAATCCGGATCGAAGACATGATCGCGAACGAATTTGCCGGCTCTCGCCTCGGGTGGTCCGTAAATGTTGGATCCGCCATAGAGGTAAGGCGAGTTTACCCCCCTTGATTGATAGCCAAAGCCGTTGAATCCCTCCAGCCGAAACAATGTCCGAGCGATGCTCCAATCGGTCGCGGCAGCGAAGGCCTCTAGTCTGAGGGCATCGATGGCGCCATCCACGAATGCATTGTCGCCGGTGAACGGACCCCGTCCTTTAGGAACGATTGTCGTAACCTTATCCAAAGCTTGGCCGTTCCCGAGGTAAGTATTGAAGTTGAAGTGCGATTCTCGGTAGTGGCAGAGGCCGACAAACCACCAAGGTACGCCGGTCTTCGTTTCGATCTGCTGATAGGTGCTCTTTCCCTTCAAAAGTCGATTAGATTCCTTGCGTACCTCGTCGGCCCGCGCTGGGTGGATTTTCAAGTTCGCCCAACTGCGGTCGTAACCATCCTTCAATGCTTGAAAGGACACCATCGCCCCCTCCCAGGACAAGAGTTACGTTATTGATTTTCCGTCATAATTGACAATTACCGGACCTTGCAGCCAGAGATTGCATCTCGGATCAAGCCGCGTGGATACTGATCAGCTGCGGCAATGCTCGATTTCAAAACTGTCGCAGGGCACTTCGAAACCTAAGATAGTGCTTAGCCGAGGGAAGCATGAGTCCCGTGGTGCCGGTGTGAACTCATTCACATCCGGATCGATTTTTATCTGGGCGGCGGCTTCAAAATCAGTGTCGTACTCGTGACCCGCCAAACACAGTCGACGAACAGGTCTCGACGTGTGATGTGTTGTCGGCGATGACCCGGCCGAACTGGCTCAGTGCGGTGGACGAAAGGGGCGGCGCAAGTTAGCAACAATAGCGGGCTGGCAAGTTTTCCTGATTCAGCAAAATTCCGCGAACCTCAATGATTCGGGTTGGCCGCGAAAGCTCTCAGAACGTTTCGTCGGCTGCCACAGGAAAATCAGCAAAGCTCAATAATGCTCCCACTTCGGCCATTGGTCTGGAGCGGGCAATGAGCAAGTATAAGGAATACACGCGTCAAGAGCTTTACGACCTCGTTTAGGCAACCCCAATGGTGAAGCTCGCTAAGGAGTTCGGGTTGTCGGGACGTCGGCTTGAGAAGATCTGCGTCAAGCATGACATTCCCACACCACCACTTGGATATTGGGCGAAGGTCAACTTTGGGAAACCGGTCAAAAAGATCCCTTTGGGTCCGCCTGGGAAGGACATTAGCGACCGTGTTTTGGTCTCGGTGTAAAAATGGGAATATTTCAAATATCCGCCGGAGACTACCGCCGATTTCGCTCTGTAATTGTAGAGATTGGGAGTCTGGAGACAGAGCAGCAACTTGTAAAAGGCCGCCATTGGCGGGCACTTCTCGCATTTTCGTGAGTACAATCTCCAGTTGCCAGACTGCCTGGCTGGAGTGAGAGGATTCGAACTCGCGCATTCCCGATCGAACCCAGTCTCTGCGTGAGTTTCCCCGAATTTGGGAATATGGCGGGGGTCCGACCGCGCCCCCTGTGCACAAATTTCGGCTTGGCAAACGGAGATGCTTCCGAATTCAGGGCGTCAGCCTAAACCCGAACCCCGCTGGCTGCCTCCGGCCGGGTTTTTTCGTTGTCCTAATTTCAAATTGCGAGTGTCCCTAATTCGTTTTCGGTGCAAACAAGGGCTAGCGAATTAATGCTTCTTAAGTCGCCTTCCGGATCTAGAAAGCGTAGGCTGCGCCGTCACCGCCCCGTCCTTGGCTGTTGCCGGTGACTGAGAGTGCCGCACGCTCCCGCCCTATCAGGGATGCATCACATGCCTCAAACTCATATTCGTCCCGACCCATCACTAATTCCGACCGAACGGCCACGTTGTCCCAAGTGTCAAAGCCGCATGAAGCTGGCACGGATCGAACCTGGCCCCAATGGCTCTGATTTGTGGACCTTCGAATGCCCCAAATGCGAGCATGTCCACAAAGTCATGATCGAATAGGATCCTATCAAATTGGATTCGGCGGGGTGGCAGCACAGCGAACTAGACCCGCCGAAATAAGCATAAAACGGAACTGAACGTTTTCGCCACGCGGCTGTCTAATAAAGACGGGAGTGGCGTGATGAGTGATGGCAACGAAGCCAGAGCCAACCTTCAAAAGAAGCTCGCGCAGGCGTGCAGGCTATTGCAGCAAATCACGGACGCCAAAAACTACACAGAGCCTCAAGGCGTTTATTGTCGATTTTGAGAACCGGCTGCACAGCAGTTGGCCCGTTCGCCGCCAGGGCCGAAGGCGAAGGGAAAATGACAGCGAACGTCCTGTCCAGAATTTTCACAATAGAGATCGGTGACACTCCAACGCTGACGTTCGAAGCTCAGAATCTTCGCGAGGCACATGAGCTATGCCACGAGCAATGGCTGAAGGATGACCTGGCAGAGGCCAAGTCCGATGGTGCCCCGTTGTGGGATGGGAGGGCCAAGCTACGAGCGCGGATGGCGTTGCCCGACGAGAGTGCCCTGTTTGCCGAGGCCAAAAATAACGGCCAGCCGTCTGACGGGCTGATGCTGGTCTACCTTGTCGAACTGGACGGCGAAGAGCCTCCCGTCGATCCGGGCGCCTTTCCGCCGGCCCGAACCTGATACGTAAGGCGCGAACATGTCGGCACGCGACTATTTCGGATAGCCCTGCGCGTTCTTTGGAATCGCATTTGTTGGCGGTATCGAATTCTTTTGGGAAGGGCTGAGATTGTTGCTTCCGGTTGTGGCTGTGTTCGTCGCTGCCCCGGGTTGCTGGGTCCAGCCGTTGCTTCGTATTCCAGGTCCCGCGGGCCCGGCCGGTGCTCCGATGCCTGTCGATGTACCGCCGGTGCCCGCGCTGCCCTGAGCGAAGGCACTGAGTGGCAAAATGAGAGCCGCTACCGACGCCACAGCTATGATTGATTTCTTGGCCATCGCATTCTCCTTGCCGAATGCCCTTCTCAACTTGGGAAAACCCGACTCGTTCCTTAGGAACGAATCCAGCCGCTCAGGCTTCAATCTAGGTTCCGTTGCGGTGTTGCGTCGTGTCGTGGTCGGCGCGTTAGTGGCAGCGATGAACCGGAGACGAGAATGATGGTCATCGGGCTCGGTGCGCTGCTCGTTTTCGGCGGAGTCTTATACATGGTACGCGCGGTTATCTGGCGCGGATCACTTAGTGGCTCGGGCTCCTCCCGCTCCGGGCCGGTTCGCAGCACCCTGGAACCGCCACGGCGCGGCGTGGGGTCCCTAAGGCTCGGACCGAACTGGCCGGGCTTTCTCCTCATAGCGATCGGAGCAATTCTGTTGTTGTCGGGGACCGTCTTTTAGCGCCTGTTAGCCGACGTAGGACTAGCACTTCTCGGAATCGGGACCATCATGAAGGGAACACGATGCCAATCAATCGGTTGAATCCCGGTTCTGTTACGAAGTTTGCGTCGTGTCGTGGGATCACCGATTTTCCGTATCCATCCCATTGCCCAGCGGGCAATCGCTGATCTCATTACGCGACGCCGGCACCTACATTACAAAACTACCGAAAGCAGAGCACGACACGCCGGCATGCAAGCAGCCGATCATGGAGGGTCGATTGAATTTGCACAGCTCGGCGTGATGCAGGCGCTCGCGCGCAATGAGGAGCGCGTGTTCGATAGCTCGCGGAAGACAGCGACCTGCCGCCGATCAAATAAGCGGGCCTAATCGCTAGTTAGCGCCTCCGCTAGAGCATCAGCGACGACGCGCTACGGCAATAACCAATAAAAACGCGATCAGAAGCGATCCGAGCGGGGCCTCACGAACGACGTTGCTCAAGATGCTCGATGGCATGCCAGGCTAAAAGAAGGGGACCAATCATGGATACGGTGCTCTCGGTTTTAATCTCAGTAGGAATCATTGCCTTTGGCGTTTGGATTGTCGCTGGCACGCTCGCCGCTGGCTCGCCTTTGGCTTGGACGCTCATGGGACTACTTACCGTCATAGTCGGATTGATCAGCCTTTATGGGTCGGTTCGGGAGGCAAGAACGTAACTTTCTGACGGCGCCGCTGCCGTTGTCCCCGAGCCCTTTACCTGGGCAATGATGATCCTTGGCTTTGCCGGAATTGGCTTCATGACTTACCGACGTAAGAACAAGATGGCGCTCAACGCCGCGTAGGCAATCCCTCTATCGACTTCGGAAGGCCGCCTTCAGGCGGTCTTTTTGTTCGGCGGTTCCAGAATTAACGCGCGGCGGCGACATCAAGCTTAACGAGCGAGTTTTGTTGCAGCACCTATTCGAAATTCTATCGTCCACATAGTCGCGCGGTTTGGCCGACGCCGCACCTACCGGCCATGCGTACCGCGCGATTAGGGGGCGCTGCTGCGTGATTGGAGGCAGCGGCCCCGCCCCATGCCGCAAGTCAATCCACTATCTTTCGCGTGGGAGCCATTGACTCAACCGGGGCGTGAGAGCTGGACGGACCTTCATTCGGTGGGGGCCGAAGTCCCTGCACTTCTGGAATGTTATATTGATTGTTTCGATCATAGACGCCCTGGAGATGCCCGTGCTCCTGCTCTTCAAGGCTGCTTCTGGCGTTGAGTGAGCGAAGCTGTCCGATCTAGACTGAGGCCATTTCGGCGCGAGCACCAACTCCACAATGGCCGCTTGCTCGTAGTTGGCAGGGCGCAGCGCTTACACGGTCAAGGGCCGTTCGCGATTACGTATGTTACTGACGATCCGAGTAAGCAGTAACATTCGGCTCCCCCCTCAAACTCAACCCTCTGCCGGTACTTGCTCAACCAAAAGACTGCCGCCTCGGCCACGCAGTGTCGATCGAACCGGGTCTCCGGTCGCGGTCTCCCAAAAATGGGAATATTTCAAATATCCGCCGGAGACCATCGCCGATTTCGCTCTGTAGTTGTAGAGATTGGGAGTCTGGAGACGGAGCAGCGACTTAGAAAAGGCCGCCATTGGCGGGCACTTCTCGCATTTTCGTGAGTACAATCTCCAGTTGCAAGACTGCCTGGCTGGAGCGGGAGGATTCGAACCTCGAAATGGCGAATTGGAAATCGGACGCTCTCGCCTGTCCGAGAGATGCCGCAGAGCCTCTTTCCGTTGAAATTCATAAGTAACTCGAAACGTTCGAATTTCGAGCACCGTACCGAATCGGTGGAGTCCAGAGCTTCGGAGAAAAACGAGCCGTTCGGAGAATAATATGCCGACTCTGCCGATCAGGAGTCCGGAGTTCAGATGAAAAATCGCTCCTGCTACTGGGCTTAACTGCCAACAAGTTCACCAGGAGAATACACGGCTTCGGCCAAGCTGGCGGAGAGAGTGGGATTCGAACCCACGGTACGGTTTCCCGCACACACGCTTTCCAAGCGTGCGCCTTAAGCCACTCGGCCATCTCTCCGGATGCTACTGTCTTGAAGGGGCATCTCG
>Ga0099828_10001486_pt1 | contig 15732 bp, 15 predicted proteins | sample CZO8metaG_2_FD_79338 | JGI IMG/M metagenome (GOLD analysis project Ga0099828, IMG submission 79338) | Vadose zone soil microbial communities from the Eel River Critical Zone Observatory, Northern California, USA - CZOApr15con2H1.8 metaG | ecosystem: Environmental > Terrestrial > Soil > Vadose... | reverse complement strand
CGGTGGCCGCGGTACCGACCCAATCACTACTATCGCTATGATGGAGGGGCTGGGTTACGGCGCCTCCTATCAAGGGCTGCTGTTTTCGATTAACGCCCACATGTGGACTTGTTCGATACCTATCCCCAAATACGGAACGCCCGAACAGAAGGGGAAATATCTCCCAAAGCTTTGCGACGGAAGTCTGATCGGCGAGAACGGGGCCAGCGAGCCAAGCGCCGGGTCCGATATCTTTTCAATGCAAACGCGCGTTACAAAACATGGCAGCGATTACGTTTTGAACGGCAGGAAAGCTTTTGTGACCAACGCTCCGGTCGCTGATTTGTTTACGCTTTACGGAACCCTCGATCCCAAGCTTGGCGCCACCGGTATCTGCGGGTTCATCATCGAGAAGGGAACGCTTGGGCTCAACGTCGGGAAGACGAAAGACAAGATGGGTCTGCGCACAGCGCTCATGGCCGAGCTCGCCCTGGAAAACTGCCGTGTGCCAGCCGGTGCCTTGCTTGGGCGGGAAGGGCGTGGAGCTGATGTGTTCAACTGCTCGATGGCGTGGGAACGGGCCTGCATTCTCGCAACCTGTCTGGGAACCATGTGCCGCCAGTTGGAACGCTGCATCGACCGTGCCCGTACACGCAAGCAATTCGGGCAGCCAATCGGCAAGTTCCAGTCCGTCGCCAACCGCATTGTTGATATGAAGCTGCGTTACGAAACAGCCCGGCTGCTGATCTACAAGGTGGGCTGGCTGATGCAGGGAGAGAAATCGGCCGACATGGACGCCGCCATGGCCAAGCTGTATGTCTCGGAATCGTTCGTGAAGTCGTGCCTCGATGCGATTCAGGTACACGGCGGCTCGGGCTTCATGACGGAACTCGAGCTTGAACGCGAACTGCGCGACTCGGTGGGGAGCACACTATACTCCGGCACATCCGAGATTCAGCGGAACATCATCGCGCGCGGGCTGCGGATTTGATCTCGATAAAGCTGGTGAACCTCTAACGCCTAATCTGCGGCCTTCCATCTTCTCTCATCCAATGAGATCCCTCATCTCGATCCTTATACCCGCTTACAATGCAGAGCGCTGGCTTGCTGACACGATTCGATCGGCGCTCGCGCAAACTTGGTCGCACAAAGATATCATTATCGTTAATGATGGGTCTTGCGACCAAACACTTGCAGTGGCGCGGCAGTTTGCTTCAAGGGACGTATCCGTTGTTACCCAAACAAATCAGGGGGCGGCTGCCGCTAGAAACCGTGCCCTTTCTCTCAGCCAGGGGGATTACATTCAGTGGCTGGACGCCGATGACCTTCTGTCTCCAAACAAAGTCGCAAAGCAAATAGAGGCAGCGCAAGAGTGTCAAAGCGAACGCGTGCTCTTTTCTTCGGCTTGGGGCGCTTTCATGTACAGAGTCTCTAGGGCTCAGTTCTGTCCGACACCACTTTGGTGTGATCTGTCACCAGTCGAATGGTTGTTGCGGAAAATGGGACAAAACCTGCATATGCAAACCGCCACCTGGCTCGTCAGCCGAGAGCTGACGGAAGCCACCGGCCCCTGGGACACCCGGCTGTCCTTGGATGATGACGGTGAGTATTTCTCTCGTGCGGTCCTCGCTAGCGATGCTATCCGATTTGTTCCCGACGCCAAGGTATTCTATCGCCAACCCGGTTATGGCCGCCTGAGTAGCATTGATTCATCAGACAAGAAATTGGAGTCGCAGTTTCTTTCAATGCGATTGCATGTTGACTATCTTCGGTCGTTCGAGGAGAGCGAAAGAGTTCGAGCAGCATCGCTGACGTATTTGCAAACCTGGTTTGTCTGGTTTTTCGAAGAAAGACCAGACCTCGCGCGGGAACTGGAACAGCTTGCGGCCGCACTTGGCGGACGGCTGGAGATCCCAAGGTTATCTTGGAAGTATCTTTGGATCCAAAAGCTCTTTGGCTGGACCGTGGCCAAATGGGTCCGCCAGCGCTGGAACCAGTGCAAATCGTCTGTGATGAGATCTTGGGATAAAACTCTGTTTCACCTGGAAGATCGGAACTTTGCAATTAGACCTGGAAATTGCAGCACGAAATCCGCCTGAGGCTCTCGATCAGGTTACATGAATATCAATCATTGGGCTTTGGCGCGTCGATTGCTCGTACCCAATGTAGCTGGATGTCCCACATGAATAGTCCGATCGACATAAGGATAATCGAGCGATGCATTTTATCGCACATGAGATCACGGGTATGAAAACCAAAATCTTCGGAATCGGTTTCCATAAAACGGGGACTACTTCACTGGCCAATGCTTTGAGTTGCTTGGGCTATCGAGTTACCGGTCCTAACGGGGTAGATAATCCTAACATCGCGGAAGAGGTGCACGAGATGGCGTTCGACCTTGTCAGTAAGTTTGATGCATTTCAAGATAACCCCTGGCCTATACTCTACAAGGAATTAGACCACAAATTCCCGGGCAGCAAATTTATATTAACTGTTCGGCCGCCTGACGACTGGCTCAGAAGTATGGTCAACCATTTCAATGAGGAGGAAACGCCGATGAGGGAGTGGATTTATGGTGTTGGGCATCCAAAAGGCAACGAGGATGTCTACATCGCGCGATATGAGCGGCATAATCGCGAGGTACGTGAATACTTCAAGGATCGTGGAAAAGACTTGCTCGTTCTCAATATAACGGCCGGCGAAGGATGGGGGAAATTGTGCCCATTTCTGGGTGAGCGGATTCCTGCCGTTCGCTTTCCTTGTGCAAATACAGCGTTAGAGAGGGAGAAACTGCACAAGCGAGAGAGCAGTTACCTATGGCGGGCATATCTCAAATTTAAGCGCCAAGTCAAACGGCTGACCACAGGCCGGCAGGTGTTAGGGATGTAGGCTGTTCAAGCCTGACGTTGACGGCTTTTGATCAAGTTCCATGAACGTCGAAAATCTTCGTACTTTTAGTAGGCAAGTTGCAGCCGGCGGGTCGGCCGTGGCGTCCTCGATTGAAGAAGCGGATCGCCACCAAGAGCACTTCAAAACCGATCATCTCTTAAGCAATCTTAAAGGACACACAATCTCGAGCGGGGCGGTCACCATGTTGGCCCAAGGGGGCAAACTTCTACTGAGCCTCGTTTCCACGATGATCCTCGCACGACTGCTGATGCCGCGAGATTTTGGCCTTGTGGCCATGGTGACGACGGTCACAAGCTTCTTGCTCGTTTTTAAAGATGCCGGTCTTTCCATTGCCACAGTGCAGCGGGAAAGAATCACGCACGCCCAAGTCTCCAATCTCTTTTGGATAAATGTCTGCGTAAGTCTGCTGAGTACTTCAATCGTGGCTGCCTCGGCACCTATTATCGCCCGTTTTTACCATAATCCCCGGTTGATAGGCATCACGCTGCTTCTATCCATGACGTTCCTCATAAGCGGTTCCACCATTCAACACCAAGCCCTGCTTAAGCGGCAGATGCGCTTCAGAGCGCTGGCGCTGATCGAAGTCGGTTCCATGGCAGTTGGCGTTCTAGTGGGAGTGGCTATGGCGCTACGCGGATACCGCTACTGGTCCTTGGTGGGCTCAAGCCTGTCCATGGAGACTGCCGGCCTTGTGCTCACATGGTCCGTCTCGCGATGGCGTCCGCAGTTGCCAGCCCGCCGTAGCGGAATCGGTCCTTTATTGAGTTTTGGAGCCCATCGAACCGCCGGTGATTTTATACTCTCTCTAGCCCGAGGAAGTGACCATCTTTTGATCGGCCGCTTTTATGGATCGGGTGCAGTGGGTCTCTATTCCAGGGCGAGTGCCCTGCTCATTCGCCCCTTAGAACAATTTCTTAGTCCGATTAACGCTGTTTTCATACCGGCATTGTCTCGGTTGCAATCGCAGCCGAAGCGATATCGGTCCACATTTTTGCGTCTTTATGAAAGCATTGCACTAGTAGGATTCTTTTTCACAGGCTTATTCCTCGCCCTGGCCCGCCCGATAACTCTTGTGTTGCTGGGACCAAAGTGGGAAGAGGCGGCGGTCATCTTCGGAGGGTTCACCATTGCGGCGCTTTGCGTTCCGCTTGCCAGTGTTTCCGCTTGGTTGTTCACCAGTCAGGGTCGCGGCCGCGATATGTTCGTTGCCCAACTGATTAACTCTGGTGCCATCGTCTTCTCGTTCATGATCGGTTTGCCGTTTGGGCCGGTGGGTGTGGCGATTGCTTTTTCTGCTTCGAATCTTCTCATTCGAGTGCCCATCTACTATTACAGTGTGGGAAGGCGCGGCCCGGTAAGGACAGCCGATTTGTGGAGGGTTTTCTTCAGACATCTGCCTATTTGGGTCGTTGTCTTTTCTATGACTTGGTTGACGCTCATGCTCGTGGCCAATCTCGTTCCCTTAGCTCAACTGCTCGTCTGCGTGCCAGTCGGTATACTGGCTGGTGTCGCTTTCATCTGCAGTTTTAGTCCGCAGCGAAAGGTAGTAAATCATCTTTTCGAGACTCTACGAGAGTTAAAGAAGAATCGATAAAAAAATAAGATTATGCCGAACGGCGGTGAAAATAGCTGCAAGCATGTGTTCGTGTGTGGTCTACCGCGAAGCGGAACGAGCGTGCTCGGCCGCAATATTGCGCGACTGGAAAGCTGTACCGGCTTCAAGGATACAGGCGTACTCGATGATGAGGGGCAATTTTTACAAGATGTTTATCCAACTGAGTATGAGCTTGGTGGCGCTGGCAGGTTTGGATTCGATCCACGCGCGCACCGGACAGAGGCCTCAGATTTGTTAACTCCTGAGAACGTGGCCAGACTCCGGCGGAGTTGGGACCCTTATTGGGACAAGAGCAAGACGATCTTCGTGGAGAAAACTCCTGCAAATCTTCTCATGACACGGTTTCTGCAAGCAGCCTTTCCTAATTCGTATTTCATTGTCGTCAGGCGCCACCCGGTGCCGGTAAGTATAGCCATCCAGAAGTGGAAGGTGAACGTGACTTCGCTTTACAATTTGTTTGAACATTGGCTACAGTGCCATGAGCTTTTTGAGCAAGACAAGAAATATTTGAAGCATGTGTATGAGCTAAGGTACGAAGATTACGTCGAAAATCCGGGCAAGTATCATGAGGAAATAGCGATATTTATTGGCACACGTGTTCCGGAACCACCCACAGAGGATAGATTTCGAACTGTGGCCCAGTGGCGTGATCCCTCCGGCTTGCGTGTCCCCGAATATACGATGGAAGAAACAAGCGGGGCTTACAACAAGAAATATTTCGACCGGTGGTCTAACCTCCTAAGAAACTCTTTCTTCAAGAGGTATTACCGGTACATTGCGAGGAAGTATGAGCCCAGGTTTGCCAAGTACGGATACTCCTTGACCAAAGGATTGGGCATGGGCGAGGAAGTGCTTCGCGGCGGAGGCAAAGCCTCCGCTGCCCTTGGAGCTTTGTGTTGCCTTGGGGCAGATGCTGGTGCCTTTTTCCGGCGCTTTGGGGCATGGACTAGGTGGTATATAAAGCAGCTGGTCAAGGCGCTTCTGCCGGAATTTGTCCTTGCCAGAGTCAGGCAGGCGCGCCAGAAGACGTCTTTGGGCAAAGGACAGGCGGAAGTGGCTTCGTCTTGGCGGGGATGAGCCCGGCTCGTTAAGTGAAGTGAAGAGCTTGCGCAAAATCGGCCAATGACATGATTCGGACAACGATACGTGTTCATCCTTCGTCTGACGCGCTTGACGCGCGCATCCAGGAGGCGCTGGCTGCTTTAACGCCCGTGACTTTTGTCAGTTGTTCCAACTTAGCAGAGTGCCGTGAAGGGGACGCGGTTATAGCTCTTTCCGGCGACGATGGCATAGTCCAAAGATTGCCAGCGGGAAGAGTTCGATGCTTTCAGGTGGTGACCGGAGCCGGCGTGCGAAACAACTCGCAGATGGGCGGCAAGAGCATCCAGTTTACCCGGTCTACGCTGCTCGACCAGCGGCTTCGTGGCCGATCCCTTGTGCATGAACCGATGCCGGGGCATTCTGGTCTGAGAACTAAACCAGGCGATGAAGTTCTCGCTTACTGCGCGAACAACCCAGTATGGGTGGCGAGGAATCGAGAAGGTTTCCCGATGCACTCGGTGTCTGTCCCCTTGCCGAGCCTGGCTCCTGGCGACATTCTGCTCGATCAACTCCATCGGGGGCGATTTTTCCAGGTGTTGCCACTGTTGCATTTTTTGCGAGAAGTCACGGCGGGTTCAGGCTGGAAGAATCCACCTCTAAGAGCATGCCTGATGTTGGACGATCCCAATCTGCACTGGATCTCCTATGGATTTTTGCGGTATGAGAAACTGCTCGATCAAGCGAGATCTCGACGTTTCCACGTGGCGTTTGCTACCGTGCCACTCGATGCATGGGCGTCGCATCCCAGAGCGGTGAAGCTATTCCGGGACCACCCGGAACAGTTCTCTCTCCTGATCCATGGTAACGACCATAGTAAAAGGGAATTGTGCCTAAACGGTAGCGAGCAAGACTATCTTCGCCTGGCCGCGCAAAGTTTGCGTCGGATCGATCGTTTAGAAAAGAAAACTGGTCTCCATGTGGCGCGAATAATGGCTCCACCGCATGGTGCCTGCGCGGACGCCTGCCTGGCGGCTTTGCTAGCGGGGGCTTCGAGGGTGCTTGCGCACCGACAGGTCTGGTTCGTAAGATGAACCCTCACCTGCATCATTCGAGCTTTGGTCTCAGACTGGCCGAAATCGCGATCGGAAGCGCTCCAGTAATTCCGCGATTCAAGCTGGATTCTTCGTGCGAAGAGGCGATCGTCATTTCTGCTTTTCTGAACAAGCCGATCATTCCCGTAGGGCATCACCATACCGCCGCGGATGGCCTCGACCTGCTGGCCCACACGGCCGAGACCATCAGTTCGCTCGGTGAGGTTTCCTGGGGAGGTCCTGAAATGATGCTTCGCTCCAATTTTCGCAGTTTTCAGGAGGGCACGACGTTATGGATTGAACCGTATTCCTGTAGGATACACTTGACTGTTCCTCCAGGAATTAGCGATGTGCGTCTCTATCGATCGGAAAAAACTGCTCCCGATGCGGATTCGGAATTCGCCTAGCCTATATAGCCAAGCGAGGATCCAAATTGCCCTGTCGACGGAATATGAGCAATGTGCCACTGAAGGTTATGCCCGGTGATCATATTGAATTAGTTTCACTCGGCTTGGGAAAAGTGGATTACCGGGAGGTCGAGAGCCCGCAATTCTCGCTCCAAGCATTTCCGCGGAGGCTGCTCTGCGAGTTCAGGGACAGGTTCATGCCACTAATTCCTAGAGACGTGATTCCCAAGAAATGGACCAGCGGCTAATTTGTGTCCGTTTTAGCAGAGCCTACACTGAGAGTCCTCCAATCCAACGCAATGAACATGCAGGAGGATCTGACGCTCTCTTCCGGCCACTCATCGCAAAAGCTCGCTGGAATCTTTAAGCGGAGGGAGCGTTGGGGCTTGTCGTGGCGCGGTTGGTTGCTCGTCACTTCGGTCGGTCTAGTGGCCGCCTATCTAGTCTTTTTGAATGTTCATCCGTTTCTGGCTGTAACGCATCGCGTGAATACAAACATTCTTGTCGTCGAAGGCTGGATACAACGATACGCGATTCGCGCGGGTGCAGAAGAGTTCAAAAGCGGCTCGTATGAGCGGGTTCTTACGACCGGCGGACCCGAGAGCGGCAGTGGCGGCTACATTAACGATTATCAAACTTCGGCCAGCGTGGGGGCGGAGGCTTTGAAGAAGGCCGGCATCGCAGAAGAGGTCGTTCAGGCGGCCCCGTCGCACGTAATTGGTCAAGAAAGAACATACAGTTCCGCGATCGCGTTGCGAGATTGGTTTCGCGAACACAACATTTCCGTTCAAAGTATGAACATTGTAACGGAAGACTGCCATGCGCGCCGAACACAGCTTCTATATCAGAAAGCATTTGGTAAGAACGTTCTAGTAGGCATTATCGCAGCGCCAAACCCAGATTATAATCCCAAATATTGGTGGCGTTATAGCGACGGAGTCCGAGAAGTAATCGGTGAGAGCATCGCCTACATCTATGCGAAGTTCTTCTTTTATCCGTCTGAATCGTCACGTGATGAGAAGAAAACAGCCGGAACTCTTCAGGCTGCTACCACACAATGAAAATAGCTGTTGTCGGTCTCGGCTATGTTGGACTGCCTCTATCGCTTCAATTTGCTCGCTCGTGTGTGACTGTGTTGGGGTTAGATATTGACGCTAAGAAGGTTCAGCTTCTGAATGACGGGCAAAGTTATATCAAGCACATCGAGCCATCGACCATTGCCGAGTTAGTAAGGTCCGGTAAATTTTCCGCCTCCACTGAGTTTAGCCGGATCAAAGAGGTGGAGGCGGTGATCATTTGTGTGCCGACGCCCCTGACTAAGAATCGCGAACCAGATATCTCTTTCGTTATTAATACGGGTCGCGCGATCGCGCCGTATCTCTCGAAAGGCGCTTTAGTTGTGCTCGAATCCACGAGTTATCCAGGGACAACGGATGAGGACTTGCGCGTGGTTTTGGAGGAAGGCTCGGGAATGAAAGCCGGTCTGGATTTCCACCTCGCCTTTTCCCCGGAGCGGGAGGATCCGGCGAACCGAGAAAATAATGTAAAGTCGATTCCGAAGGTTGTGGGAGGTTACACGCAAGCTTGCCTTGGGCGGGCGATGTCGCTTTATGGCCAGGCCATCGACGAGCTGGTGCCCGTTTCTTCCTGTCAGGTCGCGGAGGCGACCAAGCTGTTGGAGAACATTTTCAGGAGCGTGAATATCGCGCTGGTGAACGAGCTAAAAATGGTGTACGGCGCCATGGGGATCGATATTTGGGAGGTTATCGAAGCCGCGAAGACGAAGCCGTTTGGGTTTATGCCGTTCTATCCCGGGCCTGGTCTGGGCGGTCATTGTATTCCCATCGATCCTTTCTACCTGAGTTGGAAAGCTCGCGAATTCGATCAGCACACCCGTTTCATTGAATTGGCCGGCGAGATCAACACCCGAATGCCAGAACATATTGTCCATCGTGTGGCAGATGCCCTCAACTCTCAACGAAAAGCTCTGAATGGTTCCAAAATTTTGCTGATTGGCCTGGCTTACAAACCCAATGTGGATGATGAACGCGAATCGCCGAGCTATGTATTGATGGATTTGCTAAGTGAGCGCGGTGCAACCGTAGAATACCATGATCCCTATATAGGGATGATAAGGCCTACGCGTGAGCACGCACGCTTCGCGGGGAAAAAGTCGGTGGATTGGAACGCCGGGAATATCGCGAGTTTTGATTTGGTGCTGATTGCAACGAACCACAGCTGTGTGAACTATCAGCAACTCGCCGACTGGGCGCAGTGCATTGTGGACACACGCAACGCCATGGCCGCCATGCGGGGTGCCCCTGGAAAGGTCTGGAAAGCCTAGACCCTGATCGCGCTCAACGAGGGGGGACCAGAAATCAGAAGTCAGAGATCAGAGGACGGAAAACAGAGCACCCGGCGACGCCGCGGCTGCGGCGTCGCAAGCAGAGGACAGAGGGCATGATTCGATCAAAACTTTCAGGGGAAATAGTTGGTGCGCACGAGTCCAGCGACCAAAAGTCGGCAACTAATCTAGGGCCGGCGGGTTCGGCGACCATGGGCGACAAACTTATGCTGGATTGGCCGCAGCATTGGCGGCTTATGTGGTTCGCGGGCTTTGCCATCTTGCTGACAATAGGCTTCCTCAAGCCGCTGATTTCTCTTGCCCGCTATGCCGTACACAGCGACCTGAATTCGTATACCTTGCTGGTGCCATTTATTTCAGCCTATCTTATCTACATCCGTCGCAGCCAATTGCCCCAGAGATACGATTCTTCTCTAGGGTGGGCGATGCTTCCGCTGCTCGGTGGCCTGGTTAGCCTAGCCGCAGCGTTGACCCAGAGCGCTGCTCTCAGTCGTAACGATTATTTTACGGTGATAAGTCTGTCGTTCGTTTGTCTGCTAACGACCGGGGGACTTCTTTTCCTTGGGAAGAAGTGGATGGCGGCCGCGAGTTTTCCGTTCGCGTTTCTACTTTTCATGGTGCCTATGCCTGGCGCTATGGCTGTTGTTCTCGAAACAGGCTCGAAGCTAGCTTCCGCCGAGGCTGCGAATCTGTTTTTCAATATGACCGGCACTCCGGTACTGCGAGAGGGCACGGTCTTCCAATTGCCGAATATTATCATTCAGGTGGCCCAGGAATGCAGCGGGATCCGCTCTAGCTGGGTGCTCATCGTCACCAGTCTGCTGGCGGGCAATCTCTTTCTAAAGAGCACAGGGCGACGGGCTATATTGGTTTGTTTCGTGATCCCTCTGGGAATCGTGCGCAACGGATTCCGAGTGTTTGTCATCGGCGTGCTTTGCGTTGACTTTGGGCCGCAGATGATCCATAGCATTATTCATCGTCGTGGTGGCCCGATATTTTTCGCCCTCTCCCTCATTCCTTTGTCTTTATTGCTCTGGTGGTTGCGGCGGGGCGAAGTCGTGAGGACGAGAGTGGCAACCGAAGGTCGACCATGAGGCGAGACATTGTTGATTGTCCCTGTTCTGCGGCGCGTGGCGTCCCGGGGGGCATACGCTCCCTCCGAGCTGGAGTGCTCTCCGAGCTGGAAGCTGCGCGGCCGGCGGCTTTTCCCACCGGAGCGTCGTCCGGTGACTGCGGGACTAGGCTGATCTCTTCTTGCTTTCCGATTTTCCTGAGCAAAAATCCTCCGTGGCTTATCCATCGCTGAGTACGAAGAATGTATTTTCAATTGTGCCCGCCGCGCTCCACCGAATGAAGCCATTCAGCATAATCGGGTCCACTGCTTGTGTGCTCTTCCTTTTGTGCAGTGGCTGCCAAACCGCTTCGCGCGCGCCACTCCCAGAACAACCGACGGCTTCTACGACTGTCAAGCTGTCGCCAGGAAACGTGATCAAGCTTACATTTCCTGGAACTGCCGAGCTTAACCAGGCACAGAAAATTCGGGCCGACGGGAAGGTGAGCCTGCCCCTCATTGGCGAAGTAGCTGCAGCTGGCAAAACACTTCCTGATTTGCAAAGTGAGCTGGCCCGCCTCTACAAAGGACAACTAAGAAACAATGAAGTCTTGGTTACTTTGGAAAGTGGCACGGCGACGGTGATCGTTTCCGGCTATGTCAGCAAACCTGGGAAACTCTCGTTTGATCGACCCACCACCGTGTTTCAAGCGATCATGGAGGCGGGTGGGGTAACCGAATATGGAAACTTGGGCAACGTTCGCCTCATTCGTACTGTTAGCGGGGAACAGCACACACAGGTCCTTAACTTACGCTCCGCCATGAGCGGTAAGACCGCGAAGGTGTACTACGTTAAGGATGGGGATGTGATTTACGTCGCGCAACGTTTTTTTTAGCCTGGGAATCAATTGCGGTTGACCACGCCGTTGTGGTAACCCATGCGAGCTGGTGCGCGCAGAGACCGTTGCTCGAGCAGAACTGGGTAAAATCTGAATAGATAACTGGTCCGGGCCCTAAGGCAGGAGTCGCGCAGAATCTCTCAGTGTTTTTGGGGCGCAGCGTGTTATCACGAGCGTGAAACCAACATACAACCAGGCCTGGCGCTTCGCAAAATCGATTCGAAACTGCGCCGCGCAGCTGAGCGGACCTGGAGGCCATCGAACGACCAAAAGCGCTAGTTCGCTGATTTTGCTTCCATTTGGCGGGAGTTTGTCTGAAATGATCAAAATGCTTAGAAGGCGTCCTCTCGCATTCACCATTTTGGCGGCAACTTTGCTCGCTCTTCAGCCGATGCATGTGTGGGGGGAAGAACCTGTCGTTGAGGTGCCTACTCAGAATACTACGACGGCTTCAACCGGAGACGAGACTGGCGCGTTCTCGCTACCGCATATTCCCCTTTCTTTCTCTCTGTTTACGAGGGACGGTTACGACGATAACTCTGGCACGTCGGGGGCGGCAAAGGGGTCGTGGTTTACCGACGAAGGTCTTTCTCTAGCCTATAATTTGTCCACCCTGAGGACTCACCTGAACCTACGTTCTGGCGCCGACATCACCTATTATCCCGATCAGACGAGCGGGCAACGCAACGATGTCAATTCATACTTGAATTTGTTGCTCACTTACAACATTTCGGTCCGGCTCAAGCTCGACACCAGCCTCTATGCTACATACCGGACGGAGCCCGACTTTGGCTCGAATGTTGGCCCAGAGAACGTGCGTGCCAATTATTTTACTACGCTCGATAACTTTTCAGCCAAGTATAATTGGTCGCTGCGTTTTTCGACCGTCACCAGTTACAAGTTCCAGCTAGTTCAATATGATAGTTCCTCTATTGGAACGTCGCAAAATCGCGTCGGCGATACATTCGGGGAGGAGCTTCGGTTTAACTGGCTTCGTCAAAGTACTACTCTTCTCGGGGAATATCGTTTCGAAATGCTGAATTACAGCGAGGCCGCGCGCGACTCCACTACTCACTTTGCTCTCGTTGGTATCGATGAGTCTTTTAGTCCACAATTAAGAGTTGTGGTGCGCGGTGGGGCGACATTTCGCTCTTTTACCGACGGAGGAGGCCGAACCGACCCGCATTTTGAAGGTTCGCTTAATTACACAGGTGCCCACCACGCATCGGTGGCCTGGACAAGCAGCTATGGAGTCGAGGAGCCGAGTTCACCCGATGTCTTGAGCCGCACGACATTTCGAACGGGCCTGCGGCTAAGATACGGTATAACTGCACGCATCATTGCTATAGTCAACGGTGATTACCATCACGATGAAAATCAGGGTTCTGCGTCGTCGGGAAGTTCATCGGGAGGTTCAACCGGAAAAGGCAGTTCTGGGTTTTCCGAGGATGCCTTTGCTGTCTCCCTCACTGCCCGTTACGCTATTAATAGGCGTTTCACTTTTGATCTGCGCTTCGAGCATTCCGAGGTTAACTCCGGAGAGGCGCAACGGGATTATGCGCGTAATCGGTATTCTGCGGGCCTGACGTTCAACTATTAAGAATTAATGAACCGCTTGGTCAGGCGTCGGCTCGTTTTCCCATTCCGGAAAGCAGACAGGATTTACAAAATTTTGCAGAATCGACGCGGAAGCGGAGAGCAAGGACCCTTTGATCTCTGACTTCCGCCGGGGCGTAGGTTCCTACTCTCCGAGCTCCCACGCGTTAACTTTTTTTGGCAACTCAACGGTTTATTGATTTCCGTGATCCCCGGTGTCCGGTGTTCCTTTGGGGGTCGGAGTTGGCGAGGGAGCTGGGGTCGCTGTTGGCATAGGAGTAGGAGTAGGCGACGCAGTGGGTTTAGGTGTAGGTGATGGCGAGGCGCTTGGCGTCGGAGACGGGGTCGGTTTTGGTGTTGGAGTTGCCGTAGGCGTGGGCGTTGGTGTTGGCGCCGGAGTAGGAGTGGGCGTGGGAGTAGCCGCCGCCGAATTGAAAGCTTTATAAGTGTAGCTTTTGGCGGTCCAGGAATTGTTAACAAAAGAGAGTAGGGTCGCATAAATCGTGCGCCCATCAGTGGGCATACTACTTACGGTTTTCGAAAGCACAGTCACTTCGCCGGAATTGTAAATGTCGGCGCCGCCTGGAGAACTGCCTACTATGAGCCAATAAGCAGTTGCACCACCGGCGCTCCAGGAAAAGGTAACGCTTGAGGAAGTAAATGTCGATCCCGGTAGCTGGCTAATTATAACTGCCGGACCGGTAGCGGGCGGAGTAGGTGTGGCTGTCGGCGTTGGCGTTGGAGTCGCCGTTGGCGTCGCTGTCGGAGTCGGTGTAGGAGTGGGTGTTGGTGTGGGCGTTGGAGTTGGTGTCGATGAGGCTGCCGTTGTGGCGCTCACAGTGTTTGAATAGCCTGAATCGCTTCCTGAGTTGTAAGCGCGCACTCGATAATAATACTTCGTGGAGGCGGCGAGCGCTGGGTTGGCATACGTCGTAGTATTTGCACCGACTGTTCCAATTTGCGCAAATGTGCTGCCGTTAGTCGAACGCTCGATCTTAAACCCAGTCTCATTGCTCGAGTTATCAGTCCAAGAGAGGTTGATCTGAGTCGACGAAACGGCAGTGCCTTTAAGTTTCGTTGGTGCCGCGGGCGTCGGCGTTGGGCTCGGAGTCGGTGTCGGTGTGGGCGTGGGCGTGGGGCTTGATGTGGAACCTGGGATGTAGGAAACCTCGTTTGATGGCGGGCTCTCCACGGCGGCGATGTTATATGCGGTTACAGCAAAAAAGTAGGTCTGCCCGTTCACCAAATTTGACACCAACGCTGCCGTCGTATTTCCGACTTCGATTGTCTGAGTGTACACCCCGCTCGTGGTTCCAGAATGTAAACGGTAACCGGCAATATCGGGCTGCGGATCCGGATCCCAAGCGAGCGTTACACTGGCAAGTTGCGCTTGGACGGACAAAGTGGTGAGAAAGATTGCGCCAATGGCGATCCCTCGGAGGGACGTTTTATGATAATTATTGATAATATGGTATTCATAGCAAAACCCGTGCCTAAAATCTGCTTCAAAATCCAGGGCCAGGAACCTGCGTCCGCCAGCTTTGACGCCTTCCCGCTCGATGTGAAGAGCAGTTGGGACGACAGAATCGCCATTGGCACCGCCTGCAGTACTTGGGATAGCGTTGGCCGCGGCCAACGTTGCAGCTTGGGTTCCGCCACGATGATCTGCAAGTTGAAAAACTGGCCCGGCCGCACATGTAGGGATACGGAATCATGAACTTGAACTCCACGCTGGCGCTTGTCGCGGCAGGGCTTAGTGCTGCTTTGGCCTTGGCAGTAATTGTCCGGCAGCGACGTTCGATTGCGAGCTCCTGTTTCTCTGCGGGCATGCTCGTATTCGCGTTAGAAAGCGTATTTTCCGCGGTCTGGCGTGAAGCTCCTGTTCCCGAAAGCGCTGTCTTCTGGAAGACTCTCACTTTGTTGGCAAAGTCAATTTTGCCGGGAATTTGGCTTTGCTTTAGTCTCACCTACTCGCGGGGGGCCCCTCGGCAATCTTTGGCGAAATCACGGTTTCTTTTATTGGCGGCATTCTTGCTGCCAATAGGAGTGACAATAGTTTTTCGGGGGCAGCTCGTCTCGATTCTTCCGGAGGATGAAGCGGCGGATTGGTGGGTTCGGTTTCATATTGCGTCTAAGACGTTGCATAGTCTCCTTCTTGTCGGCGCCGTGCTCATCCTCATGAACCTTGAAAGGACGTTCCGATCGGCGGTGGGAACGATGCAGTGGCGGATTAAATTCATGGTCCTTGGTCTCAGTGTAATATTCGGGGCAAGGATTTATACGCGTAGCCAAGCGCTACTCTTTTCTGGAGAGGATCTGGCGCTGACCAATGTTGAGACAGGCGCACTTTTGATCGGATGCACGTTGATCGCGGTCGCCTACGTTCGAAGGGGGTTTGGTGAATTAGACATTTATCCGTCGCGCGCGGTCTTGCAAACCTCTCTGACGCTGCTGCTGGTGGGGTCGTATCTTTTTATTATCGGCGTCTTTGGCCAGATCGCAGCGCGAATAGGCGGATGGGAAAACTTCCAGCTCCAAGCCTTCGTCATATTGCTCGGAATGGCGATCCTGGCGGTGCTGCTGCTTTCAAATCGGCTCCGGCAACGCGTCGGCCGTTTTGTTAGCCGCCATTTCAAAAGACCGCAGCACGATTTCCGCAAAATATGGACCCGCTTTACCCAAAGCATGGCCAGCGTGCTGGATGAGTCCAGTCTGTGCACCGCAGCCGCACGATTAATTTCTGAAACCTTTAATGTATTATCGGTTACGGTCTGGCGG
>Ga0099828_10001483_pt1 | contig 15749 bp, 13 predicted proteins | sample CZO8metaG_2_FD_79338 | JGI IMG/M metagenome (GOLD analysis project Ga0099828, IMG submission 79338) | Vadose zone soil microbial communities from the Eel River Critical Zone Observatory, Northern California, USA - CZOApr15con2H1.8 metaG | ecosystem: Environmental > Terrestrial > Soil > Vadose... | reverse complement strand
GCGAAGTCTCGTCGGTACACCTCGAAGGTTTTCGAGATAATCTCGCCAAGGCTCAGCTCATGTCCAATACCCTGCTCTGGCTGCATCGTCATGTCATCTCATCTTTGGTATGAGGCGCAATCGCGTCTGTATAAAAGGGGAATAATATTCTCAATGTCGGAAACTGTATGTCGTATCTAATTCGCCTGGCCACTCGAGCCGATATCTCGTCTGTTGCCTCAGTGCTTCTCCAATCTTTCTTGGAATACGAGGCTTCTTACACTCGCGAAGCATTCGCAGCCACCATCTCAACAAGCACGGAGTTAGAACATCGGTTGGTTGAAGGGCCAGTATGGATAGCTGTTGAGAACGACACTGTGATAGGTACTGTATCCGTGGTGCCTTTTGGAGAGGCATTGCTCATCAGAAGCTTGGCTGTAATTCCTAGAAACAGAGGTCAAGGCCTAGGTGAACTGCTTCTACACCATGTTGAGAAATACGCCTGCAAGAACCGCTACAGTCGCCTCTTTCTGAGTACGACTCCTTTCCTGACACCTGCGATACGCTTGTATGAGCGGTGCGGATTCCAACGGTCTAACGAAGGTCCCAATGATCGGCTCGGAACACAAATTTTCACGATGACAAAACAACTCAAGTCAAAACCGTGACCCGAATTAGCGCAGAAAGCAACTGACCTGTTCCTAACTCTCGGAATCCTCTGCCGCAGATGTTTCAGCACGTCGTCCCATTTCTCAGCCTAGAATCTCAGAAGATGCGCTGACTCCCAAACGGCATCGAACTCATCGCCACCGATAGGATCTAAATGCCAAGCTGGAGTACGGGCCGTTGGAATGGATCGGATGTCGAGAATTGAATATTATGGTAATTTCTTGATGCACCTGTGTACATGGATAGCATATACTCGCTCGAATGAGTAGACAGTGGACCCGATGAGCTCTTACTCGAAGAGTGGAGCGGCTGGCAAGTAGCCGCGGACGCTAACCTATCCGGTCAGACATACCCGGACCAGGGCCTCTACCCTTCTAACAGCGTTCCGAATCTCGTCAGAAGGATCAGTCAAGCCTTCCAGAGAGCGGACCAGATACAACACATGACTGGCAAGGGAAAAATCGACTGGTTCGCACCCATAATCGCCGACGCCGAAGCCGGGTTCGGAGGCCCGCTAAACGCGTTCGAGCTAATGAAAGCGATGATCGAGGCAGGAGCGTCAGGAGTACACTTCGAGGACCAGCTGGCTTCAGAGAAGAAGTGCGGCCATTTGGGCGGGAAGGTTCTGGTCCCGACTCACCAGTTCATCAGGACCCTGATCGCGGCCCGGCTGGCAGCTGATGTGATGGGCGTCCCGACCTATCTAGTAGCGCGAACGGGTGCAGTCGGAGCGAAGCTCCTCTCCAGCGATGCCGACCCACGAGATCTTCCTGGGCAGTATTGCCGTAGGCGTGAGCACTTGTCAGTACGGATGCCAGTAGTAGAAGACTAGCTGTGGTTGTGAGGGTCAAAATTCCGAAGTGTTTGTTCAATTTTTCTTCAGCCGTGGGTTGTGGTCATTCTTCTTAAGACCTATGGAATAATACTCTGTCTCCAGGTATCTCCGGACTAAAGAATCTAGGCATTGAGACCAGTTGGGTCACACTGAACGAGAAGTTGAACTGTCAATTGACGCGTACTCTTGGAAGCCGAACGAGTTCGATACGAGGCTCGGCAGTCCCTTTTCTTCCTTGCCAGGTTTTTCGCTTTTTGAGTTATACTATTTCTGTAAGTTTTAGGGTCGGGTAGCCTCGGTCGAACGCGAATTCTACTCCATGAACGTTGGTGAAGGGTTTGACACCGTAGATGACCGTTGTGTTGTTGATATTCTCAAGCTTGAGGTAGTAGTCCGCTGTTCTGAGAAAGGCCTCTCGGATCTTGTTCAGCCCCGATGCGACGCCAATCGTGACCGCGCCAGTATCCCGGATGCTGGCGCCCATGTTTGCGAGGCCTGGAAGCATCAAGTCATCTCCGTAGATTTGGACGATCTTGTCGAAGTCTACTGCGAGGATTATTGAGGATGATACCGTTCCGAGCTCTTTCCAAACGTTCCCGAAGAGGGGGAAGTCGTCCATCACTTTTCCTTTCAGCTGCACTCTCCATCTCCGGCGAGGGAGATCTTGGTTGAACTCAGCGATGCGGACTCTCTCTTCGAGCATACCGTTTCCAACCAGGGGTCCTAGGGATTCTGCGACGTTATCCGAGCTGACTGTGCTGAAAGGCACAATGAAGGATGAGCCACCTTGATTGATGAAATTTGCAACGATGATTCTGAGGAGAAGCCTCACTCCCATTGTAGGAACAGTATTGTTCACGTCTACTAGGATCGATGAGCCCCGTCTGATCCCTCCCTTGAGCATCGCATCCAGGTCACGACTGCCTGTTGAGAAAGAGGTCTCGGTGTGGGGAGCTGGGGGTAGGATTCCCGGCTTGGCAGAAGTCTGGTTTTCGAATTTTGTGTTTGCAAGCAGATTGAACTTGCCCTTGTCCAGAGAGAAGAGTGCGCGATCTGAGTTGACTCTGAGGCCTCTGAGCTTGTTTACGACGATCGTTCTCAACCTCCGACCATCCAGCTCGGAAGAGGATAGGGTCACTATACCATCGACCAGATTCGGCAGGTCACCGAGGCGGCCGCCCTCGCTGACTAGGACGACTCCTACTCTGTTGTCGTCAGGGTCCGAGAGTATTGCAGATTCAATCATTCGGCGTCCATCCTCGCTTGTGTTCCTGAGGGCTCCTTCCCAGCTATCTATGACGATGAGACCTCTCAGCATGGAACGCTTTAGGGTGAGAACCTTGTTGAAAACGTCGTCAGCCTCCGACACTAGTATCTCGGCAGACCCTTCAGTTGAGTTGTCGCCTGAGACCTCCTTTGAGGACGGATCGTGCATTTGGTGGATCCAAGGAAAGTGCTTCCGGAGCTTGTTGGGAGGAACTCGACTGGGTACGTAGAGCCTAGCAGGCGGAATCTCGGTATGTCCCAAGCGCGTTGCCTGTACCCTTCGGAGGAGTTCAAGCGCTAGGGTCGTCTTCCCGGCGCCGGGGGGTCCTTGGATTAGGAGAACGTTTCCGGCTGATTCCAAGAATTTCGAAATGAGGCGAAGTAAGTCGTCGTGGACTCCGAGCTGTCTAAGAACCGGAGTCTCGTCTTGTTTGGGTTCTTCATCAGCGGCGAACTGGTCCGGTGGCGTATTCTTGAACATTAAGAATCAGATGTCTAACGCAACCGTCCTTTACAATCAAGAGTTCTGTAACCTAGAATGTGGTTTCGAGGTTAGATCCAAATCACCCCCTTCAACTAGTGTCAGAGATCAGGGTTCTTAGAGACCGCGAGGAGTTAGATTCCAAATCGGCGAGAGATTATGTGTCAACAAAGGCTCCTCGTATCTTCTTCGCCAGTTAGTCGGAATAGAATCGGCCAGCTATCTCGTGCGTTAGTGATTTGGGCGACACTAAGGTCCACATGGTAGTCGGTGGGCTAAGCAACTCCCATACCGTTGATCCAGTCTAGCCCTAGTTGCGACAACACTCTTGGCACGCCTGACGCGTCGAACATTTGCCATTGAGCCAGAAGTCAGTGAGAAAATAGACGCTCTGGTAGATGGTCATACTCTAGAGGCCAACTTGCTCGTCAACAAAAGCCCTTCGACATTAAATCGAATGGGGAAGATTTGTCGAAAATTTCAGGCTGGTCACCAGCGATCCACGACTGATGAAACTGTTCTGGTCACACCTAACTGTTGACGAGGCTCGAGAAATTGGACTCCAGAACGGCAACAGCGCGGTCGTCGAATTCATTCTCTACTATTTCCGCAAGTTCAATCTAGAGTCTGTTCTGAAGACCTTCAGGATGATCTGCGCGGAATACTCCAACGCGTTCCTCTACTCCGAGTCGGGCGACGGCCGCAACCGCACGATAATTCTGAGACACAGCATGGGACGGAGCGCATCCGCCTACTATGGCGCATCCCTCAAAGCGTTGAGTGCTCGCCTCGGACTGGAAGCGGAGCTAGAAGAGAGCGACGATCAACTAGTATGCAAGATTCGTCGCGTCGACAAGGAACAGAGCGTGGCCCTAAAGACTCTCAAGGCGTAGAGAGCGGCAGACATTATGCTTGTCTGTGACTTTGCGCAAAGTAGCGGATAGAATCGTAGAGCTTGTCTGTGTCGACCCTGGGTCTTCGCTGGCGTGGTCGACGGCTTGTGCTCCGCGGTTTCGATGATCGTTCGACCACCTGTAGAACTGGCAACGATGGCATAGGCGGTGCTCTTGCTTGCTCAGATAGTAGACGCCACTCTTTACCGAGTTTGCGGGTCGTGCCCATTTCGCCTAGAAGGGTGAAGGTGCCAAGGGCGAATACAGACGCAGTGACTATGGACAGGGTTGCATCGGCGATGATGTTGGATGTGAAAAGGCTGATTACGTATTGTTGGAAGTAGTTGTCGTTCAGGTATACTTGGTACATCACGACGGTAAGTGAGAGGATCGTGGCGGCCTGGGCTAAGACAATGATCTTGACGTAACTAGGAATCTCTCTGTAAGAGTGGTTAGTTCGTTCAGTTGTTGAGATTGACACTCAAGAGTTCGCCCGCGCCTTTCGGTCTTTGATACTTCTCTGTTCAATCTAAGCAGAACGGAACTCCGTTTCATGACTCGAAGTAACTTCCCGAACACAAGTAGGTAGCGATTTTCGTGCGTTTCTCAGGCTCACGAGATTGTAAGAGTGTAGACTGGATGGATCTCGGCCCAGTTAGAGTGGTTCGTATCCAGCACATAGGGTCCCGTGACTGTGATATGGTCATTGACGCTGGGTATTGTGATGTTATTTGTGAAGTTCTGGCATGCTGATACGGCGTCGGACTGTGTTGTGGGTAGTGAGCAGATTATCTCAACGACCAGGTCACCGTACTGGTACTGGTCGTTCGCGCTGTTGGTGAGATTGTTGTACTGAGAGTCGAGGGCTAGTCGCACGTGGTAATCTCCATAAGCCTCTTCAAAGACATTCTCTAGGACTCCCGAGGCTGTAATGCACGACCTGATTATGTTCAGGCGATATGGATTGTAGACATGGCTCGATATGGAGTCCCGGTCACTACAACTCGAGTGATCAAGCGCGGAAGGTCCATTGCGACAAACGTAGTAGAACGTTAAACTAGCCGCAACTACTACCACCGCAACGGCGAGTGCGACCGCCGGGACAGCCTTCCTCAAGAAACGCCCCGCACGAGCCGATCTATCTAGCGCTGCCTTAGTCGAAAAACTTTAGCATCACGCTTAGAGGATGAAAATCGCCCGAATCTAACACTGGTTTCTGTCGAGTACAGGAAAGGGGAATGGCGACAGACCCTCGAACTGGTGCCCTAGCAGCAACGGATCGGTCTGTCCCTATCGCACGAGACGTCTTCGGCCATCCCGAGAATTACCTGGCTGGAACGGGAAGACTCTAGAAAGTCTTAATTCTGCAAGACTCTCTGAGGGGTCCTCTATGAAAAGACTTCTCAAGCTAGTGTTAACCATCTTCATAACCAGCCTAACCCTTAGCGGCCTCGGAACCACAATTCTCCCCGCCCATGCGGACACACCCCTCTGGGTTCAACACGTACGTAACTACATGGGGGGGATCTCAAACACTGTCAGGGCACACCTGGACCCCGCGGTCATCCAGGCCCGCTCCAACTCAGCCTTCACCGACCCAAGCACACCATCAGCCAAACTCAACAATGTCCAGATGAACAACGAGCCCTCCCCGGACCTTCCCGAGGATGAGACACAGGTCACCCTCAATCCTTCAAACCCCCTCATTGCCGTAGCAGCTGCTAACGACTTCGTCACGGGAGGCCTCTGGATCGGACATACCACAGATGGCGGCCAGCACTGGTCAAACTTCCGGGCCGCACCAACAGCCTCCACAGGCACGACGTGCGACGGGGGCGGAGACCCGGCAGTAGCCTTCAGTGTGCACGACAAGGCCTTCTACGTGGCCCAGCTCTGCTTCTTCTTCACCAACCCTATCTCGGAGGTACAGCTGTGGAAGTCCACAGATAACGGCGCCACCTGGACCCCCACGGCCAAGGGTTCAACAGTCTTCACCAACATCGTCGACGGATCCGTGGACGGAACGCTCTTTTATGACAAAGATCTTCTGGCGATAGACAACAACCCAACCAGCCCCCACTTCGGCCGGCTATACGTCACCTCCATCAAGTTCCACTTCAGAGACGCCCTCGGGTTCAGCAACTTCTGCCCCGTTCAGGTCTCCTTCACCGACAAAGTCCCAACCTCCAACCCTAGAAGCGCAACCTGGACCCATGTCGCGGTGGTCCCAGACCTTCCCCTGCAAGGCGTAGGCGTCTCTGCCAACCAGTGGGCTCTACCTGTAGTTGACAACCAAGGCGGGCTAGACATCGCCTACGCTATAGAATCCTGCAACACCGGCCACGACTTCGACATGTTCATCCAGCGCTCCACCGATGGTGGCAGCACCTTCGCCGGACCAGTCCAGATCAACTTTCCCACCGAGTTCTTGGACAACCCCAACCCGTTCGACCTCCTCCCCAACAAGAGCTTCCGGGCTCCGTTGTCACCGTCCCTAGCCTTCAACCCCGTGACTAAGGCCCTCGAGTTTGTCTACCAGAACAACGTCAACAGGATTGTCTCTGGAGCTGACATATCGTTCCAGCAGTCCAAGGATTATGGGGCCACTTGGAGCCACGCCAAAACCATTAGCATAACCCCCCGCGGGGCCCCTGCCCCCAACGATCAGTTTGAACCCTGGATAGCCGTGGATGAGAAGGGCAACCTCCACGCCATCTGGTACGACAACCGGAACGACCCCGGCAACAAGCTAATCCAAACCTTTCAGGCCTTCTCTTCGGACGACGGAGCCACCTGGGTCAACTTCAACATCAGCACCACAGCCTGGAACCCTGACAACAGCTTCTTCAGCTGCGGCTGCTTCATAGGCGACTACACAGGCCTAGCCGCATCAACCACCGCCATTTACCCAGCCTGGACCGACGGCCGCAACAGCCCCGGCCCGCCCAACGGAGACACTGAAATATTCACCAACGTGGAAATCGGCGGAATACAATAACCCCCGTAGCCCCCAGACATCTTGCACGGGGCAAACTCCCCTTTTTGGTCCCCGGTTGTTTCCCGGTTTGATACGCAAACCCGCGGATGCAGTTGCATTGTTACCTTGAACGAGTAGGGCGACGCAGGGCAGAGCTGGGAGGAAGCTCCGACAGAGACCGTTGCAACCCCCTCCAAACTATCCGCTTTGCCCATCGCTCTCTGTCGTTTAGCCTCTTTCTTTCCGTAACTATTTTTTCTCGTAACTTTTTTTGCTACCTATCGTCTAAGCATAAGCTCACGGTGAAGGAAGCGTTGCGCTCTTGGCTGCCAAGAGGCTGGTGCTGGACGACAAGGTCTACCCGGATGATCCAATATTCAAGAACATTGAGCGAGCCTCCAAACCGGGAAAGAAGACCCAGTGGTCGGTCGATCACGACAAGGTACTCTATGGCAAGCCTTGATCTTCATCGACACCAGTGCATGGTACGCTCTCAAAGCGACCGACGATAGATTCGACGACGAGGCAGTCAGTTCTACGACGTTCTGGCGACTGGCCGATATGGATCCCTTGTCGTATCCGATTATGTCCTTGACAAAACTGCACCGTTACTGATGGATCCGAAAGGCGGAAACACCGCAACAGGTTTCCTTGATGAAGGCTTAGAGAGTAATGAGTGTCCGCCTCATATGGGTCGACCCAGACCTCTTCCATGAAGCCTCTTCGCCCTGTAGTAGCCCGGATAATTTCTCCAAGCCTGAATAGTTCACCCTTCGATAATCTCGGCCGCGCAAGCTTGGAGCTTCGAAATCACGTCGAGAGTCAGAACTAGGCTAGTTTGAATACTCGAACATTCTACAGCGATAATCTTTTATTGCTACGGATAGGTCGAGGTTGCTAGTGCGAGGAGCGTAAGTTATGAAAAACGTCCGCGTCCTAGTATCGCTTCTGTTGGTACTCACTCTGACCGTACTTCAGGTAACAACTGTCGTGGGGGCTAGCACGAGTATCACTGTAGGTCGAAATTTCCTTGTGACAAAGGACCCCCGTAATCAGCCCCAAGTAGAACCTTCCATCGCGATAGACCCACGCAACGCGGATGTCGTCGTGGCGGGCGCCAACGATATGCGCCTCTTCGAAGGTAGCTTCCTTCCCAGCGGCTGGGCCGGCTTCTACAGATCTACAGATGGTGGACGGACTTGGGCGAACACCCTCATCCCAGGATTTCCAGGCGACAACTCTCAACAGGGTCTGGCCTCCCCCCTCCGGGGCTTCCAGTTCTTCTTCGACTCTGTCCTCCGCTTCGACAGTCAGGGCAACCTATTCTACGGCGGAATTGTATTCACAGAAAACACTGCGGCCATCTTCAATGGAACATACTTCGTGGCCAAGTTCGTAAATGATGGGGCGACCTTCAAATCTATAGCCATAGTCCAACGGGGCTCTGGCATGGCACCCTTCGCCGACAAACCCTTCATCTTCGTGGACTCTGCCAACGACAACATCTATGCCACATGGACAAATTTTACCGGAGCCTCGACCATAATGGCCTTCTCGCGCTCCATAGACCGTGGTGCAACCTTCTCCAGACCCATCGCCCTAAGCACCCCTAACCTCATGCAGCAGCAGGGCAATGAGCACCAAGGCCAATTCAGCTACATAGCCGCGGTCAACAACATCATCTACGTCAGCTGGGCCGAAGACGCGTTCGGCCCCTTCGTCAACGACATCATCCATAGACTCGTATTGGTCAAGTCTACTGACGGAGGCTTACACTTCACTGCCCCTACACAGATTGTCCAGGTAAACGACATACCGGGGACTCTCCCGGGCAACCTGTTCCGGGCCCACACTTTCCCGGCGCTAGCAACCGATGAGATCGGCGCGAAGCTGTTCGTGGCCTGGGCCGACTTCACCCCGGGGAACGTAGACATACTCTCAGTGGTCTCTCTGGACCGCGGGGTCACATGGAGCCAACCGAGAAGGGTGAATGACGTAGCGACAAACAGCCACTTTGACCCGTTCGTGAGCTTCGCAAACAGTAGGCTCCACATAGCCTGGTACGATAGCCGCCTGGGCCAACTTCCCAATGGAGCCATAACGGCCCTCGATGTCTTCTACAGCACCTCCAGCGACTTCGGACAGTCGTTCTCGCCTAGCATCAGGATAACAGGTCGATCCTTCAACCCCAACCTGCTGATTTACATAAACCAGACCCGCGCCTTCATCGGCGACTACATCTGGGTCGATGCCGTAGGTAGCACGGCACAGATAGCATGGACAGACAACCGCGACGTCAGCTCCACGACTCCCAGAAACTCGGACATCTTCACAGCACGAATCACAATTCCCTAAACACCCTCACCTCACACCGGGGAGTAGGCGGAGTTCATAGAAGATTTCCCTAGAGCTCCACGTTAGACTGTCAAGTACTTCTTGGGAGAGCCTGCGGATTTCTTTCTGACTCTATATGACTTGATCGAGATTCGGTGAACCTTTGAACCTTTGACCAGTTACCAGCAGAAAGTTTCTGGGACGAGGAGGTTCTATTAGCACGATGAATTAGTTGTCAGAAGCTGATGGTTTGGTATCCTTTCTTAACGTGGTCTGATATCAGAAACGCTGCTTCTTCTGCTATTACCAGCTTCCGGTCCAACCGTTCGTCCAGTCCATATTTGTGAACGTTGGATACGCATGCGGACACTCCGACATTCAAGCGTCCCAAGTCTACAAGCAACGCTTCCATGTCAGAATAAGTCTTCTCGCTGGGATCTAACAGTTGAACTCCTGGCCCGAAAAACAGGACATGCACCTCGGACAAGAGTCGTTTCAAGTTCTTGGCAAACACTAGTCCCTGACGAGCCCTGTCAACATCATTCCTACCAGCTAGAAGAACAACCAGCAGTTTGTCCGTCAAAGTTGGCCAAACTGTGATATCATCAGACAGTTAAACTGTGAACCAGCGCTCGCTGGAATGCGTAAATCGTTGCGTGATTAACTGGTGATTCTTAGGGTTAGCATGCCCCAGACTCGTTCGACGGTGTAGAGTTTGACTTCGCTGATTATGAGGGGAGTTTTCATAGATCGCATTTTTTGTGGCGTGAATTCCATGTAGAGGGGTATGCCGGGAGTGTTGGTGTAGAGTGCGCGGTCTACCATGTAGAGCTTGTTGAGGTCTTGGAGGCTGTTGCAGACTGTTGCTTTGATGCGGAGAACCTCCTCGCTGATAGTGTCGAGTAAGACTTGGTCTGTGTATCCCGAATCTAAGACTCGTAGTTCGCCTGTGGATCCTTGGTCAAGCTTCATCTCTCAACCAGCTAGAGCAGCCCTAGGAACAGTGCTCTACCCCTACCTAGTGCTTCGCGGCTTATAATCCGTGTTGATACCCACATGTCCCGCGCGTGGAAAATCCATCAACTCCCCGCCTTTTTCGTGGTTTCGTGAAAACGTCGAATGAACAGTTCTACTGCCGCCAACAAAGGCCAGCGCCACAGGCTCTGAGTTGATCGGATCCTGCGAGGATACGACAGGGCCTCCGAGTCGAAATCGTTGTCTTGGAGATCTGGACTAGCTATGAGCTACTCATACGAGACTTTGACAGGGATCAGTAACAATCGGAACTTATCGAGATTCGTCTTCGATATCAGGTTCTACACAAATGATTGTGGGGACTGGCCGTCCTGCAAGTGGGATGGACATGAATATCCTTCTGGTTTCTATTCTCGCCGAGGTTGGAATCGTGATAACTCTCGTCACTGGATTCCTAATCGTAGATACCGGATCGTGGGGGCTCCTTTGCGGAGGGTTTCGAGACTATGGCCTGCCTTTCCCATGGAGGACAATCGGGGGCTGTGAGGTTTCGAGTTTGAGTCTTAACGGAGTCGCGTTTCTTTTTGACGTATTAGCATACATGGCCTTGGGCCTTGCTCTAGTGACGGGGGTTGAGCGGAGGAGACGAGATTCTGACATAGGAACATCTCCGATCTTCCTCGTGGCAGTGGTTTATGCTGCGTGGATGCTCCTGCTGTTGATGGGTAGAGGGTACTCGGTTTTCGGTTACTATGTCCAAGAATATTATGTTGTATGGTTTGTCTGGGCATACTCGGCGATTCTAGTCTCGGGGCTCGTACTTTTCGTTCTTGGCCCTGATCCTATTCGCCCGCGTCTCTTCTCGCTCGGGCTTACGTTGGATCTGTTTCGAAAGATTCTATTGGTCTATGGGATCCTTCTTTTCTACTTAGTTGTGGCTAGCGTACTGTTTTCTCTCAATCAAATTCTACTACCGTTTGGCAATCTGGTCTTCTGGTTTGTCGTCGCATTGAATATTGTTGGAGTGATCGGTGCTCTCCTCTTCACTTATCTAAACAGGACTTTGAAAGGTCCCCGCTTGAAAGCCAAAGCAAGTTAGTGGCCTCGGAACTCATGAACGGTCTAGGAGAATAGGAGCAGTCTGTAGACTATTGAACAGAGATATCGCAGACGCCAACAGTCGGTTCCAGAGCTTGGGCCAGCTACTGCATACAAGCCGAAACGCTAACGTAGAAATCCCCAAGAACAGGATTCGGGTTCTGTAAGTTTGGCGCCGCCGAGAGGGTTCGAACCTCTAGCCGCGCCGTGTAAAGGCGCTCTGACCAACGGGTTGCTGCAGTGGGATCTTTAACAGCTTCAGCCTCAGCTTTCGACTGAGCCCGCTGCTCTACCACTGAGCTCGCGCCCCTGATTGAGGGAACGGCGGCCCGCATCTAGCCGGCGGCAACGGCAATCCGGAAACTCCGTTTATTAAAGGATAAGGCTGAGGTCTGGAACCAAGTGGCAAAGATTCTAGTGGACATGCGGCGTCTTGCTCGGAAAAAACTGTTTGTAAGGCAAGAAAAGCGCCAGAAGAGATGCTATGACGAATACAACGGCTAGAACGATCACGATCACGGACCCGGTCAATAGATACACGTTGAGCTGAGCAGCCAGGATTCCAATTGGCATCGACCACGATACGTACCAGGCCCATTTCTCGCCCCTCCTAAAACTCGTCAGAGAAACGATCATCCCGAAGATAGCTAGACCGACTCCTGAAATACCATCATCGACCAGGGTGGAGGCGAGAAAAGTCGCAAACTTTGGATTTGCAGATGCCAACTGGCTCCAGGTCATACCGGTAGAGGATTGTATCGCGGTCTGCGCACCCGGCAGACAGGCCGCGCAGAAGTCTTGCAGACTCGGAAAAAAGTCGCGCACCGACAAAATGAGATGGAGTGCCCAGAAGACGAAGAGAAGGGTCCAGGCGTGTCTTTCGTAGACCCTAGGAATTCTTGTGGTACCCATATGATTTCTGGAAATTGTGGGGCAGTTTAAGCCAATTGTGATTGCAAATGTAACAGCAGCCGGTTAAGCATCTATCGGGATTAATCAGCGAGTTTGGCTTGAAGAAGAAGCGCTCTTAGACGGCACGAAACGATTCATTGCTCATACGGGTTCCTGAGGCAGCTACTCCTGGCAGAACTGTCATCATAACCTTAGAGGCCGACGCCTAGAGTTGAAGTGTTCCTGCTGCCTGGTGATCGTGCAATCCGCCGCAGGTGATCGACCGGCAACATTTGAGGTTGTAATCATGAAGCCTCCCTCCTTAAGAGAGTCGGAGACCCTCTAGAGTCGGGAGGATCTTGAGATCCAAAACGGCTCGTCCCAACGTACCAATCAAGCGAAGCGCCGTTAACAGCACCATTCTCATGGGAGTCTTCGTTCTGGGAATGCTCGGCCTTGTCTTCGTGACGATAGGCGTTCAAACCGGTAATCCGATCCCAATCGTTGTCTGGACCACGTTTGTCGTCCTGTTTTTCGGACTGTTGCTCGTTACAAGAAGGTCGAGGCGAGTTACGGTTGGTTTCCCGGACAGGCCGAGTACGATGCCCGGCGCTCGACCCCGACTCGCGGTACGGAGCTGCAAGAGCTGCGAACGAATGATTCCCGCCAACTCGGCAATCTGCCCCCACTGCGGCAGAGAACCTTGGTAGACTTACTGACCGGTGAGTGAGTCGTCTTGCGATCAGCTTTTGGCTTTGGTAGAATGTACTGCTCTCTCGATTAGTGGGGATGCGAGGGTCGTGGCAAGCACTGCAAGACCTGCAACTGGGTACAGCTGTGTGCTCACGAGCCCAGAGTCAACACCTGCTTTTGCCAGTACTAGTGAGAATTCTCCTCGAGGAACCAGGATGCTCCCTATGAGCAGAGGGGATCCGGTCTTTGCAAGACGCCCACCCAAGGAGCCGCCGACAAACTTCCCGAAAATAGCCCCTGCTAATATGACCGCTAGGGGAAAGCCTACAGATATCGCGGCGGACACATCGATTAGCGCTCCCATGGATAGGAAGAAGAATACAATGAAGGCTTCTTTGAGAGGCAGAATCTTCTCCCTCACGTAACGAGAATGTTTGACGGGAAGAAAGAATCCAGTCAGCAGGGCGCCGATACCTGGCGAGAAGCCCAGATAGTCGGATAGGACCCCGAAGAGAAATCCGAATGAGAGAGCCAGGAGAAACGAGATTTCTCCAACCTCTATCTCGTATTGACTTACGCGGTTGATGAGTCTAGGACCGATGTACCTGCTAAAGCCAAGGGTGGCGAGGAAAAGGAAGCCCGCCTTGCCAGTCACTAGCAAGAATGCCGACGCTTGAACCGGGTTCCCACTCGCGAGTTCCGGCGTGAGGAAGAGGAGAAAGATGGCTATAAGATCCTCGACGACCATAACCATCATTATCGTAGCCGCCAAATTTTCGCCGTGTTCATCGGTCCGGTCAGCAACGATCTTCGCTACGATTGCGGTGCTGCTCAGGCCGAGCACGGAACCTAGGAACAGAGAAGTGCCGAGGGTCCATCCAGCTGCGAAGCCTGAGAGAATGCCAGCTGTGAACGCGACGAGAAACTCTACTGTAGTGAGTACTACGGCCTTTGATCCGACGCTCTTGAGATGGCGAGGGTCGAGCTCCAGACCTATGACGAACAGTAGCAGAATTATTCCTAGGGTGCTGAGAAAGTCAATGGCGGTTGTGTCTCGGATTAGGCCGAGGCCGAAGGGTCCTACAACTATCCCGGCGACTAGCTGTCCCACGATCATCGGAAGATGGAGTTTGTAGAAGAGGAGGCTGAAGAGAAGGGCCGCTGCGACGGCGATTCCCAGATCGAAGAGAAAACTCGTGGGCATAAGTCGAGCTTGGGGCAGAATCGTTCTCTGCGGCTAAAGCACTTTCCAACTGACAATGCAGGAGCTGCTAGAAATTCTCTTGAACTGCGTATGGGCGTCGAGGATTGTTATCGGGTGATCATGAAGGAGAATTGTTCATTCGTAGAGGTGACCATTATTATCGTGTAGGGATATCCTGATTGGAAGACGAACGCGGTTCCGCTGGACGTGCAGCTGATCGAACATGCGGACGAGATTAGAATCGTCGCGTTCGCCCAATTCGTGGGCTGGAACGTGGGTCCCGGATATGATCCAGTCGCCCAGTTAGCCCTTGTATACTGGTTTCCTGTGTAATCATTCACATAGTATGACTTCAGTGTTATTGGAGTAGTGCCGATGTCTCTGATGGAGAGGTTTGCGGTGTTGTTTGAAGGGAAGGACCAGTATTCCAGGCTAATCGACTCCGTCGCCACCTTCTGAGGGGTCGCAATTGCGCCGAATAGACCAGTCGCGTAGATATAGACCATTACAGAGGCGATTACAACAATAGCGACCATCAAAACTGAAGCGATAATAGTATCAATACCACGCTTGTTCTTGAAAAGGCGCCGGAATCGCAACTCGCTGACCTTCGTATACTAAGCAACGTGTAGAACTGCTCTGTTGAAGCTTGTATCGTTACTAGTGAAGAAAGAGCAAAGTTACGCCGTTCCCGCATCTTACAAGGCGGGCTAGGGGAATAATGGCTATGCTATCACGTAAGAGATGCCTGTCTCATCCTTTAGGCGATCTGGACTTGAGCGATCGCTGTTGACCAGTTTTGGAAGATCTCGTCGACCCTGTACTCTCCTGCTACCCAGAAAGTGGAGGTGCCCATCGGGTCCGTGGCCGCGCCGAAGTAGTCTCCGTATCTTGTGCTCTCGTCGTTTGCGGTGCCGGCTCTGATCACGACTACGTTCTGCAGAGTCTTCGCCGGATCAGTCGGACTTCTCCCTGTCACTAGTAGTGAGGGGAAGATGGTCGATGAGGTCTCTCCGAACACAACGACCAGCTTCCCCTGGCTGAGGCTTACTGCTGGATAGAATAGGTACGTGTTTGCCACGGCATCGTCAAAGTCCTGGACCCTTGTCGGGCTCGCGGTCCCACTGGTTGTAATTTCGATGAGTCGTGCGCAGGAGCGGATCTTGGCATCTCCGCTGGGCACGCAGGAGTCTGTTAATGAGAACCAGAGGACGTTGGACTCCCAGGCTGCGCTAAGTACCCTATCATCGTTCGTCACCAGCTTGGTCCCAGTGGTCGGCTGCGTCGCTCTAGGCGGGTTGCTGATTGGATTCACCGCGAAACGATTGCTGGCGACAGAGACTGGGCCTGGAGGTGTACCGGTAACGGTAAGTAATGTGGCGGCAGTGGCGCTGCCGAAGGCTACGCTTACCAGGTAGAAGTTGGTGCTTGAGCTCAAGTGTCGTGCTGGGTGG
>Ga0099828_10001479_pt1 | contig 15764 bp, 14 predicted proteins | sample CZO8metaG_2_FD_79338 | JGI IMG/M metagenome (GOLD analysis project Ga0099828, IMG submission 79338) | Vadose zone soil microbial communities from the Eel River Critical Zone Observatory, Northern California, USA - CZOApr15con2H1.8 metaG | ecosystem: Environmental > Terrestrial > Soil > Vadose... | reverse complement strand
ACGGCGGAATGAAGGCCTCTCTCGGTGATCGCCAGGAGGACTTCGGCGGTATCCCCCGGCGTTAAGTTCCCCGGTTTGTCAACGGCGATCTTCAGAGTCAGGGCCTGCTCTCTTATGGAAATATCAGAAAGCTGTACTCTCATTTTGTTCGTTCCGGAAGCCTGCTCAATCGCCTGCCGGGCTTTGCCGGTGTTGCTGCCGACAAATTCTTCTCTGCCGTCCACCACCATTTGCGGCGTGTACGCATTGCCGTTCCCGAGTGCGCCCGCATATGCGTACTGGCGCGCCGTCCAGCTCGCCGAAGAAAAAGGATCTCTCCAGCCGAGGTTATCCCAGTAATCCACGTGCTCCTCAAGACCGATAATCTCGGCCGAGGCGAACGGTTGCTGCCCCTCCAACTTTGCCAGGAGGGCATCGGCGGGAGGACAACTCGAGCAGCCTTCCGAGGTGAAGAGTTCCACTAAAACTGGAATTCGCCCGCTTTCTCCAACCGAGCGCGGAGAGCTTGCAACCGAGGCGCGACGCGTGCCCCAGCCAAGAAGGCCGGCAGAGATTAGCAAGGTCATCCCAAGGGCACGTTTCATCGACGAATTCTCCCAACTACTTCGCGATTGGATGCTTCTGGCAACGCATGGGTATCCGCTAGGGCTGAAAGAGGGGGTTGGAAGCGATTAACCGCTCTGGTATAGTTAACCGGTTATGAGACCGCCCCCAACTTCGCCTTCGCCTCACGATTCCCAGGTGATTCCAGTGCCAGATTCCCCAACCGGCAATTCATTCATCGGCGGCCGACTATCCGTTGATTTTGCCAATCTTGCGGCCTCAGGTGGTCATTTTTCTTGGGAGAATCTACTACACTTCCTTCTCCTGTGTCGCATTATCTCCTCCGGGCGCAGCGCTCAGTTGCTCGCCCTTCCCCGCTCTGACCCTTCCGCTGCCAACTCTCTTCTCGGCAGAGCAGACCGTCTTCGCGCTTCCCTCCGTGAAAGCTTTGGCGCGATGGTTCGCAAAGAGATTCCTCGTCATGCCTCCGTTGAACCCATCAACGAGATCCTTCGCGTTACGGAGGGTCACGACGAGCTTGTGCAGGAGCAGGGGAAGTGGCAAAGCGAGTTTATCGCGAGGGAAGGCGGCCTCGAATGGCTTCTTGCCGCGATTGCGCGATCGGGCGCAGACATTATCGCCGAGGGCGGCAACGCCCGCCTCCGCGCATGTGCCAACCCGCAATGCGGGTTGTTTTTCTACGATGCCTCCCGCACGCACCGCCGCCGGTGGTGCTCGATGGCCCGTTGCGGCAATCGCCACAAAGTCGCGGCGTTTGCGCGGCGCCGCGCTTCCCGGTGACGTGAACCCCGGAAAGGGATGTGGTCCCTTCAAATCCACCTATTTCACGTATTTTGGAGATTCGCCCTTCGACCACGGATCGTAGGTGTGTGCGAACACCAGCCGGTCCGCCAGTGGCGGGTGCGAGTACAGCCAAAAGGTGATGAACGCGGGCGGATTGGGATCGGCAAGATCGATGTCCCCCAGCTCTTGAAAGGCGTGTGCCGCAACCTCAGGGGAATCCGGCACGATACCGTGAATGACTTCGACACCGTAGACATCGGCGGCGTGCTCCTGCATCCGCGTGAAACCGTTCTTGATGGGAGAAGCCAGGAAGACCAACACGTGCAGGATCAGCAAGAGTACGGCGAGCGATGCCCAATCCTCAGGGCCATAAATCTTCCAGGCTCTGCCCCAGCGGCCCAGCGCCCAGTGCAGTCCGCGGAACAACGCATAAAACGCCACGAGGAGGAGCGCGGAAAAGAAGCCAAATCCGTATTTCACGTGCCCGAGAACGTAGTGGCCCAACTCGTGGCCTACGACGAAGAGGGCCTCCTCCGTCGTCAATCTCTGGATTGTCGTGTCCCAGATTACCACGCGCTTGGAGGCTCCGAGACCCGTTACGTATGCATTGATCGTCGTAGTCTTCTCGCTGGCTTTCATCAAGAACATGCGCTCCGGGGGAATCGGCACGCCGGCGTGGTTCGGGAGCTTTTCGATGGCCGCGACCAGCTCTCCATGCCTGGCTCCCAGCGGCTCGAATTTCGCGAACATCGGATCAATGAACCAGGGAGCGATAAAGAGGAAAAAGAGCAGCACGGGGAGCGTCGCAAACCAAGAATAGACCCACCATCTGCGCGGGCTGCGCCGCATCACCGCCGTGAGGATAGCAGTGAGAATAAGCGCGAACATAATGCCCAGAAACACCTGTTTGGCGCAATCCCAGAACCACGAACGCCAGCCTTGCACTGAGACTTCATAGCGCAGCGACAGTGAATGTCCGTAAGCGCGTACCGGAAGGTTCAGGATATCCAGCGTGATCAGCAGCAGCGGCACGAAGACCACGGCTTGCAGCCATCGCTTGTCAGTAAGATTTTCCGCGAAATCGCGGAACCTGGCCACGATACCGAGCCGCAAAACCAGGATCAGCGCCAACGCGGTCAGAAAAAACGAAACGAAATAGAGCGAGTATCCCGCGCGCGAATACGCCACTGCTTTTTCATAGCGTTCGTGCAAGAGCGTGAATTCTTCCGTTTTCCGGTGATTCGAGTTTCCTGAGGGAGCTGTCTGCGTTTCGGACGAGGGTGAGGATGCCGGAAGATCTTGCCCGGAGCGCCGCGCCGCGCTCGCAGGCGCGTTTGGCCGGTCGTTTGTGCTCGCGACGGTGGTGAAACAGATCAGCAGGCAGGACAATGCCGCGAAACGGTGAAAACACAGACACCGCTCCATAAGACCTCCTCGCACAGTACCGGGCGGGGACTCCCCGTGCGGTTCCGACCAAGGCCGCACGCGCGAGGGAGTATGCAGCAGCAATCAGCCTACTGCAATATTTGATGTCAAATTTTCCAACGCGTACTGGAACGTCTCAGTTGGTGTTTCAGTCTTGCGATGGTTTTAAGGCGAAGTAAGGTAAGCCGAACGACTGCCTGTCTCTTTCGATGGGCAATGCTTGCCGGTTTCTCTCTTTCGCTCAATTGAGTATAATGACGCGGCTTCGATCCGCGCCGTGTCATCCGCAAAGGAGTTTTCCACATGCCTCGGCTTCGTTTTCGCTGCTTCCCCGGCGTGATCGTCCTCGTCGCGGTCTGCTTGGCCGCTTCAGCCGGTCGCAACCCGTCCGCGAATTCTTTTTCAGATCCGGGTGCGCGTTCGTTCGAATTTACCTATCAAGTCCATTTCCCGGCGAGCGTCGAGCCCGCCGGCCCGATTCACCTCTGGATCCCTTTGCCCCAGCCCGACGGCTACCAGGATACCCGCAGCTTGCACATTGATAGCCCAGTTGCTTACAAGCAGGGACGCGACCCTGAGTACCAGAACGCTTTCGCCGTGTTTACTCCGACAGTTAACCAAGCGTTTGCCGGCTTTGACGTCACGGTGCGCTTCACTGCCACGCGCCATGAGCACAGAGTGCGGCTCGGCGGGGCTGCAATGGAAGTTGCGCCGGCATCTTCTTTCTCCGATCCACTTCTGAAACGCTACCTCGCACCGGATAAGCTCGTGCCTCTCAACGGCGCGATCGCCGACTTGGCTAAAGAGCACACCGCCGGAGACACCTCCTCTATCCAGAAAGCCCACCACATTTACGAATACGTTGTCGCCACCATGCGCTACGATAAGTCCGGCGAAGGCTGGGGCCGCGGCGACGCCATCTGGGCCTGCACTTCCAAACGCGGGAACTGCACTGATTTTCACTCGCTCTTTATCGGCATGATGCGCTCTTCGGGGATTCCCGCGCGCTTCGAAATTGGCTTCCCCCTGCCTGAAGGTAAGACCGAGGGGGAAATTCCGGGCTACCACTGTTGGGCCGAGTTCTATCTTAATGGCCTCGGCTGGATTCCCGTCGATGCCTCAGAAGCCTGGAAGAATCCCGGCAAGCACGACTATTTCTTCGGAGCCCATGATGTCAATCGTGTCTTCTTCACCTACGGGCGCGACATCCATCTTTCCGCCGACCAGAAGGGCGGGCCGCTCAACTATTTCATTTATCCCTATGCGGAAGCGAACGGCCAGCCGCTGAAAAATTTGCAAACCCACTTTTCTTTCCGGGATATCTCTGCGGCCGATCAGGCGGCCGCCCACTGAGGGTTTCGGCCTCACACATTTGAAAACTGCGTCTCCTCACTTTTGGCGGGCCAATCGGGCGAGCGCCCGTTGTCGGATTCGCATCTAAGCAAGTTGAGAGGAATTGTCCCGGAGCACGCCGTGGAGTTATGCTTTTCTTTCTCCCAGCCCGGAAGCTATCGAGGTACTCAATCATGTTTCGCTGCATACCTTTGCGAATGGCTCTTCCGATCCTTCTCGCCGCCGCGGTCCTTCCTTTGCCGGCGCCTGCCCAGTCGCAAGATGCGCAATCTCAGTCCGTAGCAGAAGCCGCTCGTCGCGCCCGCGAGCAAAAGAAAAAGTCAGAGAAACCGGAGAAGCCCTCCAAGGTCATCACCGAAGACACACTTAAACCGGCTTCAGGCGATCCGCAGACCGCGGCTCCGCCCGCTCAGCCAAAGTCTGCTGAGGCAACGCCCGCGTCTGCTGCAGAAAGCGGCAATTCGCCCGGAAGCTCTGCAGCGGCTGCCGCTGATTCCGCCCCGGCGGAGAAATCCGAAAGCGATAAAGAAAAAGCGAAGGCCAAAGCTGAAGAGGCCGCCCTGAAGCAGCAGTTGGCCCAGGCCGAGAAGACTCTCGATCTCCTGCAACGCGAACTGGCCCTGGATCAGGATACTTACTACTCGAATGCCGACTACGCTCACGATACGGCGGGAAAGGCCAAACTTGACTCGCTCAAACAGCAAATCGTCAGCAAACAGCAGGATATCGAGCGCCTGAAGACGCGCCTCGCCGCAGTTCGCGAATTGCTCGGCTTGCCGGCCAAGGACTCTTCCGCTCCCCCACAGTCCTGAGCTCTATCGATCGTGGCTCCACTCGGCCCAACTTCTCGCAGCTTGGGGCTCACGGCTGCGTTTTCGGTGGATCCTGACCAAAAATCTTTTCCAGTATTTCAGGCTCAACTAATTTTTCCAGCGGCACGCTTCCGACACGAACATCAACCTCGCGCCATAACATTTCGCGGTATTCCATTTTCTTTTCGTCATCCACATGGCGGTAGACGTAGACAACTTCCTCCGGCCCCTCCGGCTTCTGATCTCCCCTGAAAACCTGAATCTGTCGATACGAAATGATGAACGCAAGCGCATGCTCGCGCTGATCCGAAACGACCTCACCGGCTAATGAGCTGTCGAATTCCTCCGGGTCACATGGGTCGTTGTTTTCCATGCACCATTTCTCATGCGTCTTATAGAACTCTTCCATCTGGCCAATTCGCGCTTTTCGGATGGTCGGGTCGGGCTTCGGCGGAAAGATTGTGAGGTCGCGTTTCGTCGAGAGGTCGTACAGAGCAATCTCGGTGGAATGCACCGGCGCAAAGTGAACTTGACTTCGCTGGTAGATGAGCCGGTCATCTCCAAGATGGCCCACAAGCCATCCGTACAAACCGGCCTGGAATCTCAAGTCTTGTGAAAGTACGAGCACACAACCTGCGGAAGGAGTTAGATGCGTGTCCAGAAAAAGACGGGCGCCAAAAGAAGTGATATTCAACACCGACCCGAGACAATTCACGTCCATGTTCCGCGATTCGGTTTTCGCGTCTCCAAGCGCCGCACTCTGCCATTTTCCTGTTTTCCGCTCGTAACGGTCCAAATAAAGCGGCTGTTTCAGCAGCCCAGAACCGTTATTGACGTAATACGCGATCACGAACTGCGCGGCGTCATTCAACTCCGCCCCGCTTGTAATCGTCTTTTCCAGATTGGGGAGTCTTTCCGCGCCCAGCGGCAGGTGCTGTCCAACAAGTACTTCTCGAAGCGTCTTCCCTTCACCCTGCGCCCAAGCGGTCACACCCCGACCCGCAACGAGGGCAACAAGCAACAAGCTCAAACAACGATTCTTGCGCATCACCGACTCGTCTTCATCCCCTCGACTTGGACGGATCACCCTGTGTCTAATAGTCCCCGCGAATCTGCCGCACATAGTTCATGAGTCACAAGTCACCAGTCACTGTTACTTCGGTTCCAGCACCAGCGGCAATCCGTTTTTCGGATTCCCGATGATCACCACCTTAGCGTTTGCGCTTGCCGCCAGCTTCTCCGTCGCCTCTATACCTTTCCATTCGAGGAGTTGCGTGCTGATTCCTTGCGCCACAATCCTCTGAAAATCGGCGATGCCCTGCGCTTCGATGCGTTTGCGTTCCGCCTCTTGTTTTTCTTTTTGCAAAATGAAGCTCATCCGCAGCGCGTCCTGTTCGGCTTGTTGTTTGGCTTCGATCGATCCCTTCAACATCGCCGGCAGTTGAACATCGCGCAGCAGCACGTTCTCGACGATCACGCCGCGCGGCGCGAGCTGCGCCGTCAGTTCGTCCTGAATCTGCTGCTGCACCAGTTCGCGCGCGTTCGTGTACAGCGCGTTCGCCGTGTGCGCTGAAGTCGACGCGCGAATCGCGGCCCGCAGCGTCGGCTCCACTATCTTCTCCGCGTAATTGTCGCCCACCGTTTGATACACGAAGGCCGCCTTGTTCTTGTCCAGCCGGAAAAGCAGCGACGTGTCCAGCGCCAGAATCAGTCCTTCATTCGAAGGGACGTTGGCGCTCTCTTTCACTGACTGTGTCTGTACCGAGAGCTTCTGGACGGACTTCAACGGGTTAACCACGTGAATTCCCTCGGGCAGGGTCTCTCCCGTCACCCGCCCAAACAGCGTGAGCACGCCGACGTTTCCTGTCGGAATCGAGGTCGTGCTCGAGAACAACAGAATCAGGATGAGTATTGCCAGTCCGATCTGTAGAATTCTCATCCCCGCACCTCGCAAGCTCGGCAACGCCGGCATTCCACTTCCGCCCAGTTCAAAACCACCCCTCGGTGGATTAGGCATCTCTTCCTCCGTTTCGCGGCTTCACTGCTCCGCGCCCTCTATCTCTCTTACTACGCAGAACGCTAGTCCACGATTTCCCCATGCAAGACCGCTTTGGCTAGGAGTGCGCGGCTGGTCCACTTCCACTAGCAGGCTGCTGAAAAACCCTTGCAGGTGTCATTCCGAGGGCGGGGTTTGCCCGAGGAATCTGCTTTTTCCTGTTTTTTTGCGAACAGCAGATTCCTCGCTGCGTTCGGAAAGACAATTAGCACTGCTTTTTCAGCACCCTGCCAGTCACCAATCACCAGTCACGCCCCTGCAACCATACCACAACATCTAGTATGTTTTCCCCTTGACACCACAGGTCCGGGCCGTCACAATCCGCCCCAACAGTTCTGTTTCGGCCATGCAGGGGAGCTTCGGCCACACGCCTTACCGTGGTTCCGCAGAGTCGGCTGGCCGCTGAGGGAGACAAAATGCAGTATTTGCCCGGCTTCACCGTGCAGTGTATCAATCCGCAGTGCGAAGCCCGCGGTCATTGGCTCCGCGCCGATGCCACCGGCCCCATCGCCGACGACGGCCGCTGCCCCTGCTGCGGGGACTTCCTCCGCAACGTTCCACCGCCGCTCGGTCCGCGCTTCCGAATGCGCCCTCGCCCCCTCACCGCGCGCCCGCCTCTCCGCCCGCGTCCTCGCTAACGGCTGCTCCTGGGACGTAGCGCCGCCCTTTTAGGGCCGTATCCTCTACCTGCATCCTTGGTCCGCATCCCTGAGCGTGTGCTCTCAACCCGCTGGAGGTCTCGATGCGCCAACAAGATCGCAATAAATTTTAGGTAGTGGTCAGTTTTCGATTACCGGATTAATCAGGCTCTAGTCGGTGTGCTGTTCGAGATTAGTTCCGAGTGGCCGACCATCCAGAAATCGACCGAATCGACGACTTTCTGGTGGCCAAACAGTCTCTCAATTCATGAAGGCCAGTAAAGTCCAGGTCCGCATAGCTCATCTCCGAAGTAGACGCGAACTAGGAAGTGCAATGTACCGGACCGACGCTAATGACTTGCGACAGGCTGGAAGAAGTTTACCAGCACCTGCTGGGCGACATGTTGACCCAGCACAAAGCCCTGGACCACGGAATGGTGGTAGTGGAAACCTGCATAAATGCGAGCGACCCCTACCTCTTTTTCAAGATCTTTCACGCTGTCGAATGTGTGCACATGCGCTGGGTTGAAGACTGTGCTGCTGACAGTGAAGTTCACATTCGGAGTCCCGAAATAGCCTTTCAGGATTTCCGAGACCGCACCTGTAAGACATCCGTGAGCGGCGGGGTATTCCGGGTGATTCGGGGTGGTACCAAGGGGCATCCACGTGGGGTCGGCAACCGTGGCGGAATTTCCGTCTATGTCGCCGTTCTGAATAGCCGTCACGGGGCGCCAGAAACTGAAATGGTACTTCGCGTTCATGCAGCCGATGAAGGAGTCGGCAACGGCGGTCCACACCATGGCAAATAGGCGTGCCGTGTCCGAAGTGTTGAGTGCGCGTCCCACCGCCAGCGCCCGAAAGGCTCGTGCGTATTGTTTCGACGTTTGTTCGGTCCAGAACAGGCCAATCTCAGTCTGCTTGGGAGTCCGCACCGCGCTATTAACCGCACCCAAGGTCTTGACCTCGTTGTAATCGTCTGCCCACTGAGTGCTTGTGAGGGCGGGCGGGGGTTCATCTGGAAGGAATTGCGAGGCGCTACTCATCGTGAAGGGCACCATCTGACCGACCCAAGGGGTTTGTGGCAAAAGGTGCGCCGTTGGGGTCGGAATCCAAACTCCGGCTGTTGGTACGGACGGGAAGATGTAAGGCACACTCGCACCGCGACCGTCGCCTGCACGCATGGCAATAATTGAATTCGCGGCGGCTTTCCCGACCTGCACTCCGTCGTCCTTTGCCTGGCTATCCGGGATGAAACCGAGCGACGCCATGTACTGTGTAGTTAGAGAAGCGGATTGATCCGGAAAATAGAAAACGAGCGTGTTATAAGCAGCCGAGATGACTGCGGCATCAGCCGATGCTCCTGCCGGTGCGAGGATTTCTGCGCCGTAGGGCTGAAAGCGATGGTCGATCGCATTCACAGCGTTATAAATCGCCAAATGTGTATAAGCGAGATAAAGGCTCGTACCACCAGAAGTATTCGAGCCTGGAGATATCATCTGATTTCCATTAAGCGCCGTCGTGACGGCAATTGCATTCCAGTCGATGACTGGATTTTGTGCTGTCGCCACACCGCAGAGTGAGAGTGCAAGCGAGATGACCGCGACCGTCCGAAATCCAAAATGCTTGGAACCGACAGGTTTTTGGGGGTTCTTCATGCTGGGTCTCCTTTTGAAGGTTTTCTGTTGTGCGAAGTGCCGCAAACTCTTCGCACCGCGCCCCGAGATCGCGACATCGCAGCCCTCTTTTGTGCATCGAACGCCGCTTGTTGCGCCGGAAAGTATTTGACCAGTACCCGATGAGCGGCTACCTCTTCTCGCGTTTGGACGAGTCTGGCAACTCTGGTTGCTTGACTGCGGCCAGCCTGATGGAGTCCGTAAGGTGCGTCAATGCAGGGAAGCTCAAATGTTTGTCGAGCTATAAGCCGCTCAATCAGCAAGAGTTTGCGAAGATCCTCCATTGCGTGCCGGATCTTGTCTGTCGCACGCGCAATGGTAAACTGCTCGAAACCTGAGGCCCCACACATGGCAGAAAGCCTGAGTTCCTCACAACGGATTCTCCGTTTCGGCACCTTCGAAGTGAACCCGCGGTCCGGCGAATTGCGGAAGGGCGGAGTGAGAATCAAGCTGCATGGGCAGCCGTTCGAGGTTCTCGCCATGCTGCTCGAGCGGCCTGGTCAGGTGGTCACCCGCGAAGAGCTGCGACTGCGGCTCTGGCCGGCTGACACGTTCGTGAACTTTGATCACGGCGTGAACACGGCCATCAACAAGCTTCGCGAGGCGCTGGGCGACTCCGCAGATAACCCTCGCTTTGTCGAAACCTTGCCGCGCCGTGGCTATCGCTTGCTCGTCGGGGTGGATGGGCCGGATCGGGCAACCGCAGCCGAAGCAGTCCTGCCAGTCGGAGAAACAGGCAGACGCGCTGTAGCCGTGCTGCCTTTCAAGCTACTGACCCCAAACCCGGAGGACGAGTACCTGAGTGTGGCGCTGGCCGATGCCGTGATCAACCAGTTGGGGGCCAATGGCGAGTTGCTCGTGCGACCCACCGGCGCGGTGGCATGCTACGCGAAGCAGGCTATTGATCCCTTGACGGTCGCGCGTGAGCTGAATGTCCAGGTGATTGTGGAAGGCAGCATCCAAAAGTTCGGTCAGCGGCTGCGGCTGCACGCTCAGGTATGGAACGCGGCCGACGGCGCCACGCTGCTCACAGTGAAGCACGACTCCGAAATGGCGGACCTGTTCGAGGTACAAGACAAGATCGCCGATGCGGTCGCGCGGGCTCTGGGTGCGCGGGCAACGGCGTTGTCGGAGGCACCTGCGGCTACACCCACAAAGTATCCGCTGGCGTTCGAGTTATTCTTGCGGGCGGTCGAGCGGCTTTCGCGGGTGAATCTCTGGGACACCCAGACCGCGATTGAAATGCTGGAAAAGGCAGTCAAACTTGACCCAGGCTTTGTCGCCGCCTGGGCACGTCTGGCGGAAGCCTATATGATCATGGCCGTGACGTTCGAGCCAGGCGTTCGCTGGGTTCGGAGGGGAGATCGGGCGATTCGTCGCGCTCTGAAACTCGATCCTCGCAATGCGGAGGCCCACTGCGAGCGCGGACGCGCCCTTTGGACACCAGCCGGAAACTTCCGGAACCGCGCCGCCTTGCGGGCGCTTAGTACCGCTCTCCGGCTCAGTCCCGGCTGCCAGCGCGCAAAGACGTGGCAAGGTGTGATTTTTCTCCATGTCGGCATGCTGGAAGAAGCCAAGGAAGGATTGCTCTCGGTGTTGAACACTGACCCGGAGAATGCTTTTTCACTTGTTTTTCTGGGTCAAATCGCAACGTACCGTTGGGATTACGATGAAGCGGAGGAATACCATCTCCGCGCGTTTCACGTCGATCCCACCAACATCTGGGCCCACCTTTTCCATCCTACGATTGCGCTCTATCGAGGGCAGTTGGAAGAAGCGGCCGAGAGAATTCGGGTTGCGCGCCAGCTGCTGCTAGATGATCCCTGGCTACGAAGTTGTGAAGCTTTGTTGTGGGCTAAGCGGGGCGAGATCGGAAAGGCGGAAGAGTTGGCCCATCGCGCCCTGCGAGGCGGCAAACCGCTCCTACACACGCATCACATGTTCCACACGGCCGCCGCAGTCGATGCGCTGCTTGGGAAACCGGCCCGGGCGGTTGCATTGCTGCGCAAGGCGAGCGGTACGGGCCTGCCGAACTACCCGGTCTTCCGCAAGGACCCGCACTTTCTTTCGCTGCGCGAGCGACCTGAATTCTTGAGTTTAATGGCCGAGCTGAAGCGCGAATGGGAAGGTTACCGCCAAGAGTTCGGTCGCCACTGAACCGACTCCGAAAAAGAGCTCAAGCGGGCGATTGACCTTAACCCTGGTTATGCCGCCGCGCACAGATGGCCGATATATGTACGCGCCTCTTGCGATTCCCCCCGAGTCACGGGCAAACGTAAAGTAATCCCAAGGTAAGGCTTGCCGACAATTCGTCCGGAACCGCGTCTCTGAGTTCGTAGAATGCCGCTCTGGACTTCGATAGGAACATAAATAAATAGCGACTATACTTTAACCTCGCTGCGGTAAATCAGCGTACTCGCTCCCAGGTGAGTGTCCTGATCTGTCTCTCTTTCGGCGAGCTCGTCCGGACCACAATAGTCAGTTTGTCGCCCGATACTTGGAATTGGCGTATGAGATTTCTGCCCCCATCGGCGGCGGCAAGCGCACCTTCGAGGTGGTGCGTAACAGTGTGATTGGTTTCGTCTATGGTGTACGTACCAAAATATGCTTCGTATCCGTTGAGCAACAGGGGGCTGTTATCACTCGGAGCGGCGCCCGAAGAGCTGCAATCAATTGCTGTGGGACGGTCAGGTCTCAAGAGTTGCACAGCCATGTGCCCACTTGAGTCGTATATCAAATAGCCTTTGGGTGTAGTTCCGAGGCCTTCCTGGACGGCAGTGCCGTCCTCCAACCTAACAACTCTGGAGACGAGCCTCCATGTACCTACCAATTGTCCTCCGCTACCGGAGACATCGCCTTGCAAAGTCGTGTGAGCATTCCTCTGTGGAGCGGACCCGGAAACTGCAGTTGATATAGCAAACAGAAACACAAGGATTGCACGGTGCCGCATATTTTCCTCCGCATGTCTTCGTTTCGATTTCAGAGCCGCGATCTTATCCACATTCGGATCAGGCCAGTATAGGGTACCTGAAGTCGCGCACGAGATTAGCTGGGGGAAGTCGGGAGTTCGATTATGAGCGGATGACGGGCAACTCGGAAGTGATTCCACTTGCCTGATAAGTTGGGTAATCGGAAACTGACCATACCAACCAAATTTTACTTGACTTAGCCAGCCATCATTGTTACACTCCGCACTTGGTAAACTTGTGGTTTTCTTGGAAGGCGGCGCCTTCTCCTGCCGCTTTTTTCTTTTTCGCCTCATGGAGAAACAGATCCCTCATGGAGCCTCCAAGTACGCTCCTCCAGGATCCCGATTCTTGGGTCTGAATTATGTTTACCGCTAACTCTTTTAGAATCAACACTTGCAAAAGTGTATCAAAACAAACAACTTCAACTTCCCTATAATCACATTCTTGCAAAAAACACGGGGGGAGGGGTACAGGCTCGCGGAGCAGGAATCTTCGGTGTCGCTCGCTTTTCGCACGCGCCAGAATCCCGCATGCTCTCTCTGTAAGAACCAAGAGGTCGGAGGGAAACCCCCTCCGGCCCCTTGGCTTCTAGGTGCGGCCAGATCCTAGTGCCGTTCCAACTGCCTCAAACGTGGGACCGAGACTTCGCTTGAAAGCGTGCGGGCAGTCGTTCCACGAGGTTCCGCTCCAAGAGTTGGAACGGCACTAGCTCTCGACGATACCTTTCTCGAGCATCTCCTCGTCGCTGAGCCACAGATCGGGGATGTTGGCTGAGCCGAGCCGAAGAATATCTTCGAGTGCGCCGCGCACTTCACCGAGCTTAAAGTCCACGCCGATACGTTCCAGCAACTCGATCAGTGCTTGTGCGCCCTCTGCCAGCGCTGGCTTGGGGTGCGTGCCATCGCGTTCCAAACGGTGATAGGTAATAACATAAATCGCGCTGGGTCCCGCGCCGTGCCGCACGATGTTCAGAAAACCGCTTGCCTTCGGCTTTGCCGGAGCCAGCCTCGCCGCCGTCGCCGCGCCGGGTTGGGATGTGCTCATCGACTTATGGGCCTGTCCTATAGGCTCGTCCACTTCTTCCTGGTTCCTCCGCGTGAACCTAGTTGACGTAATCCACCAAGCCGAGTACACGGCTATTACCAATGCCAAGAAGGTTGAGCCACACCCGTTCTGTGAATTCACCTCGTCGCCACGAATCCTCAGTCTGAACCGAGCTGCTCGATCCAAGTGCAAGCTCAAGGGAAGCTAAATCTGGCTGGACGTCATCCCACTTGCGACGTCCTGTAAACCAAAGGGTCTTGATTCTCGGCGAAACATCCCACAGGCCGATAGAACATTGCCAAAGCCTGAAATCATGGTGGACCCTTAGCGCCGCTGTTTGAATGGAGACAGCATATTTCCAAGCAATATTCCTAAGTTTGTCGGGAGAGGGGGATCCTAGCCCGCGAACGAACTCACTTGCTTCCGCAGTTGGCATCAATAACTCAGCGGCGATCAAATCGCACGTACGTTCGAGGGCTTCATCAGTTCGTCGCGTGCTTCTGAAGGCTGGCACAGTCTTTAACAGGAGATGACCGATTTCATGGGCCAAGGTAAATCGTCTGCGAACAAAGGAACTTTCAGAATTCAGCTTTATGACCAGTTCGCCATCCGGAAGTTGGAACAGTCCCCCCTCAAAAGGTAATCTATGTTCCACGATCCTGCTGACGCCCAATTTGCGCGCTAGGACATCTAGGGGGTCTCCCGCGGTGCGGTGGGCATCGACAAAAACCTGGAGGACGTAACGTGGGTCCTTCACCCCGACCAAGGAAGCAATTCGCTTCAGATAAGGATTAGGTGACGACTTCACTGCGTCTCCGTCTGATCTGGCTCAGCACACCGCGAAAGTAATCGACAGAGGCTTCGTTCCCTTTCCTTGCAGCGACCATCTGTCTAGCATCACGCTGAAATTCGTCAATGTAGTAGAACCAAGCATCCCGTTGGTCCATGTCAATGTAGCCATCCACTACCGCCGCTCGTCTCAGGTTCTGAAAGGCGCGGAGTTGGGGGTCTTGCCGTTCTTGAAGCTCGATTCCAATAACGCACATCTGGAAATGAGCCGAGTCCTCTGGCCGGTCCAAACTTTCAGCAATTCGCTCAGCCAATCGGCACTCCTCGCGTGCGCGCCCGAACGATCGCTGCTCGGCGAGGCATTTGCCGAAATCCCCATGCGCACGCATCTCCAGCGCCGGATCGGGCTCAGACAACTCGGAAATCCGCTTAAAGGCATCATCAAAGGCGTACTCTGCGACCGGGTCTCCCGTTGCGCCGAGCGCCCCGGCATAAATCAACTCGTATTCCGCCGACACGGAAGTTCTGGGCAGATCGTCAACTTCTTGTCGGATGCTCTCCAGTTGTGCGAAGGCCTGGAGGGCTTGACCGCGGTAAACGCACCTCCTTGCCAAATCAAGGACATGCCGGATTTTCTTTTCATCTGCCATTGCATACACCATGTACCAGAGGACCAGACTTCAGCTGCAGCCCGAAGTGCTGCCGCAGTTTTCGCACTTATAGCACGCTCCATTCGGCACCATCAGCATGCCGCACTCGCTGCAGGTCGGCGCACCTTCATGTGTGTCGCGCGGCTTCGACGCTGCGGCGGCGCTAACGGGCGTCGAGGCAGCGGTTTCGGGCATGGTCTGAAACGCTGGGACAGGAGCTGCCGCGGCGTGTTCGCCTCCGTTCTGCTTCAAGTAGTCCGAGGAAATAAATCTTCCGCCAAGCCACCGCGCGATGTAATCCAGCACCGAGGAAACAAACCGGATGTTGGGATTCGCGGTGATCCCCGACGGCTCAAACCGCATATTCAGTAGCTTGTCCACGAACACTTTCAGCGGCACGCCGTACTGCAGTCCAAGCGAGATGGTCAGCGCCAGTCCGTCCATCACTCCGGAAAGCGTCGAGCCTTCCTTGGACATCTTGATGAAGATCTCGCCGGGGCGGTTATTGTCCGCGTACATCCCCACGGTGATGTACCCTTCGTGCCCGCCCACGCTGAACTTGTGCGTTACCGATGCTCGTTCCATGGGCAGCTTTTCGCGCGCCGCACGGGGAAATAGCTCCCGCTGCTCAGGGACCGGAGCTTCAGGAACAGCTGGCTTGACTTCGACTTTTACTTCGTCTTTCATTTCCATTTTGTCCGAAACCTTGCGGCCAGCCGCCGAGAGCGGCTGCGAGCGCTTGGAATTATCGCGGTAGATGGCCACGGCCTTCAATCCCATCTTCCACGACTCGATGTACGCGTTCATGATGTCTTCGACGGTCGATTCTTCGGGCATGTTGATGGTCTTCGAAATCGCGCCGGAAAGGAACGGCTGGGCCGCCGCCATCATCTTTACGTGACCCGTCCAGCTGATCGAGCGTCCGCCCCCCGCCGGCGCCAGCGAGCAATCGAACACCGGCAGATGCTCCGGCTTCATGTACGGCGCGCCTTCGATCGTCCCGTTCTT
>Ga0099828_10001478_pt1 | contig 15768 bp, 10 predicted proteins | sample CZO8metaG_2_FD_79338 | JGI IMG/M metagenome (GOLD analysis project Ga0099828, IMG submission 79338) | Vadose zone soil microbial communities from the Eel River Critical Zone Observatory, Northern California, USA - CZOApr15con2H1.8 metaG | ecosystem: Environmental > Terrestrial > Soil > Vadose... | reverse complement strand
CAGTGCCTTGGAGCAGACAGAGTTGCCGAATGTGTCCGGCGTGAGCCAAACGGGACAAAATGCGCACCGGACTCGTGGCTTGCTTAGTGGGACCCATACCCAACAGTTCACGCCGGACTTGTTGCTGAGAGCGAAAGTGCTCCTTGTATCGGACGCGAGCTATCTCCAGCAATTGAGCAACTCGGGAGCCCAGCGGGCCCTTCCCAGCGGCGAATCGAATCTCTTGGCGACGCAACGTCTAGCTTACGGAAACACGTACCTGCTCGGTCAATATCTGCAGCCGTTGCAATCGGGAGGAGTGGATACGTTTCAGCGCCTGCCGGAAATCGGCTACAGTCTGCCGAATCTTCCATTGTTCAATTCGCCGATGTTGCTAGGTACGGATATGAATTTCGTGAACTTTTATCGTGAACAGGGGTTTACCCAGAATCGAATAGATGTTCTGCCGGGACTGTCGACCGATGTCCTGGATTTCGGCCACATCGTCGGCCTGACCCCCCAAGTGAAAGTGCGCGAGGTCTACTACACGCGGGGGGTGCAAAATCCTGAAAGCCAGCATCGTGAGACCTTTTGGGCGGGACTTGATGCGACGTCGAAGCTGAGCCGCCGCTTCGGAACGAGCGAGGGCAATACCTTGCTGCATACCTTCGAGCCCGGCGTCATGTATGAATATGTCCCGCCGACTGACCAGTCACAATTGACTCAGATCGATCAGGTAGACGATCTGCCGAAGAAAAACTTGCTGACCTATGCGCTCCGCAGCCGGCTGTTAGAGCAAGCGGGCAGCAGCAGTTTCAATTGGCTGGATTTCACGATGGCCCAGAGTTATCACGTGGGTGCCGTGCAAACGAGAGCTCGGGATTTCACGCCTGGAGTGATTCCTCCGCTCGGAACCGTGACACAGCCGTTACAGCCGGCAACCACGGCGGTTGAGGGGAAGAAACTTTCCGATCTCTGGATGCGGGCCGTGATCGGCAATACGACCCCTCAGTTCACGCCGGCTCAGTTAGCAGGTGCCGCGTTTGGCCAGGGCGCCGGGGTTGTCCCCGGTCAGCAGCCTGCCATTAACCAGTATCTGACCATCGATGCGTTTTTGGATCCCTATCGATCGTCGCTGAGTCAATTCAACACCAATTTCAGGGTTCAGCAGTCCAACTACTGGTATCTCGAAGTGGGGCACCGCTTCACGCACGATGGTAATCGTGTACGTCGCGGAGATGTGTGGAATCCGATTTCGTTCAATGAGGTCTATGCCCCAACCCCTGAGATTCAATTTGTCACAGCAGGAGGGGCGTTTCGCACGCCATGGGGGTGGACGGTCGGCGCGAAGGGCTACTACGATGTGAAGAACGGCAGGAGCCCGGAGTATGATGTCGTCGCCCTCTACCAGAATCCCTGCAAGTGTTGGTCGCTGGGGGTCTATTATTTACAGTTCCCCGATCGCCAGCAGTACAACTTCATGTTGAACCTGACCGGGATCGGCTGGACGGAGAACTTCGGCACGGCAGTGGTTCGAAGTATTCTCAGTCCGCTGCTGATCGGGGAGAAAGGTCTGCCCTGGGCTGCGCCTGGAGGGCCGTATGGGAGGCCACAATCGGCCATACCCCAGCCTGAGATGGGTGGGAATGGACGATGAACTGTTTCTTGCACGAGACACGCGAGACTGGCGGGAAAGGCGAGACCTGAAGTTCGAAGTTCAGGGTTCGAAGTTCCGAAAACCTCGAACTTCGGACCTCGAACCATTGTCTTTCTCGCCCGTCCCGCCAGTCTCGCTGGGCTATCCTGCTAGCCCTGGTCATGTCATGCGCAGGTCGTCCGGCGGATTTGACTCCTCGAAGAGGGCTGGTATACGATGCCGTCCTGGTTTCAATTTTTATCGGGTACTCAGCGAAGGAGGAATGTGCCGTGGCAGGTGATGCACTGAAGGTCGAAGATGCAACGTGGGACGCAGAGGTTATGAAGGCCTCTGAACTCGTGATGGTAGATTTCTGGGCCGTCTGGTGTGGTCCTTGCCAAATGGTCGCTCCGATCATCGAGGAATTGGGCAAAGAGTATGCGGGGAAAGTGAAGGTACGGAAGCTCAATACCGATGAAAATCCCGAAGTCGCAGGCCGCTATCAGGTCATGAGTATCCCGACAATTCTGTTTTTCAAGAACGGGCAGGTCGTGGAGAAACTCGTTGGGGCGCGACCGAAGCGGCAGTTCAAGGAAATGATCGATTCGCTGCTGGCGCAACCAGCCGGTTCAGCCTAAGGATTGTAGTCACCCGCCGCAATGCTCGCCGAGTTGCGCATTGTCAATTTCGCGCTCATTGAGCAGCTCAGTCTTCAATTCCAGTCCGGGTTTACGGTCCTGACCGGGGAGACCGGGGCCGGGAAATCTCTCCTCATTGATGCCATCGCCTTGTTGGTCGGCGGACGGGCCTCGACCGACCAGATCCGTTCCGGAGAAGACGAGGCCCAGCTTGAAGCAGCCTTCCACCTCCCAGACACCCATCCACTCCTTCAACGCCTGCGACTACACGAAATCATCGGTCAGAACGAGTCTGAGCTGATTCTTCGCCGCGTGCTCTCCCGATCGGGTCGCCACCGGGTATACGTCAACGGCAGCCTGTGCCCCCTGCGAGTGCTCGAAGAACTTGGAGGCACCCTCGTCGATATCCATGGCCAGCATGAGCAGCAATCACTGTTGGCTACCGCCAAACAATTAGATGCCCTCGATGCGTTCGGACGCCTCTACGAGCTACGCGGAATGTACGAGCAGGCCTACCAAGGGTGGAAGGAACTGCGCACGCAGTTGGATGCCTTGCAGAGTGACGTCGTCGATCGTGCAAGACGTGAAGATATGTTGCGATTCCAGGCCCAGGAGATCGAGCAAGCCGGGCTGCTGCCTGATGAAGAAGAGCGGCTCCGTAGCGAGCGGCAGCGACTGGTACATGCGCATCGGCTCAGGGAATTGGCCCACGAGGCTCATGTCGAGTTGCAGGCGGATGAGCAGGCTGTCCTTACCAGACTGGGGCGGATCGGGCGAACCCTTGCAGAGTTGGCCCAGACTGATCCAGCGATGGGTGATTGTGAACAGGTTGCTGCGGAGTCGGCGATCCAACTCAAAGAACTTGCCGGGCGGCTGCGCGACTATGCACAACAGTTAGAGGCCGATCCTGACCGACAGGCTGTCGTGGAGGACCGACTCGACCTGATCCAACGGTTGAAGAAAAAGTATGGAGGGTCGGTTGAGGCGGTATTAGTGACTGGCAGACGGGTGCAGGAGGAGCTTCAGTCGTTGGACAATCGTGGAGAGAGAACTACTGAGTTGACCGCGCGGCTGGACGAAGAGGCCCGCCGTCTCCGCACGCTGGCACAGCAGCTGTCTAAGAAGCGAGTTGACGCGGCCAAGCGAATGACGACGTTAGTGGGAGCGGAGCTGGCAGCGTTGAAAATGGAGCAGGCGATCTTTCAGGTCACGGTCTACAGCGATGAGTCGGCCGAGGGGCTCGGACCGGCTGGGCGTGATCGAGTGGAGTTCCTTCTCTCAAGCAATCCGGGTGAACCGCCGAGACCTTTGGGCCGAGTGGCGTCCGGCGGGGAACTCTCGCGTATCATGCTGGCACTCAAGACGGTGTTGGCCGAGATGGACCAGGTTCCGGTCCTGGTATTTGACGAAATCGATACGGGAGTTGGTGGGGCAGTTGCTGCAGCCATGGGGACGAGACTACGCAAGCTCGGGGTGTTTCATCAGGTGTTTTGCATCACCCATCTTCCTCAGGTTGCATCCCAGGCGGAACATCATCTGCTTGTGGAAAAGGGGTTGGAGAGTCAGCGGACATCCACGTCGGTCAGAGCGCTCAAGGGGATGGGGCGAGAAGAGGAAATCGCCCGAATGTTGAGCGGTCTGACCATTACAAAAAAAGTGCGTGAAACGGCAGCGGAGCTTATCGCGGGGGCCAAGGGGAAGCGGTCTGAGTAAATGAGCAGGCTGCGGAACAACGATGTTGGCACATGAAAACGTTGATGGTCCGCAAGTCTGGGACAAGCCCGGTCTGTCTAGTTGTCTGGTCTGTCTGGTCCATCTGGTTAGTCTAATTCAACCAAACAAACCAGACAGACCAAACAGACCAAATGAACAAGACAGGCTGGCGGACTTTTTCAGCATCCTGCTAGCCCGCATTGTTCATGAAGGTTCATCGCGAACGCGTGCAGAAGCGAAGCGAGACGGGCACTCGGAGACGGGAAACCCTGAGGCATACTCGTGCAGTATGTCGAAGGGCTGAACGGCGAGACTGCCCGTCACAGCCGCGTATCCGCGCTTGCAGCAGAAGCTTCATGAATTATGCGGGCTAAGAGTCAGATCGGTCGGTCGGGGTAGTCGCCATCGCCATGGCAGGAAGGGATGCCTTACATTCCTGGACCACGCGTGCAAAGAGTTCGGTCAACTTCGGTTCGAAGTGGGTGCCGGCATACGAAAGCATCTGTTGGCAGGCGTCATCAATCGAGAGGGGCGTCCGGCCAGGAAGTTCCGCGGTTAGATGGTCGAACGTTTGGGCTAGACAGACAATGCGAGCTAGTTGAGGAATTCCTTCTTCCTGGAGTCCAAAAGGATAGCCTGAGCCATCCCACCGTTCATGGTGATACGCAATAATCTGTCCCACCTCAGCCGGAAGTCCAAGCGGTAACACGAGTTTCGCACCCCGCTCCGGGTGGTGCCGATTGCCGACAGCCTTTCCGGTCACAGTGATTTCATCGTCGGCAAATTGATAGGCTTCAGGCCCGATCTTGCCGATGTCGTGGAGGAACGCCCCCAACGCCAACGATTTCTGTTCAGCGAGTGTCAGGTTGATTCGGTTAGCCAAGAGGGTGGCATAGAAACTGACTCGGCTGCAGTGGTTGAGCAACTGGCGATCCTTGGCTTCAAGCAGGTCAGAGAGCACCGGGAGAAGGTCCGGCATTTCTTCAGCGTGGGAGGCATTATCTGATGGAGATTTACCGCTCGCCCGGTATCCTGCGAGTAACTCCTTCCATGCTTGCGCGCTTTCAGTATCTGATCCCCAGAGGTCGGTCGATGTCCCGATGAAATGTCTGAGGAAATCGAGCCGTTGTTTCTTTTCGAGTGTCTGGTTGACGAGGGAAAGCAATTCTGTGACGTTGAAAGGTTTGAGCAGGTAGCCAGCAGCACCATGGCGTATCCCTTCCATGGCGGACTTTAAGCTCCCGTACCCGGTGATGATGATAACCTCAACGCCGGCGTGGTGATGCTTGATGTCCTGAAGGAGATCTATGCCCTGGCGATCCGGAAGCTTCTGATCGAGTGTGATGAGGTCGATCGGCTGGGAGTTCAGCACGTCAATCGCTGCACTGGCTGATTCCGCGGTATGGATATTAAAAAAAGGGCGGAGAATCACTTGCAGGGCGTCACGAGGTCCTGCCTCGTCGTCAATCACGAGCAAGGTCGGCTTATTCTTTGCCGGCTCCGGAGTCACAGATAAGTTCATAGGTGTCCTCTACCGCTAACTGCTTGCTTGTAAAGCAATTCTTGTTCCATTTCAGTGAGTTAGCATCTCGGTCTCAACGGAGTGTGGCTAGTGCATGATTGCGACCCATATGTAGTTTCCTTGAACGAAACACTACGTACATCAGCGAAGAAACCACATACCAATCTGTGCAAAAAAGACGCAGTGAGGGGAACTGCGTGTGCTATTCCTGCACTACGGCCGGAGGTTCGGTGCTGACTTCCTGATCGGGTCGGCCGATTCCCAGCGTGTCCATGCGGTACTTGAGCATCCGGCGGCTGATGCCCAGCAGGTTGGCGGCATGGGTTTGGATGTAGTTCATTCGTTTTAAGGCATCCAAGATAATTTCGCGCTCGAATTCCATAACGGCTTTTTCGAGCGACAGTCGCCCGGCGAGAGTGTCGTCGCGGAGTGAAGAGGATCGGGTGTCGTTCTTGAGAATGGTCGGGAGATGTTCGGGGGTGATGGTGCCCGATCCCTTGGACCAAATGAACGCCTGTTCGATGATGTTCTCCATCTCTCGCACATTGCCCGGCCAGGGATAGCGGGACAGAAGATCGACGGCATCTTTGGAGAACTCTTGGGGCGGCCGATTGTCTTCTTCGATTCGTTTGGCCAGAAAATGTTTGGCGAGGAGGGGAACGTCTTCACCGCGCTCCCGGAGCGGGGGCAAATACAGCGCAATGACGTTGATGCGGTAGTAGAGGTCTTCGCGGAATTGCCCTTTGCGAACGAGTTCCTCGAGATTCTGGTTCGTCGCCGCCACGATGCGCACATCCACCTTGATGGATTGCACCCCACCGACTCTGGTGAATTCTCGTTCTTGCAAAACGCGCAGCAGCTTGGCTTGCGTCATGCCGCTGAGGTCGCCGATCTCGTCGAGGAAGAGCGTGCCGGTATTGGCGAGTTCAAATTGCCCGACTCGACGGGCCGTGGCATCCGTGAACGAACCTTTCTCGTGGCCGAACAGCTCACTCTCGATGAGCGTTTCAGGAATGGCTGCGCAGTTCAGCGCGATGAAGGGGCGCTCGCGCCTGCCGCTATTATAGTGAAGCGCCTTGGCGACCAGTTCCTTCCCTGTGCCGCTCTCGCCGACGATCAGGACGGTCGTGCGGCTGTCGGCGACTTGTTCGATCTTGGTGTAGATGTCCTGCATTGACGGGCTCTTGCCGATCAGGTTGTGAAAGGCATAGCGCCGAACGACTTGCGCACGGAGTTGTTTTACCTCCCGTTGGAGTTCCTGGTCATTGAGCGCACGCTCGACGATGATGCGGAGTTCTTCCACGTCGAAGGGCTTTGAAAGATAGTCGGCCGCGCCGAACTTCATCGCATCGACGGCGGTTTTGACTGATTTTGTTCCCGTCAGCATGATGACCGGTGCTGTACGGTCCTCGGCGCGCATGGTTTGGAGTATCGACAGCCCGTCGGTGCCCGGCAGGATGACGTCCAGAAGGACCAGGTGGGGGGCTTCTTTGCGAAACAGCTCGAGACCCTCCTGGGCATCGGCGGCTTGGATTGTTTCGTAGGTCGGCTCCAGCACCGCTTTTAATGAGGCCCTAACCCGGGCCTCATCATCGATCAACAGCACTCGTTTTTTCATACTGGTGTCCATAGAGTGTTGGCGACTATGCAGGTAACGCGGGAAGACTCACAAAAAACGTGGTGCCGACACCGACCAAGCTCTTCACCCGGATCTCGCCGTGATGTTCTTGAATAATTTGATGGACGATCGTTAAACCAAGTCCCGTTCCTTCGTGTTCTCCGCTCTCGTGTTTCGTCGTGAAAAACGGGTCGAAGATGTGTTCGAGATTCGTATCCTGGATTCCTTCACCGGTATCCTCGATCTCGATGTGGGCCCAGACTTTCCCCCCCGGCTTCACCAGCTTTCGGGTCTGAACGCGTAAGCGCCCACCCGCTCCTGCCATCGAGTCCATGGCATTGAGGAGAAGATTGAGCAGGACCTGCTTGATTTGCTGTCGGTCCAGCATGACACGAGGCAGGTCGGACGCCAAATCTTTTTCAATCTTAATCCCATGGCTGTCTGCCTTGACATCGATGAAATACAAGCACGAGGCGACAATGTCGTTGAAGTCCTCGTCCGTCAGCTTGGGTTCCATGTATCGGGCGTAGTCGAGAATTTCCTGGATCAGCCGTTCGATCCGATACACATCGTCAAGCACCACTTTGCTGAATTCTTGAATGAATTGGGGATCTTCTTTTCGTTCAGGAGCCAATTGGATAAAAGTTTTGATCGACGTCAGGGGGTTTCTGATTTCATGGGCGAAGCCGCCGGCGATCGTCTCAAGGGATTTCAGCCGATCCGTGCGCTTCATGAGCGTGTGCGAGCGATGGAGGTCCTCATACAGCACAATGGTGTCTAACGCATTCGTGGCGGTTTGTGCCAGGGCGGCGAGCACGGATCTGGTCAGCGCATTTTCTCCAGCCAAAGGTTGTGCCGCGCCGAGGAGTGAGAAGGCGATAAGACGGCCTTTGTTGAGGTGTGGCACGATGCGTGTGGCCTGCATGGCTTCCATGGCCGCGTGTGCAGCGGCTCCGGAGTCAGTCTCTTGGAGGTCTACAGCCGAGTCGGCCTGCGTCATGATCCGGTTGGTCGCGAGTAGGTGGTGGGGCAGAGGATGGCTCACGGCCAACGTCAGAGGAATAAGCGTGGGGGCGACCGGGCCAACCATGTTGGCGCGGCGATAGCATTCGCGCTCGCGATCTAGAAGGAACAGCGTCCCATGGGTCGTGGCACCTGCGCGACACAGCTCTTGGATAATGCGACTCCCGAGTGTCGTCAGGTCCGTCATCGTTCCAAGGTCGGCCGCAAACCGTGTGACGATGTTCAATAGCTCGCTGGAGGAAGGCGCCAAGATGTCGGTATTCGGTGGGTGTGATGTCATAACGAACAGTGAGCGCCGGGGCGCCGTGTAACCCGCCAGCAGAAATGCAGATTGAGCATGAAACGTTTATGTGTTCAAAGATGTACGGGTGAGAGTATACATGGCCGGGACACGTTCAGCTAGCGGATTTATCTTTTTCAATGACGGCTAAGAGAGCATGCCCATCGAGCGCGGGAAGGATGCGGGGTGTAAGGATACCAGCTTGCTGGAGGAACGAGGCCAGGGAGAACTGGTCGAAGGTGTGTAGCAATCCATGCCGGATGGCCTCTCGGAGACGCCCCAGATAGTGCAGGAGGATTTGGGCTTGTGGGCTAAATTCATCCTGACTCGCTCTGTGCAGATGCCGGCGATAGAGGACTGAGAGATCGGTGTTTGGGTGGAAGACCGTGAGGACCAAGCGCCCTTCCGGACGGAGCATGCGGTACAGCTCCCGAATCGTAACCAGTGGGGAGGGAACGAATGGGAGCGACAGATTGCAGACGATTCGATGGAGGGAGCGGTCTTTGAAGAGAAGACCCTGCGTCCAATCCGTGCGGACCCATTCGGCGGTGAGGGGTGGGTGGATCATGAGGGTACCCGCGAAGTCGCTGTTGAGTTCCAGGTGCAAGGCACGAAGACTCTGTCGAGCCTGCATCAGCGAGTCTTGAGAATGTTCCAGCCCGATCACGTGAACGGGACGCTCGGGGCTCCATCCACGCTGCCGCGAGCGGTAGGCCTGGTTGACCATCATGGCCCGGACTAAATCGCCGTGGCCAACTCCCACATCCACGAGCATGGAGCCCGGTTCGAGCGGGCTGAGCAGCCGATAGAGATCGTCCAAGAGCTTCCAGTGCTCATGGAGGTTCCCGAGTTGGGGAAGCTGCTGCAGATGCGTGACCCTCAAGGCCTCACGCGTGATCTGCGAAAGATTGTGGCGAAGACGGGTACGCTCCATCTCGATGCGCTGTTGACGGGCCAGCATACGACGGGTCTGTGTGCGGAATTCAGCTGGAGTGGTCGGTATCGAAATAGTTGTGGCTATCTGCTCCAGGATCTGTCGGAAGGCCGGGGGATGTTGTTCGTTGAGCGGGAGATACTGGCCGAGCAGCGGTGCGGGGACTATTGCCAGACGGGTGTGGGCTCCCAGCGCGGTGAGAAACACCTGTGGGAGGTCAGCTGGAGGCAATGGCCCGAGCGGGCTGCTGGGAATCGTGAGAATGGCTGATGGAGAGCGAAGGAGGCGCAGATCCGCAATCGTGGAGGCCATATCTGTGAAATGGCCTGCGACGATATCGCCGACAAATCGATCGACATTGACGTTGAGCCCGAGCAGATTGGCGATGCCGCGGCGCAGTCCATATCGGTAGTCGGCCACGAGGTCATGACCGTGGACAGTCATGAGCATGGCCTGAATATCGACGACAGGATTGATCAGGAGCAGCAGGTCGACGGGACGGGATTGCACTGCCATCTTGAGCGCGACGCGTGCGGTCATGTCGCTCGCCATGACGATCAGGGGTGCGGTCGGCCACGTATGTTGCACGAACTCCACAACTTTAAGGAGGTCGGCTTGCATACTCCGTAAGGTCGTCTGCTGCAGCTCACCGCCGCTCAGTCCCACATGGTTGGTGTGGTCATAACGCAAGACACGGAGCCGGTGATGCGCCAGGTAGTACGACAAGGTGCTGGCATCCAACGCGGTCTGGCCATAGCCGGGAGCGATGATGACGACAGGTGTGTTCGGTGCGAGCGACTGGCGAAGATGGTCATCTGCGATCACGATCGTCTGGCCGCGTGGATTCCGACACTCTCGTGGAATACTGACGACCGACGCTTGCTGTGAAGAGGATTCCGATTCGCCCGGGGACGCCAGATGTTGTCGGACGATACGGTTCACTTCGCGCTCAGCGTAGGGTGTGAGGCCCTGAAAGCGGAGGCCGAGCCTAAGGGCAGGGTCGGAGCCTTGGTGACGAAATTCGCTGGGCGCTGCGGGGTCCGGTGCCGACCAGATCATCCGGGCGGGCAGTGCAGCGTCCGGCGCGCCCGGCTCATGGGTCCCGGGGTGTTTCTGGCTCTGTGTGGCGGAGAAATGCAGCGTGGCAATACCATTCAGGAGTTCAGGTTGAGCAGTGAGGTGAAGACAGGCACCGTCTCGGCTGAGGTTGGTGGTTAGCGCTTCGAGGCGGTAATTTCTTCCGGCAGGATCTGTGACATCAAGCCGGACTGGGAGCTGCAACGCCACCCGTACGGCTTCGCGCGGGTCGTAATCTTCCCGCTCGCCTGGTACGAGGGGGCTGATGACAGTCAGTTCATCCTGCGGCTCTGCCGCAAGCAGGACCTCAAGGCAGAAGGGCAAAGTTTGTTCCTGCGCAGCCTGGACCAGCGAGGCCAGAACGGCGCCCTCTTTTCGCTTGGGAGGCTCAAACGTTACAATCAACTGAGAGGCCGGTGTTTTGGTTTGGAGTGAGACGGCGCGCTCCTGTGCCCTACCTTGCAACTCGAGGATGCCCACCGCTGTCTTAACTACGACATAGGCGTCTTGTGGCGGGACGGCGGGGAAGTCGCCGGGGAGTGTGACGCAGGTCCCCCCGAGGCTGAGGTTGGAAATGGTGCCATCCCACGTCGCTGACCCGACAGTGATTGTGGCAGGCAGGGTGGTGAGAATTCGAGGTGAGTGGCGCCGTTCCTGTTTCGGTCTGTCAGAATCAGCTGTCGGAACAGGTGCCGTCGTGGCGCTCCTCATGTCAGAAGCCGGTGCGGGCGGGGCAGCAGAGTCGGCCATCGGCAGCGTGAGTATCTCGAAGGGGGCGCGAGAGGCAACCGGCAGATGGAGGATCATACGAAGGGGCCCCTGCATCGGTGCCGACAAATCCAAGGCGCCATCCAGTCGGCGGACGAGCTCATACGACTCGAGGAGATTAACGGACGGGGGTGAAGTAGCCAGAGATTGTGACGACCACGCCATATCGGATTCAAGCAGCTCGACTTCGACTTCGGTAGGCGGGGCGAGAGGGAAGAGGGCAGGGGCATCTGCTGAGATGGAAGAAGGCCCCACTGCGCGCGTGCTCACGATGAGTCGATGCGCACGACCGACCGCCAGCACATAGGTCTGCGCGTAGTTCAGCAGTTGGAGAACGAGCGTCGTCACGTGTTCGCGATCGCCGACGAGAGGGGGGAGGTGCGAGGAGAACTGCCGTATGATGCCTGCACCATCCACGATTGCTGGGGTAGTGGACGCGAGTACGTCGTTAAGGACGTCGTTGATCGTGTGTCCTAAGGCGTCTTCGGCTCTCTCGTGGAGGGCCTGCGCCAGCTGTGCTCCGAGTTTCGTCGCTTCTGCGGCGTAGCCGGCGAGTGTTTCGGCTTGGTCGTCCAGACGTGCGCCGCGAATGGTGGTAAGGAGTTCCTCGGACTGTGTCAGCAGTGAGGCCAGCGGATCGTGGAGCTGTTGGGACAACAGCGTGACTCTCTGGGCCAGCGCGAGCAGTTCATCCGTACGCCGGAGTTGCTGGCGAAGCTGGTGGATCGTAGCGTCTTGTTGTTTGGGTTGGGAAAGGTCTCGGATCAGTCCCACCGTGCCGAGAAATCGGCGAAGGGTGTCATAGAGTCCTCTGGCGTTGACCTCCGCCGTGAGAGTCAGTGGCCTGTTGTCCTGCGTGGGTTTCCCTCGCAAGGTCAATTCAACTCGGCTGGTGCCCCGCGCTCCGGAGCGGCGTTCGTTGAGGCGAAACCGAGCCACTGACTCTTGGTCGGGAGGAACGAGAGTGGTATAGGGCAATCCGATGAGTTCATCGGGCGAGTAGCCCAGTAGTGTGGCGATGCCCGGACTGATCGTCACGAAATAGCCGCTGGCATCCAGTTCGTAGACAATGTCGCTGAGTGATTCGATGAGCCGTCGATGGCGTTCGTGCTCGTGGTCCAGGGCCACTCTCAGGTGACGGGTCTCGATGGCTTCTTTGGCACAGAACAGGAGTTCCGTGAGAAAGGCCGGAGATTTCTTCGAGAGGAAAAAATCAACGTCGGCTTGGAGTGCTTGAAGCGCCGAGGCTGAATCGGAGCGGTCGCTGTGCAGAATAATCCCTGCATACGGTGCGCGGCGTTTGAATTCGCCGAGTAGGGAGGTGCGGTCCCCGGCGAGGCACTGTTCGTCGATGAGGATGAGGGTCCATTCGTGCGACGCCGCCCAAGCACGGGCTTCTTCGGCGGAATAGGCGACGTCCACGCGGCAACCAGAAAAGAATCCGCGCAGACTGACGGTGATGAGTTTAATGGATTCAGCGTGTTCGCTGATAATCAGGATGGTGACCGGCTCACTCTGCGGCATCAAGATATCCCTGTGCTTCCTGGGAATTCGAGCAAGCCCCACCCCAGAGCGATATCACAAGGTTCGCCTTCACGTGATCCGAGACACACTAGCCCCTACGCTTCCTTCAGTGGCAAGCGATTCGGGCACGCGTCTGAGAATGAAGATGTGAATAGCACAGGCTGAGGTGGGAAACACAGTCTACATGCGATGGAATGGGCCCCTTCTTTGGTAGGGGGAGCCTCATGGGCTTCGATGACGAACAAAATTGAACGGAATTGGAGCGAAGCAGGGCGTGGGATACGTGAAAGAACATCGCGGTACCCACCGCAGACAGTGCGGCGGGTAAAGAGGTGTGTGTTGTCGCTACTTGACGAGTGGCGTATTGGATGTCGTCGGACAAGCGCCAGGGGTCATGTACAGCAAATAGTTTCCCATCCCATGCTGTACCTCTTGTCTCTGCAAGGGATGGTGATGGACCATGACCATCTCATAGTCATCAGCCTTCGTCACAGGAAACCCCTGACTATCATTATAGACTTGGTGCGGTAGAAACTCGCGGAAGCTCCCGTCTTGGGTGACGTCGGGAACCGTCCGCAGCAAGGTCTGTTTTTTGGTCGTATTGTCCAGCCCGATCATTAAGAGTTCGTCGTGCCCATGTGGGTAGGCGAATTTCACACAGCCATCCATCGAGAACTTGAGTGGGGCGCTGTGGACCTGGACTCCGGATGTAATCTCAATGCCTTCATCCGTCTGGTCTGGACCTCGCTGGGAGAACTTGCTGAAGCACACAATATTGATCCCCACCTGATACACGTCCAGTTCTTTGACGGGGGCGCCTTCGGGTGCCATATACATGGTGAAGGTGGCCATCACATCTTTGGTGATCGGCGCCTTATGATAAAACGCGACAATCGACATGAGGTGATCGCCCTTGGCGAGCTTGACCCCATAACCCTTGGGAAAACGTGCCTCGGTCATCTCTAGCCCTGCCCCCGCAAAGAACAACGGTTCGCCCTGGCAGGAGACGCTCGGTTTATCGTTATTAAGCATCAGGATGTGATGGAGATAGTTCTTGGGGAGGGGCTTCCCTTCTTTGGTGAAGACCGCGGTTTTATACCCCACCATATACATATCCTTGGGGAGCTGAAAGTTATGCTTGGGCATCGACGCCGCGAGGTCTCCGTCGTGACCGGCTGGAAGATCGATGGGACCGAACGTGAGGGTGACGGTATTGGCATCGAACGTCACCGTCGTCGTGGTTTGGTGGGAAAGGGTCGGGACGGCATGATGGTCGTGATCGCCGTCTGCGAGGACAGGGGTCACGAAACAAATGCTAGCGAACAGAATGAGGAGTGCCTGACGCATAAAACCTCCCAAGAATGAAAAGTGGTCACGCGAATATGTGGTGCGATGCTCGTCTACCCCTGTGGGGCACTCAGGTATCATTGTGCAGTTGGTAACGGGGTCAACCGTTTCCAGAGATAGGTCCCGCCGTGTTCGCGAGGGGGAATATTTTTCTGGGCGCCGACCCGCGAATACCACCACACGCCTTTGGCCTCGGACCCATCCTCGGAGAGAAGAAGTTCAAATTCTCCTTCGCGATCGTTGCCCGGCTGCTGCCAGGTGCCTTGCCAGAGACGGTCGGCGTACTTCGTGGTGACGAATCGTCCACCATGCTGGGCATAGGGGCCGTTGCCGGCTTTGTCGAGTGTGGCCTTGTAGTGTTTGTCGTCCTCCACCTCGAGAATATCCCATTCCCCGCTCAAGTCAAGGACGACGGGTTGGCCGACTGATGAAGCTACGGTGCGTGGTACAGCGGCTTTCGTCCGATCATCGACAGGCATCGTGCCGCCGGCATTGCGGAAGGACTCATGCCAGGACAGGAGGACCCACTGGCCGTTTCGACGTTCAAGCACACCGGTTTCTCGTAACAGCAGGCCGGCTCGCTGCTGGTCCGGTCCCTGATCGATGATACGCCCATAGTCCAGTTCCATTGTATACCACCCAATATCTCCCTTCGACCACACCTTGAGTTCGGAGATGCGTAGGTCGAGGGCAGCCACATTTGCAAACTCCTCCTTGATATCTCGCTCTAGGTCAGGCCATCCCACGTATTTTCGGCCTCCGATGGAATAGCTGGTGATATCGGCGTCGTGGGCCATAAGTTTGGACATGGTGGGCAAATCCTTTTCTGAATTGGCTCGCACGAGGGCGCGGACTGTAGTTTCGAGTCCGGTGTTATCCGCGGTGCCGCTCATGGCGGCGGGAACCCAGCAGGCTCCTGCGATGACCATGTACACGATGAGACGGACCAGTACGGACACATGCATGATGATTCTCCTGTCTGGTTCACAAGGAAATCTGGAGGAGAAGACTGCCTGGCTAGAGACTGAGGCTACAGGGCCGATAGAGTCTTGTCAATGGTTAAGCCACTGCAACGGAAGGCGCCATGCATGCCACGACGATCACGGTCACATTATCTTCTCCCCCTCTGCTCAGCGCCTGCTCGATCAGGTCGTGGCAGGCGCGGTGGGGATCGCCGTTCGCGCGGGAGAGTACCGATGCGATGGCTGCGTCCTCCAACATTTTCGTGAGCCCGTCGCTGCAGAGCATGATCAGATCGTGAGGGGTCACCGGCGTCGAGGTCAGCTCCGGTTTCATATCGACACCCATGCCAAGGCCTTTGGTCAAGATGTGACGGTCGGGATGCGTGAGTGCCGTGGCCGCATCGATCAGGCCGCGCTGCACAAATTTTTCGACGAGGGTATGATCGCGCGTCAATTGCTTGAGGTGTCCAGCCCGATAGAAGTAGGCGCGGCTATCGCCCAGGTGGGCGATATGGGCGATCGGCATCGATGTCGGCGTGATCGCCAAGGCGACGAAGGTCGTGCCCATCCCTTGCAGGGACGGTTTCGCCAGAATAAGGTCATGGATTCGCCGGTTGGCGCTCGTCACGAGGTCTGTCACGAACTCGGCGGCAGCGCTCGGGTGATCCTGGAGCCAGGCCGCTCGTTCTCGCGCCCGCTGTGTGGCCACGGCCACGGCGGTTTGGGCCGCGAGATCCCCTGCCGGGT
>Ga0099828_10001475_pt1 | contig 15794 bp, 14 predicted proteins | sample CZO8metaG_2_FD_79338 | JGI IMG/M metagenome (GOLD analysis project Ga0099828, IMG submission 79338) | Vadose zone soil microbial communities from the Eel River Critical Zone Observatory, Northern California, USA - CZOApr15con2H1.8 metaG | ecosystem: Environmental > Terrestrial > Soil > Vadose... | reverse complement strand
CAAAGGCATGATACATCACATACCTTGTTGCGGTTTCGAACACTTGGAGCATAGGCGTATCCAGAATTTCCTTGAGCGCATGGGCACCAAAGGCGCCGGCAGCAACGCCGCATCCCGCCAAAATGGTCCCAAGCACCAGGAATCGCCGAGCGGGTGACCGACCTATCATAGTATCCTCCTAGTTCGTGGTCTTCCGTGTTTATCTGGTTCATCCCGTTGATGTAGTTTGTTTTGTTCATCTGGTTGGTCTCGTTCAACCAAACAAGAGAAACCAACGGGTCACATCGAATTTGGATTCTAGCAGAGAGAGCTGAGTCTCGATATGCCTCTCGAATGCCCCCACTGTTTAATTGAAGAAGTGGGCCCTCGGCGGGAACGAGCATTGGTGGATTGCTGGAGATGTTCGGTGGAACATCGCTCACAGCGGCAAATCGACGGATGTCTCTGATGAGCTGATTGAAGGGAACAACGTTTCCATAGGTCGTGGCTAGGTGCAGGAGATACAGACAGTTACCCGTACACCACCATTTCGGGTAAGCCTCCCCACCTCTTGAGGAATAACCAATCACCCCTTTTCCACAGTACCCTGCGCATAACATTATGGCTCAGGGGAAACAACAGACCTGGTGGGATAGTCCGAAGTTTACTATTGACTGCGTGCTAGCGAACGTAAGCGGGCAGCTTGAAGCGGACGGGTGCGTCCTCGAATGCTTAGAGGATGGGTGTAAGCTCACCACCCCTGATCACACGAGAGCAGGGGATTTTGTGAAAGTCCAACTATGGTTGGAAGGCGAGGAGGCCTTTATAGACATCCGGCTGGCGGAAGTCAGAAGGGTTCATGGGCAATGGATCGCGGTGGAAGTGATCCAGGTGAGCCCAAATGATCGGATGAGGCTGAAACGATTTATCGATGCCCCCGCAGCCATGCACATCGAAGAACCTGCTCTAATCGACCATCTTCTCATTCGGGCATAGATCGGCATCATCCTTTCCTGGTGGAATCAACAACACTGTGGGTCGCTCGATCAAATCGCTCGCAGGGAAGGCAAAGCAGTCGGACGCACCGTGTGTTCGCTATGTTGACGCTGTGTGGCTCGGAGCCGTTGCTGCGGCGGGGTTGTTCTTGGAGAGGTGCTCCAAAAATGAGGAAGGCACGCATCAAACCCAACCCCTTGTTTCTGGTGCCGGAGGCCGGGATCGAACCGGCATGGGCCTTTTAAGCCCGAGGGATTTTAAGTCCCTTGCGTCTGCCAATTTCGCCACTCCGGCAGCAGGAGCCGCAGTGGCGGGACTCTAGCATCGGGGTCTAGGTCGGTCAAGGTCAGCGTCGTAGGCGCAAACGGCCTGGTAACAAGCTGTTTGCTCCACAGGTCTGATCGCTGAGCAAGTCGATCCAACTACGCCGCTTCGATCCTCGGTTTCTGATCGTCCTTGCGGATAAGAGCCTTACTGCAATCCATCACTTCTTTCACGCCGGATTGGACCGTCCGACCCCATCGAGTCGCTTGCAATTGGGCCTTTTTCGCATAGCGACCGACATCACGCCGGGTTTCTGCCCCCGTTTGCGGCGCGAAGAGTAATCCAATCCCCGCGCCAATCACCGCCCCACCTGCCATCAACGTTGCGACCTTCGCTACCTGACGTCCCTGGTCTGACATGGTGAACCTCCTTGACACGGTTGAATGAAGAATGTGATTGCAGGCACCCGCATGCTCATATTCTATCCCTTCAGCAGTAAGCGTGCCAGACGCGAAATCACGAAAATCTCCCATGATTCGTCGCCACCCTGTTCCTACGATTAAGAGAGATTAATTTTCAGTTGTGTATTCCTTACAGGTCACGACACAGGCGTGACAGAAAACCAACATACAAAAGTGGTAGGCCTCTCAAACTGGTTCTGAGCAAGGATCAGAATTGATGTTCCGTGTGGCGTTCGCGTGCTTGCAATGGTTGAGACCCTCACCTATTATTCTCCAATACGCCACATGAGGCATTAATGACTTGGTTGCACGCGATCCCTTACCCCAACATTAGCCCGGTCTTCCTCGAGCTGGGGCCCCTGCAGTTTCGCTGGTACGGTCTGATGTATCTGATTGGACTGGCGGGCGCCTATTTCATGATCATGCGTCGAGTGGAGTCGAGGGGCCTCTCCATGACCAGGGACCAGGTGTACAATATGGTCGTGTGGGCTGCGTTCGGAGTGTTTATCGGTGGACGGCTCGGCTATACGCTCTTCTATAATTTTTCCTACTATGTGCAGCATCCGGCCAATATCCTGGCGATCTGGGAAGGGGGCATGTCCTTTCACGGCGGCCTGCTCGGTGTCATCGTCGCCTTATTTTGGTTCAGCCAACGGCAGGGTATTCCCGCCTACCAGGTCGCAGATTTGGCAGCCGCCGCTACGCCGATCGGGCTGGGATTCGGGCGAATCGGCAATTTCATTAATGGGGAGTTGTATGGCCGAGCCACCGATGTCGACTGGTGTATGGTGTTTCCGAATGGAGGGCCTGCCTGCCGCCATCCCTCACAACTTTATGAGGCAGGTCTTGAGGGTATTTTCTTGTTCACGCTGTTATGGGTCGTTGCGAAAACCATACCGCCACCCGGTACCCTCTTCTGGAGTTTTATCACCGGCTATGGAGTCTGCAGGATGATCGTAGAATTCGTTCGCGAACCCGATGCCCACCTTGGCTTTATCATCGGATCCTTCTCCATGGGCCAACTCCTCTCTTTCCCCATGGTCGTGGTGGGAGTTTTCATGCTCGCCCTCGGCTATCAGCGGCGGACCTTGATGCAGGCTAAATCATAGGAGCCTGTCCGACATTGACCGTTCTACTGGGGCGAACGATCCACGACCATCTGCGTCGTTCTCGGCCAGAAAAAATCCTCAATGTATTCCAGCTTGGTTTCAAACTTTTAACGCAACGAGGTGATTAATGACCTCGATCGGTTTCTTCCAGCGTAGCACGGCGCGGGGGCGGTCATTCAGCTCTCGCTGTACCCGCTTAATTGCACGAGTCGAGACCTGGTCAAACTCTGTCCCTTTGGGAAAGTATTGCCGGAGCAGGCCATTGGTGTTTTCATTCGTGCCTCTCTCCCACGGAGAACCGGGATGCGCGAAGTAGACGGCGATACCAGTATCAATCGTGAACTGTTTGTGCTCGCTCATCTCCTTGCCTTGATCATAGGTCAGTGTCTTCGTGATTTCCCGAGGCAACGATCGGAGTGCTTTCGCATAGGCTTTCCGCACCGATGTGGCGTCTTTCGTGTTGAGCGGGACCAGAAGGGTATACCGTGTGGTGCGTTCCACCAAAGTGCCGAGCGCGGTGCGCTGATGCTTACCAAGAATGAGGTCGCCCTCCCAGTGGCCGGGCACGGTGCGGTCGGCCACGGCTTGAGGCCGCTCTTTGATCGAGAGCATCTCCACTATTTTGCCTCGTGTTTCCTCGTGGTTCCCGTGCGTCCGCTTTCTCCGATAGGCGCGCGCTTGGCGCAGGGCCTGAATGAGTGTGGTTTTCAACGACCCGCGAGGGAGCACGTAGATAGAGCGATAGATGGCTTCGTGTGAGATGCGCATGGCCATATCCTCAGGATACTCTTCTTGTAGGCGGTTGACGATCTCGCGGGGTGACCAGCGCTTCCGCAGTTTCTCCATGACGTATCGTCGCAGGCGGTCGTCGTGTGTCAACCGACTCTTGCCCTGGTTGCGGGAGGAAGCACGCACGTGCGCGCGGTTACCCGCCGAGAACGCGCGATACCCGCTCTTACCGCTGTTGTGCTGTACTTCGCGGGCGACGGTGCTCGGCGCGCGACCCAACCGCCGTGCAATGGCTGAGAGACCCGTCCCTTGCGCAAGGCCTCGGCTGATTTCCTCGCGCTCAGCTGAGGAAAGCCGCCGGTATCGTGTTGTGGTGTGCATACGGATACATCGTACTCATATCCGTTGCGTTAAATGTCTGACTCCAAGCAGCGAATACACCTCCGGTTTTTCCAGGCCTGCGGCCTCGCATCTGGCTGCACCTCCTTCGCCTCGTCACGAAGGCAATGGCAGACAGGCTCCTAGGTTTTTGGCGCTGAGGCGGTTGGGACTTCTTCGACGCGGATGGTGTTGGCCCACTCGGCGACTAGAGGGTCTCGTTCTTCCATCGTCATCCCGGCATACTTCATAAACATCTGCGGGCCTTTGCGGCGGCGCCAGGTGAGATAGTTGAGGAAGTGCTCACGGCAGATGCTGTGCGTGCCGGCGGGAGCGTAAACTCTTGCTTGGCAGCCTTTGATTAGGCAGGTGAGATCGTGCATTTCCTGCTCCGTTTCCTTGCAGAGTATGCAGGACGACGGGGCTGATTATCAACCGGGTAACCGGTTGATCGAGTCGGTACGTCCCCATTCGACGTCACAGTCCTCGATGAGGCCGGTGCCACGCGGTTTTCCCATCATCTGGCCGCCAAGTAACCACCACCGTATTCTGCGAAGATCCTCTTGAAATCTGGGCGGGTGGCCAGTTACGGTACACGTTCGTTGCGCGCGCGTGTGAGGTCTAGCAGGATGCTGAAAAAGTCCGCCAGCGGCGTTCTCGCTTCTCTCAGAGGCTCCACGTACCGAACAGAGTACGCCTCGCCTCTTCGCTTGCTGCGGCCTTGCTGGACGGCCTTTTTGAGCATCCTGCGGCGGCATTCTCCTCTTGTCCCAGAGGTGCACACCATCAAAGTTCAGCTGTGCCAATATGGTTTTTCCGGAGCCTGCTAGACGAGGTGTGTGATGCTGTTGCAGCTGATTTCCGTGCTGGGCGCCCTGATGGTGCTGTCGGCCTATGGCCTGATTCAGGGCGGGGTCTGGCGTGAACTGAACGCAGGATACCTCGCGTTGAACATCGTCGGGTCGTTACTGTTGGGGATTGTGGCGATTGCGGATCAGCGGGTCGGATTCATTTTTTTGGAGTTTGCGTGGGCCGGCCTTGGATTGGTCGGCGTAGCCAGGGCTGTGAAGGCCAGGCATACCGCGAGTTAACACGGTTGGATGAAAGGAATACACACATGGCAGGGTTAATGTCGGCGGATGAGGTTTTTGAAAAGGCTCAAAATGCCGCTGCGGCGGCGACGGGGCTTGATGAAAAGGCCATGCAGATCGATTACCCGGCGTTGAAGGAGAAGATCCGTGCAGCGTTAGGGGATCGTAAAGTCGCACTCTGCCACATCAACAAGTTTTTGCCGGAGGGCTACGAAGATCAGGGGCGCTTCAACCTACTGCTCCTCACCGCCGGCAACGTGGTGTTCGACATGGTCATCGGCGATTCGTATTTTCGCTACGACGTGGTGTCGGTCAGTCAGCTGGACAAAGTTCAGGTGATCGATGCGATGTGGGACAATAAAGAGAAACGCCGTGAGGAACCGTTCCTGAGCCTTCGCCTGATGCATGCCGAGGAGGCCCACCTCTTGCTGGCGCTTGAAGATGATGAGCGGAAGAGCTTGCTGACCTTTGCATCGGCTGTCATAGCGGTCCGGAACCCGGAGAAGTAGCGATCCGCAGGATAGTCGGGCGAGATTGGCGGGACTGGCGAGAAGGGCGCGACTTGTAGGGCTCGATGAACTACCCGGAATCGGTTGGCTTGCACGTCGCGCCTTTCTCGCTTGGCTCGCGAGGCTATCCTGCGGGCGGATTAGGCGCGGTGGTAGAAGGGGAGCGCCCGAACCGTCGCGTTGTGACGCGCCCCATCGACTTCAACGGTGAGGTTGGTGCCGGGGGCTGAAAAGTCTCGGAGTGGGAATGCCAGGGCGATTGGGGTCTTGAGCTGTGGTGAGTGCGTGGCACTGCTGACCCAGCCGACTTCCCGGTCTCCGCTGAATATCTTGGCGTTCCTCGGCGGGATGATCGAGCCATTCATGACGAGCCCGACTAAGTGTCGCCGTACGTTGCCGTAGGTATCCATCCTCGCCACGACCTCTTGCCCGGGATAGCAGCCCTTATTCAAGCTGAACGCTTTCCCTGCCAGGTTCGCTTCTGGTGGGACGATCTCTTCGTTGAGGTCCGACCCGGCCTTTGGCAGCCCTGCTTCGATGCGGAGGGCCTCACGAGCGTGACCGCCGACTGCCTTGATGCCGTATGTCGCGCCGGCCTCCATGAGCCGCTCCCAGGCCGTGCTGAGGGCGTCAGCAGGAAGTAATATCTCCAGGTCATCTTCTCCGGTTTCTTCTGTACGCAGGACGAACGAGGTATGGCCGCCGATCTTGGCTGCGATGGCACTCACTGGCATGAGGTCGCTCATCTCGACGCCGAAGGCGGCGCTGACGGTCGCGCAGGCCTTGGGCCCACTGACAAGCAATAGCCCCCAGGATTCTGCACAGTTCTCCATCTTTGCTTTGATGCCGTAGAGAAGAAACTTTCGGAGGGCTTGGAAGGTGGCGTCGCCGACCTCGCCGACATCTTCCACCCACAGGCTATCGGACAGGGTATAGACTCGAAAGTAGCCGAGCATCTTGCCCTTATGCGTGAGAAAGCTCGAATAGCGGCCCTGGCCTGGCTGGAGCGGGAGAATATCGTTGCTGATGAGGCCCTGCAGCCATTTTACGCGATCGTCGCCGGTGACGCGGATCTTGCCGCGGTGCGAGAGGTCGGAGAGTCCGACTGCCTGGCGCACCGCCTGATATTCCGCGCCCCACTTGCCATAGTGAGCGGGCATGTCCCATCCAGCGACCTTTTCAAAGGTCGCACCAAGCTTCGTGTGGAGATCGTGGAGGCGTGAGTGCTTCATCCTAAATCCGTGCGGCGTGAAACGTTAGGCGTGAGACGATAGGCAGTGTTCCGTCCGATACGCCTCACCCCTTACCCCTTACGCCTGCCGCGAGAATTTCCTCGACCAGGTCTTTCAGGCGAGTTGAGAACTCATTGCGCGAGACAATCTTGGTCACCCCCAACGCTCTGGCCCGGTTAAACGTATCGACTTCTTCGTGATTGGCGAAGGCGAGGATGGGAATGGTCTTCGAGCGCGCGTCGGCTGTGAGTGTTTCCAGGGCTTGGAAGGCGTTGAGTGTCTCGTCATTCATGTTCAAAATGAACGCGGATGGGATCGTAGCCGCGGCCTTTTCGGCGATGTCCTGTTGCGTGCGAGCCCGTTCGATCCGGTAGCCTTTAGACATCAGGGCGTCGCGGATTTTGGTGTAGAAAAAGATGTCGGTGACGGCGACGAGAATTGTCTTCTGGTCTGTTTGGTCTGTTTTGTCTGTCTGGAGAGAATTCGTCTTCATATGTGATCCAGCCTTCGCATCAGTATAGTTAAGTGCCCCTCTTTACAAAACAAGACAAACAAGACAGACCAGATAGACTGCATAGACCTGATAGACCGGTCAGTTCAACGAGCTGATCAATCGTCCCAGCGCTTTTTTTGCCAAGGAATAATTGGGATTGAGGACCAGGGCTTTCTTATAGGAGTCGATGGCCTCGGTCCATTGGCCCTTGCGCTCGTAGACCCGGCCCAAGTTGAGATGGGGGAAGGCCGGGCTCTCATAGCGTCTCGCCTGGAGGGCTTTCTGAAACCAGGTAATCGCTTCGTCGAGTTCTCCCTTTTCGATCAGATAGGCCCCGATGTCGTTATAGGGGTTGCCGAAGTCGGGGTCCTGCGCGATCGCCTTATGACATTCCTCGATCGCATCGTCGAGCCGTCCCATGAAGCTGTAGGTCCAGCCGAGGAAGGTATAGGCCTCGGCAGTGGGATGAGTCTCGATCGATTTCTTGTAGAGCGTCACGGCCTCTTCCAATTCGCCCTTCATCTGGCGTTCATAGGCCTGTTGGAAGAGTTGCCAGGCCTCGCGCTTGTCTTCTTCGTGGCCTTCGCCTTGTATGAGAAAATCCTGTACATCCATAATCAGGCTGATGAAAAAGGTCCCCAGCGTCGTTCTCGGTCGTGCGAACTCCTCAACGTACTCAGAAGTACGCCTGCGGGTTCGCACTCCCTGCGGCCTTGCTGGATGACCTTTTTGATCAGCCTGTAGGCCGCTCCGCTGATTCCTACCATGACGATCCTATTCCTGTTTCAGTTTCTTCTTGATCAATTCCGCCCCGTAGCGTCCTGACAACAGCATGGAGCCGAACGCCGGCCCCATGCGCGGGGTGCCGTATACTGCCGCCACTGCTAACCCGATGACGAAACAGTTGGGATAGACCTCGCCGGTCCGGTCCATCACCTCTTCTTCAGATCGAGAAACCCACATGGCACCGTTGCCGGGCACTGCTTTGTGGAGATTGCGCTTGTGCAAGAGTTCCACGACGACGGCGTCGTGGCCGGTGGCATCCACGACGATTTTGCTTTCGAGTGCGATGGGGTCTACGTGGAGGATGTCATGGCCGGCCATTTCAGCCGTCGTGCTATTGACCACCACGCCTTCGAGCATGCCGTCGCGACGAAGAACTAAGTCGACGACTCTCGTGAGGTTCATGATCTTGGCGCCGCCTCTGTACGCGGCAGCAATCAGCGCACCGGTGGCGTGCGGGGGATCGACCATGTACATCCCCTCGCATTCCGTGATCTTCTTGCAGGGCACGCCGATTTCTTCGAGGATCTCATTGGCCGGTTCGCAAATCGTGGCCTTGTTCATCAGGTAGCCGCCCGACCAAAAGCCTCCGCCAAGGGCAAGACTCTGCTCGACGATGACCGTCCGAAATCCCATCTCAGCCAGATCATGGGCGCAGATCAACCCTGAAGGCCCTGCGCCGACAATGATCACATCGCTCTCGATGAGCTGGTCGAATTCCTTATAGTATTCCCGCGCAATCTGCCGGGTAATATCTCGTTCTCTTAATGGGGCTGGTCGAGGTTTACTCATGGTCGGTTCTCCGTTCAACGGATGCTGAAAACGATCCCCAACTTCGTTCTCGGCTCATCGAAATCCTCAACGGGGACCCGGCCGCCTCACTAACTCGGCGGCGCGCACAGACTTGGTGCTCCTTATTCGTCGCACCGTGCGCCCCGGAGGGTACGCTTCCGGTTTGGTCTCGCCTGCGGCCTTGCCGGAGAACCATTTTGAGCAGCCTTATCGATAAATCTCGGAGCCGGTCTTTTTGAACTCTTCTGCCTTTTCCTTCATGCCGATTTGAATCGCTGTGTGTTCGTCCACCTGTAATTGCGCGGCATAGTCCCGGACATCCTGCGTGATCTTCATTGAGCAGAAATGAGGGCCGCACATCGAACAGAAGTGCGAGACCTTCGCGGCATTGTCCGGCAAGGTTTCGTCGTGGAAGAGCCTTGCCGTGTCCGGATCGAGCGAAAGATTGAACTGGTCTTCCCAGCGAAATTCGAAGCGGGCTTTTGAGAGTGCGTTGTCTCTGATCTGCGCGCCCGGATGCCCCTTGGCGAGGTCCGCCGCGTGGGCGGCGATTTTGTAGGTGATGACGCCGGTCTTCACATCTTCGCGGTCGGGGAGGCCTAGGTGTTCCTTGGGTGTCACATAGCAGAGCATCGCACAGCCAAACCACCCGATCATGGCTGCGCCGATGCCGGAGGTGATGTGGTCGTAGCCTGGCGCGATGTCGGTCGTGAGCGGTCCCAGCGTATAGAAGGGCGCTTCCTGGCAGGCCTTCAGCTGTTTTTCCATGTTGACCTGGATCATGTGCATGGGCACGTGGCCCGGCCCTTCAATCATGACCTGGACGTCGTGGCGCCAGGCAATCTTGGTGAGTTCACCCAACGTGTCCAGCTCGGCGAATTGCGCCTCATCATTGGCGTCTGCAATGGAGCCTGGGCGCAACCCATCGCCCAAACTGAACGACACGTCGTAGGCCTTCATGATGTCGCAGATTTCTTCGAAGTGGCGGTAGGCGAAGTTTTCTTCATGATGAGCCAGGCACCACTTCGCATGGATAGCCCCGCCTCGGGACACGATGCCGGTCATGCGTGTGGCGGTCATCGGCACATAGGCGAGGCGCACACCAGCGTGGATGGTGAAGTAGTCGACTCCTTGTTCTGCTTGTTCGATCAGTGTGTCGCGAAACAGTTCCCAGGTCAGGTCTTCGGCCTTGCCCCCGACTTTTTCCAGCGCTTGATAGATCGGCACGGTGCCGATGGGCACCGGGGAATTTCGGATGATCCATTCGCGGGTTTCGTGGATGTTCTTGCCGGTGGAGAGGTCCATCACTGTGTCGGCGCCCCATCGAATGGACCAGATCATCTTCTCGACTTCTTCTTCGATGGAGGAAGCGACCGCGGAATTGCCGATGTTGGAGTTGATCTTCACCAGAAAATTGCGGCCGATGATCATCGGTTCGCTTTCCGGATGGTTGATGTTGGCTGGGATGATCGCGCGGCCACGGGCGACTTCATCGCGGACAAATTCCGGCGTGATCACAGAGGGGATGCTTGCGCCCCATGACTGGCCCGGGTGTTGGGTGACCCCGCCGCCGTGCCCATTCCGCGAGGCCAGTTCGCGTGCCACTTCGCGAGATTGGTTCTCCCGGATCGCAATGAACTCCATTTCCGGTGTGACAATGCCTTGTCTGGCGTAATGGATCTGGGTCACGTTCATGCCAGGTTTGGCTCGCAGCGGCTTGCGAATGTGTTGAAACCGGAGCACGTCCAGCTTGGGATCGGTCGCCCTCAGGCGGCCATAATGTGAAGAGATATCCGGGAGCTCGACCACATCGTTCCTACCGATCACCCAGTTCCGTCGATAGGGCGCCAATCCAGTCCGTGAGTCGATCTGTACGTCCGGGTCTGTATAAGGGCCGGAGGTATCGTAGGTCGTGATCGGTTCATTTGCGATGGGCGTGCCCCCATTCATCGATTTGGTGGCGGTCAGGCCGATCTCTCTCATCGGGACCCGCACGCCTGCCTGCATCCCCTGCACGTACACTTTGCGCGAAGCGGGGAACGGCGTGGTCGTCAAGGCTGATCCGGCAGACATGTGTCCGGTACCAGTTACAGATCCATTGCCGATTGTATGGTCGCTCATGAGGAGATCCTTTCTCCAAAACGTGAACTATGCTCAGTCGTCAAAAATAAAAAAAGCCACACCAATAAGAGGGGGGTGCGGCAGAGAGACCAACGGTTCCGGTTGTTCTCGCTTCCCTACGCTGGTATTACCCAGGTCAGGTTCTGAGGGTCGTCCGTTCGGGCGGACTCTCAGCCGTGTGGCTCCCCTAGCTTCGGGGAGGAATCGTATCGCTGGCCTCCGGCGTTGTCAACGGGGTATTAGGCCTACCCTGGCCGAACCGAGTGGACCATCGAGGGCCTAGGACGGCTTCCTCGCAGCGGCTGGCCGGATTGATTGTCGGGAAGCCCTAACGTAGAATGATGCCGTACGCTATTTCGCCAGGGAACCCATGCAGGCACTCTCGACACTTCCGAAGCCGACCGCCAACTACCAGCAATTGCCTGTGGAGGAACTATTCCGCCGGACAGTTGAGGCTAAACGTGCGCTGGGTGATCGGGTCATGATTCTAGGCCATAATTATCAACGGGATGAAGTCATCGAACATGCGGACTTTCGCGGGGATTCCCTCCTGCTCTCGAAACTGGCAGCCGAGCGGTCAGAGCGGCCCTATATCGTCTTTTGCGGCGTTCACTTCATGGCCGAGACCGCCGACATCCTGAGCCGCTCCAAACAAACGGTGATTCTTCCGGACATGGCAGCAGGCTGCTCCATGGCGGACATGGCGGCCATCGAACAGGTCGATCAATGTTGGGAGACGCTGGGACGAATCATTCCCGTGGAAGAGACCGTCATGCCAGCGGTCTATGTGAACTCTGCCGCGGTTCTCAAAGCCTTTTGCGGCGAACACGGCGGGATTACCTGTACGTCCTCCAACGCGAAGGCGGTGATGGAATGGTCCTGGGCAAGGCGAGAGAAAATTCTCTTCTTCCCGGACGAGCACTTGGGCCGCAATACGGCCAACAAGATGGGGCTGCCGAGGGAAGAGATGATCGTCTGGGACCCCTACCAACCCAACGGGGGCAATAGGCGTGAGGCGATCCAGCGCGCGAAGCTCATTCTCTGGAAAGGCCACTGCAGTGTGCACCAGATGTTCCAGCCCGTGCATGTGGACAATTTTCGCAAGCAGTATCCGGCCGGGAAGGTGATCGTACATCCTGAATGTCATGAGGATGTCGTCAATCGGGCAGACCTGTCCGGGTCCACAGAATTTATTATCCGCACGGTGACGGCGGCGCCGGCCGGGACGGTCTGGGCGGTGGGAACCGAATTGAACCTGGTTAATCGATTGAAGCGTGATCTTACAGATAAGAAGGTCTTCTTCCTCTCCTCCACGGTCTGCCAGTGCGCAACGATGTTCCGTATCGACGGAGCCCATCTCTGCTGGGCGTTGGAAAATCTTGCCGACGGCCACGTCGTGAACCACATCGTCGTTCCAGACGACGAGAAGCATTGGGCGAAGGTGGCGCTGGACCGCATGATGGCAGTCAGTTAGCGGGCAGGATGGTGAAAAAGGTTTCCGGCTTCGTTCTCGCTTCGCTCAAACCCTCAACGTACTTCGAACCGTACGTCTCGGGCTCTCGCTCGCTGCGGCCTTGCCGGAAACATTTTTGACCATCCTGTAATGGATTCATCAGTTTAGGCTAGTACCTCAGCCCCTCCTTTGGGTATATTCCTACCTGTACTGCGGTTCCGGTGAGAGCCTGAAATGCCCATGGACTACAAGGCGACACTCAATCTGCCGAAAACCGATTTCCCGATGAAGGCGAACCTGCCGCAGCGGGAGCCTGAACTGCTTGCCTCGTGGGAGCAGGAACGGTTGTACGAACAGATTCAGGAGGCGGGGAAAGGCCGACCGCTGTATGTCTTGCACGATGGGCCGCCATACGCCAATGGCCGCATTCATATCGGCCACGCCCTGAACAAAATTCTGAAAGACATCATCATCAAATCGAAGACGATGGCGGGCTACCAGGTGCCTTATGTACCAGGGTGGGATTGCCATGGCCTTCCGATCGAACATCAAGTCCTCAAAGAGCTCGGCGACAAGAAAAAGACGCTTGATACTCCGGCCATCCGCCGACTCTGTCGGGAGTATGCGGAGAAGTTTTACACGATTCAGCGTGAGGAGTTTCAGCGGCTGGGCATATTAGGCGATTGGCAGCATCCCTATCTCACGATGAATCCTGGCTACGAGGCAACGATCATTCGTGAGTTCGGTAAATTCGTGGAGCGGGGAGGCGTCTATAAGGGATTGAAGCCGGTGCTCTGGTGCACGGTGGACCAAACTGCTCTGGCCGAGGCGGAAGTCGAATACGAAGATCACACCTCTCCCTCGATCTATGTGAAGTTCCCGTTGGTCACGTCTCCTACGGTGCTCAGCAAGACGTTCTCCGGCATCTCGTTCCCCGTCGGTATCAAGTTGGTCTCCGTCGTGATCTGGACGACCACGCCATGGACACTCCCGGCCAATCAAGCGGTCTGTCTCCATGGCGATATCGCCTATGCGTTTGTCCAGGTCGGCGACGAGGTGCTGATCGTGGCGGAGAAGCTTGCTGAGGCCGTGATGAAGGCCTGCCGGCTCGAAGGGGCCCGCGTGTTCGGGGTGAAGAAGGGGAGAGAGGGATTCGAAGGGCTCGAGACGCAACGTCCCCTGACCACCGGCCTGTCACCGATTCTCCTCGGTGACTTCGTGACCCTCGATCAGGGAACCGGCTGCGTCCATATTGCGCCGGGTCACGGCATGGAAGACTATATCCTCGTCCTTGAGCACAATGCCACGGCGTCATCGGGAGAAAAGTTGGAGATTCTGGCGCCGGTCGACAACGGCGGACGGTTTACTGACTTGGTGAAAGAATTTGCCGGCCAGCATGTGTTGAAGGCGAATCCGAAGATTGTGGAGTTCCTGCAGGCCAACGGACGTTTGCTTGGCCAGGGGTCGTTGAACCACTCCTATCCGCACTGTTGGCGCTGCAAGAATCCTGTCATCTTCCGCGCCACCGAACAGTGGTTCGTGTCGATGGAGACGGACGATCTTCGGAAGAACGCGCTTGCCGAAATCGAGCGAGTCCAGTGGATTCCGCCTTGGGGCAGAGACCGGATCAACGGGATGATCGCCAACCGGCCGGATTGGTGCTTGTCGCGGCAACGAGTGTGGGGCGTGCCGATCCCAGGGTTCACATGTGTGAGCTGTCGGACGGTCCTGGCAGATCCCAATGTAATCGAGCACATCGCCGGCTTGATGGAATCAAAGGGAGCCGACATTTGGTTCGAGCGGTCGGCGGCCGAGTTGCTTCCCGGGGGCACAATCTGTGGGAAGTGCGGCGGCTCATCGTTTGAAAAAGAGAAAGACATTCTCGATGTCTGGTTTGAATCCGGCGTGAGCTACGCGGCGGTTCTAAAGCCACGTGGGTGGAAGGCTGACCTGTATCTCGAAGGGTCGGACCAGCACCGAGGCTGGTTCCACAGTGCCTTGCTGGCCGGCGTCGTCACCGATCGTCGCGCGCCCTATAAGGCGGTACTCACGCACGGCTTTGTGCTGGACGGGGCCGGCAAGAAGATGTCGAAATCAGCCGGCAACGTGGTGGCGCCACAGGATGTCATCAAACAATCGGGGGCGGAGATTCTCCGTCTGTGGGTAGCAGCACAGGACTATCGCGAAGATCTTCGGATCTCCAAGGAGATTCTGAATCAACTCGTCGAGGTTTACAGAAAGATTAGGAATACATGCCGGTTCATGCTCAGTAACCTCTATGATTTTGACCCTGCTGTTCAGCGTGTTCCCTTTGATCAGCTACCTGAACTCGATCGTTGGGCGTTGCTCAAGCTCTACAATCTGGTTAAGACTGTCAAGAAGAGCTATGAAGATTTTGATTTTCGTCAAATCATTCATGAGCTTGATTATTTCTGCGCGGTGTACATGAGCGCGGTGTATCTCGACATTCTCAAGGATCGGCTTTATACATTCCGCGCGGACTCTCCGTTGCGGCGGGGCTCGCAGACAGTGTTGCTCGACATCCTGGTCGCGCTGGCGAAGCTCATGGCGCCGGTGCTGAGCTTCACTGCCGACGAAATCTGGAGGTTGCTACCCAAGTTCGTGCGCAAGCTTGAGGAGACCGTCGCAGCTTTGGAGGGACGGGCATTGAGGCTGTCCAGTGTGCACCTGGCCTCATTCCCTGAGCCGCAGCAGGAATGGGCGGATGAGAAATTGGCGCAGCGGTGGGAAAACCTGTTGCGCATGCGTACAACCGTCCTCACGAAGCTTGAAGCGCAACGCAAGGAAAAGATTATAGGTTCTTCGCTGGAGGCAAAGGTTATTATTGCAGGAACTAGCGGTCTATACGAATTCCTCAAAAACTATGAGTCAGAATTACCTGCTTTATTCATTTGCTCTCAGGTTGAATTGCGGTCAGGAGTGACTGTGACGCCTCCGGATGATCACGAGGTAGTGGTGGTCAAAGCGGATGGTAAGAAGTGCGAACGCTGTTGGAACTATCGGCCGGCAGTCGGCACCTTTAAAGACCATCCGACCTTGTGCGATCGTTGCGTCGAGGCGGTGCACTGATGCGACGGCCCGTTCGCTATCTGCTCCTGGCGTTGCTCAGCGGCACGATCATGGTGATCGATCAGGCGACGAAACTGTCCATCATGCAGGCGATGCGACTGGATGAATCCATTCCGATTATACCCAATCTCTTCAGCCTGACCTATATCCGCAATCCCGGTGCGGCCTTTGGGTTGCTGGCCGGCAGTAGCAATGCATTTCGCATGGTGTTCTTCGGGGTCACCTCGCTGTTTGCTCTGGCCCTACTGGGAACGATTCTCTTCCGGTTGCCGGAGAAAGATTGGATGGGGCAGCTCAGTGTTGCCGGAATTCTT
>Ga0099828_10001474_pt1 | contig 15801 bp, 18 predicted proteins | sample CZO8metaG_2_FD_79338 | JGI IMG/M metagenome (GOLD analysis project Ga0099828, IMG submission 79338) | Vadose zone soil microbial communities from the Eel River Critical Zone Observatory, Northern California, USA - CZOApr15con2H1.8 metaG | ecosystem: Environmental > Terrestrial > Soil > Vadose... | reverse complement strand
TGTGTACTCTAGACCCGCGAGTGCCATCGACTACTTTCCTCCGACCGACTTGAATTCCTTGTTCATTTCTTCCTCGATGTGTTCGGCGAAGCTGGGGAAATTATCCGCGGCCGTCAGTCGCATCCTGTCGATCTCTGTCTTAACCGGAAGATCTAGAACCCTCTGCAGTGGAATGTTCGCGTCGACGGCTTTCTGCATGATCTTGTAATAGTCGAGTATGAGCTTGATCATCAGGTCAGTCTTGATCTTGTCACAGTAAGTGTCGGCTGGGTTGTAGGCTTGCTGCATGAGGAAATCCTCCTTGATCATTCTAGCAGCCTCCAGGATGACCCGTTGGCTCTCTGAGAGCGCGTCAGGTCCGACAAGCATCACGATCTCTCGGAGCTCGTCGTCCCTCTGCAGCAGGTTCATCGCCTCCTTCCGCATCATCGTCCATTCGGGGCCAATTTCTTTCCGATACCAATCGTCTAGAATATCCGTGTAGAGGGAATAGCTGGTTAGCCAGTTGATTGCTGGGAAGTGGCGTCGAGATGCTAGGTCTGTATCTAGAGACCAGAAGACCTTCGCGATTCTCAGCGTATTCTGAGTGACTGGTTCCGAGAAATCTCCGCCGGGTGGTGAGACTGCGCCGACGATCGAGATGGACCCGACGCGGGTCTCAGATCCTAGGACCTCTACTCTTCCCGAGCGCTCGTAGAATTCTGCCAGTTTCGAGGCGAGATAAGCGGGATAGCCTTCTTCACCAGGCATCTCTTCGAGTCGTCCGGATATTTCTCGCATGGCCTCTGCCCATCTGCTGGTCGAGTCCGCCATCAACGCCACGTCGTAGCCCATGTCTCGGTAATACTCTGCTATCGTGATTCCAGTGTAGACGCTTGCCTCTCGAGCTGCGATAGGCATGTTGGAGGTGTTCGCGATCAGGACTGTTCTGTTCATGATCGGCTCGCCGCTTCGAGGGTCGACGAGTTTCGGAAATGTCTCCAAGACTTCCGCCATCTCGTTTCCTCTCTCGCCGCAGCCCACGTAGACTATGACTGAGGCGTCGGCCCATTTTGCGAGCTGCTGTTGTGCCATGGTCTTGCCGGTGCCGAAGGCGCCGGGGATGGTTGCTGTGCCGCCCTTTGCGATTGGGAAGAAGAAGTCGATTATTCGTTGGCCGGTCAGCAGGGGCGTGTTGCTGGGGAGTTTCTGTTTGAACCCTCTTGCCGTCCGCACGGGCCATGTGTTCAACATGAACAGTGGAACAGGACCGCCGGGTGAGTCCAGTTCGCCGACCGGTTCGGCGACTGTATAGTCGCCCTCATCGATGATCGATGTTATCTTGCCGGAGAGATTGGCTGGAACCATTATTTGCTGAGTGATGAGGCTCGTCTCTTTGACGTGACCGATAATGTCGCCGGCAGTGACTGTCGCGTGCGATTTGATTGTCGGGGCAAAGTGCCACTTCTTGCCCTTGTCGATGGGTGGGAGTGTTAGTCCTCGCCGGACGAAGGGTCCTGTCTTTTCGAATAGGACGGTGAGAGGTCGCTGGATTCCGTCGTAGATCTGGCCTGTAATTCCCGGGCCAAGTTCTACTGACAGCGGCTTGCCCGAGCGCTCTACTTTCTCTCCTGGTCGTATCCCAGCCGTCTCCTCGTAGACCTGTACCGTCGCCCGGTCCTGTTCGATCTTGATGATTTCTCCGATTAGGCCTTGATCGCCGACCCTGACGACCTCGTACATCTGGGCACCGAGCATATCTCCAGCAACAATTACGGGACCCGCGACCCGCTCAATCTTTCCAGGCTTGAAAGTTGACATGGGGCATCGTGTAAACGCGAATTTGGAAGTTGGCAGGCTGGGTTGTGATTAAAACCTTGTCCACTTGATGAACGGTTACATTAGCCTCATTATGGCCCCGATGGATGGGTCGGTCCTTCACTCGATTTCAGTTGTGATGTTTGGCATTGTTCAGGGGAGTAGCGTCAAGAACCGCTCAGTCCAACTACAAGCGGCTAATCCAGGTTCTAGTAATCGGTTCGGATGGGGACCATTGTCCCCAATCCACCTACGATGCGGCAAAGGAGGTTGGTGCCCAGATAGCGGCCAGAAGCGCGATAACTATTACAGGTGGGCTGGGTGGTGTGATGGAGGCGGCGGGTAGAGGCGCGAAGGAGAAGGGTGGAATGGTTGTCGGGATAATTCCTAACGAGGATATGAGTTATGCGAATCCTTACTGTGACATTATCATCCCTACTGGGATCGGGTTTGCCCGGAACTTCATAACCGCATATTCGGCAGACGCTGCCATAGTAGTGGGCGGTGGGGCTGGAACTTTCATTGAGGCGTGTGTCGCATATCAGAAAGGGAAGCCTATCGTGGCGTTGATTGGGACCGGCGGGACCGCGGACAAGATCGCGGATACGTTTTTGGATGATAGAAAGACCGTGAAGGTCATCTCAGCCTCTAGTCCGAAGGATGCTGTGGAACAGGCGCTGGACCATGCGACGAACGGGAAGAAAGGCGTAAAATACTTCCAGAGCGTCGCTCGGATGCTCTAGCTCTTCCCGTCCGCCAGCGTGAAGGATCGATTCAGAGATATTTTCTTCCCGACGATTTCAGAACGCGGAGCGCGTTCAGAGTGATGAGTTCGTTGGGATCTTTTCGTCCCCAGTCCACGACCTCAGTGTTCGACACCTGTACTTTCGTTGAAGCTCTCTGTTTGAAGTTCCAGTAATAGTCCTCCGCGTGCCATAGTCGGTCGGAACCCCTCTTCTTCTCAACAATATCCAGCGCCTCCTTGGTCCGTCGGTCCCCCAGCCTTCCCGCTCGCGAGAGTATCACGAGCTCTTGGAGAATATCGCAATGCCAGTACACTGGATAATGGAGCTTGACCATTTCTGGATGAATTATCTCTCCTGTGTGGTCCGATCGGAAGAGATTGTGTTGTAAGAAGAACTCTGATGCTCTCTCTATCGGCTTCAAGAAATTTCGATCTCCTGTGGCCCGCTGATACTCGATAAGACCCCAGAGAGTCGAGAGCGATTCATTGACAGATGAATGATCAGCCTCCGGATTACGGTCACAATTCCAGCCTCCATCAGTCCACTGCCAACCCACCAACGATTCGGCAAGCTTTACCACTCGCGGGTCCCCCGCGAGACCCAGGCGGCTACAAACTGCCAACGCATTACCCTCTTGCGACGCGCACCTTCGGTACCGGCCGTTTATCTTAGGAACATTGCGAAGATGAGCTTCACCGACCAACCATTTCAGGACAAGGTCGGTTGCTCTGACAGCGGGTCCGAATCCTGAAGGGACTCCGAGCTCCACCAGGGAGACGAGACGCCAGTGTGCGCCTGTCCATTTCTGATACGGATGTACTCCAAATCCACCATCAGACTGTTGCCCGTGAAGCAAGATGCGAACCCTTGGTCCACTAGGTATGAGTCTCCGGGTCTTCTCAACCTCCAGTGATTGTTCGGGCTTGTCAAGAAGATCTGTGAATGTGAAATATCGGAGAGAGGGATCCTCTGACCGAAGAAGCCAATCTACTGCTAGGCCGTTCGCATCCTCGAGATCTTGCTCGCTGAGAGAAGGTTCGATCAAACCAGTGACTCAACCAGGTTTTTCTCTAATCAGGCAACAGGTGCTCGCAACGAATCACGTGCCTGCATTTGTGCTTGGACGACTGTTGTTGTCTATCGTCGGTTTCGTCGATGCCCTTGCGCCACTCGCGTAAGATAGAAGACGTCCTAGCATTATCCTTCGCTCCTCTGGGAAGAGCTCTGCAAGCGGGTGAGGCTTACCGTCCTCGAAGACCTTCTCGGAGTGATACTGTGCCCCATATTGGATGAACGCTGTGAGGATGGGGATTGTGTCATTTCCTTTCTTAGTCAGCCGGTACTTGACGACCCGTTGGTCTTTCGGGTCGGAGACTCTTTCAATTAGCCCATCTTTGCGGAGGTCCAAGAGGCGCAGGGAGAGGACTCTGGGTGTGAGCCCTCGATTATTCTTCAATATCTGGCTGAACTTTATGAGCCTATAGAACGCGACATCGCGCATGACTAGAAGCGTCCACTTCTTTCCTAGGACCCCGAGGCTAGAACGTATCGGGCACATTTCGAAGGAAACACGAGGAATAATCGGATCAGAGTTCCCCATTATTTTCTCACACCAGGGAGAGGGTAATCCGACTCATAAGACTGTTGAAGGCGACGGGCTCATTGTTGGCCGCGGCTCAATCCTCGCGGTTGAGTAAGAGCCGATGGACCGGATGACTGGTCTTAGCTCGTCAGCTTTTGGCAAGAAAGACAGCGGGTCAGGAGGATGAGTCAGTGCGCTCATTGCACTGACGCATCTTTCAAGGTTCTGGGACTATTCTGCAGTCGACCCTTCTACCATTCGACCCATTCGCCGTTCGGGTGGCTCCAGGCAGATGTTGTTGGAGGGGCGGTGAATAATTCTTGGAAGCCTCGTTGGAACTCGGGGTCCCGATAGTAGTTGTTCATCTCGGCGGTGTTCATCCAGACATCCACGGCAAGGAACTCGAGTGTCTCTGGGGTTCCCGGTGGGGCCAGTTTGAAGTATGCTTCATGTGACATGTTTCCTGTCATTCGCGATTTGTTGACTCGTTTGGCAAGAAGCGCGTTGTGTTGTCGGCGTGCCTCTGCCCGCGAGCGGACCATTCCTCGAACTATTGCGACAATGCGGTCTGTCTTGCTGGCTGGTGCGGGAAGATGGTAGGTGTTGAAGCCTTCTGCTGGCGCCCAGACGACAGGATCGCGAGTGCGAAAGATTCGGCCGCCCTGTTCTTGGACTTGCGGGTTTGCGAAGAACTGGTTCAACCCGTTCATACTGTTCCACAGGTCTAGGAAGAGAAGCTCGCCTGCTCGTGACTTTGGCCGTTCAGTCGGGACGTACACCATGTGGCTGAGGTCTCCTAGCGATCTGGCTGCCGAAACACTGGGAGGTGCTCCAGCGGTTTCGTTATGGATATTTCTCGCCATCTCTAAAGTTGGAGGCAGCAGATTGCCACGGATAGTGAGGAGATAGACTGGGGGAAGTGTCTGCTCTATTTCTTGTGGTTGATCTAACGTGATTGAATGGGTATACATTAGATAGTATTTATTCTAGGTAGGGCCGAGAAGTATATCGCGGATCTGAACCGAGACTATGGTGGGGCTGGCCGGATTTGAACCGGCGATTTCGTGGGTTCGCGGCCAATGGTGACGGCTCCCAAGCCACGCGGCCAGTCCGGGCTTTTTCATGATAAGCCTTCTAGACCTGGCTAGCCGACAGCCCCTCGAAACCCGGAGCCGACAAGTATCGCTTTAGCTCTTACTATGACAAGAGCAGGGAAGAACATGGCAAGGACAATCCTTTGGACCATCACTTCTTGCGGTGTAGATGCGACCAGATTTTATACCAGTACGACGTAGACATGGGAGCGAAAGACTACAACCGGCAAGGGAGAAGCGTTGGAAACAACCGACAAGAAAATTCTCAAGACATGCCTCGTATGCAAACGCACATTCCTCGGCTGGTTCAGCGAAAAATATTGTAGCGCCGACTGTCGGATGGAGGGCAACCGTCTCAAAGCCCGGCTACGCAAACGGAAGAGCAGAAAAGTCGGAGACCTCAAGGAAGGAATCATCTCACAACAGCTCGGAGAACTGGGGCTCGCTGAAACCCAGTATCCGATGTACAACCACGAGATTGTTCCCACAATGTATGCGAACTTTGCCCTCTATCACGCGAGAGATGGCAAGCGCCATGTGCGATCCTACTATGATCTACTGCGAGACATTGCAAAGTTGAATGGCACAAATCTCAGAACAATGCTCGCAAATATGGCGCCTCGCGACGAGCAGAGCTAGCCAGTCTCCTGGTCCAACTTTCTGAGATCCTGAATTTTTCCTAGGTATGTTCCGTCGAACAGGTAGGCCTCACCATTCTCAAAGTCTACCGCGCCAGATCTCAACACAGGACCCATGTATTCCCGGTACAGATCCGTCCAGCCCTCCCTGAAGCTTCGGTTGATAGGCTGGCCTCCAAGGTAATCGTTGAAACTAGGCATAATAATGCACTCAGCATCAGCCACCGATACGCCGAATTTTTTCCTGTACTCTTCCACCGAATCGCCTTCCCACTTGACCGACTCATGCTTCAAGACTCCCTCTGCGAGCCTCTGACCATTACTCTTGGCCCGGACCCATGCTTGTCGTGTTATGCGGAATCCGAGAGGGTCTTTGAAAACCACTACGGGGTGTAGATGTCCCATGACCAAGGACTCGCACCCCAACAACGGTGGTGAGGGCCACGCGTGGCCGTGAAAGAGGCCTACCTTGTTCCAGACAGAGATCCCTTCGGAGGTGCTGATCTTGACACTAGGAGGTGTGAGGGGTTCCAAGTTTCCATCATGGTTCCCGGGCACAACCTGTATGTCTGGGATTATTTCGACAAGACCCTCAAAGAATTCCGGGACATACTTCCACTCTTCCAGCTCAACTTTCGCAACCGCATGTTTCACATCGCCAAGGAGGATGAGTCGTCGGGGATGGGTGTCGTTGATGATCTTGCGGAGCTTCTCCAGCAAACGCGGGACCTGAGAGGGCACGTGAATTCCTTGATGGGACAAGGATACTTCCCAGCCCAGATGCAGATCTGCTACGACCAGAACCCTTTCTCCGTCTTTCTCCATCAGGAGAGCGGGCTGGTCCGCTACAGGCTTCACCACCACTGCTTCAGGCACGGTGTACCTTCCCTCAGCTGTCGGGGATAGGATCTTGTGTTTAAGCTCAGATTGTCAAGTGATTGAAATGCCTCCCCCGATAAGCTGATCAAAAAGACTCTTTAGAAACAGACGACGCCACGATCTGTGAGAGGGCGAGTGTCCTCATGGACTCGTTCGATTCTTCCCTAAGCAGCTCTTCCTCCGGAAGAGCTGAGATTTATCGGCCGGAAGAACAAATAATCGGTCTCGCTAGTGTCTTCCTGTCCCGTGGGCGCTCCGCAGGCTACGGTCTCTACTTCAGCAAGACTAGAATCATCGGGGTAAGAAAGCGAAGGACTTCTCTTGTTTTCGGTCTCGCGTTGAGTGTGCCGGTCCTCGCTCTTCTCTTGTACCTCAACTTCGTCCTAAGATTTTCCGGACCACTCTACGGTGTCTTCTTGCTTCCATTCCTCCCTATGATCCTCGATCTGGGGTTACGTCGATTGCGTCACGCTGTCCCCGAGAGGATCGTCCGAAAGAACACCCCCACAACTACAAATGAGCTCGGTTCAAGGATCGATTTCGAACTACGAAGAGAGGATATCGCTGAGCTCTTGATGAAGCACATTGTCGAGGGAAGGCTATCTCCTCAGCCTGGGTATCTCAGGATTACGCCGAGGAGTCATCTCGAGAAGCCGATTGAAATCAAGATTCATGCAATCAAACAGTTGCAGACTCTCAGAGAGATTGTGATCGAGTTCGCGGCGCGACAGCCGCAAGTGAGAGCGCTAGAGTACTAGAGACAAACCGGTTTGATAATTTCTTGGAAAGACCTACTTTGCCCTAGCCTGTTTGACTGTGACTTGAATAGGCTGGGCTACCGCAGATTTTAGCAGGTTGCGTCGGCTCCTCTCGAAGTTTAGCCATTCCTCGAATTGCTTGTCGCTCATCATAAGCAGGTTGGCGTAGTCTGCGATCTGTTGCTTTCCGATAAAGTCGAGCCCCTCAAGCGCCTGTATTCTCTCCTCCATTTCCGGAGTCAGCGCTAGTTTGTCTTTCTGTTTTGCAATCTTCATCATCTTCGCGATGATCTCATCATCAACATGGGCGTTGATGCCGAGCTGGTTCATGGACTGGAGAGCGTCCCGGGTTCGTTGTTCGCCGTACTTTTCGCTTCCTCCTTCGCCATGGATGAATTCGAAGACTTCTGCTGTTGCCCGGTAGTACGTTTCGATGAAATGCCCGACTCTCTCCTCCTTTGCTACTTCTACCAGTTCTGCGTCTAGGAGTTTGCGGATGTGGTGGTAGATTGCTTGGGGTGTTAGTTGGAGTTCGTGGTGTATCTGGCCGACGGTCATTTCTTTTGCTCTGAGGAGGTAGACTACTCGTCTGCGTGTGTCGTCGGCCATTAGTTCGAAGGCGTTGGGGTCGCGGATGAACTTGAATGTCTTCAAGCTCTCATATTCTATTTACCAAGTAAGGAGTTTACTTACTATTAGCGCTTTCTGAATCAGACATACGGCTGTTTTAGTGAGTAAAACCGAGAGTTTAATAGCTGGTGCCAAAGGCGCGTTTGTGTGAATGAAACATGAGTTTGAATAAAGGAAGTCTAGATTTGGGAACGGGAAAGAGATCCCACAATAACAAAGGTCCCCTATCGTCACTGGTTCCAACGGTTCACAAAACGGGGCAAGGCCCAACATGCGTACGGTGCATGACGGCCCCAGCATTCGAGATGCATCGAAGAGCGGTCAAAACCGCCAGCCTCTCAATCGAGGCAACAAAGGGCAAAGCCCAAGCAAGGAACCTCTACTCACAGCTAAGGTAGGAAACCCGACAAGATCGGGAAGACGACTTACAAAAATACCGAGGAATCTATCTTGCTTTACCTCGTTAGGGGTCGGCCGATGGTTGCTGAAATGGGGAAGTTCTGGACCCTCCTCAACGACGGGACAGTAGAGGCACAGGAACCCGACGGTAGGGAGATAGTTGCGTCGATGAGAAGGGCTGTGATGAATGGAGGCAAGGCCGAATGGCATGAGACATGCTACTGCAGCCCACCCCTACGTCACGAAAGAGCCACGGTCTACGATCAGTTCTTCACGGACCTTGAGACAGAACCCTCGGATACACCGGCACCTCTGAAGGGCGAAAGCTTCTGGCACTATCTCGAAGAGTGGAGCAAAGTGAAGGCCACTGGTCACGGGCAACCCACCGTCAGTGTGGGGAGATATGTCCCAATCCGCGTTTTTTGAACGCAGACTCATTTTTTTTGTCTCGGATTTTGGTTCGAAACCCTATCATATTGCAACATTCTGTTGTATCTAGAGAAGAGCGACGTCTAGCGAGCTAACGGAAGGCCCTGTTCTCAGGAAGGTCTCTCAGGAGCTACGCCGGACCCATCTTCTGACAGAAGAACAGAAACAAACCCTGTCCAAGGTTTTCGAGAAACGACTCCCACAAGCCTTAGCACTAGTTGACGCCAAAAATGTCGTCAATTATCGATTCAAGCCCAGCGGCCGAACCTTCTGGGTCGTCAAGGGCCGGAAGGGAGAGTACCAAGTAATGCCTGATAGCATGTTCTGCACCTGCGACGACTACTACTTCCGAGTGATGGACAACAAGAAACAACTATGCTATCACCTAGTCGCGCAGCAGATTGCCGAGGCACTCGGACAATATGTCGTGTTAGACTTTGCTGATTCGCAGTACGCCGAGGTTACTTCGAAGTGGAGTGATCCTAGTTATCAAATGGGGGAAACCGGCCTATCTGGTTAGGCGCTCTGAGATCAGCATCTCTCCGAGAGAGGAATCGAACATTTGTCGCGGGTGAGAGTTATTTAGAACTCTGGAAAGAGACGGCATACTTTGGTCGATATTTCGGATCCTACAGTCTGGAGTACTATCGTCCAGACGATTGTTCTATCACTGACGCTTGTCATCTTCACGCTCTCCTTCCGTAGCCAGAACAAGGCAATCCAAGAACAGGCCTACCAGAAGGTAATGGACGATTATGGTGACGCTATGAGGATGCTCTCAGAGAGGCCTGAGCTCTACGCATTTCAACTCGAGCTATTCAACATAAGTGGGCGACCATTTGGCCGAGAACAAAAGTCATACTCTCGCGAAGAAATGGTCATCCGCAACTACGTCATCATGCTATACGGTTTCTTCGAAAGAGTCTATTTCCTCTACAGACGGAAATGGATTGATGAGGACACGTGGAGGCAATGGGCAGCGTTTCTTGAAGTTGTTGCCGCACACCCCGTTTTCAAGGACGTTCATCTCTCGTCTAGAGAAATGTTCGACAAGCCGTTCCAAGACTATGTCTCAGGGATCCTCAAACGCAAGAATTGAAACAGACTACTGGACGCTGGCGGAATTATGTTTCATTCTCACGATTGGTTGATTGTCTTACATCTTCTATGAGTTCAGCGATTGTATCTGGCTACGAGACAGGCCTCTTCCATACGTAGCTGAAAGTTTTAGTAGCCGCGGCTTGGCAAGACGCTTCGAAATGGTAGAGTGGGCGTGTCTTACAACCTCTCACCTGATGCAGAGTATTCGTTACTCCAGTTGATACTCTACGTTCTGAGCTTCGTCACAGTCCTCCTAATCTTCCTCTACATAGCCAGCGAGAGACCTGGCGAGAAGAAGAAGAAAGAAGAGGAAGAAGACTAGCAGAATGAAGCTCTCTAGAAACGAGAAGATCCTCGCGATCGTGTTTGCAGTAATGTCAATCTGCGGCTTCCTCTTCACGCCCGCAGGACTGGAGACTCGCCCTCTGTCGGCACTTCGCTCCTACGCTCTGGTTCCACTCTTCCTCGCTGGAACTATACTGGACTTCGCCTCCCTGATTCTGATCTTCAAGAAACCCCGAATTGCCGCCATAACCGGAATCGTCGCAGCCGTAGAGTACGTTTTCCTGGCCCCAGGTGACCAAACCCAGTTCTTCTTCGTTGGAGTGCCCGTATCAGTTGGAATAACAATAAACGAAATAGTTGCGCTCATCGCTTCAATCGTAGTTCTCCTCTTCGCTCCAATGGTCTACCTTGCGAACAGAGAGTCCTCGAAACCCACGCCATAATCGATCAACCTGTCCGTGGATCAGTCGAGCGAGTCGCTGTCTAGGGTTTATGAACCGCCCAGCGGTGTCTAGTGCGGTAGATGCCTAGATCGGCCTTTTCAGTCCTCAAACCTCCAGTCCTAAAGAGACTCGAGAAAGAAGGCTTCCTAGAAGCCAGTCCGATCCAGGAACTGTCCATCCCTGCAATTCTCAAAGGCGAAAACGTCCTCCTCATCGCGCCGACAGGAACGGGAAAGACGCTCGCAGCCATACTGCCGGTCCTGGACAAGTTTCTCGACGCTCGTTCTTCAGAGAAGACCCATGGCATCTCTATTCTCTACATTACACCTCTCCGCGCTCTGAACCGGGATCTACTGCGACGACTGGAAGAGATGGGACGGGACCTTGATGTGAAGATCGAGGTGCGTCACGGGGACACACCCACGAGTGCTAGGTCTCGACAGGCCAAGAGCCCTCCAGACATGCTGATCACTACGCCTGAGACTCTTCAATCGATATTGGTCGGGAAGAGGATGAAGGAGCATCTTCGAGCAGTACGATGGGTTGTCGTCGATGAGGTTCACGAGCTGGCTACGGATGAGCGGGGGGTCCAGCTATCTGTTGCCCTTGAGCGGCTGTTGGAACTGACTGGGAGAGAATTTCAGCGGATCGGGCTCTCAGCGACTATAGGAGAGCCGGAGAGGATTGGACAATTCCTGGTCGGAACCGGTCGGCAAGTCAGCATTCTGCGCTCTGACGAGGAGAGAGGTCTCCAGATTAGCATCGGGTCTGTTTCCCCAACGGGGAAGGATCATGAGGAAGCCGCGAGATTGGGTCTTCCAATCTCCACTGTCGCTCGTGCTCGGAAGATACTGGGACTGATCGAGGCTCACAAGTCAACGCTAGTGTTTACGAACACTAGAGAACATGCGGAGGCGTTAGCGTCTCAACTATTGGCCTTGGGCGCGGTTGGTGTAAAGGTCCACCATGGCTCTCTGTCCCGCGAGTTGAGAGAAGAAGCGGAAAAAGAGTTCCAGGCCGGCTCGCTAAGAGCGCTCATCTGCACGAGTTCACTGGAGCTTGGGATTGACATTGGTAGTGTCGATTTCATCATTCAATACACCTCTCCGAGAGAGACAACCCGGCTCGTCCAGAGAATCGGTCGAAGCGGACACACGCTTGGTGGTACTTCACGCGGAATAATTCTCACCATCACCCCGGACGACATTCTAGAATCAGCGGTGCTAATCCAGCGTGCAAAAGAGGGAAGGCTCGAGCGGCCCATCATTCATGAGAAAGCGCTTGATGTTCTGGCTCACCAGATTATCGGCATGCTGATGCAGCAGCGCCGGATGACTATCGAGGAGATTCTTCGGCTGGTCCGGCGATCCTATCCCTTCCGAGGTCTGGAGGTTGGTGAGCTGGAGGAGGCTATCCACCAGCTGGACGAGCTGCGTCTCCTTCGAAAGTTCGGTGACTCATACTCTCCCCGTAACCCGAAGGCGCTTCAGTACTATTTCGAGAACCTCTCAGTCATCCCCGACGTCCAGAAGTACACTGTCTTCGATTTCTTCCGCAAACGCCGGATCGGGACACTAGACCAGGACTTTGTTGCTAGGCGATGTGTGGCGGGTGTGGAGTTCATTCTTCATGGCCAGACTTGGCGAGTGATTTCAGTGGACGAAGAAAAGTTCCATGTTGAGGTGGAGGCTGCGCCCCCGAGTCTCAAAGCGATTCCAGGCTGGGAGGGGGACATGATTCCTGTCCAGATGGATGTAGCATCTGAGGTGGGAAGGATGAGGCGCACGCTCGGACTTGCTAGTCAGGTAGACGACGGGTTGGAGGATGCGGAGAGGGAGAGAGTAAGCTCGACACTCTCTCTCCAGGGTAAGCAGGCGAAGATTCCCTCTGACAAGCTCATCCTGATCGAGGGTTTCGAGAACAGCGTGATCGTCCACACATGCGCTGGTAACTTGGTCAATGAGGCGCTTGCAAACGCGATGGCGGCGCTCTTCGGGTCCCGGCTCGGATCCAACATCGCCACCCAGGTCGACCAGTACCGTTTCGGTCTGATCTTTCCTCGACCCGTAAGTGCTCACATGGTTGCTGAAGAGTTCAGAAAGCTAACGCCGAACGACTTGGAATCGATGATTCACGAGACCGTGGAGGCGTCAGATCTTTTCGCATGGAAGCATTGGCATGTGCTTCGCCGCATTGGCGCAGTTAGTCGACAGGCAGAGTACAAAGCCCGACAGGCACGATTGCTGGTTAGTATTTTCAAGAACTCTATCGCCAATAAAGAAACTCGGCGCGAACTGTTCACCGAGAAGCTGGACGTGGAGGGGGCCAAGAAGATTCTGGCTATGGTGAGCTCGGGCGAGATTTCGATAGACGTGATCCAGGACGCGGGTCAGTGTACTCCGTTGGCGCTACCGCTCTTGGATCGCATCGTTCCTCACGGGCTTCTCCGTCCGGCGATCGAAGAGACCTCTATTATTGATGTGGTGAAGAGCAGGCTTCTCTCGACCAAGCTGCGATTGATGTGTATGAACTGTGGAGAATGGGATGGAATAAGAACCGTCGATAATTTGCAGGACAAGGTTCGTTGCCCAAAGTGTAGGTCGACGTTGGTCGCGGCCACCTATCTCAGCGATGATGCTCTGCCCAAGATTATTCTGAAAAAGATGAGAAGCGCAAAGTTATCAGGCGAGGAAGAGAAGGAATGGATGACCGCGTGGCGATCCGCAGGTCTCTTGCAGACCTACGGAAAGAAAGCTGGATTGGTCTTGGCAGCTAGAGGTGTCGGTCCGACTACTGCGACTCGAATATTGCGGAATCGCAGTGGTGGGGAAGATAGTTTATACCTGAGTATTTTGAAGGCTGAGAGAGAGTTCGAGCGTACGCGTATGTTCTGGGACTAGCCTCTATGCCAGCGTTTGATGATCTGCTCAACCAGATTCTGTCTGGTAATCCGAAGATTGGTAGAGACGAGCTTCTCACGATGGTCGAACGGAAGAAGGAAGAATCGCACGGTCTCTTGTCAGACGAGGGCGCGATCAGGCTGTTGGCTCAGCAGCTCTCAGTTTCGCCTCCTGCAAGTTCTGATCTGAAGGACCAGCGGATATCCACTGTTCATGCGGGATTGAATGATTCTACGATTACTGGTGAAGTGATTTCGGTCAGTGATGTGCACGAGTTTCAACGATCTGATGGGACGGTGGGGAAGGTGTTGAGAATGAGGGTCGGGGACGCATCGGGCCAGATCACTGGTGTTTTCTGGGATTCTTTGGCGGACACGGTGGCGAGAGAGGCGTTGACTCCCGGCTCGCAAGTTAGGCTCCTGCATGGGTACACTAAGTTTGGGAGGGCTGGAGAGGTCGAGTTTCATCTTGGGTCTCGGGCGAACATTCAGATCCTACGTAGAGCCCAGTCGCAAGGATTCAGCGCAAATGGCGTGTCGAGCGCGGCGGCTAAGATCGGAGCGTCAGATCTGCTCCGCGTACGTCTCCTCAAGCTTCAGAAGAGCCAGTCAGAGCAGGGTCCCACATGGGCACTCTGTTCCAACGAGGCAGGATTGATGATAGCGAAGTTCTGGGACAACCAGGCTCAAAGTGTCCTCGAACTCGGTGAAGGCTCGCTTGTGGCGATAGAGAATCACTGGGTGACTGAGAGGAATGGCCTGGTCTATGTCAATGTCGGGTCAAAGGCCTCTGTCAAGAAGGAGAGCACCGACTTTGTTCCGGATATCCCCGTTGCGACTATTGAGTCTCTGCGACCCGGACCGGCTCTATGGAGTATCAAGGGCAAGATCGCTGAGAGAGGTGATGTGCGAGAGATAGAGACGAAAGAGGGTCGGAGAACAAGAGTCTCAAATATCGAACTGGAGGATAGTACAGGCAGGATACGGGTCAGCTTCTGGGATACTCACGCGCAGAAGGCTGAAAGCCTAAGAACTGGAGACACTGTAAGATTGGTTGGCGTCAAGGTCCGAGAGAACATGAACGGTGAGAAAGAAGCCTCCACCGTATTTCTAACCCAATTCGAGAAATCATAATCCATCCTGTGAGCAAGTTATGATGGCGCTCAGAGTCGGGAAAGACCCCTTCGACTACATCAACGAAGTAAAGATCGAACGGTCCAAGCACGCAATGAAGCGTCGTTTACAGGAGTACACGCCGAATCCTAACTCTATCGATAAGATGGAGAATATTGACCAGAAATACCATCTGATCGTATTCTCGGCCGAATGGTGCGGCGACTGCGTAGCCTACGTTCCGGCACTCGCAAAATCCCTGGCGATCGCAAAGAACAACATGATTCAGGCCAAGGTCATAGACCATGATAACTTTCGTGACATGGGAGACGAGATGGGTGTAGGGAAACTCCCAACGATCATCGTCTTCGACAAGAACTGGAAAGAAATCGGTAGATTCATAGAGACCCCCAAGAAATACGGGACCGTCGAAGAAGAGATTTGCGCAATAATAGACTCTGCTTCAGGAACGGCAAAAGTCTAGCTAGAAAGAGGACGCTAACTCGCCTGACCGTGAAGGCTCGACTCTCAGTCAGGCTTTCATGACCGGATATTTCTCGGCAGCCTTCCTCAATTTTGCCTCGATCGCCTCAGAAATGTCAATGCCCATAACGTCCGAGAAACTCAGGCATAAGATCAAGACGTCGGCAAGCTCGTCAGAGACTTGGTTCTTCTTGATTCTATCCTTTAGCCCTTCGCGAATCTGCTCATCAGACTTCCACTGAAAGTGCTCCAAGAGTTCCGCCGCTTCGACACTGATCGAAATTGCTAGATTCTTGGGAGTATTATCCTTCAGCCAGTTTCGTTTGTTTCTGAAATTGGAGACATGCGTCCTGAGCGCCGTAATCGTTGTCTGCTCATCCATGAAAACCTGTACGAGTAGTGGGTACATTTCGCTTCCCGTACAGAGAGAAGTAGTCGCGATAGGGAGTACCGTTTGGTCCATGCTCTGACGTTGCGTCGCGTCGGCTGAAAGTGGTCTGCTTAGAGCACTTTGACTTCGTGCGG
>Ga0099828_10001473_pt1 | contig 15802 bp, 11 predicted proteins | sample CZO8metaG_2_FD_79338 | JGI IMG/M metagenome (GOLD analysis project Ga0099828, IMG submission 79338) | Vadose zone soil microbial communities from the Eel River Critical Zone Observatory, Northern California, USA - CZOApr15con2H1.8 metaG | ecosystem: Environmental > Terrestrial > Soil > Vadose... | reverse complement strand
TGGCATCCGGTGCATCGCTGGCCGCCGTGGTTGCAGCGCGATAGGAATGAACTGCTCATGAATTGTGGCAAAACCATATTTCTGACGGCGGCAGTCTGGTTCGGCGCCACGACGGTCTCGCCCGCGTGTCCACAGAGCGAGCCGGCCGACACCGTTCGAAGCGAGCCAAGCGCCGCGACTGCGGACAGCGCGCATGCAGCCTCGTCATCAAAGGGCGCGCGTGCGCTGCGTTCCGTCCGAACCGAGGATGAGAACTACACGGAGACGCGGCTCGGGAAGTCGCTGCTGAAAGACTTGACGCTCGATCAGCGCGACATCTGGGCCAGCCCCGCGAAGCTCCGTTTCTGGGACGCTGACTGGCTCGTACCGGCCGGAGGCCTGGCTGCAGGGCTCTTCGTGACGGATCGCGATGTCAGCCTGCATCTTTCTCATAATCCAAAGACGATTAGCCGCTACAACACAATTTCGAACGCGGGCGTGGGGGCGCTGATCGGCGGGGCGGGCGGTCTCTGGCTCCTGGGCCACGCTCGCCATGGCGAGCACTGGAGCGAAACCGGTTTGCTAGCCGGCGAAGCGGTGTTGAACAGCCTTGTGGTGGTTGAGGGGTTGAAATATTCCCTGCGGCGCGAACGCCCCTTCCAGAGCGATGGCAGCGGATCGTTTTTTCACGGCGGGACTTCATTCCCGTCGGAACATGCGGCTGCAGCATGGGCTGTCGCGGGTATCCTCGCGCACGAGTATCCCGGCCCGCTCACCAAGATCATGGCGTACGGCTTGGCCTCCTTGGTTAGCGTATCGCGCGTAAATGCTCACCAACACTTTCCTTCTGACGCCCTCGTCGGAAGCGTGATCGGCAATCTCGTCGCGCAACACATTTATAGCCGCCATCACAATCCAGAACTTGGTGGCGGCCCGTGGGAATACTTCGGAGAAAAATTCCGCCATCTGGAAACTACGTCCAACAGGAATTTCGGTTCGCCCTTTGTGCCGTTGGATGGTTGGGTCTATCCAGCGTTTGAGAGGCTTGCCGCGCTCGGATACATCCACTCTGAGATTCTTGGCTTGCGGCCGTGGACGCGTTCGGAGTGCGCGCGGCTGGTGAGCGAAGCGGGCGACCGCATCGGCGAAGAAGGGATAGTCCCGCCGGAAGCGCACGATCTTTATCGTCAGCTCGAAAGTGAATTCTCGGCAGAGCTCGTGTCATCCGACGGCGGCCCGAACCGTCAGGTGAAGCTCGAATCGATCTATACGCGGTTCACGCAGGTTACGGGAAGGCCGCTCAACGACAATTATCACTTCGGCCAGACCGTCATCAACGATTTTGGCCGACCGTACGAGCGGGGATTCAACAACGTCAACGGCATTTCGGCGTGGGCCGCGGAAGGACCTTTTACAATCTACTTTCAGGGCGAATATCAGCACGCGCCCTCCGCGCCTGCGCCTTCCCAAGCTGTCCTCTCGTTCATCAGCGGGGCGGATGGCCTGCCTTCGGGAGCGCCCGCAAAGCCAATTGCAGCGACAAACCGCTTTCGTCTTCTCGATTGTTATGTCGGCATGAATCTGGCGAATTGGCAGGTCTCTTTCGGTAAACAGAGTCTCTGGTGGGGGCCGAACGAAGGCGGCCCATTTCTGTTCAGCAATAACGCGGAGCCTATCACGATGTTTCGGATCAGCCGCAACGCGCCCTTCCGGCTCCCCGGAATTTTTGGAATTCTCGGCGACATTCGAATGGAATTTTTCACCGGGCAGCTTGCAGGCCACCAGTTCTTGAGCGTGGACACAGCAGCGGGAGTAGAAACTTTCGGGCAGTTCGGACAGACGCTGAATCCTCAACCTTTCCTTGACGGGCAGAAGGTGAGTTTCAAGTTCACGCGGAACTTTGAATTTGGCGTCTCGAAGACGGATGTATTTTCGGGAAAGGGCATTCCGTTTACGACTCACAAGTTCCTGGAGAGTGTGTTTTTCTTCGGAAGCACAAATAACGGATTCGATGACTTCGGCGACGGCCGTACGGCTGTCGATTTTTCCTACCGCATTCCCAAGTTACGAGATTGGTTGACTTTCTATGGGGACGCCTTTAGTGAGGATGAAATCTCTCCGCTCGGCTACTCCAGGAAATCCGTGTTTCAGGCGGGGCTCTACATGCCAAAGTTACCCGGATTGTCGAAACTTGATTTGAGGCTGGAAGGAGGCTCGACGGTACCGCCAAATTTTACGGATTGTAACGTCGGGTGCTTTTATCAGAACGGTAACTACCTGAATTCTTATACGAGCAACGACAAATTGATTGGCGCTGGAATCGGCCGGGCGGCACAGGCGGAGGAAATTCGGAGCAACTACTGGCTGAGTCCGAAGAACAAGATTGGAATTCAACTGAGGCACCGGAAGGTTGACAGCCGGTTTCTGCCGCAAGGTGGAACCCAGAATGATGCCTCCATAGGCGCGGATTTCTTCCTTGGTTCGAGTTTCAGCGTTTCCACGGCCGTGCAATACGAGAGATGGCAGATTCCACTCCTTGCACGAGAACCGCAGTCAAACGTGACCGCGTCTGTACAGATAACGTTCTTGCCCGAACACTCGATTCTCGGCAAGAAACAGTGATTTGGAATTGTGCATGGTAGAGAAAAAACGCGCGGAGGAAGGAAATAATCCAATTGGCACTGACCTGGACTAAGCCGGAGCAAGATCTCAACACCGAGCCGGTGCTTGAAGAGAACTTCAGCCAAGAGGCGGATAAGACAGCCTCGGGCGAGTGGATCGTATCCCGGCTAAGGTTGGTTTGGCAGAGACGACGTTTCCTTATAGGGGCAATGGTGTTCGGTTCTTCGCTGGCGGCGCTGTTTGCGTTCTCGCTCCCCAAACGGTTTGAATCCACGACGCGATTAATGCCTCCCGACAGCCAGTCCAGTAGCGGAGCCGCACTCTTGGCTTCCTTGGCGGCGAAGACAGGCGCGGGCCTTTTCGCCGGTGACCTGCCGGGGCTGAAGAGTTCCGGAGCGTTATTTGTCGGTGTCCTGGTAAGCCGCACGGTGCAGGACCGGTTAATCGAACGCTTTAACCTGAAAAAGGTGTATGGGGTCCGGCTGGAGGAAACAGCGCGAACTCAGCTCGCGGAAAACACCATTCTCTCCGAAGACCGCAAAAGCGGGATCATCACTATCACGGTGACGGACGGAAGTGCGCAGCGCGCTGCGGCCATGGGCAACGCTTATACCGAGGAGTTGAACCGCCTGGTCGCCGAACTGACCACTTCCTCAGCCCATCGCGAGCGCGTGTTCCTGGAAGAGCGCCTAAAAGCGGTGAAACTGGACTTGGATTCCGCGGCTAAAGAGTTCAGCGAATTTTCGAGCAAGAACGTCGCCATTGATATCAAGGAACAGGGCAAAGGCATGCTGGAATCCGCGGCCATCCTGCAGGGGCAGCTGACCGCCGCGCAGTCCGAACAGGAAGGCCTGAAACAGATCTATACAAATGGCAACGTACGCGTGCGGGAAGTGTCGGCGCGCATTCAGGAACTTCAGCGCCAGCTCGACAAGATGGGCGGGAAGGCCGGCCTCGAAACCAGCGAATCGACGCGACAGGGCGATTCGCTTTATCCATCCATTCGCGAGCTGCCGTTGCTGGACCTCACCTATTCCGACCTCTACCGGCGCACCAGGATTCAGGAAGCCGTCTACGAAACGCTCACGCAGCAGTTTGAACTTGCGAAGGTTCAGGAAGTGAAAGAGACGCCCAGCGTCAAGATTCTCGATATTGCCAAGGTGCCAGAGAGGAAGTCTTTTCCGCCTCGACTGTTGATCATCTTCCTGGGCGCATTCCTAACCTTGAACTGGGGGATTGCCTGGGTGCTGGGCGAGGCGCGCTGGGAAGAGACAGACCCGCGCGACCCGCGGAAGAGGCTTGCGCAAGAAGTGTTCGTCGCCGTTATGGCGAAGGTGCCGTGGGCGTCGTGGAACGGCTCTGGAGGGCGGGGAATCGCAAGCAAGGTTTTGCGGCGGTTTCGCCGACAAACCCCGCCGGCGGACATGGGTAGCCAGTCAGTTTCTTTGTAACTGACTGTAGATTAACAGGTTAAGTTGCAAATGGCCGTGTGGCTGACGGGGCGAAGCTGTATCTGGTCAAGGTATATGTAGGCTGTCAGGGAGCAGGTCGAGATGGCGAGCACGGCAGTGAGTACAGCGATTTACAGGCTGGGTCCCCAGGAAGACGCGTTCTTACCGGATGACTACCTCGAGCCGCGCTGGTACGCGGTGTGCACATTTTCGAACCACGAGAAAAGCGTGGCCGAACAACTACGCGAGCGCGCGGTGGAGCATTTTCTGCCGCTCTACGACAGCGTACGGCGATGGACAGATCGCCGGGTGCAACTGCAGTTGCCGCTGTTTCCCGGTTACGTTTTTGTCCGTCTCGCGCTGCGGAACCGTCTGCGCGTTCTCGAGATTCCCAGCATCGCTCGGCTCGTGGGATTTGGCGGCCCGCCTGTCGCGCTTCCTGACAACGAGATGGAAACCCTGCGCAGCAGCCTGACAAACCAGCTTCGCGCTGAGCCGCATCCTTATCTGAAGGTGGGCCGGCGGATCCGAGTGGCCAGCGGGCCGCTCGTCGGGTTTGAAGGGATTGTGGTGCGGAAAAAGAAGCAGCGGCGGTTTGTCATCTCGCTCGATTTGATCATGCGCTCGGTTGCCGTCGAAATGGACGCGGCGGACCTGCGGCCCCTCGCGTAAAGAACCCAAGGACGAAACCAACATGTTGTCATATCTGCCCAGCGTGATTTTTCTGATGCTCGCCTTCGCCGCCGTTGCAGTGTCGTCGCGCATGTTCGGGCATCCAATTTCCCCCTTCTCGGTTTTCTACGGGGTCTGGTTCTTTACCCTCGCGCTGTTCTTCTTGCGGTGGGTCGAATACACGCCGGTACGCGCGCAAGCCTGGGGTTTGATTGCGCTAAACATGGTTAGTTTCGGTTTTGGCTGGATACTCGCTTACTTGTTCCAGCCCCAGGGCATGTGCCGCTGGCGCACCCAGCTCGCGGTGGAAAGCATCTCTGCCGAACGCCTGCGAAAAGTCATCTGCGTGAGCTTCGCTTTCGGGATGGTAGGTCTGGTTGATTTCCTTCGACGAGTCCAAGGAGCTCTGGGCCTGATCACCTATATCGAGGCACCCCACGAGATCCGCCAGGCGATGGCCATAGGAGGAGGATTGGATGAGGGGATCAAGCTGTTTAACTGGCTCAATGTTATGAGCGTGGTGCTCTGTGCTTTCTATGTCAGGTCTGTGCGAGGCGGCCCGCGCAAGCTCGTGTGGACCATTTTAATTGCAAGCATTGTGGCTACTCTCTTTTTAGAAGACCGAACAAGGTTCTTCTTCGCCCTCATCTGGACCGCTTACGTGGTAGCCCATATGAAAAGCCTGCAGGGACGAAAACTGCTTGCGACCGGATTAGTTCTCGCAGTTGTTTTGGCAGCCCAATTCCTTCTTGTCTCCGTCTGGTTGGAAAAAATCGCAGACAACAATCCGGTACTCCTCGAAGCGACCAACGTTTCCGAACCGTATTTTCCACTGCTTACGCCGTACTTGTATGTGACCGGCAGTTATCCGGCGCTGCAAGCTTATCTCGACACGCAACCTGAGAGTACCGCGGGAGCGATGACGTTTTATCCGGCGTTCAAAGTCTTGCGACTAGTCAACCCATCGCTCAAAGCTCCCCTGATCGTTGCCGAACCAGTTGCCATACCTTCCGAGTTCAATACGTTTACCTGGCTGCATCAGTTCTATACGGACTTTGGGGTCGCTGGAGTGATTCTGGGACCTTTGGGCGTTGCTTTGCTGTCTGGGCTCGTTTATTTCCACATGCTTCGGACAAAGAGTTTCTATAGTCTTTACGCAAACGGCCTGATCTCTTTTGGTCTCACTTTGAGCTTCATGGTGAATCATCTCACGCAGGGACCGGCGTGGTACTTTCTTGCGGTTGGAATTCCGGTTGCGCAGTATGTCACGAGACCGGTGCCGGTGTTGGCTCAGAGATGAGCTTGCCTGCTTCCCTTGAGGTGCGACCGGAAAGCGTTGGTCGGCCGGCCCCGGATGCCGCGAGTGCTTCATTGCATTGGATCGTGCTCCAGCAATCGGCTTCGGTGTTTCTTGCGCAGATGGTGCTTCTGTTATGTGGTGTGCTGAGCAGTTTCCTGGTGGCATATCTGGTGGGTCCCGAGGGCAGAGGCCTGATCTATATACTGCAATTCATCGCGGGGGGAATCGGGCTGACACTGCTGAACTTTGCGCTGGGCCCGGCGTCGGTCTTTCACCTGGGACGCAAGGGGAGCGATTCCCTGTCGGATGTAGCGGCTGGAGTGCTCTGGGCCAGCCTGCTTCTGGGAGCTTTGCCCATGCTCCTGCTGGGGCCCGCGTGGCATTGGATGGCCAGTCTGGCGACGCAAAAGATCAACGGCACATACCTCTGGCTGGCCCTTTCCACAATTCCGGCGATGAATCTGACATTCAACGCGGGCTTCCTATGCCTGGCGCAAAGGCGGATCGGGGCCTACAACTGGCTGCGCATAGGCCCATCGGTTCTTTTCACTCTAAGCCTGCTCGTGGTGCTGTCCAGGCGCTACCGCGCGATTTGGGTTGTCGCTCTAGCATGGGCCGCCACCACGTTGATTCCCGCATTGTTTGCCCTGGTGGTAATTCGAAGCGCAGGCGGCATGCAATGGCTGGGGGGCGCGAAGAAATTTCTGCGCAGCGCTTTGCGCTTTGGATGGCACTCGCACCTCGGGGCCGTGACGCAGTATCTTCAACACCGCAGCGATATTCTGCTGGTCAGCTATTTTCTTTCGCTCAAAGACCTAGGTCTCTATGCCTTTGCGGTCAGCCTCGGAGAACTTCTGTGGTATGTGCCCCACGCGGTGGGAACGGTCTTGCTGCCCCACGTTGCAGGCACTTTGGAAGACGGAGCCAGCCGGATCACTCCCCTGGTCTGCCGCGCGACTCTCGCTCTCACGGCGCTGCTTTCCGTGGGACTCGCGGTAGCGGCCACGTGGCTCATTCCCTGGATACTGCCCGCATTCCACGCGTCGGTTCGCGTGCTCTGGATTCTGATTCCCGGGGTCGTAGCCGCGAGCATTTTTAAGGTTCTCGCGAGCGACTTCAATGGGCGTGGCAAGCCCATTAAAACGTTTTATCCCGCCGTGATCGCCCTCGGAACGGGTCTCGTGTGCGGGATCCTGGTGATTCCCCATTATGGGATTTGCAGCGCGGCACTAGTCACTACTGGCGGATACGTGCTTAATTCTTGGTTGTACGTCCGCTCGTACACCCGGATGACGGCTGCGCCAGTTTCCAGCCTCTTGTTCTTGCGCTCCGAGGATTTGGTTCTTGCGGCGAGTCTCCGGCACGAATGGAGCTCCCGTGCCGGCAACTAACGTACCCGCATGCGCATTTTGATCTTGCCGCGTTATACAGCCAAGGGCGCGAGCAGCCGCTACCGCTTTTGGCAGTATGTGCCCGGACTACGGCGCGCCGGACACGAAGTCGAGATCAAGCCGCTGCTTGCCGATGGTTACCTCACCGAGCTTTACACAACAGGGCATCGCGGAGGGCGCTGGCTCGCTGTCGGGTATGCGGCGCGATTTCTCGATGCGCTCGGCGCGGGGCAGTACGACGCGGTGCTGTGCGAGCACGAAGTCTTTCCTTTTCTTCCCGCCGTCGCGGAGTTGTTTGTCTCGAAAATCAATTCGCGGTTCATTCTGGACTACGACGATGCAGCCTATTGCAAGTACGACGGCTGGCCCGTACTGCGGAGAAAGATCGCGCGTTTGATGCGTGCAGCGGAAACAGTGGTGGTGGGGAACAGCCATCTTGCCGGCTACGCGCTGCAATTCACGTCGCGCGTCGCGCTGATCCCCACGGTTGTCGACTTGGATGGCTACCCAAACCACCAAAAGGTCGCTCCGTCGGGCCCCATACGCATCGCGTGGATCGGCACACCGATGACCGCCACCTTCTTGCACCCTCTGATTCCCGAGTTTACGCGATTGCAGAAGAAGCATCCACACCTTGGCTTCCGCTTCATCGGCGCGGGCAGTTTTCCCAATGGCCTGCGTACGGAAACGCGGGAGTGGTCGGTGACGACGGAGGCTCAATTGCTCTCCGAATGCGACATCGGCATTATGCCACTCTCCGACACCGAATTTACACGCGGCAAGTGCGGGCTGAAACTGATTCAATACATGGCCTGCGGGCTGCCGGTCGTAGCCTCGCCCGTGGGTGCGAATTGCGAGATTGTTGAAGAAAACCGCAACGGCTTCCTGGCCGCGGATGCGCGGGAGTGGTTCGAGAAGCTCAACGCGCTCATCGAAAGCGCGGAATTGCGAAACCGGCTCGGAAAATCAGGGCGGGCAAAAGTGGCCGCGCAGTACACGCTCGAGCACGGACTTTCGAAATGGCTGCAGATTCTTGAAAAGAGTCCCCGGCGCAGCGGGCAACGGCCTCAGCAAATCGTGGAACCAATTCCGATACACGGGTGAATCAAAATAAATGACCGCTCAAACTCAGCAGGCTTCATTGCGGGAAGCGATCATGCCCATCGGGGAGCGCGAGGGACACCTTCCCTACGATTCACTGTGGCGCGCCAGTAATCTCGTCCACGAGAAAACGATCACGCGGGAAAGTGTTGCCACAGTTGGACGCGGGACGTGACCCGGGTGCTGCCCTTTTTTTCGCCATCGTAGGAAATCGCTGAAAATCCTCGACCATGTTGTTCAATAGCTTACCGTTCCTGTTCGTCTTCCTTCCAGTTGCCTATCTCGGCTTCTGGAAGCTCAAGAAAAAGAATCATCGCTTCGTCTGGCTCACGTTGACCGGGTACATTTTTTACGGCATGTGGAATTACAAGTTTTGCGCCCTCATGGCACTTTCCACTCTCGTGAGCTATCTCGCCGGGCTGGGCTTTTTGCGGTGGCAGGAGCCGCGAATCCGGAAACTGTGCCTGGTCGTGCCCATCATGGTCGATCTGCTGCTGCTTGGGTTTTTCAAGTACTTCAACTTGTTCCTGGACACGTTAACGCATCTCTCCAGCTGGCTGCACACGCCGATGCATCTGCACGCCCTCGACATTGTGCTGCCGGTAGGAATCTCCTTCTACACATTTCATACCATCACTTACATTGTGGATAGCTACCGGCGGGTGGTTGTGCCGACGAAGAACGTTTTCGAATTCTCGTGCTACGTGTCACTCTTTTCACAACTGGTGGCGGGTCCGATTGTGCGCTTCCGGCAAGTCCAAGCCGACCTGGAAAACCTCGGCCGTACCGATCGCAAACGCTGGCTCGATCGTGGGTGGTCGTTCTTTGCGATTGGCATGATGAAGAAAGTGCTCATCGCCGACACGATTGCGGCAGTCATCAATCCTGCCCTCCTGGATTATGGTCAGCTTTCGACACTCGGCGCGTGGCTTTGCGTCCTGGGCTACACCTATCAGCTCTATTTTGATTTTTCCGGCTACAGCGACATGGCCTTGGGGCTCGGATACATGTTCGGGATATGCCTGCCACAGAATTTCAATTCGCCCTATCGGGCGCTTAACATCGGCGACTTCTGGCACCGGTGGCACATCTCGCTTTCCACCTGCCTGCGCGATTATTTCTATATTCCTCTCGGCGGCAGCCGAAGCGCCCCCTGGGTAGTCTACCGCAATCTGATGATTACGATGCTGCTCGGCGGCCTATGGCACGGGGCGAACTGGACTTTTGTTTTCTGGGGCGGCTATCACGGAGCGTTGCTCTGCCTTTATAGGGTTTACCGGGACGACTGGGATTACTTGCCTGTGAGTCTTCAACGGCTCGGCACGTTTTTCCTGGTGGTTGTCGGGTGGGTTTTCTTCCGGTCCGGCAGCTTCGGCATGGCGTGGACGCTGTTATCTCGCATGTTTTCCTGGCGTCCCTCGACGTTTCTGCCCGGGCTCCATGGCCTGCTGGTGGCCGTAACCCTCGCAGCCGCCATCGCGCATCTCGCGCCCAATACGTTTGAGATCAAGCACGAGTGGCGGCCCTGGACAGTCGCTGGTTTCGCGACGGGTTATCTCGCGTGCCTGCTGGTGATCGCCGCCGGCCACCCGTCGCCGTTCCTGTACTTCCAGTTCTGATGATGTCGACCGAGGGTGACGTCAGGATGACGCATCGTTTGAGAGTTGGCTGGCTTCTTCCTCGCTTGATGTTGGCGGTGATGGCCACGGATGTCGCGCTGCGATTTGTCCCGCTTGGGATGTTTGCCTTTCGGCCGAATGAGGCCCTGCAGCGTCTTCATGCAATGCCCGAAGGACCATTCGAGCCGAACCGGGAATATCACAACGCACGCTCCTATGGCGACTTGGCGGCGCTGGGCAATTTGCCACAGCGCCGAATATATCGCCGTGCGGACTTCTCCACCGATGCGTTTGGGTTCCATAATCCGGAGGCAACAGCGGGTATCGCGCCGGCCGGCATCCTGCTTGGCGACTCGTTCGCCATCGGCGCAGAGGTTCCGGAAGAGAAGACGCTCTCCGCGCAGCTCGCGGGAGTGTTCTTAGGGCCCATCTACAACGCGGGCGGCTACCTGCCCTTTGATCTCGAACACATCCGTAAACTGGCCGGCCGGCTGCAAATGCGGAGAGGCCTGCTGATCTACGAATTCCTCGAAGTGCATGCGCAGGAGCTTCCGCCAGCCGCCGCGCCCCAGCGGCCGAGTTGGCGACGCAGGCTCGTCTTGCGCGTTCTGGGTGCCAGGGGCTGGTATCTGGTGAGTGGATTCATTTCATCGCTGGACCATTCGCGGCTCCGTTTGCTCGCTGAGAAGTTCGAGAGAGCTATGCAGAACGATGTCGTGCTTCCCAATAGCTTCGCGAGCAATGTCTCGCAAGAACGGCTTCGGAATGGCGATTGGATTCTCTTCATCTCCTCGCGCATCGAGCCGGTTTCTTCGTGGAACGCCACTGCCGCCCGCTGGACCGATTTCTTCTGCTGGGTTTCGCGCGAGGTAAGCCGCGATGGCCTCGAACTCGTGGTCCTGCTCGTCCCAAACAAAAGTACTGTCTACGGACCACTGCTCGATTCGCCGCGCGTGCAGACGGAAACAGAAAGCGTGCTCGGGGAACTTGAACGCCGCCTACGTGAGAGGGGCGTCCCCGTAGTCAATGCCTCTCCTGCCTTCCGAGAGGCCGCGGCCGATATGGCGAAGCGTCACCAATACATTTACTGGCAGGACGACATCCACTGGAACGAATGCGGCGTGTCCATTGCCGCGGCGGAATTCCAGGCGCAGATCGGCTCGCAGCCGCCCCCCGGATTGGTTAGCAAGGCACTTCAGCCTGCTGCTGGGGTTGAGAGGAAAGCCGCGCTGCCTCCCGATTGTGACTCTCGGCAAGAAAATGCTGTTACGTCATCGAGTTCTCCGTAGCGGCATCTCCACTAAAGGATCTCGCACACGCTGCGACGCTCCACAGGAAGCGACCGAACCAATTTCTCGATTCTTGAACGTTCACACCATTCACATTCCGCGCAGATATAAGGACACACCATGAAAGTACTCATCACCGGCGGCGCAGGTTTCATTGGGTCGATTTTCGTGCTTCACATGTCGAACAGCGCCCGGACTACGACATCATCCTCGTAGACAAGCTGACCTACGCCGGGAACCTCGGCAACTTGGCTGCTGCCCTCGAAGGTCCCCGTTTGCAACTTGTTCGTTTGGACATTTGCGACCCCGCGATAGCCGAAGTGGTGCCAGGCTATGCGGTGGTGCATTTCGCAGCAAAGAGCCATGTGGATCGAAGCATTGAAGACGCCTCCGCATTCATCCGCACCAACATCGAAGGTACTTGGCGGATAGTGGAAGCCTGATGATCGCGCGGGCTATGTCCTGCCGGCCCTTGCCGATTTACGGTGTACAACGTCGGCGGCGAATGCGAGCTGCGGAATCTCGAGGTTGCCTACCGAATCCTGGACGTTCTCGGGAAACCCCGAACGCTCATTCGATTAGTCGCGGACCGCCCGGCCACCACCGCCGGTACGCACTGGACTGCAGCAAGCTCAAGACCGCGCTAGGCTGGGAGCAATGCAGGAATTTCACCGAAGGGCTGGCTAGCACGATTCAGTGGTATCAGGAAAACGGCCCATGGCTTGAATGTGTCCACAGCCAAACCTACCGCGACTATTACGACCGGCACTATCTCCACCGGGAATTGCTTATAGCTGGAATCAAGAGCGCCTGATGAGCACGGATATGCGTGGCTGTCTGAAGGCGGAAATCCTGCGGCGTTCTCCACGACATACATATCTTGTCATTTTCCGCCAGTTCGAATGGAAGGTACCTCGCTAGATGTGCGGTATTGCTGGTTTCCTCGACACGACACTCCGAAATTCCAGTGAGCATCTCCGCGCCACCACAAGGCGGATGGGCGACACCTTGCAGCATCGTGGTCCTGATGATGCTGGCATCTGGGTAGATGTCTCCGCCGGGATCGCTCTGGCGCATCGCCGGCTCTCTATCCTCGACCTTTCTCCCGCCGGCCACCAGCCCATGCTCTCATGGGATGGGCGATACGTGATCGTATTCAACGGCGAAATCTACAACTTCCAGCAACTGCGGAGGGAGCTTGAAAAATCAAACAACGCGCCGCTCCGTTTCCGAGGGCACTCCGACACGGAGGTGCTCCTGGGCTGTTTCGAATCTTGGGGCGTGCAGCATACTCTTTCGCGCGTCAACGGCATGTTTGCCTTTGGCCTTTGGGACCGACAGGAGCGTATCCTGTATCTCGGTCGCGACCGTCTCGGCGAGAAACCTCTGTACTACGGCTGGATGGGCGGTGTCTTCCTTTTTGGTTCCGAGCTCAAAGCTCTCCGTGCGCATCCCAGTTTCGAGACGCACATTGATCGCGACGCTTTGGCGCTTTGTCTGCGCCACAATTGTGTCCCGGCCCCTCATTCTATCTACCAGGGCGTGCAGAAGCTTCTCCCCGGAACCTTTCTCGCCGTGACCAGCCCAGTGCTCGTCAATCCGGCACCGGTTCCGTTCTGGTCTCTCCGTAAGGTCGTAGAGAGCGGTATTGCCGATCCGTTTCGCGGTTCTCCAGAGGAGGCTCTCGAACAACTCGAGATTCTTCTGCGAGACGCAGTCCGTATTCGGATGCTCTCCGACGTCCCTCTGGGATCCTTCTTATCCGGAGGCGTGGATTCCTCGCTGGTGACTTCCCTGATGCAGGAGGAAAGCGTTCGGCCCGTCAAGACATTCTCCATCGGTTTTTCGGAAGCGGCATACGACGAAGCCGGTAATGCGGCTAGAGTCGCGCGACATCTAGGGACGGAGCATTCGGAACTTCGAGTGGCGCCACGGGACGCGATGGCCGTAATTCCCTTTCTCCCGGCAATCTACGACGAGCCATTTGCCGATTCGTCCCAGATTCCAACCTTTCTGCTCTCGCGGATGGCACGGCGGCACGTTACGGTGGGCTTGTCGGGAGACGGTGGAGATGAAGTGTTCTGTGGATACACGCGGCACGTCTGGAGCACTCGACTCTGGAAATTTATTGGTGCGACGCCGAAGCCATTCAGGCGAGCATGCGCCGCAGCGCTCTTGGGCATGTCCCCGGAAGGTTGGGATTCATTGTTCCAGTTTCTTAGTCCTTTCTTGCCCTCCGCAATGAACCATAGACTACCCGGCCAGAAGCTGCATAAACTGGCGCGGCTATTGGCACTCGGAAATCCGGAATCTGTCTACCAGGCGCTGGTGTCGCATTGGAATGATCCCGTGGGGGTCGTCATCGGCGCCGAGGAATCGCCAACCGCGGTATCCAGGTCACGTGCCTGGGCCAAACTCCCTCAGTTCACGCAGCAGATGATGTTCCTGGATACGCTGACGTGTCTGCCCGATGACATGCTGACGAAGGTGGATCGCGCCAGCATGGCCGTCGGCCTTGAAGCGCGAATCCCGCTGCTCGATCATCGCGTGGTTGAGTTTGCGTGGCGGCTCCCGATGTCCATGAAGCTTCGTGGGCATCAGGGAAAATGGATTCTTCGCGAATTGCTCGCCCGACGCGTGCCTCGGCACCTCGTCGAGCGCCCGAAGTCCGGCTTCAGCATTCCGCTCGATCGCTGGCTTCGCGGCGAGTTGCGGGATTGGGCGGAATCCTTGCTGTCCGAGAGGCGGCTGCGGGAAGACGGCTTCTTCCAGACGCAGCCCATTCGCGAAAAATGGGCCGAGCATCTCTCCGGGAAACGAGCTTGGCAACATCATCTTTGGGGCGTTCTCATGTTTCAAGCCTGGTGGGATGAGACTCGCCAGCCCTTGCAGGAAACGGCTGCCCCGGCATGTGCTGCTTCCTGAAGGAATTCATTCGCGGTTCATTCCATGAAATCTCAGCGAGAAACGATGCTTAAATCTAAAACATTGATTGGAGCAAGAGTGCCATCGGAACGGGCGGCAACTGTAGCGGACTGCCAGCAAAATCAAGTTGACGCGTGCAAGGCACGGCACAAGACATCCTGGAAGCTCCTGTTTCTGGTGACGGAAGACTTTTCCTTCTGGGAGCGGCGCAGGCCCCTGGCGCGCGAAGCACAGGCTGCTGGGGCGGAAGTCTGGATCATGACGTGTCCCGGTCCGTTCGCGGAAAAGCTTAAACTCGAGGGTTTCCAGGTGATTCCCTGGCGGATTTCCCGGGCAAGCCTGAATCCCCTGCGTGAACTCAGCGCTTTCTTGCAGGTGTTAAGAGTATATCGATCTCTCCAGCCAGACCTTGTCCATCACTTTGCTTTGAAACCCGTGGTCTATGGCGGGCTGGCGGCGCGGATTTACAAAACAATCTTCTGCGTACACTCTATCGTCGGGCTGGGTTCGGCGTTTACCACTGAACATCGAACCATGCATTTCGTGCGCTGGTTCTTGCTCCTGCTTCTTCGGACGGCTCTGCAGCGGAAGGATGCGACGTGCATTTTTCAAAATCAGGACAATCTCAACGATTTCGTTCGCTCGGAAATCGTTTGTGCCGATCAGGCGGTGCTGATTCGCGGCTCCGGTGTAAACACACAGCAATTCATTCCGCGGCCCGAACTCCGTGGCGTGCCCGTGGTGATTCTTCCCGGGCGCATGCTTTGGGAAAAAGGGGTGCGAGAATTTGTCGCCGCTGCTGAGCTTCTGCGTGCCCAAGGGGTCTCCGCACGCTTCGCGCTGGTCGGCGAACCTGACGCCGGCCACGCATCTTCTATTCCGGTGAGCCAACTGCGCGAGTGGGACGCCAGCGGCGTGGTGGAATGGTGGGGGCAGCAGGACGATATGCCTGGAGTGTTTGCCCGGTCAAATGTAGTCTGCTTGCCATCCTACGGAGAAGGCGTACCCAAAGCCCTGATCGAAGCGGCGGCCAGCGGACGTGCTCTGGTCGCATCCGAAGTGCCCGGATGCGGGGAGGTGGTCCGTCACGGCGAGAATGGTTTCCTCGTGCCGGCTCACTCCACGGAAGCACTCGCCCGCGCCATGGCCACACTAATTGAAGATGCGCCACTGAGGGCAAGGATGGGCGCTTGCGGCAGGGTGATCGCGGTTCGCGAATTTTCTGAGGAGTTGGTACACACTCAGCTGCTCGAGGTCTACCGCAATTTGCTGGAAGATCGGCGGGCAGGTGACGCTGTCGCGGGTTTCGACCGACGACGCGAATATCCCGCCGTTTCCGGTTGAACATACTGTTTAGCCCAAATATTTCTCTCCCTGCCCGCTACATAGGCGGGCAGAAAGGACCATTGAACTCATGAGTACGCCACACCTGCAACGAATTGTTTCCGTCGCT
>Ga0099828_10001472_pt1 | contig 15803 bp, 18 predicted proteins | sample CZO8metaG_2_FD_79338 | JGI IMG/M metagenome (GOLD analysis project Ga0099828, IMG submission 79338) | Vadose zone soil microbial communities from the Eel River Critical Zone Observatory, Northern California, USA - CZOApr15con2H1.8 metaG | ecosystem: Environmental > Terrestrial > Soil > Vadose... | reverse complement strand
CTACGGCCTGGACCCCCCACGGCTCGCCGTGACCGTCGGGCTTGCGGGCGGGCGCGAGCTGCCGACCCTCGCCGTGGGACGGGAAGAGGGAGGGCGCTATTTCGTGATGGTCGGGACGGCCGCGCCAGTGTATACGGTAGACGCTCGCTTGCTGCGAGTGATCCCGGCGGATCCGGCTGACGCGAAGCGCTACCCGTTGCCAGAGCAAGTGAAGCGGAACATGGAGAAGATCGAGCAAGGGAGGCGCTAGGAGACGCCATGAGGGCACACCGCCGGAGACAGTCCTTCGCGCTCGCCGGGACATTGCTGCTGCTGGTCCTCGTCGCTTGGCGCGGGGAGGCGCTCGCGAACCCGAAGCTCATCCTGACCACGTGGCGCATCGAGCCGAGCACGGTCAAGGAGAACCAGCCCTGGACGGTCAAGCTCTGGGTGGGCAATATCGGCAGCGAGCCGCCCAAGAAGGGATTCACGGTACAGGTGCTCGGCTGCGACAAGGACTACATGAAGTGCGACAAGGTCTACGCCTCTCAGGACCTGAAGCTGGCCCCGAGTGACCTGGCGCCGGGCAAGCTCCCCGGGCGCGAGATCGTCATGGAGATCAAGCAGGGTCTCGGCAAGGGCGAGCACTTCATCCTCTTCGTGGTCGACGCGAAGAAGGAGGTCGGCGACGCTCCGGTCCAGAAGCAGGTCCGGGTACCAGTGGGATTTCAAAAGTTCTGACCGAGAAAGGAGGGCGAACGGGTTCGCGCTCATGCTCCCCGACTCGAAATCGAACGGCACACGGAGGCCAAGATGCTCTACGTGAAACAGTTCCCGATTCTCACAATGGCGACGGCGATTATCCTGAGCCTCGGTGTGGCGACCGGGGCGTGGGCCGAACTCGAGTACAAGCCGCTCCCTGCCCAGCAGGAGAAGGGCGATCCCGTCCACATCCGCGTCTATCATCAGCCGTACTACACCCAGTCCTGGAGCTCGTCGGTCATGAAGGTCAAGCAGTTCTGGAAGAAGTACCTGCCACCGGGCTCAACGGTCACCTACGAGATCGCGCTCCAGGGCGCCCTCGCCGTGAACGCCATCGTCGCCGACAAGGCCGAGTATGGCTACGGCGGCGACGCGCCCAGCGTCCTGGGGATGACCCAACCGCGTGAGAAGGCGGACATCCGCGGCGTCTGGGTGAACGGGTACTCGAACTGCTGCCACTGCAACGTGATGATCATCGCCGCCGACGCGCCCTACCAGAAGTCGCCAGAAGACTACGTGAAATGGCTCCAGGGCAAGCGGGTCGGCGGGGCCAAGGCCTCTTGCAACGACCGCTGGTTCCGTCAGGTGTACAAGCGCTTCGGTGTGGAGCCCGAGTCCCACGTGCACCAGAGCTTCGAGGTCACGCGGACCCAGTTCCGGGTGAAGCGCATCGACGCGACCGGGATCTGGGAGCCGCACGCCTCCGCGATCTGGCTCCAGGACAAGACCGGCCGCCCGGCCGCGACCGGCGGCGCGTTCGGGATGGATGATCTCTCCTCGACCTTCGCCAGCAACAAGTTCATCAAGGCCAACCCGCGGGCCCACATCGCCATGGCCAAGGCGGAGATCGAGTCCCAGATGTGGCTGATCGATCCCAAGCACGAAAAGGAGCTCATCGAGGCCTTGGCCAAGGAAACCGAGGGGTACTCCAAGCTCGTGCTGTGGCATTCAATGTACGGCAAATACCCGGACGAGGTGGGCGGCCAGGCCATCCGTGATTTCCACCCCGTCATGTACACCGACGACGTCAAGCGGCTGTTCAAGGACGTGAGCGACTTCCTCTGGTCCATCAAGGTCACCTCCCAGCCGCTGCCCGCCGACGCCTATCTCGAAGAACCGCTGGCTGTCGCGGCCAAGGAACTGGGCGTCCGGCTGCCGCTGGAGGGCGGCTTCATCACGGCGCGCCCCATCGAGAAGTCGCCGTACTACGATCCGAAGGCGCTGGAGGGAGTGCCGCCGGTAGTGAAGAAGTAGCGGGCGCGGGCGGCGCGCGGTCACGACCGCGCGCCGCCCAGCCGCCAGACGAGGCCATATGGCAGAGATCCTGACCGAGGCGGCCGCCGCGCGGACGGTGGAGACGCGCGAGCAGCCTGCCGTCGTCTACACCCGCCGCCGCATCATCTGGTTGCGCACGAAGAAGGCCCTCACCGAGCGATTCTTCTGGCTCGGCCTGCTCGGCATCCTGGCCTTTTTCGTTGGATGGGATCTGGCCTATCGCTTCGAGCTGCCGCGCATGGAGAAGCTCGAGAGCCCGCTCTACACGTTCCGCGAGTTCACGCTCCCGCCGCGCGGGGCCTTGACCTACAACCCGGCGCTGGAATCCAAGTGGGGCTACGGCATCTGGGGCACGGCCTGGTACATCGACATCGGAATGAGCGTCTGGCGCATCATTCAGGCCTTCTTGTGGTCCCTGCTGGGAATTCCCCTCGGCCTACTGATGGGCTGGTAGCGCTCCATCCGCGATTTCGTATTCGCGCCCTTCGAACTCATGCGCCCGATCCCGCCCATCTCCTGGGTGCCGCTGGCCATCGTCATGTTTCCGACGCAGGAGGCGCCCATCGTCTTTCTTTGCGCCATCGCCTCTTTCTTCGCGGTGACCCTCAATACGCTGCTCGGCGTGGACTCGATCGATCCCGTGTACTTCCGCGCCGCCCGCTGTCTGGGGTCGAGCGAGTGGCAGATCTTCCGCCACGTGATCATCCCGGGCGCCATGCCCTTCATCTTCACCGGCATGCTGGTCGGGCTCGGCGTGGCGTGGTTCTCCCTGGTGGGGGGCGAGATCATCGCGGGCACCTGGGGGCTCGGCTACCGGACCATGGATGCCTATATGAATATCGCGACGCCCCAGCTCCTCATCGCGATGTTCACCATCGGGTTCATCGGCATGCTCATGGGGGTCGGGCTTCGCATGCTGCAGCGGCGCGTGCTCGCCTGGAAGACCAAGACCGGAGAGACGATCTGATGCAGGCTCTCCTCGATTTCCTAGGGCGTGTCGAGATCTTCAAAGATCTCGGCCGGGAGACGCTGGAGAAGATCGCCACCGTCTGCGAGGAGAAGCGGCTCCCGCGGGGGACCATCGTCTATCGCACCGGAGAGACTCCTGACTACTTCTACATCCTCAAGCAGGGCGCGGTGAGCCATCCGGGCCTGCTGGGAGCGCGCGGCTCCTCCGACGGGCTCGCCCGCACGCCGGGCGATCTCTTCGGCCTTGCCGCCGTGGCGGAGGACATGAGGCGACGCGTATTCACGGTCGAGTGTCTCGAGGACACGACGGTGTACGCCATCAACGGTGCCCGGCTGCGCGAGATCGTCAAGTTGGACCCCTCCACCGGCTATGCCGTCATGCAGCGCTTCGCCGGCCTGATGGCCAAGGCCGAGGGGTTCGTGCCCGCCCGAACCGGCGCGCTCAGCATCCGCAACGCCGGGAAGATCTACGATCCGGAAGGCGTGCACGTGATCGCGGTGGAGGACTGCTCCGTTGAAGTGCCGCCCGGGGGGATTTGCGTCGTCGTGGGACCCTCGGGCTGCGGGAAGACCACCCTCCTCAACACCATCGCCGGCTTCGACAACCTGACCACCGGGGAGATCCACCTCGACGGAGATCTCATCGCCGCGCCGGGAAGGGCGCTGAAGCCCGGGCCCGACCGGATCGTGGTCTTCCAGCAGGGCGCGCTGTTTCCGTGGAAAACCGTGCTCGACAACGTCACCTACGGGCCCGTCATCCAGGGCAAGATGTCGCGGAAGGAAAGCGAGGGCCACGCGCGGGGGCTGATGGAGAAGGTCGGGCTCGCCGGAATCGAGTCCCAGTATCCGGGCGAGATCTCCTCAGGGATGCGGCGCCGGGTCGAGATCGTCCGGGCGCTGATCAACGACCCGAAGATCCTCCTGCTCGACGAGCCCTTCCGCGCCCTCGACGCGCTGACCAAGTCGGTCATGCACGAGTACCTCCTCGAGCTCTACGACCTCTCCCACAAGACGATCTTCTTCATCACCCACGACCTCGAGGAGGCCATCTTCCTCGCGGACGTGGTCGTGATCATGACGACCCGCCCCGGCCGCGTGAAGAAGCTGATCTCCGTGGATCTCCCGCGCCCCCGCACCTACCGCATGCTCACCTCGAAGCGCTTCCTGGCGTTCAAACAGGAGACCATCGAAGGCGTGCACGAGGAAGCGCTCAAGGCCTTCGAGGCCGGGGAGCGGGAGCTGGCCTAGGGGGATGCTGGAATGAGTCTCGCGAACGCCGCGAAATGGGCGCTGGTCCTCTGGACCCTGATATGCGTCGGGCTGGGCTTCTTCCGGTTCGCCGACACCACGTTCCCGCTGAACCCACCGCCGGGGGTCCATGGGGAGCTCCACATCGCGCTGCAGGCGATGCGCGCCTACCAATACTGGGGGGCGATCTGGATCGCCCCCGCCGCGGCGCTGTTCCTCGTGTGGCGTCTCAGGCGCGAGGTCGACGAGGACTCGGCGAGCCGGCGACGGGCCGTCGAGCGGCGCCAGCCGGTGGCCACGCGCGTCAGGAAGGCCGTCTTCAACGTACACACGCTCCGGGGGGCTCTTGGCGTCCTGGCGATCCTCATCGTCTGGCAGCTCGCTCAGCCGCTGGGGATTCCCATCATCAAGCGGATCCCGCCACTGTCCGAGGTCGTGTCGCGATTCTTCGACGATCGCGGCCTCTTCTGGCGCGACAAGTACTGGGCGGGCTGGGTCATCAGCCTCTTCCGCATCTTCTCCGGCTTCATGCTCGCGCTGCTCATCGGCGTCCCCCAAGGCCTCGCCTGGGGGATCAGTCGAACCATGAAGGCGGTGTCTTTCCCGGTGTTCGAGATCTTCCGGCCTATCCCCCCGCTCGCCTTCCTGCCGGCCGCCATTTACCTCATGCCGACGGCCGAGCTCTCCATCATCTTCGTGATCTTCCTGGGCGCGTACTTCACGATCGTCATCAATACGATCAACGGCGTCTACAACGTGGACAAGTCCATGCAGCGGGCGGCGCTGTCCCTCGGCGCCAGGCGCGGCGACATCTTCTGGAGAATCATCTTCCCCGGCACGCTGCCGTCCATCATCACGGGCGCCACCGTGGGAATGGGGATCACGTGGATGGTGCTGGTCGCGGCCGAGATGATCGCCGGACGCTCGGGGATCGGCTTTCTCACCTGGGAGTCGTACACCGCCGGTGACATTCCGCAGGTGGTCGTCGGCATGGCCAGCATGGGCGTTGGAGGCGCCATCTGCAGCGCCGTGATATGGCGCCTGGGCGTCAACCTCACCCCATGGCGGAGGCTGTTCTGAGCCTCGAGAGCGGAGGGGTGTGATGCCGGCGGGAAAGGTCGAAGGCCGCGTCGAGTGCCGCGATGTGACGAGGATGTTCGGGGAAGTATGGGCGCGCCAGCTCGTGGTGGACGGCGCCTCCTTCGTGGTCGAGGCGGGCAAGCTCAATGTGATGGTCGGGCCCTCGGGCTGCGGCAAGAGCACTCTGATCAATCTCATCGCCGGCTACGAGGAGCCCACGCGGGGCGAGATCCTCATCGACGGTCAGCGCGTGCAAGGCCCCGGGCGCGATCGCCTGGTCGTCTTCCAGGAGACGGCGCTGTTTCCCTGGATGACGTCGTTGGAGAACGTGAGGTTTGGCCCCGAAGTGCGCGGGATCAGTCCGAAGGAGTCGCGGCAGGAGGCCCGCCGACTGCTGGAGAAAGTGGGGCTGCGGGGTTTCGAGGACAAGTATCCGTCGCAGCTGTCCGGGGGCATGCAGCGCCGCTGCGAGCTCGCGCGGGCCCTCATCAACCAGCCCAAGATCATGCTGATGGACGAGCCCTTCCGCGGGCTGGACGCCATGACCCGCGAGCTGATGCAGGAGTACCTCCTTCGCCTCTTCGAGGAAACGCAGGTTACGATCCTGTTCGTGACAACCGAGCTGGAGGAGGCCATCTTCCTCGGGGACCGGCTCTTCATCATGAGCGCGAAGCCGACGAGCGTGAAGATGGTCCTCGACGTCGATTTGCCACGCCCCCGCGACTTCCACGTCCTGACCAGCGAGCGCTACGCGGAGCTGAAACAGGTGGCGCTGGAGGCGCTCTACGAAGAGGCGGTCAAAGCCTTCGCCAAGGGTAGCAAGGCCGCCTACGACCTCGTGGAGGCCTTCGGCAAGCGAGTCGGGACGGGCGGATGATCGCATGGGCCAACTGAGGACGCTGACGATCGCCATGGCGGCGCTGGGGGCGCTCGCCGCGGCAGTGGCCGCGCTCGGCAAGCTGTCTGGCCGTCTCGGTGACAGCACCGTCAACCGTCTCTACTATCTCAGCTACGGGTGCAGCGGCCTCGGCATCGGGTTCTTCATCCTGGACGGGCTCTTCGCGGTACGGCCATGAGCGCAAAGACGCACCGTCGCCATCGTCGGAGGGCCGTTGCCAGCTCCGAGCCGGGCGGCCGCGACCGCGCCCGGACGGGAAAACTATTGACGCTCGCGCGCTGGAAGAGACATACTGAGACATTCCAGGACAAGTTTACGTCCTGTCAGTGAGCCTGAGAGAGAAGCAGGAGGTGCGCTATGGCGCGTGGAACGGCGGAGTGGGAACGCAGGCCAGCCTTGCCCCCGACCCATTACGTCCATCCAGCGATCTACACGGACCCTGAGATCTTGCGCGAGGAGCAGGAGAAGATCTTCTCCAAGGTCTGGTACCTCGCCTGTCACGAGAGCGAGCTCCCGAGCGCCAACGATTACCGCGCCTACCAGCATCCCGCCGGGAAGAGCCTGCTCATCGCGCGCGGAGAGGACGGCAGGATCCGGACGTTCTACAACGTCTGCCCTCACCGCGGCAACACGCTGGTCTACGGCCCCGCCGGGAACGCCAAGCACATCACCTGCATCTTCCACGCGTGGGCATTCAGCACGAAGGGCGACTGCGTCGAAATCACGCGGGAGAAGCAGGGCTATGGCGATCGCCTGAGCAAGAAGGACTACGGTCTCCACGAGGTGCGGACCGAGGTCGGATTCGGCGGCTTCGTCTATGTGAACCTGGACGACAGCGCGGGCCCGCTGGCGGAATTCGTCGGCCACGCGCTCGACGGCATGCTGAAGTGTCTGGAGTCGGAGCCGCTCGAGGTCTTCCACTACCACAAGGCGTTGGTGAACACCAATTTCAAGTTCTGGCACGACACGAACAGCGAGTTCTACCACGACTACATGCACTACCACAATCGCCAGACCAGCATGCTGCAGCCGAGCTACTGGGAGCGGGAGTACATCCCCTTCCCGAACGGCCACGCCCAGGTCGGCGACCAAGTCGTCAAGTACGAGGCCTACGAGGGCTTCAAGGGCCGCGATCTCTCCTTCCCGGGGCTCGAGCGGAACGGCTGGAAGATGGTGGACCTCTTCCCGGGCTTTACCTACAACCTTCGCGGCTCGGCGCTTCGGATCGACACGATCGTGCCGCTGGGCCCGGCAAAGACCATCATCGAGTACCGCGGCCTTGGGCTCAGGAACGACACGCCCGAGCAGCGAGCCCAGCGCATCAACGACTACAACTCAATCTGGGGCCCGTTCGGCCGCAACCTGCACGAGGACTTGATGGGGGTGACGGGCCAGGGAGGCCGCATCGGGCGGGGGCAAAGCTGGATCCTTCATGCCCGCGAGGAGGCGAACAAGATCCACGACGAGATCGGCATGCGCCACTACTACGCCGAGTGGAGCCGTCGGATGGGGCGTCTGGCGAGCAATCCGTACAGTGAGCCATGAGTTCCATCGGCGCCACCGTCAGCGGCGAGTCGAGCAGCGCGATCGAGCAGCAGGTGCGGAACCTCATCTACACGGGATGTCTCCTGCTCGACGCGAATGACTTCGTGGGCTGGCTGGGCCAGTGTGCGCCCGAGTTTCGCTACACGATCTCCACCTACAGCCCGGAGATCCGCAAGGACCAGACCTGGCTCGACCACGATTTCGAGGGGATGGCGCACCTCATCAACCTGCTCCCGAAGCACAACAGCGACCAGACTCCGCTGACCCGCCACGCCACCGTCTACACGATCGACTACGAGCCCGCGGCCAATGAGGCGAAGGTCGTGACCTCCGTCGCCATTTATGCCACCACCCTCGACGGCGGTGAGACCAGCCTGTACGCCCTCGCCCGGTATCACGACGTCGTGGACCTGGCGGGAACACCCCGATTGAAACGCCGGGTCGTACGGCTCGAGACGCGCAGCCTCGGCATCGGGAAGCACTGGCCCCTCTAGAGATCCCAAGCGAACGCCCGTGAAGATCCTGCTCAGCGCCAAGAACCAGGCGTACTCCTTCGACTGCGACCCTGGGGAGAAGATCCTGCACGCCGGCTTGCGCAGCGGTATCGGGCTTCCCTACGAGTGCGGCACAGGCACTTGCGGGACCTGCCGGGGAAGACTGACCCAGGGGGAGATCGACAATGAATGGCCAGAGGCCCCCGGCCAGGCCGGGCTGCGTCGCGATGCGGGCGAATTCCTCATGTGCCAGTGTGTGGCGCGGACCGACTGCTCGCTGCAGGTGGCCAATGTCGTAAAGCCCATGGCGCCGGACGGCTTTGTGCCCGCGACCGTGGGCAGTGTCATTCGCCGAAGCACGATGCTCACCCACGATGTGGCGTCGCTGGACGTGAACGTAGCCGAGCCGCTCGGCTTCGAAGCCGGGCAGTTCGTGCTGATGTCCGTGCCCGGCGTCGTCGGCGCGCGAGCCTACTCGATGACGAACTTCGAGCGCAAGGCGAAACAGCTCGCGTTCGTCATCAAGAAGAAGCCCGGGGGGCACGTGAGCGAATGGCTGTTCCGCGGCGGGATCGAAGGCGCCCGAGTGGGCCTGTTCGGGCCGCTCGGAGTGGCGACCTTTCACCCAGGGATCGGCAAGAGCCTCCTCTGCATCGCGGGGGGCAGCGGCATCGCCGGAATCATGTCCATCCTGACCTGCGCAGCCGAGGCGCGGCATTTCGATCGCTATCGGGGCCACGTCTTCTTCGGCGTTCGTACCGCAAGGGACGTCTTCTTTCTCGACGAACTGGCCGCGCTCCGGGCCCGCTTCCCGGACGCCCTCGACGTGACGGTCGCCCTCTCCGACGAGGGTATCAACGCGGGACTCGAGGCCCGGTATCCGAGGCTTCGCTTCGAGGCGGGGCTGATCCACGCGGTGGCGGGGGCGCGGATGAAGGGCAGGTTCGACAACGTCCGGGCGTACGCGGCGGGACCGCCCCCGATGGTGGACGCGACGCTCAGGATGCTCCTGCTGGAGGGACGGCTGACCTCCGACAACATCCGCTACGACAAGTTCAGCTGACGGGGCGTGGCATGGGGAAGAAGTTTCTCTGCCGCACCGACGAGTGCCCACGCAACGGCATGAAGGCCTTCGAGACCGAGGGCGGACTGAAGATCCTCGTGGCCAACTCGGGCGACCGGTACTACGGCTACCAGGCCATGTGCCCGCACATGGACGTGGCGCTGGAGGAGGGCTTCTACGACGGGGCTGTCATCACCTGCCACCAGCACCTGTGGCAATGGGACGTCCGGTCCGGCACGCCAATGGGCCAGGCCGAAGCCCCACTGCAGCAGTACGAGTTGCACGAGGAGGGCGGCGCGCTTTACGTCGTGCCATCGGACCCGGTGAGGCAGACGGAGCTCTTCGCTGGCCTGACGGACGAGACGCTGGCAGCCATCGGCCGCCTGGCCCGACGCGAGACGTTCGAGGAGGGCAGCGTGATCTACCGGCCCGGCGATCCGGCGGACGACCTGTGCGTGCTCGAGTCGGGACGCGTACAGTTCACCATTGGGCACGACGAGCACGCGAGCCCGGCGGGCTTCAGTCTGCGGAGCGGCGAGGTGTTCGGCTGGAACGCGCTTCTCGAGGACCAGCCGCACCGCATCGCGACGGCGGCCGCGCTGGAACGGTCCTCGGTGCTCCTGCTCGACGGTCGGGAGCTCTTCGGCGTCTTCGAGAAGGACCCGAAGGCCGGATACCTCGTGATGCGTCGGCTGGCCTCCCTGATCACCCAACACCTGACGCCGATGGGGGCCCGATGAGCTCCGAGACCTTGTCCAGCCCAGAGGGGTCCGGGCGGGCGGGCGGACACAGCGCCGAGATGGCCCAGATCGAGCGGGTCAGCGCCGTGCCGCTGTACCAGCAGCTGCTCGAGATTCTCCGGGAGGAGATCGTCTCCGGGCGCCTGAAGGCCCGCGAGCGGCTGGCGACCGAGCTCGAGCTGATGAGGCGCTTCGGTCTCAGCCGCACCACCGTGCGCCAAACGATCTCACGGCTGCGGAACGAGGGCCTGATCTCGGTCCATCGTGGCAAGGGCACCTTCGTCGGCCTGGGCAAGATCGAGCCAGAGCTGTCGGCCCTCACCGGGTTCGTGGAGGACATGCGGGCGCTCGGGCTGACGGCATCGGCCCGCGTGCTCGGCGTGGAGAACGTCAAGGCCTCGGAGCAGGTCGCCGAGAACCTGGGGGTCCGCCGCGGAGAGCTCGTCACGAAGATCACGCGAATCCGCCTGGCTGAAGAGGTCCCGGTCTCGTTCGAGTACTCCTTCCTGCCGCTCGACCTCGGCCAGCGGGTGGCCCAAGAGAACCTCGAGGTGTCACCGATCTTTTCGCTCTTCGAGGACAAGTACGGAATCGCGCTGAGCGAGGCCTTCTACCGGATCGAGGCCAGTCGCGCCAACCGGGTGATCGCCGATGCCCTGGGCATCGAGCGCGGTGCGCCTGTGCTCGCCATCGAGCGCCTAACGCACAGTGTCGCCGGACAGCCGGTCGACTTCGAGCAGATGTACTACCGGGGTGACCGAATCCGGTACACCATGCGCCTCAAGCGTCGTCGGCCGCCGCGATGATTCCTCCACCGCCATGAGCGCCACGAAACGGGACGCCGCCAAGGCCCGCGCGCGGTCGGCCGCAGACCTCGAGAGCCTCGAGGGCTTCCTCGAGGCGCTGGCCGGCACCTCGCCGACGCCCGCCGGCGGCGCGGCTGGGGCGCTGGCCGGAGCGCTTGCGGCTGCCCTCCTGGGCATGGTCTGCCGAGTGACCGCGCGGCGCGACCGGTCGGCCTCCGACTTGCCGAGGCTCGCCGTGACGGCAGACGAACTTCGGACGACGCTGAGCCGGCTCATACCCGAGGACACGGACGCCTACCAAGGGCTGCTCGACGCGCGGCGAGGATCCACCGCGACGCCAGCCGCCGTCCAGTCGGCGCTCGTGCAGGCCACCGAGGTCCCCCTGGAGCTGGCGAGGCTGAGCCGGTCGCTGCTGGGGCTGTGCGAGAGGGTGCTCCCGCAGGCCCGCGCGAGCGTACTGAGCGATCTGAGCGTGGCCGCGGCGCTCGCCCGGGCGGCGCTCGAGGCCGCCGCAATCACGGTCCGGGTCAACCTCGTGGGCGTGACCGATATGAGGTTCGTCGATGCGGCAGCGGCCGAGCTGGACCGCCTCCTTGCCGAGGCGCAGGCGGCGCACCACCGGGTCGGCGAGATGATCTTCAAGCGCGTTGGACGTCCCGACTAACCCTCAAGGAGGTAGAGCCATGGCGGAGACAAAGCCCGCGGAGCAGCCGAAACCCCGCAAGAAAATCACCATTCCCTCGCTGATGGACAAGAAGGCGCGGAAGGAGCCGATCACCATGCTGGCCGTCTACGATTACCCGACGTCGATCATCGCCGATCGCATCGGGATCGACGTGCTCTGCACCAGCGACACGGGCGGCATGGTGCTCTTCGGCCACGAGAGCACCGAGACGGTGACCTACGAGGAAGTGCTGTTCATGACCCAGGGCATGGCCCGCGGCTCGAAATTCGGCTTGCGGATGACGGACATGCCCTACATGAGCTACCACTACTCGGAGGAGCAGGCGATCCGCAACGCGGCGCGCTTCGTCAGCGAGGGCCGAGCCGAGGTCATGAAGTGCGAGGGCAACAAGCACCACGCCAAGTACATCGGCGCCATCGTCCGCGCCGGCATCCCCGTGATGGGTCACATCGGCATCACACCCATGCGGGTGGCCCAGCTCGGCGGCTTCAGCGCCCAGGGGAAGACGGCGGAGCGGGCAGCCGAGCTGGTGGAGGACGCCAAGGCGATGGTCGATGCCGGCTGCTTCTCCATCCTGTGCGAGGTGACGACCTCGGAGGTGTGCGAATACCTGGCCGAGACGCTGCCCGTGCCCGTGGTCAGCCTGGGCGCGGGCAACAAGGCCGACGGCGTGCACATCATCACCTCCGACCTGTTCAAGTTCTACGACCGGCACACGCCGCGCCACTCCAAGGTGTACATGGAGATCTTCCCGGTCATTCAGAAGGTGCTGCAGGACTACCACGACGACGTGGTGGGCCGTCGGTACCCGGGCCCCGAGCACACGGTGTTCATGAAGGAAGAGGAGCTCAAGCGGTTCCGCGACATCGTCGGTTGGCACAAGTAGGCGGAGGCGGGCGCGCGGCTGTCCGCCCCCGCGCCGCGAACCGCCTGACCGGTGGTCAAGGTGCCGTTCTACGACCCTGAGCGCGCGCGGGTCCGAACGAGAGTCGCCGACGTCGAGCCCTCGCCGCCCGGCCGCGCATCCGCTCTGGGAGGGTGAAGAATGAATCCGGGAACGTGGCTCCGCATTGAGGGCATCCGGTTCAGGTGCATCATCGGGGTGACCGAGCGCGAGCGCCAGACCCCGCAAGAGATCGTCGTAGACCTGCAGGTGAAGGTGGACTTCAGGAAGGCGGCCTCCTCGGACTCGATCCAAGACACGGTCGATTACCGCGTGCTCTCCAAGCGGATGATCACGGCCGGCGAGGCTTCCGCCTTCCGGCTCATCGAAGCGCTGGCGGCCCACCTGTGTAAGGTGATCTTCGACGAGTTCCCCCGCGTGGACGCGCTGGAGCTCGAGGTCGAGAAGCCGGGAGCGCTGAGCTCCGCCAGCTCGGCCCGAGCCGTGATCGTCGCCTCCCGCGACAGTACCTGATCCGTGACGGAGCAACCCTCCACGACCCGCTGGTTCCTGCTGGCGATCGCGGTCGCGATCATCGCCGTCGGCTTCGGAACGCTCTTTTCGCTGAGCGTCTTCCTGCTCCCCATCGAGGAATCCATGCATTGGCCGCGGGCCGCCCTCTCTGGCGTCGCGATGCTGGGCTGGGTGACGATGGGGGTCGGCTCCTTCGTCTGGGGAACGCTGTCCGACCGGATCGGCGTCCGTATCGTCCTCGCCGCGGGCGGGGCCCTGCTGGGTCTCGGCATGGTGCTATCGAGCCAGGCGACCTCGCTCGGCCAGTTCTACGTCACGTTCGGCACCATGGTGGGGTTCGCCGTCGGGGCGCTCTACGCGCCCCTCAACTCCGCTGCGGCCCGATGGTTCACGGCGCGCCGGGGCCTCGCGGTCGGGATCGTCTCGGCCGGCATTGGCCTCGGCACGTTCGTCATGGCGCCGTTCAGCCGATGGCTCATCAACGTCCACGACTGGCGCGGGGCCATGCTGGTGCTGGGCGATATCGCGTGGCTCGTGATCATCCCGGGCACGCTGCTGATCCGCGAGACCCCGCGCCGGGATCAGGGGTCTGGCCTCGCGTCGCGCACGTCGACAAGCGAGTCACTATCCTCGATCGCCAGGATCAGCCGCGCGCCGCAGTTCTGGGCCATCGCGCTCACACACTTCGCCTGCTGCGCGGCCCATGCGGGCCCCATCTTCCACATGGTCACGCACGTGGCCGAGCAGGGGATCATGGCGATGTCCGCCGCCACCGTCTTCGGTGTGGCCGGGCTCGCATCGACGGGCGGGCGGATCATGACCGGAATGCTCGCGGATCGCTTCGGAGCCAAGCCGACGCTCGTGGCCATCCTGGGATATCAGGCGCTCACGCTGGCCTGCTATCTGATCGTGGGCGATCTCGGGGCGTTCTACGCCCTGGGGATTGGCTTCGGGATCGCCTACGGTGGCGTCATGCCGCTTTATGCCCTCGTGACGCGGGAGTGCTTCGGTGAGAAGGTCATGGGAACGGCCTACGGCGCTGTCTTCCTCGTCTCCTGCCTCGGGATGGGAGTGGGCGCCTTCGGGGGCGGATGGTTCTACGACCGCCTGGGCAGCTATGCCTGGATGTACGGTAGCGCCGCCGCCGTGGGCGGTTTGGCAGTCGTCCTCGCGCTTACGTTGCGCCGTCCCGTCGCGGCGATCGCTTGAGCCGCGGCACCCCCTCACGCTCCGCGCGGTGAGTGCGAGGCGCTCAGGGACGGAACACGTCGATCCAGACTCGAAGCATCACGATCGCGATGATCACCGCCAGCACCGCGCGCAGCACCGAGACCGGGGCGCGCCGGCTGACCCAGCCTCCGAGCGGCGCTCCCGACAGCGAACCCGCGACCACGGCGATAGTTGGCCAGAGCGGCACCTGAGCCGTCAAGAGCTTACCGAGAAAGCCCATCGAAGCCGCCATTCCCGTCATGGCGAGCGAGGTGCCGATGCTGACTCGCACAGGAATCCGGATGACGCCGATGAGCACGGGCACCAGGAGGAAGGCGCCGCCCGCCCCGACCAGGCCCGACATGACGCCGATAAATCCGGGATAGATGACAGCCGCGGCTCGGCTGAACGGCACCGAGGCGTGGTGCACACCGTCGGCGAGCCGGGGCGGCGGCACGAACATGAGGGGAAGGGCCACCGTGGTCATGGCCGCGAAGACGCCCAGGAGCACCCGACCGCTCACGTACCGCGAGCCGACGGCGCCGATCAGCGCTCCGACAGCCATGGCGGTGCCGCCGACCACGGTCAGTCGCCGGTGGACGGCAGCCTCGCGCCCGTGGGTCCAGGCGCCGACGACCGCCGCGGCCAGCACCTGAGCCATGGTCACGCCGGCGACCAGCTTGATGTCCAGGCTGCCGACCGCGAGGAGCGGCGGCACGTAGAGCAGCAGCGGAATCATCACGACGGCGCCGCCCACTCCGACGAGGCCGGAGGTGAAGGCGCCGATCAACCCGAGGCCGAACAGCGTCAGTGCCATCGGGAGCGTCAAGCCGACGCCCCCGTCATCCCTCCTTCATGGTAGTCCGTCACGACCACCATGATATCCCGTCGGGCGCCGTCGCCTAACGAAGACTCGAGTAGTACGCGGCCAGGTCGGTGAGGGTCTCGTCCGGGATGGTCTTCATCAGCGCCTTGAGCGCCGCGAGCGCCGGATCACCCGGGCTCCGATTGTCGGCCTTGAACCGGAGCATTTGCTCACGGAGGTAACCCGGTGGCTGCCCTGTCAGATTCGGAACGAGCTTGGCCGGATCTCCGCGGCCGTCCGTACCGTGGCAAACCACGCACTGCACAGAAGCGGTTCGCCCGCGCTCTACCGCGGCGGCCGAGACCTTGATGGGCGTGGGTTGGCTGTTCTGGCTCGCGAAATACCCCGCGATCTCGTCCACGCCCAGCAGCAGCACCATTTTGGCGTAGGGCTCCATCTCGGGTGAGGGCCGCTTGCCCGCCGCGTAGTCCCCGATCTGCTTCTTGAAGTAGGCGGGATACGCGCCCGCCAGGGTCGGCATGGAATCCGAGAGGCTGTTGCCGCCGGCGCCGTGGCAGGCCGTGCACGTGAAGACCTTGGCGAACCCCGGCATGTCCACAGGCCCACCCGCGGTCGCCCCCGTGGCCCCGACGGTCGACAGCACGGCGAGCAGGAAGAGAACGAAGGCGGCGCAGGCGATCAGTCGGTGTCGCGTCGTCATGTCGCGTCCTCCCTAGGCCAGCATGTCGTTCCAGATGCTCTGAGCCCAGCCGACGGCGTGCTGGCCCCAGGCCTCGCTCTGCGACGGCGTGAGCTTCTGCTCGATCT
>Ga0099828_10001467_pt1 | contig 15813 bp, 13 predicted proteins | sample CZO8metaG_2_FD_79338 | JGI IMG/M metagenome (GOLD analysis project Ga0099828, IMG submission 79338) | Vadose zone soil microbial communities from the Eel River Critical Zone Observatory, Northern California, USA - CZOApr15con2H1.8 metaG | ecosystem: Environmental > Terrestrial > Soil > Vadose... | reverse complement strand
TCGGCCAGCCCCAGCTCGGTGCGGGCGGCGAAGGCCGCCAGCTCGCGCCGGCCGTGGTGGCACAAGCCGGCCAGGTGAGGGTGGAACCCGAGGAACCAGTCCGCCGGAGTGATGTTGTGGTAGATGCTCACGAGCCGATCGCGCGCGTGGTAGATGAGGCGCCCGGCCGCGCTCCCGATGGAGAAGTGGAACAGGCACACCGTGTCGGGTGACGAAACGTCGGCGTACTCCCACAGCGGCCGCGCGAGGTGGGCCATCCGGGGGTGGACCCTCTCCGCGAAGATGTCCGACTCGAACCCGGCGCGGCGGAGGTGGCCTTGGATCGCCAGGGCCTCGTTGCCGATGGCGTCGCCGTAGGAGAGGGCGGCCACGAGCTGGTGGACCCGCCGCGGGGTCAACTCGGACCGTCCCCCCCGCCGCGCTCCTGGGGGCCCCGGTCGCGGACGTCGAGCATCGCCTCCAGCGTCTTCTCCCGCCGGGCCTGCAGGTCCAGTCGCGCCTGGAGCTGGAGCGCGCGATTCTTCAGCTCCTGTACCTCGAGGTTGAGACGCGTCAGCTCCGCCGCCATGTTGTGCAGCAGGTGGACGTAGTAGGTGTTGAGGTCGGACTGGCGGGACAGCGCCGAGATCATCGGCGTCGGGTTCCAGAAGAGCTTCTGCACCGGCCTCAGCAGCCTCCGCACCGCCTCCAGCGCGCGACCGGCGGCGCCGCGGCTGCTGCGGTAGGGGGTGGCCGCGTCGAACGAGAAGTTCCAGCGCTCCGGGTGCTCTCGGAACTCCGACAGGAGGTCGGGCTTGAAGTCGTGGGCGTCGAGCACGCCTTCCAGCCGGTGATCGGCGATCTCGCGCACTTCCGCGTCGGTGAGAAGGCCCTTCCGGCGCTTCTCTTCGATCCGCTCGCGGATCTCGCGCATGATCGCTTCGACGTCGACGCCCTCGGCCCGGATCTGGAAGGTCATCGTCGCCTCGCCCGCGACCGCAAGCGCCTCACCGCCTCAGGGGCACCGGCAGCCCCGGGGCCGTGTAGACGATGAAGACCACCGCCGCCGCCCACAGCGCCACGTCCAGCAGCAGCGGCCGGTCGGTCAGGAGGACGTCGGCGGGGCTTCCCCCCTTCTCCTTCTGATGCACGAGATAAAGATAGCGGAAGATGCCGTAGAGCACGAAAGGGATGGTCCAGGCCAGCCGGTCCGTCTGGAACTTCTGGCGGGTCTCCTCCGCCGTCGTGTAGAACGCGTAGGCCATGAGGCACGACGCGGTGACGACACCGATCATCTGGTCCAGGAGGTAGGGGCTGTACTCGGCGAGGATCGCCCGGTGCCCGGCGGCCGCGCCGCTCAAGGACGTCAGCTCATGGCGGCGCTTGGAGAGGCTCAGGAACAGCGCGAGGAGCACCGTGCAGATCAGCAGCCAGTCGCTGACCGCGACGCCGATGGCGGCCCCTCCGGCTATGGCGCGGATGACGAAGCCGAGGCTCACGCTGAGCACGTCGACGATGACGACCTCCTTCAGCCGGAAGGAATAGAGAAGGTTGAGGGCCACGTAGCAGGCGGCGCTCGCCAGGAAGGCGAGGCCGAGGAACCACGATCCGGCCAGCGCCAGCAGTCCGAGCACGACCGCGATCAGCGTTGCCGTCCGCACCGGCAGCTCGCCGCTCGCGATCGGCCGCCGGCTCTTCGTGGGATGCCGCCGGTCCCGCTCCACGTCGGCGACGTCGTTCAGGAGATAGACGGCCCCCGAGAGCGCGCAGAAGAGGGCGAAGGCGAGCAGCGAGCGCAGCAGGGGCCCGCGCTCGAAGAGGTGCTTCGAGAAGGCGAGGGCCGCGAACACCACCAGGTTCTTCGTCCACTGGTGGGGCCGCAGCGAGACGAGGATCGCCCGCAGGGCTTCCTAGAAGCTCCGGACCGCCTCTTCTTCGGAGTCGTACGTCTCGAAGACGGTAAGGAGCTTGGTGATGGCCAGCAGGTCCTGGATCTTCTTGGTCAGGTTCAGGAGCTTCAGCTTGCCGCCCTTGCGGCTGACCGTTGTGTAGCAGCGCACGATCTCGCCCAGGCCGGCCGAGTCCACGTAGGGGACGTCGGCGAGGTTGAGGATGATCTTGGTCTTCCCGCCATCCACCAGCCGGGTGACGGCGTCGCGGAGGGCGTCGTCTCCCTCGCCGATAAGGATCTTCCCGTGGAGGTCGAGGATGGTCACGTCACCGACCTGGCGCTCGACGATCTTCATGGCGCTTTCTCCCTGCGGCGACAGTTACTTGCGAGAGGCGGTGACGCTATCACAGCCCCTCCACGGCTGTCAACGCTGGCCCGAGGTGTGCTAGGGTCGTCCCTTCGCAATGGATCTTCGCGAGCGTCTCCACATACGGGCCCGCGCGGCGGGCCGCCACATCGTCCTGCCCGAAGGCACGGAGCCGCGCACCCTGCAGGCGGCCGCGATCACCTCCCGTAAGGGCCTGGCCCGCGTGACCCTCCTCGGGGAGCCCGAGCAGGTGCAGTCCAAGGCTCGCGAGCTGGGAGTCGAGCTGGCGGGAGTGGCCGTCGAAGCCGTTCCCCGGGAGGGCCGCGAGGTCGAGACGGCGGTCCGGGCCTACGTCGAGCGGGTCCGGCATCGCGGCATCGGCGCGGGCGAGGCGCGGGAGCACCTCGCCGACCCACTGCTGTGGGCAGCGCTGGGTGTGGCCGGCGGCCGCTTCGACGGCTTCGTGGCGGGAGCCGTCTCCACGACGGCGCAGACGCTGCGGGCCGCGCTGCGCGGGATCGGGGTGAGGAGCGGGGTTTCCCGGCTGTCCTCATTCATGCTGATGCTGACGCCGCGCGCGGAGCTGGGAGAGGGCGGGGCACTCGTCTTCGCCGACTGCGGCGTGAACCCGGAACCGTCGGCGGCGGAGCTGGCCGAGATCGCGATCCTCGCCGCCGAGAACGCGCGCGAGTTCCTGCAGGCGACGCCGCGGGTCGCCCTCCTGTCGTTCTCGACGAAGGGCAGCGCCGACCACCCTCGTTCCCGCAAGGTGGCGGAGGCCGCCCGCATCGTGCACGCGCGGGCGCCGGAGCTGGCCGCCGACGGGGAGCTGCAGCTCGACGCCGCTCTGGTGGCCGCGGTGGCGGTGAGCAAGGCGCCGGGCAGCCCGGTCGCCGGCCGGGCGAACGTCCTCATCTTCCCCGACCTGGACGCAGGGAACATCGGCTACAAGCTGGTGGAGCGGCTCGGCGGGGCTCGGGCCCTCGGCCCCATCCTTCAGGGCCTGGCCCGCCCGGCGAACGACCTCTCGCGTGGCTGTTCGGTAGAGGACATCGTGGACGTCATCGCCATCACGGCCGTTCAGGCGATGAGCGGCTGAGCCCACCGCAGCGCTCTTGGAGCGCCCGCAGGCGGCGCTTCCTGTCTGCCCGAGCGGGATCCACTCGCGCGAGTGCGGACACTTTCTCCGGAGAATCAGCCGCGCTGACGGGCGCGGCAGGTCGCCCGGCCGATGGAGCGTCGTTGGAGGGAGGAGACGGCCTAGACCGCGGCGGCCTTGCGCTGCTGGAAACACTCCTTGCAGTAGACCGGCCGTCCCTGGGTGGGCTTGAAGGGGACGGTGGTCTCCTTGCCGCACTGGGAGCAGGTCGCGGTGGTTTCGACACGCTCGCGCTGGGGATGATTCAGCCGCGAGTTGCGCTTGGCCTTGCAGTCCTTGCAGCGCTTCGGCTCGTTCTTGAAGTTCTTGTCCGCGTAGAAGAGCTGCTCGCCTGCGGTCCAAGTGAACGGCTGATGACACTCGACGCAAACCAGCGTCTTGTCTCGGTACTCCATGTCCTCTCGCATTTCGCTCGCGCGGGAATGGCTCCCGACGCTCGCCCTTTGAGCTCTGGGGGCACCTGGTGCCCCCAGAGAGCCCCGCGGCCTCCCGCGGGCGGATCCGGCTTCCTCGCTCGACGCCCTATTCCGTTTCCCTGCGGATCTTCTTGCGGTTCCTCTTCCGGGCCAGCGCCTGCTTGGCGCGGCGCTTGTCGCCCGGCTTCAGATAGAAGCTGTGCTTCTTGATGTCCTTGATGATGTCTTCCTGCTGCACTTTCCGCTTGAAGCGACGGAGGGCATTTTCGATCGATTCGCCCTCCTGCAATTTGATCTCGGCCAAAACGTGAACACCCCCTAATCTGTGGTGAATTTGTGTGTGAGACGGAGCCGCTGTCCTCCGATCAAGGTGTTCACGGCGCCCAGATCGGCAGGGATCCTAGGCGGATCCCAAGACGGGTGTCAAGGAAATAATTGCGGCTCAGCGGCATACGGGGATTGTCGCGCGCCTGGGTCGAGGTTGCAACGGCCTCCCCCAAGGGGCTTCTGGCTAAAAACTTGTATATCAGCTAGTTGGGTCTTCAGGCATTTCATCCTCCTCCCCCCTCTGCCGGGTTTCCTCGGCGTCATAGCCTGACAACTCCTCGAGTCCGACCCGGCGGGAGAAGTGGTGAAGGATGGTGAGATTGGCGACGTCGGTGCGCTCATGGCGCACGCCCAGCGCGGCGAGCCGGCGCTCGAGGGCGCGCGCCAGGTCCGGCTGGTCGACCACGAGCGCGTCGGGGCCGTCACTCCGGACGCGCTCGGCATGTGCCGGATGGACCCACGAAACATCCGGACCCAGCTCCCCGGAGAGGACGAGACGGCCCTCGGACAGAAACGAGAAGCGGGGCCCGATCCAGAATCCGGTATAGCCCGTGCGGATGCCGAGCTCCTGCGCCTTCTCCAGGAACGCTTCGTTCGTCGCTTCGACGGGCGCCCGGCCGCGCAGCCACGGCACGAGGCCGATCGCATCGAGGCCCACGACGGCGAGCGCGGCCGCCGCCGCCGCGGCCCGCGAGCGGCGCGCCAGCGCGTCGAGTCCCCAGCCCAGGGCCACCGCGGTCGAAGTGTAGACCGGGATGAGGTAGCGCGGCCGGCGCAGCCCGCGGTAGCTGAACTTGGAGACGCAGAAGACCCCGACGACGACGATGAAGAGCACGCCGACGAGGAAGACCGCGCGCCGGCCCCGGCCTTCGAGCGCGTCACGCCGCCGGGCCCACAACATCACGAGCACCAGCAGCGGCAATGCGAGACCGAGCGCGGTGGCCAGGGCGGCGGAAAGGCCGGCGTCGGTCACGCCGAACATCTTCGGAAAGCTCACGGCCATCGTTTGCCCGAGCCGCTCGGGAAGGCCGGCCAGCCGCTCCGTCGGCTCCTTGCCTCCGCGGCGGAAGAAGTCGAGCGTCGCCCAACCATGCCCGGCATTCCACGCCCAGACCGGATAGCTCCCGGCCACGAAGCCCGCGACGCCTCCGGCCACTCGGCTCGCGCGTCGCCACTCGGGGGTGAGCGCGACCGCCAGCGCGGCCACGATCACGAAGTAGACGCCGAGGAGCTGCTGCCACAGGGCCAGCCCGATCAGGAAACCTGGCAGGATCAAGCCCTGACCGCCCATCAGGAGGGCGAGGCCGAGGGTCCCGAGCGCGTTCACTTCCGGATACTGGCCGACGTTGTTGAGCGAGAAGGCCATGAGGAAACGGGGAGGAACGGCCATGAACAGGCCGGCGCCGAGGGCGGCGCGCGGGCCGCCGACGTCACGCGCCAGCACCATCACCGCCACCGTCCACATCAGATAGAAGAGGTGAGAGCCGATGGCGTAGAGCAGCGGCGTGCCCACGCCCGGCATCGACCGGCCGAGGAGCGCGGTGAGCTGCGCCTTCAATGTTCCTTCGTAGGGAAAGCCGGGAGCGTAGATCGGCGGCGGAAGCTGCCCCTCCCGCAGCTCCTGTGCGATGATGCCGGCCACCGCGCTGTCGGAGGAGATGAGACTGCCGGGCGCAGCCAGGGCCGGCAGGCGCACCACCGTGGCGAGGAGGCATACGCCGGCGGCAGCGACCGCGAAGCCGCGAGTGAGGTGCAGCCCCCCACCGGCGCGGAGAGCGACGAGTGCCGCCCCCGCGCCGGCGAGCAGCAGCAGGAGGGCGGCGGGAGCGCTCAGGTGGTCGTGGAGGATCGGCCCTTGGAACCAGGCGTCGAGGCCAAGGACCCACAGCGCGAGGGCACATGCCGTTGCGATCCGGCGTCGGGCCGTCCTGGCGGCGTCCGCGGCTCGCTCCACCCGCGCCGGATCGTAGCACGGCGATGACGGAGCGGTCCGGAACCCTATACGTGGTCGCGACGCCCCTGGGCAACCTCGAGGACGTGACGCTGCGGGCGCTGCGCGTGCTGCGCGAGGCGAAGCTCGTGGCGTGCGAGGACACGCGCCGAACGGCGGGGCTGCTGAAGGCCCACGGCATCTCGACGCCCACCACTTCCTATTTCGAGCACAACGAGCGATGGAAGGGCACGCAGGTCCTGGATGTGATCCGGAAGGGCGGCGACGTGGCGCTCGTATCCGACGCGGGAACGCCGGGCATCTCCGACCCGGGCTACCGGCTCGTGCGCGACGCGCGCGCCGAGGGCCTGCCCGTCGTGCCCGTTCCGGGCCCCAGCGCGGCGGTGGCCGCGCTCTCGGTCTCCGGCCTGCCCACCGACCGCTTCCTCTTCGTGGGGTTCCTGCCCTCGCGCTCGGGTGCGCGGCGGGCCGCGCTCGAAGAGCTGGCCCCGGCGCGCGAGACGCTCGTCTTCTACGAGTCGCCCGTCCGCGTGGTCGCCAGCCTGGAGGACATGCGGCAGGCGCTCGGCGACCGGCCGGCCTTCCTCTGCCGCGAGGCGACCAAGCTCCACGAGGAGTACCGGCGGGGCACGCTCTCGGAGCTGCGGGCGCACCTCGCGGAGCGGGACGAGGTCCGCGGCGAGATCGTCCTCGTGGTGGGCGGGGCCGCCGAAGCGCAGCCGGCGGGCACGGAGACGGCGGAGGCTCTCTTCGCGCGGCTCACCGCCGAGGGCCGCACGCGGCGGGAAGCGGTCAAGGAAGTGGCGCGAGCGCTGGGCCTGCCCGCCCGCGAGGTCTATCGGCGGGTGCTGCGGGGAGGGGAGTGAGCGGAGAGCCCTCGCGGCCCGAGCTGGCTGTCCTCGTCGGCCTGCCCGGCGCGGGCAAGACCAGCTTCGTGCGCGCGCGCCTCGCCGGGCACGTGCACGTGAGCAAGGACCTGATGGGCGGCGCCCGGGACCGCAACGCTCGACAGATCGCGCTCGTCACTCGCGCACTCGCCGCGGGAAGGGCCGTGGTGGTGGACAACACCAACCTGCGCGTGACCGATCGGGCTCCGCTCATCGCGGCCGCGCGCGACGCCGGCGCGCGGGTGGCGGGTTATCTCTTCGATGCCACGGCGAAGGAGTGCCTGGCGCGCAACCGGACCCGCGAGGGCAAGGCGCGGGTCCCCGACGTCGCCATTCACGTCTCCCGCGCCCGGCTGGAGCCCCCCACCCGCGCCGAGGGCTTCGACGCGCTGTTCATCGTCCACGCCGAGGGAGGGGAATTTCAGCTCCGCGAGGGCTAGGCTCGGGGAGTCTCAATATAGCTTCAGGCCCGCCAGCGCAGCCAGCCTGGGGAAATCGCCGTCGGTAGTGAAGAGACTCGCCCTCCGGTTGAAGGCTTGGGCCGCGATGAGGGCATCGGGCGTGGAGAGCGCGACCCCCTGGCGCGCAGCCAGGTGGCTGAGGTCAGCCGCCTTTGAGATGGTCGCTGTAGTCCCGGTCAGACCGGAAGTCGACCGTGCCGAACAGCTTCGCGAAATGCCGGCGCTTGCGCCGCTGCACATCCTCGGCCAGTGCAGCGTGCCGGGGCTCAGCGCTGCCACGAGATGTAGTTGGCCTCCAGGGGGACTGCCGCGTGGGGGTGGTGAGGAACGAGGCGCGGCGTGTAGTCGCTGGCCGGACGCGTCGCGGGCACCGCCACCGTGTACGCGAACGACGTGGCCGCGGCGGCGAGGGGCTCGACGCGCGTCATCGCTTCGCGGACCGGCGCTCCGCCGTCGAGCCCATCGGCGTAGAGCTCCACCCGCACCGCGTCGGCATTCATCTTGCCCAGGTACACCTGCAGCCGGAAGACATGCTGACCCCCGGTCGTCTGCACCTGGAGATCCCCCCAGCGCACGGCGCCCCAGTTTTCAGCAAGCGTCCGCTGCCAGTCCACGATCTGCCCGCCCACGCGGCCGTCGTCAGCCGCGCGATGGCGATACGCGGCCGCGGCGGGCAGGTAGTACCTGTCGGTGTACTCGCGGACGGTGCGGCCGGCGGAAAAGTGCGGGGTCAGCCGCGCCATGCTCTCCCGCATCCTGGTCACCCAGGCCGTGGGGATGCCCTCGGCGTCGCGGGCGTAGAACGCCGGGATCACGTCGCGCTCCAGGAGTGCGTAGAGAGCTTCGGCCTCCGCCGCGTCCCCGGCCTCGTCGTCACCGTGCTCCCGCCCGTCTCCCAGGGCCCAACCCACCTCGGGCGCGTAGGCTTCCGCCCACCAGCCGTCCCGTTCGGACAGGTTGAGGCCTCCGTTGACGAGCACCTTCATGCCGCTCGTCCCGCAGGCCTCCCAGGGACGCCGCGGCGTGTTGATCCAGAGGTCCACGCCCTGCACCACCTCCTCGGCCAGCAGCAGGTCGTAGTCGCTGAGAAAGATCACGTGACCGCGCGCCTCCGTGCGCCGGATGAACTGCACCCACGCCCGGATCATCGCCTGCCCCTCGTGATCCTGCGGGTGGGCCTTGCCGGCCAGCAGGAGCTGGGCGGGCCGCTCCGGGTTGCTCAGGATGCGGAGGAGCCGCTCGGGATCTCGGAGCAGCAGGTTCGGCCGCTTGTAGGTCGCGAACCGCCGCGCGAAGCCCAGGGTGAGGGTATCGGGATCGAAGAGGTTCCGCGCCCGCTCGAGGTCCGCGGCGGGGGCGCCGGAGGCGGCGAGGTCACGCGCCAGGCGTTCGCGCGCGTAGTCGATGAGGGCCTGGCGCCCGGTGGCGCGCAGCTTCCAGAGCGCCGCGTCGGGGACGCGCCGGATGTCCTCCGCCGGACCGTCCATCACGTCCCGCCAGCGGTCTTTCCCGCAGGCGGCGGTCCACAGCTCGTCGGCCGCCTCCGAGTCCCAAGTGGGCATGTGCACGCCGTTCGTCACGTGCCCCACCGGTACCTCCGCCTCGGGCCAGCGCGGGAACAGCGGCTGGAAGATCCGCCGGCTCACCTGCCCATGCAGGCGGCTCACGCCGTTCACGGCTCCGCTGCCGCGCAGGGCAAGGTAGGCCATGTTGAAGGGCTCGGAGCGATCGCGGGGATCGAGGCGGCCCAGCGCGAGCAGGTCGTCGATGCCGATGTGGAGAGCGCCTTCGGCGTGAGGCTTGAGGTAGCGCTCGACGAGGGCGGGCGCGAAGCGGTCGAAGCCCGCGGCCACCGGGGTGTGGGTCGTGAAGACGTTGCCGGCACGGGTCACGGCCAGCGCCACGGCGAAAGGGCGGCCGGTGTCGGCCATGTAGCTGCGGGCACGCTCCAGCACGGCGAAGGCCGCGTGCCCCTCGTTCAGGTGGCACACCTCCGGGTGCAGTCCCAGCCCGCGCAGCAGACGCCATCCGCCGATGCCCAGGAGCAGCTCCTGGGCGAGGCGCAGCTCCGGTTGCCCGCCATAGAGCTCGCTGGTGATGCCGCGATGGGCCGGGATGTTGGCGGGATCGTTGCTGTCCAGCAGGTAGAGCCTGGTCCGACCCACCTCGGCCTGCCAGGCGCGCGCCCACACCTTGTAGCCAGGGAAGGCGAACTCCACCCGAAGCCATTCGCCGTTCGCGTCGCGCACCGGGACGATGGGCAACTGGTCGGGTGCATTGTAGGGATAGAGGGCCTGCTGGTTCCCGTCGGCATCGAGGACCTGGCGGAAATATCCTTGCTGATAAAGAAGGCCGACCCCGACCACGGGCACGCCCAGATCGCTGGCCGCCTTCAGCTGGTCCCCCGCGACGTTGCCCAACCCGCCCGAATAGATCGGCAGCGCTTCGCTGAGGCCGAACTCCATGCTGAAGTAGGCGACGCAGGCCAGCGGGTCCTGAGGATGCGCGCGTTGGAACCAGCCCGGGGCTTCCAGGGCCTCGCGCCGCGCCCGGACCAGCGATTGGACCCGCTCGCGAAAGGCGGGCTGCGCCACCAGGGCTTCGAGCCTCGTGCGCGAGGCCGTCTGCAGGACGACCCAGGGGTTGCTCGTGAGCGCCCAGAGCTCGGGGTCGATCTGTCCCCAGATCTCGTCGGCGGCGTGGTTCCAGGTGGACCGCAGGTTGAGAGCCAGCTCCGCGAGGTCCTCGATGCCGGGGAGGTCCGCGGGCAGGAGGCGTTTCAGGAAGTCGAGCACGGCGGTCCTCCTTGTGGCCTGGGCCACGGATTGTAGGCACAAGAACGACACCTAGCGCAGCGGGAAATCGCGGCCGGGAAAGAGCTCCTCCGGATCCACCTTGCGTGACAGGCGCAGCAGCACCGGCTTCATGAGGTCGCGGCGCTCGTAGGTCACCCCGAGGCGCTCCAGCCGGCGCTCCAGCTTCTCGGCCGCGGTGGCATTGACCGCGACGAGGGCGACCTCGGGAGCCGCCTCGACCTGCCGCCGGTAATCGAAGAAGTACTCGGTCGTCGTCGGGCCGAGCTTGGACGAGCAGACCACGCGCTCCTGCGAGAGGAAGTTGATCTTCGTCGCGAGGTGGAAGTCCGTGTCGCACCAACGCACACCCTGCGCCTCCACGTCGGCGACGAAGCGGCGCCACTGCGCATCGGCCCGGACGGCGCCCGGCACCTGGGCGAGCGAGCCCGCGGCTCCGAAGGCCACGAGGAGGGCCATGAGCCAGCGCCGGCGCCCTGCATCCAGGAAGCGGGCGATGAAGACGGGCAGCGGCGCCATGAGGAACTGGAGGTAGCGCGGGTTGCCCTCGATCAGCGGCAGTGCCACGAGCGCCACCAGCACGTTCACGGCGGTGAAGCAAAGAAGCAGGCCGAGCTCGGCCGAATGCCGCCGCCACGCCTCGCGCGCGGCGGCGATGGTCGCGACGGCCGCGACGCATGCCGCGAGCACGGCGAGCGCCTTCAGCGCGTAGTCGATGGGCGAGGGATAGCCCGGATCGTATCCGACGAGCACCAGCGACTGGTCGGCGATCAATCCCCAGGCTCGGGCCGCGAGGCCCGGCCCCCCGGCCGAAGCCCCGCCGACGACGCGCCCGGGCAACAGGTACAGGAACGATTCCCAGCCGTTGGCGGCGTTCCACAGCAGCCCGGGCCAGTCGCCGAGCACGAAGCCGAGCGCGGCGGCCGGCACGGCGCGCAGGGCCCGGCGCGGCGCGACGACGAGAGCCCAGAGCGCGATGGCCGCCGCGTGGATCACGGCGAGGATGTGGCACCAGAAAGCCAGACCGAGCAGCAACCCGATGGCGAGGCTGAGCAGGTCCGACGCCCGATCTTCTCGTCGCCGCCGCGCGGCCAGCACGAGCGCCCACGTCCCCAGCGCCAGCACCTCCACGTAGTTCCCGTCGTTGCTCAGGCTGTAGCGGGTGACGAAGGCGGGCGCGAAGGCGGCATACAAGCCCGCCGCGAGGGCCGCCCAGCCGGACGTGCCGGCGAGCAGCGCCAAGCGATAGAGAGCCGCGACGAACGCCGCGTAGAACCCCACCGAAACGAGCGCGAACGCGCGCGCGGGGTCGATGGCCACCGCGAGCGGCGCCGTCAGATGCGACTTGAGGCTCCCGCTGTACGGCACATGGGGAACGAAGACGAGGTGCTCCGTCCCCTCGCGGAGGTGGAGGGCCACGATCCCCGACAGCGCGCCGTCAGGCGTCACGTACCCGGCGGCGCCTTGCCAGGCGAGGGGGAGCCGGAAGAGAAACCGCCACGCCGACGACGAGGAGCAGGGCCCGCCGAGGACCGCCCGGCGGCGGCCCCCACAGCTCACGCCACCGCCCGGCCAGCGAAAGCGCGGCGAGCACGAGCACAACGCCGGCGAGCAAGAGCGTCGGCACGCGCTCCAGCCATGCCGGCCGCCATCCCGCGGCGGCGTCGAACCACCGCAGGCCGAGCAGGAGCCAGAGCGCCGCGGCCGCGGCCCCCGCGGTCCGGGCCCGCGCGGAAGCGCTCGTGCTGCTCAGAGACTGCTTCTGCCCACGTTCATGCCCAGGTGCCCCGGGCTCTTCTTCCGGGCGACGAAGATCATGTCGAGGCTGTAACGCGGAGCGAGAGCCCCCGCGGCGAGGAGAGCGCGCATGAGCGGCACCGCCCACCGGCGGTTCCACCGGCGCTGGAGGAGGTCGAGCTTCGGCTGTGACGAGAACCAGTTCAACATCACCTCGAGGTGGAGGCCGCTCGCGTGCTCTACCTCGAACCCCGCCTCGCCGAGCAGCGTGTGGGCCTCGTCGAAGCTCACCTCGCTCAGGTGGTCGGGGCTGTAGGGGCGCTCGGAGCCGTCGACGACGTTGGCGAGGCGGAGACGATTCGGCGTGGTCAGGATGAGCATTCCCCCGCCGTGGAGGACGCGGTTGAACTCGTCCAACCCGTGCCGTGGATCGACGAGGTGCTCGATGAGCTCGCCGGCGAACACGGCGTCGAAGGTCTCGTCCCGGAAGGGCAGCGGGTGGGCCCCCGCCACCACCCACTGGACGCTGGGGAACTCGCGCTTGCGCTCGCGCAGGAGCGGGTGCTCCACGTCCGCGGCCACGATCATGAACGACCAATCGGGGCGGATCTCGGTGAAAAGGCTCCGCCCGCAGCCCGCGTCCAGGACGCGGGCCCCCTGGGGGATCTCGTCGAGGAAGATCCGCTCCAGCTTGCGCAGCATCGCGGCATGAAGCTCGAAGAGGAACGGCTCGGCGGGGGTGTAGCCGTGGCCGGCGTGCACACGGTGGTAGTAGGAGCGGAGGACTTCGGGATCCGTCACCTTCGCGCCCACGAAGCGGTTCTCCACCACGCGCCCCTCGCGGGTGCGCAGCACGAGCTGGATGCCGACGACGGGATCGAAGACGTAGCGCGGGTTGTGCCACGAGTCGACCGCGGGCTGCCGCCCCACGGCCGTCTCCTTCCACACCGACGCGGGGCCGATGGTCGTGAAGTCGAGGCCGATCGTGGTCAGCGCCTCCCCTTCGGGCAGCGTAAAGACCCAGTAGCCGAGGTGGGTCTCGGGATGGCGCTCGCGGAGGTGCGAGTAGAAGTCGACGGCGAGCAGGTATCGATCGGCGCGGCGCAGCCGGCTCTCGAACCGGAGTGTCCCGCGCCGAGTGGTGAGGTCGACCGTGGGAGTGAGGGGAAGGATGCGGGCCATCAGGTGGCGGCTAGGATAACAGACGCGCGATGAGGTGACCGCCGTCACTCGATCGTTGACAGTCAAAGCGGGCGCGTGACAGACTTCGCCGATTCCACAGAATTCATGAGCGCGAGCAAGCCCCGATGAAGGTCCTGGTGGTCGGAAACGGGGGGCGCGAGCACGCCCTCGTGTGGAAGATCCGCCAGAGCCCGCTCGTCAAGGACGTCTACTGCGCACCGGGCAATGCCGGGATCGCCTCGCTCGCCGACTGTGTGCCCATCGAGACGTCGAACATCGTGGAGCTGGCCGACTTCGCGCAGACGATCGGGGCCGATCTCACCGTCGTCGGTCCCGAGCTGCCGATGGTGCTCGGCATCGCGGACGAGTTCCACCGGCGCGAGCTCCCGATCTTCTGCCCGAGCCGAAGCGCGGCCGAGATCGAAGGCTCCAAGGCCTTCGCGCGCGAGTTCATGCGCCGCCACAACATCCCGTCCCCCCGCTACGAGATCTCCTCCTCGCCCGAGGAGGCGCAGGCCTTCGTGAAGAAGAAGCCCTTCGGCTTCCCTTTCGTGATGAAGGCCGACGGGCTGGCGTCGGGCAAGGGCACGCTCGTGGTCAAGGACGCCGCCGAGGCGAAGGCCGCGGTCGAAGAGATCATGACCGACAAGAAGTTCGGCGTCGCCGGGGCCAAGGTCGTGATGGAGGAGTTCCTCGACGGCGAGGAGGTCTCGTTCCTCGTCTTCTCCGACGGCGCGCGCGTCGTGCCGATGGTCTCGGTCCAGGACCACAAGCGGGCCCTCGACGGTGACCAGGGGCCGAACACGGGCGGCATGGGCACCGTCTCGCCGTCGACCATCCTCAACGTGGACGTCCACAAGCAGATCATGCAGGAGATCGTTCTGCCCACCGTGGGCGGCCTCGCCGCCGAAGGACGCCGCTATCAGGGCGTGCTCTACGCCGGCCTCATGATCACCGACGCCGGCCCCCGGGTCCTGGAGTTCAACGCCCGGTTCGGGGATCCCGAGACGCAGGTCATCATGGCCCGCATGCGCTCCGACCTGGTGCCGATCCTGCAAGGCGTGGCCGAAGGCCATCTGAAGGAGTCGAAGATCGACTGGGTCAAGGAGCCGGCCGCCTGCGTCGTCCTCGCCGCCAAGGGCTATCCCGACGCGCCGGAGACCGGCCAGGAGATCCACGGCCTCGACGCGCTGAAGAACGAGCCGGACGTGATCGTGTACCACGCGGCCACCGGCCGGCGTGACGGCAAGCTCGTCACCGTCGGCGGCCGCGTGCTCGGGGTCACCGCGCTCGGGAGCAACCTCGACACCGCCGTGGAACGGGCCTACCAGGCCATCGGGAAGATCAAGTTCGGCGGCATGCACTACCGCAAGGACATCGGCCAGCGCGCCCTGGCCAAGCTGCACGCACCGCGGTGAAGCCGCTCGTGGCCGTCCTCATCGGGAGCGACAGCGATGCCGCCGTCATGGCCGGCTGCACGCGCGTCCTCGAGGAGTACGGCATTCGCTACGAGGCGCGTGTGCTCTCGGCCCACCGCACGCCCGACGCCACCGCGCGCTACGCGCGGGCCGCCGAGGGCCGCGGGCTGCGCGTGATCGTGGCGGGAGCGGGAGGCGCCGCCCACCTCGCGGGCGCGGTGGCCGCGCACACCACGCTCCCCGTCATCGGCGTGCCCCTGGCGAGCTCACCGCTGTCCGGCTTCGACGCTCTTCTCGCCACGGTCCAGATGCCGCCCGGAGTGCCGGTGGCCACGGTGGGAGTCGGCCCCATGGGCGCCGCCAACGCCGGTCATCTCGCGGCCGAGATGCTGGCGCTGGCCGACGCGGCGCTGCGCCGCAAGCTGCACGAGCGCCGCCAGCGCATGGCCGCGGAGGTCCTGGCCAAGTCGAAGGACCTGCCCCCGCGCCTCCGAGAGAACCCGAAGAGCAGGTAGCCTCTGCGGGTGAGCGCGCGGGCGGGCGTGATGGTCGCCGCCGGCCTTGCCCTCGTCCTGGACCTGGCGGGCATCACATGGGGGCTGCCGGCCCGCTGGCACCCCGACGAGAAGGCCGACACCGCCGCCGAGATGGCGCTCGCGCCACGCCTGCGGCCCGACTCGTTCATCAACCCGTCGCTGCCTCTCTACCTGATGGCGCCCGCGCTGTGGGTGCAGGCGCGCCTCGCGCAGGCCGGCGTGTTGCGCGGCCGCGGTGCGGACGCGCTCCTGGTGGGCCGCGCGCTCTCCGCCCTGGCCGGTGCCGCCGCTGTCTACGTGCTCGGCCGCGGCGCTCTTCGCGCGCACACCCGTCTCGGCGCGTTGCCCGCCTTCCTCTTCGCCTTGATGCCGGGGGCGGTGAACTTGTGCCACTTCGCCACGCCCGAGGCGTGGCTGCTGCTCGGCACCGCGGCGACCCTCGCCCTCGCTCTCGGGCATCTCCGCGGCGAGGTCCCCGCCTGGGCGCTGGGCCTCGCCCTCGGCCTCACGTCGTCGACGAAGTACACCGCGGCCGCCCTCCTCGTCCCGGTCCTCGCCGCCGTCTGGCTGCGCGACCCTTCTCCGGCTCCCGGTCCGGCGCGCGGCCGTTTGGTCATTGCGGTCGCCGGCGCGCTGCTCGTCGCGGGGCTCGCGCTCGCCCTGGGCGGCGCCGAGCCGCTGGCCGCGAG
>Ga0099828_10001466_pt1 | contig 15821 bp, 15 predicted proteins | sample CZO8metaG_2_FD_79338 | JGI IMG/M metagenome (GOLD analysis project Ga0099828, IMG submission 79338) | Vadose zone soil microbial communities from the Eel River Critical Zone Observatory, Northern California, USA - CZOApr15con2H1.8 metaG | ecosystem: Environmental > Terrestrial > Soil > Vadose... | reverse complement strand
ACGGCATGACGGGGGACGGCATGACGGGGGACGGCGGGACCGGCGGCCGTGTGACGGGGGACGGCATGACGGGGGACGCCGGGACAGGCGGCCGTGTGACAGGGGACGGCATGACGGGGGACGGCGGGACAGCCGGCGGCGTGCCGGAGGACGGCATGACGAAAGGCGGCATGAGCAGGACAGCGCGGGTTGAGCGGGTCACCAGGGAGACCAGGGTGCTGGTCGAGCTCGACCTGGACGGGGCCGGCGTCACGGACGCCAAGACCGGCGTGCCGTTCTTTGATCACATGCTCGCCCAGCTCGGCAAGCACGGCTGCCTTGACCTGACCGTGCAGGCCAGCGGCGACACCGACATCGACGCGCACCACACCGTGGAGGACACCGCGATCACGCTCGGCCAGGCGCTGCGCGAGGCCCTGGGCGACAAGGCGGGCATCTGCCGGTTCGGCGACGCGCTGATCCCGCTGGACGAGACGCTGGCCAGGGCGGCGGTCGACCTGTCAGGGCGCGCCTATTGCGTGCACGCCGAGCCGGCCGGGATGGCGCCGCTGATCGGTACCTATGACACGACGCTGACCGGGCACTTCTTCGAGTCGCTCGCGGCCACGGCGGGTATCTGCGTGCACCTGAGCGTGCTGGCCGGCCGCAATCCGCACCACATTGTCGAGGCTCAGTTCAAGGCATTCGCCCGGGCGCTGCGCACGGCCGCCTCGCGCGATCCGCGGGCCGGCGGCATCCCCAGCACCAAGGGCGTGTTGTGAGTTCCCTGGCCCGCCCCGCCCGGGCGCGGCTGCAACCCGTTGAACACGGAGTTCAACGGCATCCAACCCGCTCAACGCCATATCGAACGGGCTGCCAGGCACCGCCCGCTCCGCGGGCGGGCTGCATCCTCAATACGAAGGGCGCGCGGTGAGTCCGCGGGTGCGGCCGCGGGTAGTCGTACTCGACTACGGCTCAGGGAATCTCCGTTCAGCCGAGAGGGCATTGCAGCGGGCAGGCGCCGACGCGTCGGTGACCTCGGACGCTGACGCGGCGCTGAATTGCGACGGGCTGGTGGTCCCCGGCGTGGGCGCGTTCGCCGCCTGCATGGCCGGGCTGCGGGCGGTCCGCGGTGAGCTGATCATCGGCAAGCGGCTGGCCGGGTCCCGGCCGGTCCTCGCGATCTGCGTGGGCATGCAGGTGCTGTTCGCCGAGGGGGCCGAGCACGGCGAGCGGACCGCGGGCTGCGGCGCACTGCCGGGCGTGGTGGAACGGCTGACGGCCCCGGTGCTGCCGCACATGGGCTGGAACACGCTGCGGCCGCCGGCCGGCACCCGGCTGCTGGCCGGGATCGACCCGGGCACCAGGTTCTACTTCGTGCATTCTTACGCCGCCCTGTCGCTGTCGCCGCGGGATGACGGCGCGGCCGGGCAGCCGGAGCCGCTGCTCACGTTCGCGACGCACGGGCAGGACTTCATCGCCGCCGTGGAGGAGGGCCCGCTGTGCGCGACCCAGTTCCACCCGGAGAAATCGGCGGATGCGGGCGCGGAGCTGCTGGCCAACTGGCTGGAGACGGTGCGATGACCGGGCCGGACTCCGCGGCCGGGCGCCCGGCAGGCACCGGCACGGACGACGGCGTCGGCACCGATGGCGCAGGCACGGGCTCGCTGACCCTGCTGCCTGCCGTGGACGTGTCCGGCGGCCAGGCCGTGCGCCTGGTCCAGGGCGCGGCCGGTACCGAGACGAGCTACGGCGACCCGCTGGACGCGGCGCTTGCCTGGCAGCGGGCCGGAGCGCGGTGGATTCACCTGGTCGACCTCGACGCCGCCTTCGGCCGCGGCTCGAATGCGCCGCTGCTCGCCGCCGTGATCGCGAAGCTGGCTGCCGCCACGCAGGAGCCCGGCGGGGCCGGCCGGCCGGGCGCCGCGGTCGAGCTGTCCGGCGGCATCCGCGACGACGCCTCGCTGGCCGCTGCACTCGCGACCGGCTGTCAGCGGGTGATCATCGGCACTGCGGCGCTGGAGAACCCGGGTTGGGTGCGCCGCGTGATCGCGGCCCACGGCGAGCGGATCGCCGTTGGCCTGGACGTCCGCGGCACCCGGCTGGCCGCGCGCGGCTGGACCTCCGACGGCGGCGAGCTGATGGACGTGCTGGCCCGGCTGGAGGCCGATGGCTGCCCGCGGTACGTGGTCACCGACGTGACGAAGGACGGCATGCTCAGCGGGCCCAACCTGGACCTGCTCCGCCAGGTCTGCGCGCGGACGGAGCGGCCCGTGATCGCCAGCGGCGGGGTGTCCAGCCTGGCTGACCTGCGGGCGGTCGCGTCGCTGCGGCCCCTCGGCGTGGATGGCGCCATCATCGGCAAGGCCCTGTACGCGGGCGCGTTCACCCTGCAGCAGGCGCTTGCGGCGGTATGCCCATGACCGTCGCCGTGCGCGTAGGCCGGGCCGGCTCCCGCGGGCGCCGGGCAGACTTCCGCGGGAACCGGCCGACGGGCGCGTGAACCCGGCAGGGCGGCTCCTGGGCGCCAGGGCTGCGGCCGAATGAGCGTCGCCGTGCGGGTCATCGCCTGCCTCGACGTGGACGACGGCCGGGTGGTCAAGGGCGTGAACTTCCGCGACCTGCGGGATGCGGGCGATCCGGTCGGGCTCGCCGCGGCCTACGACGCGGGCGGCATCGACGAGCTCGTGTTTCTCGATATCACTGCGTCCAGCGACCGCAGGGACACGATGTATGACGTGGTGCGGCGGACCGCCGAGCAGGTCTTCATCCCGCTGACCGTCGGCGGCGGAGTGCGCAGCGTGGACGACGTGGACCGGCTGCTGCGCGCCGGGGCGGACAAGGTCGCGCTGAACACCGCCGCGATTGCCCGGCCTGACCTGCTCACCGAGGCGGCGGCCAGGTTCGGCGCGCAGTGCGTGGTGGTATCCGTGGACGCCCGCCGCGGGCCGTTCCCGAGTGGTTACGAGGTGACCACGCACGGCGGGCGCCGCCCGGCCGGCCTGGACGCGGTGGCCTGGGCGGCGCGTGCGGCGGAACTCGGCGCCGGCGAGATCCTGCTGAACTCGATGGACGCTGATGGTCGGCAGGCGGGCTTTGACCTGCCGCTCATCCGCGCCGTCCGGGCGGTGGCAACGGTGCCGGTGATCGCCAGCGGGGGAGCGGGCAAGCTGACGCACTTCGCCCCGGCCGTCGAGGCAGGCGCCGACGCCGTCCTGGCCGCCAGCATGTTCCACTTTGGCGGGCTGGCCATCGCCGACGTCAAGGAATCGCTGCGCGCCGCCGGTTATCCCGTGCGGCTCACGCCAGCCCGGCCCATTCCATGATCACGGAAATTCTGGCGGGCTCCGGCACCGTTTTGTTTCCGTGATCATGAAAGAGCGTCGTCCTCGCCGCTAGCCTGGCACGGCGGCGGACGCCGCGGTGTAGTCAGAGTTGCCAGCGGGAAATGAGGGCCTGATGAGCAACAGGGCCGGCGAGCCGGCTGAGTCTGGGCTGGACCCGGCCGTCGCCGCGCGCCTCAAGCGGGATCCGGCCGGGCTGGTCCCGGCCATCGCGCAGCAGTACGACACCGGCGAGGTGCTGATGCTGGGCTGGATGGACGACGAGGCGCTGCACCGGACACTGACCACCGGCCGGTGCACGTACTGGTCGCGCAGCCGCCAGGAGTACTGGGTGAAGGGCGAGACCTCCGGTCACCAGCAGTGGGTGAAGTCGGTCACGCTTGACTGCGATGGCGACACCGTGCTGGTCAAGGTAGACCAGGTGGGTGCGGCGTGCCACACCGGCGACCGCACCTGCTTCGACGCTGCCGTGCTTGACACCGTCACCGGGGACCGGGACGCGAGCAGCGGCTGATCCCCGGCCCGCCATGAGATCGGTAAGCGCCGAGCCCGCCCCGCACTCGGGCGTAGTCCGTTCACGCCGGGCCGGGCCGATCAGTCCAGGCCCGCGAGCACCTCGGTGGCGGCCCGCTCGCCCGACCGCACGGCACCGTCCATGTAGCCCGACCAGGTTGTCGCGGTCTCGGTGCCCGCCCAGTGGATGGGCCCGACGGGCTCGCGCAGGGCGTGCCCGTACCGGGTCCAGACGTTGGGCCCGAACAGAGTGCCGTAGCAGCCGCCGCTCCACTGCTCCCGCTGCCAGTCAAGCTCCGCATAGGCAGCCGGCGTCGCAGCCCGCGGCCCGAAATAGCGCACGAACGAGCTCAGCACCGCGCGCCGCCGTTCCGCTGCGCTGGCGCGGCCCAGGCGGCGGGCCTCGTCGCCCTCAAGGAAGCCGAGCAGCACGCCGGGGGAGCCGTCCGGCGGCGAGTTGTCGAACACCACCCTGGCGCCCTCCCCGTCGCCGGTGGCCTGCCCGCTCAGGCCGTCGGCGCGCCAGAACGGCTCGGCATAGATTGCCTGGCACTTGGTCACCGAGCCCATCGGCGTCCGCTGGGTGAGCTGGTCACGCCAGTGCGGCAGCGGCGGGTCGTAGCTGATCCGCCCGGCCAGCACCGGCGGCACCGACACGATGACCCGCCTGCCCGCGTACTCGCCCGGCCCCGGGTGCTCGCCCTGGGCGGTTCCGCCGGCCCAGCCCGTTTCGGCGGTTACCTGGCCGCCGCCCACCCGGATCCGGCGTACTGGCGAGCCGAGCAGCACCGTCCCCTCGGCCAGCCGGCTGGCCAGCCGCTCGGCGATCAGCTGCGACCCGCCGGTGAACCGGTCCTGCTGCGCCCCGCCGGTGGTGTCAATGGTCCGCTGGAATGACCCGGCGGACCGGGCATAGAACAGCACGTGCAGCAGGGAGATGTCGCCAGGCTCGCATGCGAACACCGCCTCGATCCCCAGCGAGAGCAGTGACCGGGCGGCGCGGCTTGGCGCGTTCCGCCGCAGCCATGTCTCGAATGTCTGCCCGTCCCACCTCGCGGCCCGCGGCGCCGTCCAGGGCGCGTCCGGCGGGACCCGCCTGGCCAGCGACTCCAGCCGGGCCTGGGCCCGGCCGACGTCGACAAGCGTGAGCGGGCTGATCCGCGGGATGGCGCCGTGATACGTGCCCCGCTTCCCGCGGAAATGCAGCACCTTGGCCCCGTCGTCGTAGGTCGGGAACGTGGCCACGCCAAGCTCGCCCGCCAGCGCCAGAATCCGGTCCTGGGTCGGCCCGGCCCACTGGCCTCCCATCTCGACGATCTTGCCGTCGCCGATCGGGTGGCTGACGACCCGCCCGCCGACCCGGTTGCGCGCCTCCAGGACGATCACCGACCGGCCGGCGTCGGCCAGGGCGCGCGCCGCCGTCAGGCCGGCCAGGCCGGCGCCGACCACGATGACATCGACCGTTGTGATCATCTGCCGTCTCCTGTCTAGTGGGAGGATAGCCACAGGCGCCACGGCAGGGAGGTACGGCGATGGCCGGAGGTAACGCCAAGGTAAAGAAGTCCGCTGCGGGAAAGGGCGCATCGGCCGGCAAGGCAAAGCGGCTGCCCAAGCAGCTGTACGAGACCGAGCTGTTCCGGCTGCAGGCGGAACTCGTCAAGCTGCAGGAATGGGTGCGCTCCGAGCGGGCCCGGATCGTGGTGATCTTCGAGGGCCGCGACGCCGCCGGGAAGGGGAGCACGATCAAGCGGGTGGCCGAGTATCTCAACCCCAGGATCGCCCGGATCGTCGCGCTGCCGGCACCGACGGAGCGTGAGCAGACCGAGTGGTACTTCCAGCGCTATATCGAGCACCTGCCGGCGGCCGGCCAGATCGTGCTGTTCGACCGCAGCTGGTACAACCGCGCGGGGGTCGAGCGAGTGATGGGCTTCTGCACCAAGGAGGAGTACGGCCGGTTCCTGCATCAGTGCCCGATCTTCGAGCGGCTGCTCGTCGAGGAGGGCATCCTGCTGCGGAAGTACTGGTTCTCGGTGAGCGACGATGAGCAGGAGAACAGGTTCCGGTCCCGGCTGCAGGACCCGATGCGGCGGTGGAAGCTGTCCCCGATGGACCTGGAGTCCGTCACCAAGTGGGAGGACTACTCGCGGGCCAAGGACGAGATGTTCGTGCACACCGACATTCCGGAGGCGCCGTGGAACGTCGTGGAGAGTGATGACAAGCGCAGCGCCAGGATCAACATGATCGCCCATCTGCTGTCCACCATTCACTACCACGACGTGCAGCGGCTGCCGCTGTCCCTGCCGCCGCGGCCGCCGTCCCAGGGATACCAGCGAGCGCCGCGTGAGCTGCAGACCTACGTGCCCGACTACACCGCCGAACTCAAGAAGAACGGGGCGCCGTGATCGTTACCGTGCTGGTTCAGCGGCAGGCGTGGCGGGCCCGGCAGTGTGTCCGGCCGGGCGCGGACTATGGCTGCGCCGGGAATCGCCGGGGGATCAGCCCTCGGCGAGAGACTCCAGCGACGTGTCCGGGTCGCAGAGCGCAGCCACGTCCACCGGCCGGCCGGACCGCACCAGCGCCTGGATCGCGTCGTTCACGTCCCAGACGTTGACGTTCATCCCGGCCAGCACGCGCCCTTCGTCCCCGAGCCAGAACGCGATGAACTCGCGCCCGTCGACATCGCCGCGGAAGACGACGTCGTCGTAGCCGTCGGGCTCGACGTAGCCGGCATACTCCATGCCCAGGTCGTACTGGTCGGTGTAGAAATACGGCACCAGGTCATAGGCGACATCCTGGCCGAGCATCGCCTTGGCGGCAGCCTGCGGCTGGTTGAGCGCGTTGGCCCAGTGCTCCACCCGGACGTGCTTGCCGAGCAGGGGATGGAACGCGTTGGCGACATCGCCGGCGGCGAAGATGTCCGGGTCGGAGGAACGCAGCTGTGCATTGACCCAGATGCCGTTATCGACCTCCAGCCCCGCCGCCGACGCGAGCTGGCTGTTGGGCGTGATCCCGACCCCGACGATGACCACGTCCGCAGCGACGTGGCTGCCGTCGGCGAGGCGGACGCCGGTGGCCTTGCCGTCGCTGCCGGTGATCTCGTCGATCTGCACCCCGCCGCGCAGATCGACTCCGTTGTCCCGGTGCAGGCCGGCGAAGATCCGGGCGACCTGCCGGCCGAGCACCCGCTGCAGCGGCAGTTCCGCCATCTCAAGCACGGTGACGTCGGCGCCGGCGGCACGCGCGGCGGCCGCGGTCTCCAGGCCGATCCAGCCGGCGCCGATCACCGCAACCCTGGACGCGTCCGCAAATGCGGCCCTGATCCGGTCGCTGTCCCCGAGGCTGCGCAGGTAGAGCACGCCGTCGAGATCCGCTCCCGGCACGGACAGCGGCCGCGGCGAGGATCCGGTGGCCAGCAGCAGCCTGGCGTAGCCGGCCTTGCTGCCGTCGGACAGGCTCACCTCATGCGCCGTGCGGTCAATCGAGGTGACCGCCACCCCGAGGCGGAGGTCCACGTCGTGCTCGGCGTACCAGTTCTGGGGATGGACGTACACGGTCTCCCGCTCGGCCTTGCCGAGCAGGTAGTCCTTCGACAGCGGCGGGCGCTCGTAGGGCCGTTCTGTCTCCTGGCCGATCATCACAACTGGGCCGTCGAAGCCCTCCGCGCGCAGCGTCTCCGCGGCCTTGGCCCCGGCGAGGCTTGCCCCGGCGATGACGCGGGTCGTGTCCGTGGTCATGCTCAGCTCCTCTGCTGCCGTGCTGGCTGTGCCCGCAGGGTGTCGGCCAGTTGCTCGCCGAGCCGCCCCCAGGCGCTGTCGAACATGGTCACGCCGTTGTCCTCAAGGGTGGCCGTGACGTCGTCATAGTCGATCCCGAGCGCCTGCAGCTGATCGAGCACCTGCTGCGACTCGTCATAGTGGCCGTGGACCGAGTCGGCAGGCACCGCGCCGTGGTCGGCGACGAGGCGCAAGGTGGCCTCGGGCATGGTGTTGACGACGCCGGACGCGACCAGGTCGACCACGTAGCGGGTATCCGGATAGGCCGGATCCTTGACCGACGTCGATGCCCACAGCGGCCGCTGCGGGCGGGCCCCGGCAGCCTCAAGCGCGGCCCACCGCGACGAGGAGAAGACCCGCTCATAGTGCTGGTAGGCCAGCCGGGCGTTCGCGATGGCCGCACGGCCGCGCAGCGCCGCCGCGTCACTGGTCCCGATCTTGTCCAGCCGGGCGTCGACCTCGGTGTCCACCCGGGATACGAAGAACGAGGCGACCGACGCCATCGATGACAGGTCATGGCCGGCCTGGCCGGCCCGCTCCACGCCGTCCAGGAAGGCGTCCATCACCGCGTCGTAGCGCCGCAGCGAGAAGATCAGCGTGACGTTGATGCTGATCCCCTCGGCGAGGCACGCGGCGATCGCCGGCAGTCCCTGCCGCGCGGCCGGGATCTTGATGAACAGGTTGGGCCGGTCGACCAGCCACCACAGCGCCCGCGCCTCGGCGATCGTGGCCTCGGTGTCGTGCGCAAGCCGCGGGTCGACCTCGATCGAGACCCGCCCGTCCACTCCGGCTGAGGCGTCATACGCCGGCCGGAGCACGTCGCAGGCCCAGCGCACGTCGAACGTGGTCAGCGCGCGCAGCGCCTCGGCAGTCTGCACGCCACGGGCGGCCAGGTCATGCAACTGCGGGCCGTACGCGTCGCCCTCGGTGATCGCCTTGGCGAAGATGCTGGGATTCGTGGTCACTCCCACCACATGGTCGCGGGCGGCCAGGCGGGCGAGGCTGCCCGACATCAGCCGCTCCCGGCTCAGGTCGTCCAGCCAGATCGAGACCCCGGCCTCGCTCAGTGCCGTTAGAGCGTCGGTCATTGCTGTCCTTCTTCCTCTGTCGGCTGCGCGGCACTGATAGCGACGCAGCAGCGCCCGGGCCCGGGGTCTAGTACCGGATGGAGCCCGCTCGCGCCGAGGCCCTCGGTGATGCCCTGGACAAGGGCCAGGTTCATGCCGCAGATCAGGTCGGGGTGCTCGATGGCGAGCTGGTGAAACGGGCAATTACGCAGTCTCAGCACGCCGGCCTGATCGCGGGCGGGTTCGAAGCCGTGCGCGCGCAGTGCCGATTCCGTGGCCTGGCGTGCGCTTATCCGGCGAGCGCGGTCGGCCCGATGGCGTTTCCCCAGTTCAGCGCCGTGCTGCCGGGCCGCTGCCCGCAGCGCTGCCCGGCTGTCGCCACCGCCATCGGACTGCACGGCCTGCGCAAGCAGGCGCGCGGCCAGCTCGTACTCGCGCGGCGGCAGTGTCACGGTGAACTCGCGTTCAGAACGTCGGTAGAATTTCGCCGGCCGCCCGGCACCCCGGCCGGCCCGGCCTGCGGGCCGCTGGTAGGAGGCCGTGAGCAGCCCGAGCCCGACGAGCTTGTCCAGGTGGTAGGCGGCAAGCCCGCGGCCGATCCCGGCGGCGGCCGCGGCCTCGTCCCGGCCCACCGGCCCGGCGCTGCCGGACACGAACTCATAGAGCTGGCCGCGTACCGGGTCGTCGAGGCCGCTCAGCGCGGCCAGGCCATCCGTTGCCGCCGGGCCATTCTGCGCGGCCAGGCCATCCGTTGCCGCCGGGCCATTCTGCGCGGCCAGGCCGGGCCGTCCTCGCTCCACGACTGCAATCTATCACCAATCAGCTTTAGTTAAATAGTCCTCGGCCGGGATCAGGTCCCCGGCGAGGTCAGCCGCTCGGCCAGCACCGCCGCCTGGCTGCGCCCGGTATCCCTGGTTGCCGTCAGCAGGGTGATCGTCCCGCGGCTGGCCATCTCACTGAGGCGGGCCAGTGCGCCGGCGCGCTCCGGCTCGCCCAGTTCGTCCGCATAGCGGCGCCGGAATTCGGCGAACCGCGCGGGCTCGTGCCCGTACCAGCGCCGCAGCCCGTCTGACGGGGCAACCGCGCTGTCACCACCACCCCGGTAGTAGTTCATTAGGTCGTATCACGATATAAATTGCCGGCGGAGTGTGTGCCGGCGGAGTGCATGGCCGGGGGAGTGAGTGGGCCGGCGGAAGTGCGTCGCCGTGGCCGGGGGGAGCGCGTGGCCGGCCACCGGGTGACGGACGCCCACCCAGTCCTGCAGCGGACGATCTGACTGCTGGCGGCGGCTCTGCGGGCAACGTCGGCCCTGCTCAGCGGCAATTCCTGTGAAGCATGGTTAAGCGCATCATTACCGGGGCCAGAAATAGCAGGGTGGCAACGATCCCCATGTCGTCCAGATGACGTTTCACCGCGTCTTCATGATGTGGCCATCTGGCATTTCCGCTGAGCGCACCTGACCACATCCCGTACGATCATGGCCCAGCGGCGCGACGGCGCGTGTAACGGCCGGGCAGGAGAGTGTCAGATGGACGCAATGATCTCGATGAACATCATCCGGCGCGCTGGCGTCTTCATCGCCGGCCTGTCCGCCGCGGCGCTGATCCTCGCCGCCTGCTCCGCTGGCGGCGGCGGGTCAGCCGGTGGCGGCGGGTCAGCCGGCACCCCGCGGACCCCCCGGCAGGCCCTGCTCACGGCCGCGACCCAGGCGCAACAGATGACCTCCGCCACCGAGATGCTGACCATTCATGTCAGCGGCATCCAGAGCGAGACCATGACCGGAACCATCCTGGTCCAGCTGAAGCCGACCCTGCGGCTCGGCGCGAACCTCCATCTCGCCGCGGCCGGCAAGAGTACTCAGATCAAGGAGATCCTCACCGGCACGGCCGTTTATTTCAGCGCCGCCTCGCTGACCAGGCAGCTCGGCAAGCCATGGGTGAAGATCGACCTGTCCGCCCTGAAGGGAACCGCCGGAGCAAGCTTCGCTCAGCTGTTGCACAGCCTGCAGAACAGTAATGTCAGCTACCAGGCCGAGATGCTCACCCTCGCCAAGAACGCGCGCGTTGTCGGGACGCAGACGGTCGACGGGGTGTCCACTACTGAGTACTCGGGCTCCATCAAGGCCGCTGAGGGGCTCAAGGCGCTGCCCGCCGGCTTCCGTAAGGCCCTGGCCCCGGAACTGCAGGCGCTGGGCAACAGCACCATACGCTTCCGCGTCTGGATCGACGGCCAGCATCACCTGCGGAAACTCACCGAGGTCGTGACGGTCAACGGCGAGACCGTCAACACCACGGTGACTATCACGGCGCTCAACCAGCCCGTCCACATCACGCTGCCGCCCGCCAGCCAGACCGCCACCCGGCCGGGCCTCTAACCCGGCAGTTGGCCCAGCAGCGCAGCGATCACCGGAGCGAGCCCGCGCAGTGCCTTGCCCCGGTGGCTGATCGCGCCCTTTGCCTGGTCTGGGCTCTAGCGCGGAGGTTGGGCATCGCGGAGGTTCGGCATCGCGTCGGACGGTGATCTGATCAGGGCATGGCATACGGATACGGCAGTTCGATATTATATCGTGCCACGATATGGACGACCATATTTCCGGACCGGGCGGTACGAGTGTCCGTGAGCTGACCGGTGAGGATTACGAGAACCTGCTCGCGTTCCGGACCAGCCTGCGACGGTTCCTGCACTGGAGCCAGCTGCAGGCGCGTGGCGCCGGCCTGACTCCGGCCCACCATCAGCTGCTGCTCGCGATCAAGGGCCACCGGGGGAGGAGCGGTCCTACCGTCGGCGACCTGGCCGGATATCTGCTGCGGCGCCACCACAGCACGGTCGAGCTCATCGACCGGGCCGAGGCAGCTGGCCTCGTGGAACGATGGGGAGACGACGAGGATGGCCGCGTCACGCGCATCCGTCTCACCGCTGACGGCGAACGGCGGCTGGGCCGGCTTGCGACTGCTCACCTCGACGAGCTGCAGCAGCTCGCTCCCGCTCTCGATCAGCTCGTCGCCAGGTGGAACAAGCCGGACCAAGCCTGATGGTCGCGTCAGTGCTCGGCTAGCCGGCCGAGGCATAGCTGGCCTGGTGCTCGCGCGCCGACCGCGACCAGGTGAACCTGCCCGATGTAGCCAGGCCGGCCGCGCGAAGGTCACCGGCAAGGGAGGGATTGCCGAGGACGTCGGCCAGTGCCTTGCTGAGCGCTGCCGCGTCGCCGACCGGCACCATCAGGGCGTCTCGCCCAGGCCGCAGGTACTCGAGGAATACCGGCAGGTCGGATACGACAACCGGCAGCCCGGCGCTCATCGCCTCCAGGATTGCCAGCCCCCAGCCTTCCTTGGTCGACGGGAACGCCAGCACGTCGGCGGCGGCGTACCAGCCAGGAAGCTCATCGTCCGGCACCGTCCCTAGCTGCACGACATCCGTGCCGAGACGCAGGCCAAGCCCGGGAAGCATGGCAAGGACCCGCTCGGCGTAGGCACGGTAGTCCTGGAAGGAATGGCCGCCGATAATGGCCAGCACGGCATCGCATCCCGAGTCTCGCAGTGCCGCCAGCGCGCGCATCAGCGTGTCGCTGCCCTTGCGGGGCTCGATGCCGCCGACGGCCAGGATCAGCGGGCGGTCCGCTGCGCCGGCCCGCGCGCGCAATCGCGCGGCCAGCGCGCTGTCGGCCGGCCGGTAGCGAGCGGCGTCGACGCCGTTGTGCACCACGTCGGCTTCGACCCCGTACTGCTCCCTGAGCAGGCGCCGCCAGTACTCGCTCACGACCAGCACCTTGTCGGGCTCGATGATGGCCCGCTGCTGGCAGTCAATGAGCGACGGGCTGGTGAAGTCGTCCACGTGATGGACGGTCCTGATCACGAACGGCCGGTGGCCATGGGGCCCGTGGCCGCTGGTGCCCGGGTGCCCGGACCGGGCTTCGTCGCGGATGCGGCATAGGGCGCGGGCCGATATGCAGTCCTGCGCATGCATGACGGGGTAGGCGGTGACCAGGTCTTCCAGCGCGGCCGCCAGCGCCGCGACGCTCGCGAAGACCCGTTCTTCCAGAGTCGGCAGGAGAGGCGGGGCAGGAATGATCGTGAACGGGGCCCGCACCGGCCGGTAGAACCCCGAGGCCGGATCTCCGAGCGCGAAGACGCGAACCGGGTAGCCGATGGCGTGCAGCGCCTCGGCCAGCGCAAGGGTATGCACCACGCCGCCGCGTGGCTTGACCGAGTAGGTCACCAGCGCGACCGGGACTGCGCGGACCTGGCCAGGAACCGGCTGGCTCACGGGGACCGGCTGGCTCACCGGGCGGCCAGTTCCGCCAGGCCAGGCTGCCGGGCAGCGATCGCCGCTGCCGTTCGGGCGGCCCGCGCGGCCGTCGCAGTCACGATTGCCCCGGCTTCCTCCAGCTTGGCGCGCTGGGCGTCGTACCCTTGCGGGTCGGCCCGGGTGCCGAGTACGTAGGCGACGACTGCGGCACCGCCAGCGACGATGTCGGCGCAGACTCCGGCGATCTCTCCGGCGGGATCGGCGTGCGAGCCGTACCCGAGCACGACATCGAGGAGCACCACGGCCACCTCCGGCCGCAGCGCCTGTTTTTGCAGGATCGCCCGGCGCGCGGCCGGGTCGATCATCGGGTGCGGCCTGCCCTTGGTGAACTCCTCTTCGCCGAGATCCAGGCAGACATGGGCCAGGGCCGGGGCTGGCAGGCCGTGGCCTGATTGCAGCGGAATGTTGGAATAGACCGGACCGAGCAGGCGGCCGAGCACCACCTGGGCCTCATAGCACAGCGTTCCGCCGGTGAAGAAGCCGCGTACTGCCGTCCTGCCGTCGGCGAGCCCGCGGCTAGCCTTCTCGGCGGCCTCGCGTAGGCCGGCCGCCAGGTCCGGGACTGCCCTGCCGAGCTGAGCGGCGACCTTGATGGCACCCTCTTCCAGCGTGGCGGCGAGCACGGCGCCGGCCAGCCGCTCATCGGGCGAGGCCATCCCGACGCATGCGGCGACGAGCGGCTTGGCACGGCACTCGGTCACCACGGCGGCGGCAACGGCGGGGTCAGGCGGCTTCGAGACGAGCAGGATCGCCTCCGTGCCCGGATCGGCGTCGAGTGCCCGCACGGCCGCCGCGGCCATCCGGCCGCCGACGCCGGCGGACAGGTCACGCCCGCCGACGCCGATCACGTGCGAGACGCCGATGTCCCAGCGGTCCAGCAGGGTCATCACCTCCTGCGCTCCGGTGCCCGCGGCGGCCACGACTCCCACCCGCCCGGGCCGGACCGCGTTCGCGAAGCCAAGACCCACGCCGCCGAGCACGGCGGTTCCCGCGCCTGGGCCCATGACAAGCAGGCCGAGCGCAGCGGCTCGTTCCTTGAGCTCGACCTCCTCCACCAGCGGCACGTTGTCGCTGAACAACAGGACATGGAGCCCGGCGGTGAGGGCCTGGTGCGCGGCCAGGCTGGCATAGGGGCCGGGCACTGACACGACAGCGACGTTCGCCGCTGGCAGCTGCGCCACCGCGTCGCCGATCGTCCGCGGCGCAGCCCGGGAATCCGCCGTGCCCGCCGGGCCGGTCTCGGCGAACAGAAGAGCCCGCCCGCGTTCCAGCGCGGCGCCCGCAGCCGCGTCATCGGCCGCGCGCACGGCGAGCACGAGGTCGTTGGCGCCCGCGCCGGCGAGGTCGTTCGCCCGGAAGCCATCGGCGGCAAGATCATCGATATTCGCCGGGATGGCCAGCAGGGCCGTCGCCCACTCCACGCCGTCGCCGTCCCGCATGGCACGGGTCGCGCTGAGCAGCAGCAGCGAGTCCCGGTAGGCGCCGGCGAATACTCGCAGCGCAGAGGTACTCACCGGATGTACCCCGCAGGCGCCGGGCTCGCCTGCGCCGGGCTCGCCTGCGCCGGGCTCGCCTGCGCCGGGCTCGCCTGCGCCGGGCTCGCCTGCGCCGGGCTTGCCTGCGCCGGGCTTGCCTGCGCCGGGCTTGCCTGCGCCGGGCTTGCCTGCGCCGGGCCGGGCTCGATCCGGGTGCCGCCGGAGTCGGCGCCGGTCAGGGACTGCGCCAGCAGGCGGGGGGAAGTGATCACCGCCAGGTCTCCGCCCGCGGCCAGGAATTGCAGTGCTGCCTCGATCTTGGGGCCCATGCTCCCCGGCGGGAACTGCCCTTCGGCCAGGTGGCGGGCGGCTTCGTCGGCGGTGACCGTGGTCAGGGCGGACTGGCGCGGCGTGCCGAAGTCCAGCATGACCCGGTCCACGGCGGTCACCAGGAGCAGTGCCTGCGCGCCGATGATCGTGGCCAGCAGCCTCGCGGCCCGGTCCTTGTCGATGACGGCATCAGCGAACTCGCGGCATTCGGGCCCGCTGGTCAGCGGAATCCCGCCCCCGCCTGCGGCGATGACCAGCAGTCCCGCATTGACCAGGGCGCGGATGGCGTCGATCTCGACGATGCCGGCCGGTTCCGGCGAGGCGACGACGCGGCGGTAGCCGTGGCCGGAGTCCGGCCGCACCACCCAGCCGCGATCGCGCGCGAGCTGCTCAGCTCGCGCGCGATCGAAGAACGGCCCGATCGGCTTGGTTGGCGACCGGAACGCGGGATCTGCCCGGTCTACCGTGACATGGGTGATCAGGGCCGCGGTGCTGCCCGGGCCGCGGAGCGCGTCGATCGCGCGGGCAAGGATGCTGCCGAGCTGGCCCTGGGTCATGGCGCCGAGCATCGCGAGAGGCTGGGCCGGCACCAGCGGGCTGGCCTCCTGCTGGAGCGCGAGGTTGCCCACCTGGGGGCCGTTGCCGTGCACTATCACGACCCGCCAGCCTGCCTCGATGACCTCGTTGATCGAGGCGGCCATCGCAGCGGCGTTGCTCACCATCTCCGCGCACGTTCCCGCCTGGCCCGGCAGGGTAAGGGCGTTGCCGCCGAGAGCGACGACCGCGGTCTTGGTCATGAGATCCTGTCGTTGGGCGCGGGTGAGATCAGCGAGTCGTATAGGTGACGTATTGTTTCGAATAGTAAACATGACCGTGCGAGGGCGCAATGGCTGGGCGTGGTTCCGGCGAGGTGCAGGCGGGCGGCTCCGGCATGGGCGAGCCAGTCGATGGCGGGCCAGTCGATGGCGGGCCGGTGCCGGGCGGGCCAGTCGATGGCGGGCCGATGCCGGGCGGGCCAGTCGATGACGGGCCGGT
>Ga0099828_10001459_pt1 | contig 15855 bp, 8 predicted proteins | sample CZO8metaG_2_FD_79338 | JGI IMG/M metagenome (GOLD analysis project Ga0099828, IMG submission 79338) | Vadose zone soil microbial communities from the Eel River Critical Zone Observatory, Northern California, USA - CZOApr15con2H1.8 metaG | ecosystem: Environmental > Terrestrial > Soil > Vadose... | reverse complement strand
TTTCCTGCTCGGTATAGCCCGGAAGGCGGAGGACTTCCATGCGGTCCTGGAGAGGCTGGGGAACAGTGTGCAGGACGTTGGCGGTGCAGACGAACATGACTTTTGAAAGATCGTACTCGACGTCGAGATAGTGATCCGTGAAGCTGTGATTGAGCTCAGGGTCGAGGACTTCCATCAGGGCTGCGGAAGGGTCGCCGCGGAAATCCATGGACATTTTGTCGACTTCGTCGAGGACAAAAATGGGATTCACCGTGCCGGCCTTCTTCATCATCTGGATGATCTGGCCGGGAAGCGCGCCGATGTAGGTGCGGCGGTGGCCGCGAATTTCGGCTTCATCACGCACGCCGCCGAGAGAAACGCGGACAAACTTGCGGCCGGTGGCATGGCCGATGGACATGGCAAGCGAAGTTTTGCCGACGCCCGGGGGGCCGACGAAACAAAGGATGGAGCCTTTGGGATTCTTGACGAGCTGGCGAACGGCGAGAAATTCGAGGATGCGCTCTTTTATTTTTTCGAGGCCGTAATGTTCCTCGTTGAGAATTTTTTCCGCGGCCAGGATGTCGCGGATCTCTTTTGATCTCTTTTTCCACGGCACGGCGAGGAGCCAGTCGAGATAATTGCGGCTGACGGTGGATTCCGCGGACATCGGGGGCATGAGCTCGAGGCGCTTCAATTCCTGGATGGCCTTTTCGTGGACTTCCTTGCTCATTCCGGCGGCGTCGATTTTCTTTTTCAGCTCGTCGATTTCGCTCTTTTCACCGCGTCCGAGTTCTTTCTGAATGGCCTTGAGTTTTTCGTTGAGGTAGTACTCTTTCTGGGCGCGCTCCATCTGACGCTTGACGCGGGTATTGATATTGCGGTCGACGTTGAGCTTTTCAAGCTCGATTTCGAGGATGTCGCCGATGCGGTTGAGGCGCTCGATGGGGTCGACGGTCTCAAGCAGGTCCTGCTTTTCGTCGACGGGGAGCTGGAGATTTGCGGCGATGGTGTCGGAGAGGCGCGCGGGATCATCGACGCGAGCGGCGGCGATCATGGTGTCGTAATTCAGGCTCTGGGAGAGCTTGATGAACTGCTCGTAAAGCCCGGTGATCTTTTCCACGGTCTGCTGGACCTGCGGAGATGGCTCAACGCGAGCGCCGAGGAGGCGAACGGTGGCGCGGAAGAAGCCTTCCTCGGAGGCGATGGAAACAGCGCGGGCGCGCTCGACGCCTTCGACCAAAACTTTGATATTGCCGTCGGGGAGCTTCACACTCTGAACGATGTTCGCGAGAGTGCCGACGGCGTAGATTTCCTCAGGCTTGGGATCATCGACCGAGGCATCATGCTGCGTCGAGAGAAAAATCTTCTTGTCGCCGGCGAGCGCTTCTTCGAGCGCGCGGACGCTGGCTTCTCGGCCGACGATGAAGGGAGTCATCTGCTGCGGGAAGATGACCATATCGCGCACCGGCATCATGGGCACGCGCTTCATTTCCTGTTTTTCGCGATTGAACATTAGGGCCCCTGAAATTCGTTCGAATGCTGGAAACGGCCTAGCCGGCCTTTTCGAGCAAGCTCCAATTAATCTCCCTGCCGCGGACCATGTCCGCGGTGACCACAAAGTCGCGCACCTTGCGCTGCATGGGGAGGTGGTACATCAGCTCCAGCATGAGGTCTTCGAGAATCATGCGCAAGCCCCGCGCGCCGACTTTGCGGTGCATGGCGAGCTCGGCGACGGTCTCCAGCGCGTCGTCGGTAAAGCGGAGGCGGACGTTTTCGAACTCGAACAGCCGCTGGTACTGCTTCAGCAAAGCATTCTTGGGTTCCGTCAGGATGCGCACCAGAGCATTTTTGTCCAAATCGTTCATGACGCCGGCAACGGGCAAGCGGCCGACAAATTCCGGGATGAGACCGTAACGGATTAAGTCGCTGGGCTGCACCTGCTCGAGGAGTTCCGTGTTGCGGCGTTGCGGCGTTGAGGGCACCGCGTCGGTATGAAAGCCGAGTGAGCGGCGGCCAGCACGCTTCTCGATGATTTTTTCCAGGCCGACGAAAGCTCCGCCGCAAATGAAAAGGATGTTTGTGGTGTCAACGGGGGTGAATTCCTGGTGCGGGTGCTTGCGGCCGCCCTGAGGGGGAACGTTGGCGACGGTGCCTTCGAGAATCTTCAAGAGAGCCTGCTGGACGCCTTCGCCGCTGACGTCGCGGGTGATGGAGGGGTTCTCGTCCTTTTTGGCGATCTTGTCGATTTCGTCGATATAGATGATGCCTTGCTGAGCTTTCTGGACGTCGCCGTCGGCAGCCTGAAGAAGTTTCAGGATGATGTTTTCGACGTCCTCGCCGACGTAGCCCGCTTCGGTGAGGGTGGTGGCATCGACGATGGCGAACGGGACATCGAGCATGCGAGAGAGAGTTTGCGCGAGAAGCGTCTTGCCCGTGCCCGTTGGCCCGATCAGGAGAATATTAGATTTGCTCAGCTCAACGTCGCCCGGCTGCTTGTTCAGGAAAATTCGTTTGTAGTGGTTGTAGACGGCGACGGCCAGTTTTTTCTTGGTGCGGTCCTGGCCGATCACGTAGCCGTCGAGGAATTGCTTGATCTCGGGCGGGCGGGGAAGCCTTCGCGCGGGCGCGGCAGATTGCTCGCGCTTTTCGTCCTCGAGAATGGTCTGGCAAACCCCGACGCACTCGTTGCAGATGTAAGCGCGCGGATAGTCCGAGGGCGAACTGATCAGCTTCTCGACCTGTTCCTGGGTCTTATGGCAGAAGGAACAGCGCAGGGGCTCGTCTGGGTTGAATTTTTTCACTGGTGTGAAGGCCTCGTCTCCACTGGGCTTCGACGGAGTCTCTAGTCCTCATTCTAGGACGAATAATCCCCCAAGAGAAAGAGAAACTCGAAGGGCTACTAACCTTTTGGAACACCCTGTGCACCGCCGCCGGGGCTCTGGCCGGGTCCTAGCGGTGCTTAAAAATAATTTCGTCGATCAGACCGTACTCCTTGGCCTGTTCGGGGTTCATGATGAAGTCGCGCTCGACGTCCTTTTCGATGCGGGCGACGGGCTGGCCGCTGTGCTTGGCCAGAAGCTCGTTGATGACCGTGCGCATGCGAAGGATTTCCTTCGCGTGAATATCAATGTCCGTGGCTTGGCCGCCCAGGCCGGACATCCAGGGCTGGTGGATGAGGATGCGAGCGTGAGGAAGCGCGAAGCGCTTTTTCGGAGCGCCACCGGCAAGCAAAACCGCGGCGATGGAAGCGGCCTGGCCAACGCAGGTGGTGACGACATCGGGTTTGACGAACTGCATGGTGTCATAGATGGCAAAGCCCGCGGTGATGGAACCACCTGGGGAATTGATATAGAGCTGGATGTCTTTTTCCGGATCTTCGGCCTGGAGGAACAGCATCTGGGCGGTAGCCAAATTGGCGACGTGATCGTCAATCGGTGTGCCGATAAAGATGATGTGTTCCTTGAGGAGCCGGGAATAAATATCGTAAGCGCGCTCGCCACGGCTAGTCTGTTCGACCACCATGGGAACGAGAGTGGTCGAGTGGTAGGCTGGGTCGTCGAAATTTTTCATGTGGGTGATAAACCGTTCCGTGGTCAGACTGCCCAAAGCTGCGAGCCCAAGAGCCAGAGAAGTTTCACTTTGAACCCGCTGCGGCGACGGTGCGAATCCTGGAATTCTGCGCGAGCCAGTCAAGAGTTTTATCACTCCGCAGCTTAGCCTTCATCCTATCGAGCGTTCCCTGCTTTGTCAAACGCGCGCGAATAGCCTCTGCGGATTCGCCACTATGGCCGGCCATGTGTTCGAGCTCGCGCTGGAGGTCTTCTTCGGTGACGTCGATGTTTTCGGCGGTAGCGATGCGGTCGATGATCAGCTCGGCCTTGACGTCATCGGTGGCGCGCTCCTGCTGGCGGCGCCGGAGAGCGACCCAGTCAACGTTGACGGCGCGAGGATCGACGCCCTGCGCAGCAAGGGAACGGACGACGCGCTCGAGGCGCACGTCCATCTGGCGCTCGACGAGGGATTCGGGCACGGGGATGTCGTGGAGCTTCACAATCTCGGCGAGGATTTTTTCGTGCTGGACCTCTTTCTGGCGGTGAGTGCGCTGGTGTTCCAGCCCACCGGAAACTTTCTTCTTGAGTTCGTCGAGCGTGGCGGCGTCGCTGACATCCTTGGCGAATTCGTCATTCAGCTCCGGCAGTTTTTTGGTCTTGATGCCGAGCACTTCGACGGCGTAGTGATAGGTTTTGCCGGCGAGCTTGGCATCCGGATAATCGGCGGGATACTCGACATCGAAATTCTTGCGATCTGCGATGCTGGCGCCGCGCAGATTCACGTTGAAAGGCTCCATGGTCTCTTCGGCGCCGATGTGGCAGAGGACGCTATCGGCTTGAAGCGGATCGCCGCCACCGGCCGGAGTGCCGATGAGTTTCAGTTGAACGAAATCGCCGTTTTCGACGGCGCAGCCCTCGACGGGAGCAAAAGCAGCGGCGCGCTCGCGCATCTCTTCGAGGGTCTTTGAGACATCTTCATCGGTGATTTTCATCTCCGGCATTTCGATTTCGAGGGCCTTGTAATTACCCAGCTCGAAATCGGGCAAGACCTCAAAAACGGCGCGGAATTTCAGGGGCTGTCCTTCGGCGAAATCGAGCTTGTCCACTTGAGGCTGAGAGACAGGGGTCAGCTTCTGGTCCGAGACGGCTTTCTCGACGCGCTCCGGGACGAGCGTTTGCAACACTTCCCCTTTGATGTCGTCCGCAAAACGACGGCGAATGAGCGAAACTGGCGCTTTGCCCGGCCGGAAGCCCGGTACGCGCGCCACGCGGGCAAACTCCTTGGCCACGCGCTCCATGGCTTTCGAGACTTCTTCCGCGGGAATCTCCAGATCCAGCTCGCGGCGGCAGGTAGCTTCAGCCATGGAACGATGCTCTCCTCAAAGAATAATCGAGTGTGCGTGAAATGTTCGCTGGTCTCGACGGCTCGCGCCCCGGTGTGATGTTGCCGACGCCCAGGCTTGTCGGCCGCCTCGCGGCCGCACTTGAAATCAGAAGAGGCCAGACAGGTGAGAGTTCACCCTGCGATTCAATAGATGAGTATAGGCGAGGTGGTGAGCAGGGTCAATTCAATTGACCGGGACCCCAGAAATGCTTGACATTGCGCGCGATATGAGCAGAATGGGTGCTACTTGGATTGGTTGCCCGTAATCGGTTGCGTCTAGAGTCCGTGGGGGGAGTGTATCGGTCCGGGCCGCGAATCGTCCCTGTGGTGTGGCACGGCCATCGCTATTCTCGCCATTCTCCGTTACGGCAATTCTATTCAATGGAGGGAAAGATGAAGAAACGCTTAATAGTGGTAGGCGTTGCAGTGGTCTTAGTGTTGGCTGGCGCATTGGTCTTTGACGGAGATCTGCACGCGCAGGCGACCGCCAGCGCAGCTCTTCAAGGCACGATTACCGACCAGTCCGGCGCGAGCATTTTGGGCGCGACGGTAACGATCACAAACAAGGATCAAGGCTGGTCGCGAACCACTTCCAGCACGGCGACGGGCTTCTACCGGTTTGATTTGTTGCCGCCTGGAAACTACTCGCTGAAAATCGGCCAGGCGGGCTTCTCGACGATCGGCGTGGATCGAGTGGAGTTGCTAGTGGGACAAACCGCGAGTCTCGATTTTTCCATGAGGCCTGGTCAGATCTCGGAGACGGTCCTGGTGACGACCGAAGCGCCGATCGTCGACGTGGAGAAAACCCAGGTGGGGCAGATGATTACGCCTGCGGAGGTTCAGGAACTTCCGTTGAACGGCCGGGATTTCGGTAACCTGGCATATTTGGCGCCGGGGGCGCGCCCGGTGGACTCTTACGATCCCACGAAGAATCGCATCGCAATATTCGGGATCAACGGTTCGAGCGGGCGGAACGTCAATGTCACCATCAACGGCATCGATAATAAGGACAACACCGTGGGCGGGCCAGTTATGCAGCTGCCCTTGGGAGCGATCGAGGAGTTTAATATCTCGACGCAGCGATTTTCCGCCGCCAACGGACGAAGCGAAGGCGCCGCGGTTAACGTAGTCACGAAATCCGGGACAAACACCATACACGGGACCCTATATTTTTACGACACGGAAACAGCGCTGAACGCCAACGACTTCTTTTCCAAGCAAAATAACCAGCCGACCCCGCAGTTCTCCCGCCAGCAATTCGGCGGTAATATCGGGGCGCCTATCCGCAAGGACAAGGACTGGGTCTTTTTCGCCCTCGAACGGGAGCGGGAACAAACCTCGATTCCGGCAAGTACGACGGCCTTCAACGAGCTGACGATCGTCAAGAACCTGAATAATGCGCTGCTAAAGCCGGACCCGGCCGCGGCAATTCCGACGCCCTATTACGACTGGCGCCATACCTCCCGTGTAGATCATCGCTTCAGTCAGAAGCACAGCCTGTTCATCACCTATAACGCGCAGAATAACGATGGGCTGAACGATCAATCGACGGGCCAGAACGATCTTACGGCCGGCAATTTCACGACAAACCACCTGATTCTGGCAAATGCCACGCTCAATTCCGTGCTGACTCCAACGGTGGTGAACGCTTTCACCGCCGGATATCAGTATTGGAACAACCTCATCGATTCGACGCAGAAAGTGCCGACGTTTACTTTCCCCGGTGGAATCAACTTCGGGACAAACACGAACGTCCCGCAGCAGTCGATTCAGAAAAAGTGGCAATTCCGGGACGACCTGTCTATTACCAGGGGCAGGCACAGTTTCAAGCTCGGTGCAGACTTTGTCTACGAGCCCGAGCTGGGCGGGTTTTTCGAATTCAACCCGACGCTGGAAATTGACTTCTTCGATATTCCAAGCGTCATCACAACAAACGCCGGTAAGTACCCTCAGGGCTTTGCTACGCCAGGCGCCGTCAGTGGCATGTCCAACACGGCCGGCGACCCTCACTTCTTTATCCCGGGTGGCGCCAAGATGTTCGGCGTCTATTTCCAGGACGACTGGAAGGTGACGCGCAAGTTCACTCTGAATCTTGGCATTCGCTGGGATAAAGACTACGACCTCATCGGCGGCGCTGGGCAGTCGAACAGCCGCACTTACCAGGAACTGAAGGCCATTAACAGCCCATTCGCGGCCTCGATTCCCCATGATGACAACAAGGACTTCAGCCCACGTGTTGGATTGGCCTATGACTTGACAGGGGCCGGGCGCCACGTCATCCGAGCAGGTTTCGGGCTTTACTATGGCCAGACCTTTGAGAACATTCCGCTATTCATGCTCCAGCAAAACAACGCGACGATTTTTGCCACGACGTTCGCGATCACCGGCAATGGCCCCGGACAGCCATGCAGCAGTTGCACCGTTCCGGGGACAGCTATTCCGCTCTCGAACTGGCGTTTTGGCGTAGATCCGATGCCAACGAACCCTGCGCCATCGGCGCAGTTGCCTGCGGGCGCAGTTGGCCGTTTAATGGATCCAAACTACCGCAACCCGTATTCGGAGCAGTTCAATGCGGGGTACGCATGGTCGCCGACACCAATCAGCGCGATCGAAGTGGAGTACATCCACAATGTGGGACTTCACGAGTCAAAGACCATTAACATCAATCCGGTAAACGTCGCAACTGGCACGCGTCCTCTCTCTTCCGCCTTCGCGGCGGCGGGGGTTCCTGTCCTGGGGCGCGTTGACAATGAGGAGTCCATCGGGCGCTCAAGGTACGACGGGATGAACGTTTCGTATCGCCGCAGGATGTCGAATCGTTTCAGCATTAACACGAGCTATGTCCTTTCAAAGGGCGTGGCTTACAAAGGTAATGCGGCGGCCTTCCGCAACCGGCCAACCAATCCGAACGATCCTTTCAATGCGATTGATTTCGGCCCGGTGCCGACTGACGAGCGCCACCGCTTCGTATTTTCCGGCGTATTCGATCTGCCCTGGAGAGTATCCGTGGCTCCGATTTTCCAGGCTTCCTCGGCTCGTCCGTATGACGGAATCGAAGGAGCGGACGTTTTGGGAGTCGGAAGTGGCCGTGGGAACTACAGCGTTGTTGTGCTGAACTCTTCTCCGACTAACTTGCTGGCGACAGCGTCGTTCACCACGGCGCAACTGCGTGCTTGCCTGGCCGCACAGACCTGCCACTCGATCGGGTTCGACGCTCTCCGCGGCGATCCCTTCGTGCAGATGGATCTGCGCGTCACCAAGTCCTTCAAGTTTGGCGATCGGATGGATCTTCGGCTGATATCGCAGTTCTTCGACCTGTTTAACCGCGCCAATTTTGGGAACAACTTTGGCGCAAATATTCGAAGCAGCACGTTCCAGCAGCCCATCAACTTCATTACGCCGAACGGCGTAGTTGTGCCGAAATCGTTCCGCGCCGAGTTTGGCGCTGAATTTCGCTTCTAATCCAGTCTCTTTCTCCGGAGGTGTCGCCCGTGTGGGCTGCACCTCCGGATTCTTTTTGCCCGCCCAAGTTCTCCGGTAACGAATCTGTGTTGTCTGGTGATCCCGCTGCCTGGAGTAATAGGTAATGTCTGGCCGACTCGATCCTTGGGATCAGTTGGCCGCCGAGGAGCGGCCGAGGGCGGCGGAGAGGTCGGCATGAAGCAGGCGATGGAAGAGGTGCTCGCCGGCTTCGCGCCGGACGGATAAGCGACCAGCGAGATAAGCGCGAGAGCCCAGGCCCCGCTGCACGGCGTTGCAGAGTGTTTGGTCCTCATCCTGCACTCTTTCACTGACCGCAATGCTTTCTTTGTTGTGGGCTTCGGCCGCGGGGCTGATGTCAGCAAAATAGTAGTCGAAGATTACGGCGCAGCGGTCCACACCAAGAGGCAGAACAAGATTGGTGTCCATGACGCCTTCGCAGGCGTTGATCATGAAATTGGGATAAATCCACAAATAATGGGCGCGGCCCCGGCGCGTGGCGGCGGCACCCGCTTCCGAGCCGGAATCCGACGACAAGGGGCTGGACTGCAGACAGGCGCGCTCGAGATTTTCAATCGTATATTTGGTGTATTCGATGACGCTGCTCAAACCCTTGTGCGCGTGGGGAACGTGGTAGCCGCCATCGAGGTAGTTATCCACGAACACCTTCCAATTGCAATTCAGCGTGTAGATGCGGCGGTCGAAATAACGCAGCTTCCTGGTCAGTTCGAGAGGGGCCACGATTTCTTGCACTCTCCCGAGAAAGTCACGGAGCGGCGCCGCGCGGCCGTCTAAATTGACGAAGACAAAATTCTCCCAAGCGTCAACACGGACGGGGACGAGCCCATTCTTCGCGCGATCGAAATTGCAAACTCCCTCGAACTCGACCATGCCTTTGAGCGTACCGTCGATGCCATAGGTCCAGCCATGATAGGGGCAGCGAAATTGCTTGGCGCAACCTTGCAAGTCGGTGACAACAGCTGCGCCGTGATGACGGCACACGTTGTAAAATGCGCGAAGCTGTCCATCTTCGCCACGCACGGCGACCAGCGGCTCGCCCGCCATATCGGCGGTGAAAAACTGGCCAGCTTCCTGCACCTGATCGAGACGCCCCACGGCCTGCCAGGTGGCACTGAAGACGCTGGCGCGCTCGAGCTCCGCCACGCGGCGATCCAGGTACCAGGGCGCGGGGATGGTCCACGCCTTTTCGAGTGGATCGCGAGGATTGTAGAGATTAATGATGTCGCGGAGGCTGCGCTCCATATCTGTTCCTTAGGTTGGCAACTCAGCCTACTAAACGGGCGGGTGGAGCAGCAAGTGCATTCCGCATAACAAGATAGGCGTAAGAACAGATTGGCTGCCGGCCAGCCAAGAGGTGCCTTGAGAACTTAAGAAGCTGTACGGGGCGAACAGACAAGGACCCAGATGATCGGTAGAGAACTTGGTGCGGAAGGAGGGATTTGAACCCCCACGGCCTTTCGGCCACAAGATCCTAAGTCTTGCGCGTCTGCCAGTTCCGCCACTCCCGCGGTGGTAGTAACAATATACCGGGAAACTGGCTCTCTCCGCTAGATTCACTATTACCCTGGAATGGAGACTGGGCTGGGAGCATAATAGGCACTACCCAGAGAACTACTTGGCAACCCCGCAGCCGAGACTCAACGCCTTCCGCAGCAGGCGTGACCGAGAACTGCCCCTGCATTTGAGGGCAGCGTCATGATCATTCAGGAACAAGGCGATCAGCTCTTGCTGATCCGGCAAACCGACCATGCGGTGTTAGCGGGGTTCTTCGCGCGCGCACTGGGGAACCAGCTCTTTCTGCGGCCGGAGCCGTTCGAAGCCTTCTGCCTGGCGGTGACGGAACACGACAATGGCTGGACGGAGTGGGAGCTTGCGCCCAGCATCGACCCCAAAACGTTCGCGCCCTACAATTTCATGTCTATTCCGACGGAAGAGCACATGGCGCTGTATCAGCACGGTATCGAGCGCGTAGTCAAAGCAAACCACTACGCAGGCTTGCTGGTAAGCATGCACTGCGCCGGACTATACGACCGCACGCGCGCCACAATGCCGGGGTTTTCCGCCAAGTACGTCAAGAGCAATGAAGCGCCGCTGGTAAGCGATTTCCTGCAGCGGCTGCGCCTGCAGCAATTGCGTCTAAAGGTGGACCTGCGGGCAGACTCCGCTATGAAATCCTTCGCAGAGGAGAAATCGCTGCAGGCAAATTTGCAGCGCCTCGAGGCGCTGGATCGCCTCTCGCTCTATTTCTGTCTCGGCCCCTTGGAAGGCGCGACCATTGACGCCGTCCCGCTGGACAACGGCAGCCGTGAAGTGGACTGGGAGCTTCAGCCCGAAAAGAATAACTCTGTTACTCTCGATCCCTATCCGTTCCGCAAGGATCCGCTGCACCTCAGCATCCTTGCGCGTCGAATTCCCAAGCGGGCTTACGCCGACCATGCGGATTTTCAGAAGACGCTTGGCCGTGCTCCGTATTTTCCCCTCAGATTTACGCTGCGTGCCCGAGGCGCGAAGTCGCAAGCGCAGACACACACGGCCACAGCATAATCAGGCCAGTTGCCGCCCGCGCGTCTCCGGCAAAGTTTGCGCGAGCATCGCCGCCGCGAAAAATGCCGCCGCCAACATAGAAAACGCGGGGCCGATCCCGTATCGAACAGCCAAAGCGCCCACAGCGAAAGGAGCCACCGCGGAGAGGCCTCGCCCGATGTTGTAGCTCAACCCCATAGCGGCGGCGCGGATTTCACCTGGGAAAAGCTCACTGGCGATGGCCGCATAACCTGAGAAATATCCCGTCCCAAAGAAAGCGACGAACGGGCCGAGAACCATCAACCAGATCGCGTTTCGCACCGTTCCGTAGAGTGGGACCAGCGCGGCGGCAATCAGCAAATAGGCGGAGTACGGCTTCCGGCGCCCGAACCTATCCGCGAAAAATCCGAAGAACGCGTAGCCAAACCATTTTCCGAGACACAAAATGAGGAAAAACGCCGTCGTTTTTACCAGGCTGAGACCGCGGCCTCCTTGCGATGGCGGGAGCGAGAGATAGCTCGGAATCCAAGTGAACAGCCCCCAGTATCCGAACATTGCGCAGGCGTTCATAGCCGTGGCGAGTACGCCGTTGCGGAAAACGCCCTTGTCGAAAAGCTTGCTCAGCGAGGCTCCTTCTTTGCGAATCGCGCGTTGTATCCAGAGCGCGGACTCGGGCACGCGGCGCTGAATCCAGAAGACGAAGAGCCCCGGAAGGACGCCCACAAAAAACACGGCACGCCATCCAAAATTGGGCAGAACGAGCACAACGACAAGCGCGGCGATCGCTTCGCCTATCGCGTAGGCCGATTGCATGAGTCCCAGAGCTTTTCCCCGATGTTCGGCGCGCCAGGTTTCCGCGATGAGTGCTGCGCCGGTTGTCCACTCGCCTCCCATGCCCAAACCGAGCAAGAATCGAAACGCTGCCAACTGAGGAATTGAATGTGAAAAGCCGCAAGCTGCGCTTGCCAGAGAGTAAACAAGGATGGAGGCCATGAGCGCGCGGACGCGTCCGATGCGGTCCGCGATGATTCCGAAGAAAAATCCGCCAATGGCGGAAGCGACGAGGGTCAGCGAGTTCAAAAGACCTGCTGTGCCAGTATCCATTGCGAATTCGCGGATCAGAGTGGCGAGAACAAACGAATACAGGGTCACATCCATCGCGTCCAGCATCCAGCCGAGTCCGCCGGCGATGAGGGACTTTCGCTCCGCGGGAGTCACGTCACGGGGCCATTCCAAGCCCAGCACGCGGTAAGGGATGGCTCCGGGTGGCTGCGTTACGGTGTCGGGAGCAGGGAAGCTGGGCGTGGAGGGGTTGGCCACGCCCAGATTGTAACCAAAAGCTTTCCCCAAGGGGTCAGGAACAGATGACTGAGTACTTATGCCGGAACGGGACGCGGGCCGAATCTCATGCTTGTCTTGCGCGCCGTCAGTTTCCCGTATGAGTAGCCCGTTCGATTCCGTCCGCAATGCGAAGAATTGCAAGCGCCAGTTCGAGGAGCACTCTGACGATGAGCACGCCGACGAACAACGCTGCAATTCCCGCGACGAGAGCGATGAGACCTTGAGCCGGAGACTGCTGCATACCAAGTACAACGCAAGCAACGACCGCGACGCCGCCCGCAAGAATTGAAATAACGTAGAGCAGCTTCACGATGCGGCGCGTGAGCAAACTTTGAAAGGAAAAGTCAAATAGCCCCGCAAAGAAGTTCTTTTCTTCGGGCATGTAGCCTCCTGAGCTGAAGTGTGGACCGGCCGGGCTCCGGCATAGACTTAGGTACGGCCATTCGGTGGTATAAGTCAAGGTGCTTTGCGCGTGGAAGTGCGCTGATTTCACGAAATGCCGCGGCGAAACGCGATTTCGTGTCCACGCGTCCATCATTCTCTGACGGGGAACAGTTGCGAATCCAGAATTCAGTTTGGCGAGGAGCAATTCATGAGTGGTCTGAAGAGGCCGGCGGTTTACCTTGTAATTTTGCTCGTGATGGAGTGTCTTGTAACCGGTAACACAGCTCTGCGAGCGCAAACTCTGGATGACAATGCGCTCAAAGGAATGAAATGGCGGCAGGTAGGTCCTTTCCGCGGCGGGCGCGCCCTTGCAGTAACCGGCGTGGCCGGGGACCCGGAGACTTATTACTTCGGCGCAGTCGCCGGAGGTGTTTGGAAAACGGCCAACGGCGGCCTGACGTGGGCGCCGATGACGGACAAGACCGGAATTATGTCTGTCGGGGCAATTGCTGTGGCGCCTTCCGATCCCAACGTCGTTTACGCCGGCACGGGCGAGTCCTGCATACGAGGAAATATTTCTTATGGCGACGGGATGTATAAATCCGTTGACGGAGGCAAGACTTGGGTGCGCATCGGTCTCGAGGATACGCAGCACATTGCTAAGATCGTGGTGCATCCGCAGAATCCTGACGTGATTCTGGTAGCGGCGCTGGGCCATGCGTATGGCCCTAACGAGGCGCGCGGCGTGTTCCGTTCCAGCGACGGCGGCAAGACCTGGCAAAAGGTTCTTTTCAAAGACGCAAAGACCGGCGCAATCGACCTGGTTTTCGATCCTGCGAATCCGCACATCCTGTTTGCGGCGCTGTGGGAAGCGCAGCGCACGCCGTGGGGCATGACCAGCGGCGGGCAAGGCAGTGGCTTATACAAATCTTCGGACGACGGAGCGACTTGGAAACGGCTTGAAGGCCACGGCCTTCCGGGCGGCGTCCTGGGCCGCATCGGCGTTTCCGTTTCCGGCGCGAATGGCAATCGCATCTACGCCATCATAGAAGCGGAAAAAGGCGGGGCGTATCGCAGCGAAGATGCGGGGGAGACGTGGCAATTGATTAATCCCGATCATCGGTTCACGCAACGCGCCTGGTACTTCCACCACATTTTCGCGGATCCCAAGAACTTGGATACGGTTTATGTACTGAATACCGCGGTCTACCGTTCGACCGATGGCGGTCGCAGCTTTAATATCGTCCGCGCAACGCATGGGGACAATCACGGTTTGTGGATTGATCCAACTCATCCGGAGTGGATGATCAACGCAAATGACGGCGGCGCCAGCGTGACTCACGATGGCGGCAAGAGCTGGACCACGCAGGCCAATCAACCAACCGCGCAGTTCTATCACGTGGCTACCGACAACGCTTTTCCATACCGCATGTATGGCGCGCAGCAGGATAACTCCACCGTCGCCATTGCCAGCCGGAGCGACCAGGGAGCAATTGACCGCCCGGACTGGTATGCCGTCGGCGGCGGCGAATCGGGATATGTCGTGCCCGACCCCACGAATCCCGATGTGGTGTACGCGGGCTCGTACGACGGGCTGATAACGCGTTTCGATAAGAAAAATCATCAGGTGCAGGACATTTCCTCTTGGCCGCTGAATCCCATGGGAGCGGGAGCTGCGGAATTGAAGCATCGGTTCCAGTGGACTGCCCCGATCCTCATTTCACCGAACGATCCCAAAGTTCTTTATCACGGCGGCGAAGCCGTTTTTAAGACCACGGACGGCGGAATGAGCTGGACCCCCATCAGCGGCGACTTGACGCGAAATGATAAGAGCAAGCAGCAGTCCTCCGGCGGTCCAATCACGCAGGACAATACGAGCGTCGAGTATTACGATACGGTGTTTGCGCTGGCAGAATCACCGCTCGACAAGGGCCTAATCTGGGCGGGTACCGACGATGGATTGGTGCAATTGACCCGCGACGGCGGCCAGCACTGGACAAACGTTACGTCCAGGGAGTTTGGTGACTGGAGCCTGGTCAGTATCATCGAGGCATCGCCGCACTCTGCTGGCGCGGCGTACGTCGCTATCGATCGCCACAAACTGGACGACCTCAAGCCCTATCTCTTCAAGACCTCCGATTATGGAAAGACGTGGACGAAGATTACTTCGGGCCTGCCGGACAATAGTTATGCCCATGTCGTGAGGGAAGATCCAAAGCGGAAAGGTCTGCTATTCGCCGGTACTGAGAACGGCATTTTTATTTCTTTCGATGGTGGCGCGCACTGGCAATCGCTGAAACTGAATTTGCCGGCGACGCCGATCCACGATCTCACGTTGAAAGAAAATGACTTAATCGTCGCCACCCACGGCCGCTCTTTCTGGGTGCTCGACGACATTTCTCCTCTCCGCGAGATGGCCGCAGGCACTGCGGCAGGGGACGTTCATCTCTACCAGCCGTCTTCGGCGGTGCGGTTCCGCGGTCCGGGCTTCACTCCGCCAGCGAGTGTGCCGGTAGGCGCAAATCCGCCGGCGGGAGCGGTGATCGACTACTTCCTCAAGACGGCGCCCAAGGACGCGGTCACGCTCGAGATTCTCGACGCCAAGGGGCAACCGGTGCGGAAATACTCGAGCAGGAAGCCTAGTGAGGGTGCTTCTCCCGAGGAACAAGAGTTTGGCCTCGAAAGGCGAGGGGATACTTTGCCTGCTGAGGCGGGGCTGAACCGTTTCGTCTGGGATATGCGCTACGAGCCGCCCACACGTGTTCCTGGTGCCGTCGCTTGGGGAGGCCGCCCTGAGGGGCCGCTCGTTCCGCCCGGTGCCTATCAGCTTAAGCTGATAGTTTCGGGAAAATCAGCCACGGCTTCCGTCGAAATCACCAAAGATCCCCGCGTATCTGCGTCGCAGGCGGATCTAGAGAAACAAGCGGAATTTGCGCTGCGAATCCGCGACCGCGTGAGCGCCGGCCATGAAGCGGTAAATCAGATCCGCGGCGTGCGCGGCCAGCTTGACGTGCTAAAAAAGCGTCTTTCCGCGGACGCGAGCGCCAAGCCCGTGCTCGAGGCCGCGGAAGCGCTCAATAAAAAGATGAGCGCCGTCGAGGAGAGAATCATTCAGCCAAAGTCCAAGAGCAACGAGGACCCGCTGAATTATCCGATCCAGGCAGCCGATCAACTGCTTGCGCTGCAATCGAC
>Ga0099828_10001457_pt1 | contig 15857 bp, 18 predicted proteins | sample CZO8metaG_2_FD_79338 | JGI IMG/M metagenome (GOLD analysis project Ga0099828, IMG submission 79338) | Vadose zone soil microbial communities from the Eel River Critical Zone Observatory, Northern California, USA - CZOApr15con2H1.8 metaG | ecosystem: Environmental > Terrestrial > Soil > Vadose... | reverse complement strand
CGGCTCAACGCTTGCTAGCAGCTCCCCGCCGCTTCTCGCAGCTAACCACGTCCTTCTTCGGCCCTTGACGCCATAGGCATCCACCATGCACCCTGCACACCTTCTACCTTCTCCAGTGCTTCCCAGCCCCCTTCACAAGGGGCTCGCACAGTTAGGTGTCTTCAGGTTCTTTTCGTGATCAGATTGCCTTCTTGTTACCCTATGCGGTTTTTAAGGTGCGATCCCCCTGGTTGGAGGCGACAAAAAAGGCTTGGGCGCTCACACCCAAGCCTGACAAAATCAGGTTCCGCGGATGCGGGCTCCCTAGGCCGGAACTCCAAACAGCGTCGTGATTTTGTCGGGTCTCCTCACAAAAGGGGATTAAGCAGTGTCGAGTATACCAACGACCGGCTTCGTGTCAAGCGCTTTTGGGGCCGGATCAGGCGACCCAGTAGCTCAGCGCGTGCATCACCAGGAACAGCCCCTGGATGAGCGCCAGGCTGCAGACGAGAGGCACCGTCAGCCTGCTGAGCCGGGACCCCTGCAGCAGCAGACCGGCGGTGATGAACACCGGGAAAGCGAGCAGCAGGTAGCGAGAGTAGGACATGAATGTGCCGCTCAGCACGTTGAGCAGGCCGACGGCGACGCCGAAGACGGCCAGCGCAGGATGGACGCGCCGGAACATCGGCGGCAGGAGCAGCAGGAATACCAGGAACAGCGCCCGGTCGATGGCTGAGTTGGTAAAGCCGTGGAGGGCCAGCGGCCATTCGCCGAGGGCTCGCGCCAGGTCGGCAGGATGGAGCACATAGGTGAGCGAATGGGCGGAGACGTAATTCTTCATGGCCTCGAACATCTCGAAGGCGTTGCCGGTGGCCGCCCGCATATAGGCCAGGTAGGCCGCCGCGCCGAGCAGCGGCGAAAGCACCAGGGCTGCCTGGCTGGCTTCGAAGCGCGCCAGCGCGGCCGCTAACGGGCGGCGCCCCAGCCCGAGCACCTCGAATGCGTAGTGCACGGCGAAGGGAATGATGATCAGCACGCCCTCGGGCCGCGCCAGCGGCAGCACCGCGGCCGGCAGCGCGGCCCAGGCCAGGCCGCGCCGGAACAGCAGGTAGAAGAAGCTTGCCGCCAGCAGCAGGAACAGCGACTCGGTGTAGATCAGCGAGAAAAAGAAGGCGGTCGGAAACGCGAGGTAGAGCAGGAGCGTGCTGTCCGCTGCCCCGCGGCCGTGGAGCTCCGAAACGAGCCTGTACAGGAAGTAGACGCCGAGGAGCGAGGCTACGTTGGACACGACGAGCCCGGCCACTAGGGTGCTGTGGAAGATTGGCGCCGTTAGATGTATGAGCAGGGGCAGGAGGGGAAAAAAGGCGTTCGACATCTGGCCGGCGTGGTAGCCGCTCTCGCTCAAGTAGAGGTAGTGCTGGGCGTCCCAGGTACTGAAGGCCGTGGCCAGCGAAACAACGCGCCGGGCCGGATCGACGAAGTTGATCTCGAAGTTCGGGGTGGAGAAGGGCAGGAGCTCATAGGCCAGGAAGACGACTAGCAGGACGGCTAGCTTGCCCAGGAGGATGGCCGGGACGATGTAGGTGCGGCGCTCGTCTTGTACGGAGCTCCAGGCTCCCTCACCCTCGCCCTCTCCCGGTCCTGCGGACGGCGAATTGGCGGGAGAGGGAATCGTCGTGCTCAATGCAATGGCGGGATGAGGTCGCCGTGTTCGGTCAGAAGCTCATCGACCATGGCGGCGATCTCGTCGAGCGTCAGCTCAGAGGCGGCGTGTGGGTCCAGAAAGGCCGCCTGGTACACGTGATCGCGGCGGTGAGTAACGGCCGCCTCCACGGCCAGCTCCTGGACGTTGACGTTGGTGCGCATCAGGCCGGCCAGCTGAGGCGGCAGGCTGCCGATGGCAGTCGGCGTCAGGCCCAAGCCGTCCACAGCGCAGGGCAGCTCCACGGCGCAGCCTGAGGGCAGGTTATCGATGAGGCTGTGGTTCGCGACATTGCCGTAGACCACGCGCGGCGTATTGGTCTCGATCGAGTGGATGATCAATGGGCCGAACTCGCCGCTGAGGGAATCGGACACGTCGACGCTGCCGCCGTTTTCCATTTCCTTATGAAATGACTCCCACCAAGCGTTGTACGACTCGCAGCGGCGGATGTATTCGTCGATGGGGATGGAGAACTGATCGATGAATTCCGGGTGGTCCTTCTTAATGAAGTAGGGCAGGTACTCGGAGAAGTGTTCGCTGGACTCCGAGACGAAGTAGCCGAAGCGGCGCAATCCTTCGAAGCGGACGGGGTCCTTGGCTCGGATTTCGGGGTCCTCCATGGCCTGGCGCAGCCGCGGGTAGAGGTCCTCGCCATTGCGGCGCAGCTCGAGAAAAAAGGCGAAATGGTTGATCCCGGCGGCGCGGTAGCGCAGCTCCTCCCAGGGCACGTCCATGTAGCTTGACAGCTGCCAGGCGGTGTTGGGAATACTGTGGCATAGGCCCACGGATTTGACGCCTGACAGACGCGAAGCGCCCCAGACCAGCATGGCCATGGGGTTGGTGTAGTTCAGCAGCCAGGCTTCGGGCGCCAGCTCCTCCATGTCGCGCAGGATGCCCTCGAGTACGGGCATGGTGCGCAGGCAGCGCATGATGCCGCCGATGCCGGTGGTGTCGGCGATGGTCTGCTTCAGGCCGAACCTCTTGGGCACGTTGAAGTCGGTGAGCGTGGCCTCGAACCCGCCCACCTGGATGGTGTTGACGACGTAGTCGGCGCCCTTTATCGCCTCCCGGCGATCGACGGTGGCGATGACCTGCTTTTCGTCGCCGCCCTTCTCGCGGACGACCTGGCGGACGATGTGATCGGCCACCTTGAGACGCTCGGGGTCGATGTCCATGAGGGCGATACGGCTGTCGCGCAGCTCCGGGAAGAGAAAGATGTCCGTGATGAGGTTCTGAGTGAAGACGACGCTGCCGGCGCCGATCAGCGCAATGGTGGCCATCGGACGAATTATGATGGCGCGGCTAACGCTGCTTCGTGTGTGAGGCGGTGACGGTGCTGGCGATCCCGCCGCGGACGTTGAACTCGCCTACAACAGTAATGGAACGCGGGTCCAGGGCGGCGACGAGTTCGTTGAGGATCAAGTTGGTCACGTCTTCGAAGAAGTGACCCTCGTCGCGGAAGGACCAGATGTAGAGCTTGAGCGACTTGAGCTCGACGCATTTCTGATCGGGCACGTAGCGGATGCGGATAGTGCCGAAGTCGGGCTGGCCGGTGATGGGGCACACGGCGGTGTACTCGGGGCAGACGTGCTCGATCTCGTAATCCCGGTTGGGGTGCGGGTTGGGGAAGGTGTCCAGCTGCTTAGTGGGCTGTGTGGGCAAGCTCGATCTCCTCTCGGACGTACGGGTCGGTTTCAGATTGCCGGGCCTGATCCAGCGTTTCGCTCGCGCCGAGCTGGCCCAATGCCCAGGCGGCGTGGCCGCGGACCAGGGGCTCGGGGTCGTGCAGCAGGGCCTCCGTCAGGGGACGGACGGCAGCAGGCGAGCCGGAGTTGCCAAGGGCCACACACACGTTGCGCAGCAGGCCGCGGCGCTGGGTGCGCATGATCGCGCTGTGGCGGAAACGCTGCCGAAACTCGTCCTCGTCCAGCTTGAGCAGGTCCGCAAGGTCTCGAAGACTGAGACGGGGTTCCCTCACCCTAGCCCTCTCCCGGTCCTGCGGACGGCGAATTGGCGGGAGAGGGGATTGGCTGGCGAAGGCGAACTCGGCATGGTACACGGGCTGAGCTTGGGCGTTGACCGGGCAGACGTCCTGACAGAGATCGCAGCCAAAGATGTAGCCGCCCAGCTTGGGCCGCAGATCGCGGGGAATGGGGCCGCGCAGCTCGATGGTGAGAAATGAGATGCAGCGGTTGTTGTCGACCACGTAGGGAGCGACGATGGCGCCGGTGGGGCAGACGTCCAGGCAGGCGTGACACTGCCCGCAGTTCTGGCGCCTGGGAGCGTCGGGCTCGAGCTCCAACGTAGTCACCAGCTCAGCCAGGAACAGCCAGCTGCCGAAGGTGGTGTTGAGCAGGTTGGTGTTCTTGCCGTACCAGCCCAAGCCAGCCCGAACGGCCGCGGCCCGATCGACGATGCGGCCAGTGTCAACGAAGGTGCGAAACTCGAACTCACCGAGCTCCTCGGCCAGGCGGCGCTGAAGCGTCTTGAGCCGGGCGCGAATGACCTCGTGGTAGTCCTGGCCCCAGGCGTAGCGAGCGATGACGCCGGCTGGTCCTTCGCCGGTGTCGTAGCACAGGCCGAGCGAGATGATGGACTTGGCCTCAGGCAGCAGCGCCCGAGGGTTGCTAGCCACCTCGGCGCGAGCGCGGGTGAACCATGGCAGACCATCGAACAGGCCGGCATCGATGCGATGGGCCAGCGCCTGGCGCTCGCGCTCGAAGGGCTCGACGCCGGCGATGCAGACGAGGTCGAACCCGGCCTCGAGCGCCAGCTCCTTCACTCGAGCGGAATCCATGATCGTAAGCATGGCAGTTGGTTCCGCTGCTGGCATATAGTTTGCGTTTCGCTGCGCGGAAGGACGAGACTCAAGCATGTTCGTCGAGGAAGTCAAAGCGTTCTTCGAGAAGTTCGGCAAAGACTGGGGCATGAACCTGTGCTCGCTGCTGGCCTATAACTTTCTCGGCGCGATGTTCCCGCTGCTGCTGGGCATCCTGGCCCTGGGGGCACTGTTCCTGCCGCCGGCATTGGTCCAGCAGATCGGGACAGGGTTGAACGGGGCGATCCCCGCCGCCGCCAACGGTCAGAACGGCCTCAACCTGGACTTCAACACGGTGCTGGACAACTTCCGCAAGGCGTCCGGGCTAGCCGCCGTCATCAGCTTCCTGGCGCTGCTGTGGACGGGCTCCAGCCTGTTTGGGGTGATGGAGAACTGCTTCAGCATCATCTACCGCACCAAGGACCGTGACTTCATCTGGCAGAAGATGATGTCAATCGCGATGATCATCATCTTCGCGATCTTCACCCCGCTGTCGTTCGTGGCCTCAAGCATCAGCGGCTCTTACCAGCAGCTGGCGAAGAACCTGGGCGACCTGCCCGGCTTGGGGTTGGTGTTCTCGATTGGCGGATTCGCGATCGGCGCCGCGTTCGGCTTTATGCTGTTCCTGTCGATCTACATGATCGTGCCGAACCTGAAGCTCGGGTGGGCGCATGCCTGGCGCGGGGCGCTGTTCGCGGGCGTGCTGTTCGAAGCGGCTTCGCTAGCCTTCCCGGTGTACACCACGCACTTCGCGGGGAAGAGCCAGTTCGGCGCGGTGGCCGGATTGTTGGCGGTGCTGACGCTGTGGTTCTGGGTGATCTCGCTGATCCTGATCCTCGGCGCTGAGGTGAACTCGTTCTTTGCGCTGGGGCAGCGGGCGACGGGCGACGACCTGCCCGGCGTGCTGCACGGTACGAGGGTACGGGAGGAACTGCGGCGCCGAAAGCTATGCTTGATCGGGCCGGAGAGGTGTCCGAGTGGTTGAAGGTGCCGCTCTCGAAAAGCGGTGAGCGATGAGCTCCGTGGGTTCGAATCCCACCCTCTCCGCTGGAGAGGTCGCCTAGTCTGGCCTAGGGCGCGGCACTGGAAATGCCGTAGGCGATGAGCCTCGTGGGTTCGAATCCCACCCTCTCCGCCTAGCTCTCCAGCGCGCCAGCACCGGCGGGGTGCGCCGAACGTTTACAGTTGTGTGATCGACTTCACACTAGCCGCGCTGAGCGCCACGATGTTGGCGGCGGAAGTGTTCACCGTCGATTTCCCCGATCGCAAGCGCATCTCGGGCGGCTACATCTTCCCGCTGTTGGCCTCCGTCGTGGTATCCCCGCCGGCGGGTGTGATAGCTGCCGGCTCCGCTGGTTTCGTGGCGGGCCTGGTGCGGGGCGAACGCCGGCGCGGGGCGCTGGTCCATGGGCCGCGGCTGGCGCTGGCCGCGGCGGCGGCCGCCAGCACCGACGTGCTGGTATTCAGCGGGATTCCGCTGGAGCTGTCGCTCCGTGGGGCTCTGGCTGTGCTGCTGTACGCCGCGGTCTACACGGTGGTGGCCTGGGTGTTTGGCCGGGTGGAGGAGGCGATCGCCCAGAAACGGGCGCTGTATCCCTCGGTCGACGTCCTGACGAACCTGCTGCTGGTGCCACTGCCCCTGGCACTTGGGGTGATCTACGAACGAACCAGCCTGAACGGTCTGCTGCTGGCCTGCCTGGCGCTGGCGCTGTTGCTGATCGTCGTCCAAGCCTACGTCAACCTGGCGACGCTGCACAGCGAGCTGCGCCAGGCCTACTCGCGGCTGGCCGACCAGGAGCAGCGGCTGGAGCAAGCTCTGAAGATCAATCGCGAGATGTCGCAGGTGGTCAGCCACGATCTGCGCGGCCCATTGACCAGCGTTATGGGCTACACCGAGTTGTTGCATGCCAGCCTGGGCAAACCTGAGACGGAGAAGCAGCTCCGCTACGTCGAGTCGATTGAAGGCAACAGCCGGCGCATCCTGAGCATGGCCGACAAGCTGCTCGACCTGCACCGTCTTGAAGAAGGCGGTGAAGTGGAGTTGGCGCCGGTCGATCCAGCCACTATCCTCCGTCAGCTGGAAGAGGACACGCGCGTGCTGGCGGAACAGAAGCGGATCGGGCTCGAGCTCGACGTCGCGCCCGAGGTCTCCAGCGTCGAAAGCTCGGAGTGGATGCTGCGCGAGATCGCCGACAACCTGGTGTCGAATGCCATCAAGTACACACATGAGGAAGGGCGTGTGGTGGTTCGGCTGCGAGCTGATGCGCAGGAGCTGTTGCTCGAAGTGGAGGACAACGGCATCGGCATGTCGGCGGCCGACCAGGCGAGGCTGTTTACCAAGTTCTTCCGCAGTGGCAGTGAGGAAGTCCAAAAGGTGCGTGGCACGGGCCTGGGGCTAGCCCTCACCAAGACCATGATCGAGCGGCTGCAGGGCCGCATTGAGGTCTGGAGCCAGGTGGGCCAGGGATCGCGTTTCTCGGTGCACCTGCCGCTGAGGCCGGCGGCACGATGAGCTTGCTGGCCCGAGTGAAGGTTCGGCCTCTGGTGCAGGCGGTGGGCGAGCGGGTTCGCTACGTGGGAATGAGCTACGTGGTGGCGGGCTCGGTGGTGGCGGTGAGCGGCATCGTGGTGCTGTTCGAGGCGACGCCGGCCGGTCGAGCCATTCAGGAAGCAGCCAGCGGCGCCGTACAGACACTGGCGATTTTGGGAGGCACTGGCAGCGGACCCGTATCGCCGATTGAGGCAAGCCCGACCGCAACGGCGACGCTGGCGCCCAGCGCAACCGCTGGGGCTGCCGCCACTCTGGTGGCGACGGCTACTCCGCCGCCGAGCCCGACGGAACTGCCGACCCAGGTGACGCCGACTCCGAGCCGGAGTCTCGAAGCTACGCAGGTGCCATCGGCGCCTGGGGCGCCCAGGCCCCCCGCGCCCTCGATCTCCCCGTTGAGAAGCGCCCCCGCGCCGTTGACCTCAACCGCGCCCGGTTCGCCTCCGCCACTTGGGCTGCCGGATGCAGGGGCCACTGTCACGGTGGCCGGTGGCGCGATCTTTGGCTCTAACACGGCCACGCCCACGCCCACGGCGACGAAGTCGCCAGCGTTCACACCGATCGTCCCGGTGGTGAAAACAACGGTGTCGCAGGCGGTGCCGACCGTGAGCTCGGTCTTACCGCTGCACTAGCTGCCTAGAATTGAGGAAAGCGCTTCGGAGGCAATTGTTTGGCGGAAGAGTGGGTCAGTGTCGCCAAGACCGGCGACGTTGGCGATGACGAGATGCTCGAGGTGGACCTCGATGGCAAACCGATCGCAATCGCCAAGGTGGAGGGCAAGTTCTACGCCGTTGCCGGCGAATGTCCGCACCAGGGCGGGCCGCTTGCCGAGGGGGAGCTGGAGGGCACGGTCGTGACCTGCCCATGGCACAACTTCCGGTTTGATTTCACGACGGGCCGGACGCTCGATCCGCCCATCGGCAACTGCGCCAAATTTGAGATCCGCGTCGAGGGCGAGGATCTGCAGCTACTGAATCGCTAGGGGTCAGTAGTTAGTCGTTAGTCGTTAGTCGTTAGTCCCCGCCCATCCTGCTACGACTGACGTTTGACGACTCGTCACACCTTGAACGCCGAAGGGCAGAGGTCGTTCACCGGGCAGCGTCCGCACTGGGGTTTCTGCGCAAAGCAGCACAGCCGGCCGTGGAAGATGAGCAGATGGGCGAAGATCGTCCAGTCGTCGCGCGGAACCAGCGCCATCAAGTCCTTCTCGATCTTGACGGGATCGGTCTGGCTGGTGAGGCCGAGCCGCTTGGCCAAACGAGCAACGTGAGTGTCCACCACGATGCCCTCGTTTTTGCCGAAGGCGGTGCCCAGGACGACATTGGCTGTTTTGCGAGCCACGCCAGGTAGGGTGAGCAGCTCGGGCATGGCATCGGGCACCTCGCCGTTGAAATCCAGGTCGATCTTGCGTGCGGCGCCCTGGATGGATTTGGCCTTGTTGTTGAAAAAACCAGTGGTCCGGATGATGGCCTTCACGTCGTCGGGCGGCGCTTCGGCCAGGTCGTGCGGGGTAGGATAACGCCGGAAGAGCTCGGGCGTGACCTTGTTTACGCCTTTGTCCGTGGCTTGGGCCGACAGGATGGTGGCCACCAGCAGCTGGAAGGGGTTCTGGTGATCCAGTGCGCATTTCGCGTCCGGGTAGGCTTGACGAAGCCTGCGGATGATCTCGGCGGTCCGGGCGCGCTTGGCGGTGGCCGACTCCCGTGGCATCTTCGGCGGCGCTGGGCGCGTGGGCATACCATCATGGTATGGCCACGCCTGCTAGCGCATATTGAGGCCGCAGGGCCACGTCATCACCTCGGCCGGGCTCGGAGCGATCTTCTGGGCCAAGTCGCGCGATCCCTGGACCATGGCCCTCTCGCTCGCGTTCGGGGTGCTGGTCGATCTCGACCACTTCCTGGACTACTGGTATTCCGAAGGCCGCATCTGCTTTGACCTGAAGACGTTCCTGGCGACGCGCTACTGGCGCAAGAGTGGCCGGCTGTTCATCGTGTTTCACGCCTTCGAGTACCTGCCGATCGTCTTTTTGTTGTGGCGGGCGGTGAAGGGGCGCAGGTGGGCGGTGGCGGCAACGGCCGCCATGTCGAGCCACGTGCTGGCCGATCACCTCGTCAATGAGCTTCGGCCGCTTGCCTATTTCATCCTGTACCGCCTGGCCCACGGCTTTCGAGCGGACGAGCTGCTCGACATCGAGAAAGTGCGCCGGCTGGAGGAACAGAAACGGCAACAGGAGCGCCAGGCTCGCGAAGGAGCCCGGCCTTGGCATTCGCGTCTGGTGGCCCTATTCGTCTAGGCCGCCTGTTTGGTCCCACGAGGGCAAGACAAAAAAGGTATTCTCGCGGCGTAGGGACATGACGGATTCGGCGGCTGAGCGGGTGGGGCGCAAAACATCGGCGGTCGAGCTGCTCGGCAAGACACCGCTGTTCGGAGTGCTTCACCCGGAAGACCTACGCCATTTGGCGGACAGCACCCGCACGCGCGCTTACGAGCGCGGGGACATTATCTTCCACAAGGACGACCCTGGCTACACGCTGTACATCATCGTAAGCGGGGCGGTGAAGATATCGGTATCGTCGAGCGAGGGCGACGAGATCATCCTGGCCATCCTCACCAAGGGCCAGTTTTTCGGCGAGCTGGCCTTGTTCGACGACCTGCCACGCTCAGCCGACGCCGAAGCCATCCAGCCGACTGAAGTCCTGACGGTACAGCGCGAGGACCTGATCCGGCTGATGGAGAAGCGGCCGCGGGTAGCGATCACGCAGCTGCTCAAGGTCCTGGGTCAGCGGCTGCGGGCCACCGACGAGCTGCTGCAAGATGCCGCTTTCCTGGACATCCCTTCGCGGCTGGCCAAGCGCCTGCTCGACCTCGCCGAGGCCCATGGGGAGAAGACGCCGCACGGCACGAAGATCGGACTGCGGCTGACGCAGCAGAACCTGGCCAGCATGATTGGCGCGCGCCGTGAGAACGTGAACCGCGCGCTGGCCTACTACCAGAGTCGGGGCTGGCTGTCCAAAGAGGGCGGCCACTTCACGATTCTGAATGAGCCCCAGCTGCGGGCTCGCGTGCTGCCGTAGGGCCAGCCAGCTGCGCTTTGAGTGCGGCTAGGTCGCGCTCGAGGCGATCCTCCCGGGCGAGCTGATCGACGCGCTCGGAAAGGCCAGCTCCAGGTTCCCTGACCCCAGCCCTCTCCCGCTGCGGCGGGATAGGGGATGCTTGCTTCAGCCGGCGCTTGGCCTGGTTGATGGCGTTTGCCTGGGCCAAGTACTGCGCTCGGTACTCGCCGGCCAGGCGATCTTCGGCGGCTTTGCGGGCCAGCGCCTCATGGGCGAGCTCCTCATGGCCGCGGCGCAGGGCCAGCTCGGCGCGGTGCTGCCAGCGCGCGGCGAGGCGATCGTGCTTCTCCCGCTCCTGATGGAGCACGTGCTCCAACGCGATGGCTTGCCGTAGGGCGTGGCGCGGATCCACCGCGGCCATCAGGCGCTGCGCTTGGTTGAGCCGCTCTCGATGTCCATCAGCTGGTCCAGAGTCTCGAACAGGTGCCGCGGATCGGGGTGGCGGGACATCTTCAGCAGGACGTGGTAGAGCGCCACGTCATCGCGCAGCTCCTCGGCGCGTGTGGCCAGCCAGGAGCGCAGCGCGTCCGGCTCGGCCGCGAGGTCGGAGGCGATGGCCGCCTGATAGCCCTCTGGGTCGGATACGAGATAGCCCGGCAGCACTTTGAAGAAGCGGGCCAGCAGGGCGCGTGTCATGGGCGACATGTGGGTCCGTGCGCCGGACTCCAGCTGGCAAAGATAGGCGTGAGAGACGCTCTCGCCCAGCTCGGCGCGCATGGCGCGCAGCACTTCGGCCTTGGTCATCGGCCGGCCGAGGCCGCGCAGCTCGCCTTCAACCTGGCGTAGATGCTGCAGCTTTTCCCCGAGCGTCATGACTGTGGCTGAAATCTAGCAAATTGCTATAGAGGCTATATCCGTCCGGCCAGGAACGCCTCGGCGAACTCGGGCAGGTTGGCGCAAACGAAGCTTGGCCGGCAGGCTCGCAACTCGTCCAGCGAATAGCGGCCGGTGGCGACGGCGATCGTTTTCATGCTGCAGGCCAGCCCACAGTCGATGTCGAGTGGCGTATCGCCAATGATGTAGCTGCGATCGAGGCTGAAGGAGCGGCCGGCGCGAGTGGCGGCCAGCGATGGCAGGTCGGCTCGGCGGCCGGACTCATCCCCGAACGCGCCGAAGCTGAAGAACTGGCGCAGCCCGGCCGCGGCCATCTTGCGCCAGGCAATGGCCTCGATGTTGCCGGTCACCAGGCCCATGGCGGCCCCGGATTGGGCCAACTCTTGAAGCGCGGGGACAACGCCGGGGATAACCTGGTCACGAAGGTCGGGTGGGCAGCGTATCTCAAAGTCCTCAGTGGCGGCCTGGAACAGCCGCGGCAGCAGATCAGGCGACGCTGCCGCGCCCGTGCTGAGCACCATCTCCCGCAGGATCTCGGTGTCGGTACGGCCGGCCAAGAAATGCTGATCGACTTGCGGCTCTCTGCCGACCAGACGTTCCACGGCGGCCAGCAGCGACTGGTGGTGGAAGCGATTGCCGGCCTGGAGCAGGGTGCCGTCTACGTCGAATAGGAGGATCGCGTCGCGCACCAGCGGCCAATCATAGCCGCCGGGCCGGGTGGTGGCACTCGGCTGGCTATGCTGTGGTCATGGCGCTCGACGCCTCGGCTCCGCCACCGACCGAGCTGCAAACTCCGGAGCCGCGCTGGGCCGAACAGTACGAACCGCGGCCCGTGGCGCGCCAGTTCGGAGCAGGATTGTGGCTGGCGCTGGAGATGTTCCGCACGGTGCGGACGCTCGTCTCATTAGGAGTCCTACTGCTGCTGGTGCTGGTGGTGGTCAACTTCACCTCGACCGCCGGGCAGCTCAGCCAGCGGCTGAACTCGGCCTGGCAGCGCACCGAGCAGGGTTTTGTGGCCGCGGGCCAGGCCGTGGCCGACGCCTTCAATCCAACCCGCCCGCCGCGTTACCCCGTCAGCCAAGACACCGAGTTCGGGTCGTTCTTTGCCGTGCGGGTGGGTGAGACAGTTGGCGATTCTCCCGTCTACAAGTTCACGCTGGGCGGTATCAAGCGGCGGGACGATGCCGGCGGCAACCCGGACGTCGCCCAGTACGCCCTCCTAAACCGGCAGTACAAGGTGCCGCGCGAGACCAAGATCTTGGGCGTGACGGTGCGAGTCGACCGCGGCGAGCAGCAGTTCGTGCTGGACCGCGGCGAGACGTTCCGCATTGGCGGCAAGCTGTACAAGGTGAACTGGATCTCGGCCGCCGATCAGCAGATGGCTGCGGGGGTGTATCGCAACCCGGACCAGTTCGCCGGCAAGCTGGCCTTCGACTCGGACTAGCCCCGCGGGGGTGGCGGATCCCAAAATGGCTCGACCCTGCGGGGCGGTCCAATGCGCTCGAACGGCGGCTTGCGATTGAGGATCAGGTCCATGACGTCGGCAAGCCCGGCGTGGGCGGCATCCTGCTCCTCGGGCGGGAGGTTGGAGCTCGCCAGCTCGTCCTCGTCGAGGATGACGAAGCGGCCGTCGGGGTAGAGAAAAACGTCCAGCTCCATATCGACGAAGCGCAGCTGGTCGTCCTCGAGCTCAATGGGCTGGCAGATGTTGCAGTACCAGCCCTTGGTGCGGCCGTTGCGGTGCGACCGCACTTCCCAGACGCTGAACCACTTGCCCCAGTAGTAGCGTTCGAGGAACGAGTCGCCGTACTCGAACACGGTGTAGCCCAGGAACATGGGCTCCTGGCGGACAGCCCACGGCGCGAGGACGAGCAGGTACTCGTCGTTCTCTTCGACGACCTCGGCCGTCCAGGCGAAGATCAGGCGCCGATCGTGGCCCAGCTTGGAGATCGTGAGGGTGCGGATAGTGGGACTATACTCGGCCAGTGCCCGAGGTGACCGTGCTGCAGCTGGAGGAGGTGGCTGGCCAGCTGAAGCCGCTCGGCCAGGAGATCCGCTATGCCACGTGCGTTGAAGCCGGTCACTTCACGCAGGGCATCATCGCGTTTGCGGGCAAGCCGGCCAGCGGCAGCCAGATTACGCACGACGACAAGGACGTGCTGTGCTACGTCATCTCGGGGACGGGGCGGCTGCGCAGCGAAGAGCTTGAGATGGTGCTGAAGCAAGGCTCCATATGTCACGTGCCGGCCGGGGTAGCGCACGATTTCCAGGCCACCGGCGACCGCGAGCTGGTGCTGTTCTACACGCTTATCGAGAAGCCCTCGCCTTAAGCAGCTTCCCGAAGAGGTTCGGCTTGAGCTCGTTCATAGGAGGCATGGTGCTCTCTTGCAGGAGGCGCTTGTCGCGTCGCCAGCGGGCGAGAGCCTGCAGGGTGGCTTGCCAGTCGGCCTCGATCTGATCGCTGTCATTGAGTCGGTCGCGGAGGTCGAGCAGGGCGGCAGCCGTGGTGTCCAGCCAGCGCGCCAGCGCGGCGGAGTTCTGAGCGGCTTCCTGCCACAGGGCGGGTCCGGCGTCCTCTGCCAGCTGAGCCAGCTGGTTGAAGGTGTCGCCGGCCAGCTTGCCGGCTTCGTCCCAGCGCGGGTGGCTGGTGAGGGCCGATATCGTGACAGCCAGCAGCGCGGGCGGCAGCAGCTCGCCGGCGGCGGTCAGGCCATCATGCTCGGCGGGATCGAGAAAGTAGGGCTGAGCTCCGGCCGCGGTGACGAGCGCGCTCATGGCGTTTACGGCGGCCTCGCTGGCCGCCTGCTCAGGGCTGAGGCAGTAGATGGCGTTGCGGAAGACCTCCGCGCGGGCCTCTTCGGCATCATGGCCGCGGTCGTCCAGCACGGGACGCCCGGCGATGAAGTGGACCTCCGGCGGCAGAGTGCGCGCCGCCTCGGTCGCGGGCACCTTCCAGCGGCTCGTTTCGGTGACCACAGCGCCAGGGCTGAGGCCGGGAGCTAGCTCGTCGAAAGCTGACAGCAGCTCGCGGCCGGGCACCGTCAAGACCACAACGGCCGCCTGCTGGACGGCTGCCGCGCTGCTGGGTGCCTCCTGGTCGACGGCGCCAATGCGCTTCGCCGCCGCCAAGCGCGTACGGTCGCGGTCATAGCCGGAGATCACCTCGAACAGCTTCGACCGACGCAGCGCGAGACTCAAAGAAGCGCCAACGAAGCCAGTGCCGATGATGGCGAGCTTGGCCATGGGCGCGATGGTAGCTTAGAGGCGTGAGCGTCAGACTTCGGATCGCCCCTTCGCCGACGGGCGATCCGCACGTCGGCACGGCCTATATGTCGCTGTTCGACCTGGCGTTCGCCCGGCAGCAAGGCGGCAAGTTCATATTGCGCATCGAGGACACCGATCAGGCCCGATCGACTGTCGAGTCGGAGCAGGTGATCTATCACTCGCTGCGCTGGTTGGGACTTCAGTGGGACGAAGGGCCGGACGTCGGCGGACCCTACGGGCCGTACCGGCAATCCGAGCGGCTGAGCCTTTACCGGCAGTACGCCGAGCAACTGGTTGAGCAGGGCGAAGCCTACTACTGCACCTGCTCCCCAGAGCGCCTCACCGCGCTGCGCCAGGAACAGATCGCTGCGAAGCAACCGCCAGGCTATGACCGCCACTGCCGAAATCTCGCTCTGCGGCCGAAGGCCGGCGAGCCACACGTGATCCGCATGAAGATGCCGCTCGAAGGCGAAAGCGTCTTCGAGGACCTGGTTCGGGGCGAGCTGCGGCGGCCCTACAAGGACAGTGACGACCAGGTGATCGTCAAATCGGACGGCTTCCCGACCTATCACCTGGCAGTGGTCGTGGACGACCACCTGATGGAGATCAGCCATGTGGTGCGTGGTGAGGAGTGGATCTCCAGCACGCCCAAGCACCTGGTGCTGTACCAGACTCTGGGCTGGGAGCCGCCGCGGTTCGCGCACATGCCGCTGCTGCGCAACCCTGACAAGAGCAAGGTCAGCAAGCGCAAGAACCCAACCTCGCTGCTGTGGTACCAGCGACAGGGCTACTTGCCGGAGGCCATGCGCAATTTCCTGGCCCTACTTGGTTGGTCGATGCCCGATGGGCGTGAGATCTTCACGTTCGAAGACGTCGTGGCCAACTTCAGCTTCGAGCGCGTGGTCACCTCAGGCCCAGTGTTCTCGATGGACAAGCTGGACTCGATCAACGGCCACTACATACGCTCGATGTCCGGCGATGAATTGTTGCCGCGGCTGTTCGACCGGGATTACGTACGGGCGCAGCTGCCGCTGGTCCAGGAACGGATGCGGACGCTGAATGAGTTCCATACCGCCACAGCGTTCTTCTATGCCGACGAGCTGAGCTACGACCCGGCGCTGCTGGTGCCCAAGAAAGCATCGCCGGAGGATGTGCCCAGCTGGCTCAAGGCAGTGCGCGAGCGCATCGAGGAGTTCCGGCCGTGGCAGGCAGCTGCGCTGGAGGAGGCGTTGCGAGCGCTGCTGGCGGAGCGGCAGTGGAAGACGGGCGAGGTGTTCATGAGCGTGCGCGTTGCCCTGACGGGCAGCACGCAATCTCCGCCGCTGACGGAGACGATGGAGGTGCTGGGCCGGGAAAAGACGCTGCAGCGCCTGGATCGCGCGGCTGCGCTGGTGCAAGCACCGCCAGCTTGAACTAACCCCGCAAAGCCTGCTATCTTGGGCGGCATGCAAGCAGCTTTTCGCGTCAGCAACCTGTGTCTTCCGCTTGGATTGATCGTGGCCCTGACGGCCTGCGGCGGGGGCGCCGCGCCGGCGAGCAGCCCGCCGGTGGCCTCCAGCCCGCCGGCCGCGGTCTCCAAGCCGGCGGCTTCGGCGGCCG
>Ga0099828_10001452_pt1 | contig 15894 bp, 10 predicted proteins | sample CZO8metaG_2_FD_79338 | JGI IMG/M metagenome (GOLD analysis project Ga0099828, IMG submission 79338) | Vadose zone soil microbial communities from the Eel River Critical Zone Observatory, Northern California, USA - CZOApr15con2H1.8 metaG | ecosystem: Environmental > Terrestrial > Soil > Vadose... | reverse complement strand
GGATAGTCTTTGGTTTGGATGTAGCAGATGCCGAGGATGTACGAAGCATCCACATTCGACCGCGGATACCACGTTTGCACCTTTTCGAGCAGGGGAATCGCGTCGGCGGGATGTCCACCGAGATAGTAGGAGAGCCCAAGTAGTTGCGTGGCCTCGCCACTACCCGGATCCGCAACAGTAGCCTTCTTCAAATATGCAATCGCTTTCGGATAGTCGCTCTTCTTGTAGTACGCCGCGCCGAGTTCGAGATCGAGTCCTTTCATCGTGGGATTGGCGGCTTCGAGGGTCTGAAGTTCGGCGACTGCGTCATCGAGCTTGCCCTGTTGCATCAGCTTGCGACTCTGCGCGAACTCGGGAGCGGCGGCCGGTTCGGGTTGGGCCGAGGGTACTTCCGGTGGACTTGTCTGCTGCGCTAGCCCCAGTAAGGCGCAAGTCCAAAGAAACGCCGGAAGCCACAGGCAGCGAACCAGTGATGAGTGTTGCATCAGTCTTGTCCTGAAAATTAGAGCACAAGCAACATCGGGTACCAACGTGTATCTGTGCCGTTACATCCCGTCTACCTAAGATGGGAATCGAGTTGGTTGGCGCGGTCGAGTTCCCGAGCTGCCTCCTGGGTATTCCCCTGCTGCTTCAGAGCCTGGGCCAGCTGGTAGTGAGCCGGAGCGTACTGATCGGCCAATTTGATCGCCGCACGAAACTGTGCAATGGCGCCGTCCACGTCTCCGGCGGAGAGCATGTGCTTTCCGGAATTCGTCGCAAATGTTGCCGCCTGCAGATTGTTGCTCGCAGTCGTAATGCCGGATGCCGCCCGAGCCTCCTCCGCCGCGCCAGCGGAGTCGCCGAGCTGGCGCAGCACAGCGGCCAGAGTAGTATGAGCGCCGGCAAAATCGGGTTGCAGACGAATTGCCTCACGAAGCGAAGCAGCGGCCTCCGGCAGTTTTCCTTGTTGCTTGAGGACTGTGCCCAACGTGTAATGCGCCTCCGCGTAGTTCGGTTGCGCCTGGATGGTACGCTGGAGCTGTTCGGTCGCCTTTTCAAACTCACCTCTCTGCCAGAAAAGTACCCCCAGCGTGTAGTGCGCGTCGGCAAGATCAGGCTGGAGTGCGAGGGCATTTTGCAATTCTACGACCGCCTTGTCGAGCTGGTCCTTGAGTTTATAAGCGAGGCCGAGATTGTAGTGTAGCGACGCGTCGTTGGGCGCGAGCCGGATCGCGGCGTCAAGCTCCACGATCGCTGCATCAAAGTCCGCGCGTTGCAGGAACGCAATCCCTAAGTTCCCTCGAAACGCTCCGTCATTGGGACGAAGTTGAATCGCCGTGCGGAATCTTGCGATGGAACTCTCCGCGTCACCCTTCTGAATGAGAGCCAGCCCGAGATCGTTGAAAGCCTCGGGATCGGTCGGCTTCAGCTTTACAGCCTGCTCGAACGCTGCAACGGCACAGTCCGCATCGCTTGCACGCTGGCATCCAAGACCGAGGGCGATCTGGGCCTCAAACCAATCGGGCTTCACCCTCGCGGCGGTGTGCAGCTCTTGCAGAGCCTCTGCGGGGTTCGACGCCTCGGCGAGAACTTCCGCCAGGTAGTAGTGGGGCGCGGCGTCGCGCGGAGAAAGTTCGATTGCTTTCCGTAACTCGGTGACGGCTTCTGCGAGTTGATGCTGTTGTGAGCGGAGAACCCCGAGATGAAAGTGTGCCGAAGGCAGGCCGGGCTGCAGGCGGAGAGCTTCTGTGAAAGCGGCCGCTGCATCGGTAAGCTGACCTTGCTGCGCCAGGATTGAACCGAGATCGTCGTGGAGGTCGGCACGCTGGGGAGCGAGCTCCACGGCGCGCTGCAATTCGGAGGCAGCCTCCGCTTGCGAATTGCGCTGGCTGAGAATGCGCCCGAGGGCACGGTGGGCTTCCGCGTTCGCTGGAGCCCCCGTCACTGCCGCATGCGCCTCGGTCTCGGCCTCCGCAGGATGTCCCTGCTGCATGAAAATGCCGGCGAGATTTAGCCGGGCATCCGTGAAGTCAGGCCTGAGTTTAAGTGCTGCTTTGAGATGTTTCACCGCAGGCTCAAGTTCCCCCTGCTGTGACAAGACCCAGCCCAGAGCAGCCTGCGCCTCAGCATTCGCGGGCGAGCGTCGCACCGCCTCTTCGAAATTAGTGCGAGCGGACGCGATGTTGCCTTTCCGAAGCGCCTCTTGGCCGCGCTGATAGGCGAGCCGTGCCGCTGAACGCGAGGAGGACTGTGCCTGTCCTAAAGCTCCAGGACTTGAAATGAGGAACGCCGCCAAAAGGCAGGCGGCGAGGCTAGGTCTGGGATGCGACACCGTTGGTTTCGGAATGAGGAGCACTACAGTAAGGGAATTATATCCAAGTACAGGGGCCAAATTTCAGGGCTTGCTTTGATTCGAACCAGGTTCTCTTGCACAAAAAAACTGGGGGAACCCGTCGGCTCCCCCACATGGTTCGTAACTATCAGTTGCGCCTAGAACGTAACCCGGAAGCCGAGCTGCAATTGCCGCATCTGGCTGTTGGATTCCAGGCTGCTGATAATGCCATTTCCGCTGCAATCAACACAGGTGTTGGGATTGCCATAGACGGGATGGTTGAACACATTGAAGAACTCCGCCTGGAACTGCGCCCTGACCCTCTCTGTGATGGTGAAGTTCTTGAAGATCGACATGTCAGACAGGAATTCTCCCGGCCCAGTGAACTGATTGCGACGGGTGTTGCCGAAAGCCCCGACCTGTGGACGAACGAAAGGTCCGCTGACAGCACCGTTGGTGGCGAGCGGATCCACCGGCTTAAAGTAGACTACCTGCCTGGTTATGTCGTTGAAGCTGCCGGACCCCATGTGGAAGCTGCCGTTCATACTGGGACGGCACGGTCCGGTGTCCCGGTCGGAGTTGCATTCGTTATAGCCAAGGGAGAACGGCAGACCGCTGCCGATGACCAGGGTTGCGTTCCACTGCCACCCCCCCAGCAGCAGGTCTGCTCCCCGGCCAATATTGCCCAGGAAGTGCTTGCCTTTGCCGAATGGCAACTCGTAGAGCGAGGTCATAATCAAAACGCTGTCACGGTTGAAGTCCTGACGCCCGTACCCTTGACGCAGGTCCGGCTGGTAGCTGCCATCGTTGTCATAGGCCTTGGAGTAGGTGTAAGACCCGTTGAGCGTCAAGCCGGCGGCGGTGCGATGGTCCACCTTAATCTGCAACGCCTTGTAAGAGTTGGTTCCGTCGTTGCCGGTATAGCCAAAGCCATACCCCGAGCAGCAATGCACGTCAGTTGTTACGCCGTTCGCATCGGTGTATGGAGTGGAAAAGGCATCGTTGTAGGGCGCCCGTTCGTTGAAGGACAGGGTTCCGAAACCCACAATCGTCGGCTGATTCGGGTTGTAGCCCGGACCGTTGCCCTTGAAAACGTGGCTCCCGTGATTGGCGACATAGGCGACATCCACGCTGGTCTTGTTCGTAAGCTGCCGCTGGACAGTAAAATTCCATGCATCTACCGTCGGCGCGACGAGCTTGTCTGGCCGAATGTGGGGACCCACGTTAAGCGCTAGACACGTGCCAGTTGATCCAGCCGCGCAAGGCCCGAAAAACGGAAGGATCCCGTTTGCGGGGATTACAGGAAACTCGTTTGGAGGCGGGCCGACCGTGAAATTGAATGCGGGAGTTTTGTTGTCGTTGGTAGGCCCGTTGACGTTTTGGTGGGCGAGCACGGGCAGGTTCTGCGTGACCGTGTGTCCAAACAGCGATCCAAAGACGCCGATGTCAAAGCTGCGCCCGTAGCCCATACGAACCACCGTCTTGGGGGTGAGTTCATAGGCGATTCCAATTCGCGGGGCCCACAGTTTATAGTTGTTGCGGGTGCTTCCGTTCATGCTGATGCCGTCGTAGCCGGCGACGCGAATCACACCTTCCGGCAGCACCGCGAAGCCGCCGGCACCCTTGGAGTTGACATATTCCGGAGTGTAGAACTCCCAGCGCAGACCATAGTTCACCGTAAGTTTCCGGGTCGCGCGCCAGGTGTCCTGTCCGTAAAAGAAGTACCGGTTTTGCGTCTCAATCGCGTTCAATTCTTTGTCCGAACCGACATACCGGTCGAAGGCGGTTACTTCCGCGAACAGGAAAGTAGCGATGTCCAAGCCACCATTGTTGTTGTCGGACGTGCCTTGGTGGTTGAAGTTGAGGATGCCGGTGCGGTTCGCATCCGAGGGTATTCGCAAGTTAGTCGCGTGCCGCAGGTCGACACCAAACTTGAGCTGATGGTTGCCCTTTATTTTTGTCCAGTTGTTCACAAACTGAACACCCTGCTCCTTCTCGGTCAGGGGGCAGTTGCAGCGGCTGATGTTCAGGCCTTCTCCTATACCGTTGCTGCCAGCGTTGTTGACACCGATTGACTGGTCAAAGACCAGAGCGGGCAGGCCACCAGTCGTGGGGTCGGAAGTGTTTAAGCCGGGGAGTCCGAGGGCGGTTGCCGCCGCTACACTGCCGTCATACTTCGTGGAATGCGGATTGTAGCGGAAGTATCCGAATCGGAAGTCGGTCAGCAGGCTGCTGCTTAGCGTGTAGTTGAAGCCCGTAGCCACGCTGTAATTTTGGATCAGCGACTGACCCGCCAGTCCCAGGTATCCCAGTCCCGGTCCACCAATTTCGGTTCCAAAGATGGGTGCACCGGAGAGCTTGAAGTGCGCGTGAGTGTAGCGGCCGAAAATCTGCAGTTTCTCGCTCACGGTGTAATCAACGCGCCCAGTGTACTGGTAGTCGTTAAAGCTGCCGCTACCGTTGGCCGTATAGTTTTCTTTCGTGCCATTGTTGATACCAGTCGCATTGGGCTTTGGCAAAAGAGACAGGATTTTCTCGGCCGTTCCATTCGGATCAGCGGCCTGCAGGTCGGTAAAGGGGATATGGGTAGTGCATGGATTGTTTTTCGTCGGGTCCGATGAGACCAAGCAAGGCTTGGTCGGATCGGGATTTGTGGTGTAAGACGTCCTTGATCCTTGAGGGTCATACGGGTTAAAGACCTCACCAGCGCCGCCCCCTAGACCCGCATTTGTGTACTCACTCAGGTCGCAAAACGTATTGGTCGCCGATGGCGCCGACAGACACGTATCGCGAACCGTTTGTGTAGGAACAGCAATCTGCAGCGACACACCCGACACACGCCGGGTCCCTTCGTAGTTGGCAAAGAAGAACAGTTTGTTCTTGATGATGGGACCGCCCACCGCGCCGCCAAATTGCTTCCAGTTGTTAGGCGAGGCTTTGCCGGAAAACGGATTCTTAGCCGGATCGACCGGATCCAAATCGTAGAAGTAACCGCTGCCGTGAATGTCGTTGCTACCCGACTTGGTCTGGGCAGTCATGATTCCGGCCAAAGCCTTGCCGAATTCCGCGTCGTAGTTCTGCGTGGTGATCTTGGTCTCGGTCACCGAGTCCAGACTGGGATTGACGATGATGATGCCTAGAATCGGATCCTGATTGTCGGTGCCGTCCAACTCGTAACCGGTGCCACTGAAGTGCTGGCCATTCACGAATATCTGCTTGCTGCCCTGAGGATTCTCCGTGGCAGCGTGACCCCAGCCCAAGATCTGGGTCCCGGGCGAAAGGAGTTCCAAGCTCTGGAAATTCCGGTTGAAGATGGGAAGTTCCGCCAACTGCTTTCCAGTAAATTCAATCGAGACGTCAGCGCGGTCGGTCTTGAGCTGAGGTGCCTCTGCCGTGACTTCAACTTGTTCGCTGGTCGAGCCGACCTGGAACTGTGCGTTCACGGGGGCGGAAGAGTCAGCTGATACGGGGACGTCCTTAAACTGGAGCGTCTTGAACCCCTGACCCTCAATCCGGACCGAATAAACGTCAGGAATCAAGTGCGTGACGGAGTAGTTTCCGCTGTCATTTGTGGTCGTCTCTACGGAGGTGCCCTTGGTCTGACTGCTGACCGTAACCTTCGCATTGGGCACGGCGGCGCCCGACGGGTCTGTCACTGTTCCGATAATGCTGCCGTAGACCGCCTGAGCGAACGCCACCGGCGTCCATAGGCTGAACAAAAGTCCCAGAGTCGCCGCTACTGCCAGCACTGACCTTTTCATGAATTTCCTCCTGGAAACTCGCACAACAGACGTTGTCCCGAAAATGCAGAGGGAGAGACCTGCCTGAAAGACTTGCAAGTGGTAGTACAAAAACACTATTGCGGCAGGTTTCAATAGGTTTGATACGGTTACAGGACTAAACACCCCCAGTTGCAGTAAGATACAGGCGTCTGTTACGTGACTGTTAAATGGCTGTGACGCACACTTTCGGGGCGGGCCGGGAGCAATGCTTCCAGCAAATAGAGAAGCTTATTAATAGTCATAGTTTGCGGGGCTCTGAGTCTCTGTGCAAACTGCTTCGGTACCTTGCCGAACATTCGCTCGACCATCCGGGCGTCGCGCTCAAGGAGTACCAGATAGCCACGGAAGTCCTGGGGCGGTCGGCGACCTTCGACCCGCAGATCGACTCGACCGTCCGCGTGCAGGCTGGGCGACTCCGCATCAAGCTGGCGGAATACTACGCCCACGAGGGACCGGATGATGCCATCGTAGTGGAATTACCAAAGGGGTCTTACTCACTGACCTTTCATTCGCGGAGTTCTGGCGGCCATGTCCCGGCTCGCCTGACACTGGAGAAGGAGAAGGAGAAGGAGAGTAGTGAAAGCGAGGGGAAGGGGTCGAATCGCGGCTGGGCGGTTGCGGTCGGGGCGCTCTCAGTACTACTACTGGCTTCGCTGGTCACGAGTGCGGTGCTGTGGTCCGGGCGATCTCGAAACCAGGTTGCTGCGCAAGAGCCGGTGCCCGCTGTTTACCAGATCTTTTGGAGCCGCTTTGTTTCCTCTCAGCAGCCGCCCTGGGTGATCTTCAGCAACGCCAACTTTGTGGGACGTCCGCAGACGAACATGCGGTATTTCAACCCGTCCACGGACTCGCGTGAAGCTATCCTCGATCATTACACCGGCGTGGGTGAGGTCCTGGCAATCCACCAACTGGACCGGGTTTTCGGCCTCCTCAACCGGGAGCTCCGGGTAAAGCGCGGGGCACTCTTCTCTCTGGATGACGTCAGGAACAACGATTTGATCTTCATCGGATCCCCTGCGGAGAATCTGACGCTGCTGGAGATTCCGGGAACCCATGAATTCGTTTTTCATCGAGTGAATTCCGGGCCTCGTACAGGAGACATGGAAGTCATCAATGTGCATCCCGCGGCTGGGGAGTCACAAAGTTCTATGGCAAGCCCTTCCAGCCAGTCAGTGAGCGAAGAGTACGCGGTCGTCGGACTCGAGCCCGGACTGGACCCAGGCCACTCGATGTTGATCCTGGCGGGAACTACCACGGTAGGCACGCAGGCGGCTGCGGAATACGTTTGTCGCGAAGATTCTCTGGCGGAGCTCTTGCAACGCCTGGGCGTTTCGAAGCCGGGGGACCTCAAACCGTTCGAGGCGCTCCTGCGAGTGAAGGTCACGCAAGGTGTGCCGGTAAAGACGGATCTGGTCGCCCTGCGCAAGGGAAACGGATAAGCCCGGTTTCTCACACTCTGCAGCTTGTCTTGTCGTTGTCTGCCGCTACAATGGCCGAAGCATGATTGCCCACCTGCGCGGAAAACTGCTGGCCAAGCATCCCAATCAGGCAATTGTCGAGACTGGCGGCGTCGGCTACGACGTGACCATCACCGTGCCGACGTTCTCTGATCTCCCCGCTCTCGGCGCTGAAGTCGCGCTGCACGTACACACGCATGTGCGTGAGGACCTGATTGCTCTCTACGGATTCCTCCGGCCTGCCGAGAAGCAGCTCTTCGAGAAGCTGATCACGGTGAGCGGAATCGGACCGAAGCTCGCGATCACGATTCTCAGCGGGATGGCCGCGGACGAGATGGTAGGAGCGATCCGCGGCAACGACGTGGCGCGGCTGATACGCATCCCTGGCATTGGGAGGAAGACCGCGGAGCGCATGGTGCTGGAACTGCGCGACAAGTTGCCGGCGGCTGGAACGACTGCAGCGTCAACGCCCGTCATGAGTGCGATCGAGGAAGATGTGCTGTCGGCGCTGGTCAATCTTGGCTATCAGCGCGCGACCGCCGAGAGAGCTCTCAGCCTTACCACAAAGAACAGCAAGGAATCCTTCGACGCGATGTTCCGTGATGCCTTGGCATCGTTATCGAAATAAGCTCCTACTTGCCGATGCAGAACGTGCTGAAGATCAGGTTCAGGATGTCGTCGGTCGTGGTTGCTCCGGTGATCGCGTCGAGCGGGCGCAGCGCGTTGTAGAGATCGAGCAAGAGCATCTCGTGTGGAACCCTGCCGGCCACGGCATTCTTCGAACCTTCCAACGCAGTCAATGACTCGCGGACCAGACCTTGATGGCGGACGTTGGTGAGAAAGCCGGTCTCGACCTGAGTGCCGGCTTCGCCGCCGATATGGCGAAGAATTTCGCTGCGCAATTCCGGGATACCGTCGCCGGTGAGCGCTGAAGTGCGAATGGCCGGAGTCTGACCACTAGACACTGGCCGCTGACCACTCGTTTCGAGACCACTAGTCATCAAGTCAGTCTTGTTGTGAACCACAATCAATGGCCGGGCTGCCGCCTGATTCAGCAGTTCGTCGTCTTCGGGCGCGTGGGCGTGCGATGCGTCCAGTACAACCAGCACCAGGTCTGCGTCCGCCAGGGCTTCCATGGATTTGCGAATGCCGATGGACTCGGCTTCGTCGAGCGCCTGCCGAATACCTGCCGTATCGACGAGCTGGACCGGAATTCCGCCGATAGCGACGGTTTCGCTGACCAAATCACGCGTGGTGCCAGGAGTTGCGGTCACGATGGCGCGTTCGCGCTCGACCAGCCGGTTGAACAGGCTTGACTTGCCGACATTGGGACGACCGACAATGGCGAGCGTCAATCCCTCGTGCACGATTTTGCCGTAGGCGAAACTGGAATTGAGTTCTTCGAGGGGTGCGCGCACCGCAGCGATGCGATCGAGGATGGTCGCGTCCGGTAAGACGGAGACGTCGTCTTCAGCGAAGTCGATTCCTGCTTCGAGCAACGCGATCAGTTCCACCAGCTTTTGTTTAACTGGCTGCAAGCGTTTCGAGAGAGCGCCTTCCAGTTGCTGGGCGGCGACTTTGGCTTGATATAAGGTTTGGGAATCGATCAGGTCGCGGACGGCTTCGGCCTGGGTGAGATCGATGCGTCCGTTCAGGAAGGCGCGCATTGTGAACTCGCCGGGCTCAGCCAGGCGGGCTCCGGCGGCGATGCAGAGCTCCACTATGTGACGCAGAACAACCGGTGATCCGTGAGCGGAAATTTCAATGATGTCGTCGGTGGTGTAGGAGTGGGGCTTGGCGAAGTAGGTGACGACCACTTCGTCGATGCGTTGGGAAGGCCCGTGTGGGGCGGACACTCCCTTCGGCAAGCTCAGGGCAGGCTCTGTCCGCCCTGCTGACAGCGGCAGAGCACCACCGGGGATCTCTAACCTTCCTCCAACGGAGGGGCCGGCGACAATAACTGCCGAGCTTTGCTCGGCCGGACAGCCGGGGGCGGCTGTCCCCACATGAGCCTTGGTGATTTTCGGCTTTTCGCGGGCGGGAGCCTGCCCTGAGCCTGCCGAAGGGGCGCCCGCGCCACACGGCTCGATTAGCTCTCCGAAGGTTGCACGGCCCGGCTCTAGATCATGCTTAAGGCGTAGCATCGGAGCGGCAATCTCCCGGGCTTCTGTTCCAGCCAGGCGAACAACGCCGATGCCACCGCGTCCCGGAGGCGTCGCGATTGCGACAATGGTGTCGTCGAGGTTCACGGGGCGATTGTAGCGGGTAAACTTGAACACGACCAAGGCCGGCACACACAAGGAGAAGGCTCATTTGTCAGTCGCGGACGAACTGCTCGAAGCGAATCAGGAATTTGTGCGGAGCTTTAACCTCGGGAATCTGGCGGTCCAGCCGAAGCGGCGCGTTGCCGTGCTGGCTTGCATGGATTCACGGATATTGTTCGAACGTTGCCTGGGATTGCATCCGGGAGACGCGCATATGATCCGCAACGCAGGGGGGATTGCAACCGATGACGCCCTGCGGTCGCTGATCGTGTCCCATCACCTGCTGAATACGCAAGAGTTCATCATAATCAACCACACCGACTGCGGCTTGATGAGAGTGCAGGAAGACGAACTCAAAAAGCGGCTGGCTGAAAAAATGGGCACAACTGCCGGCGCGCCTGCTCAGTTCCACGCCTTCGAAGATCTGGAAGAGAACGTGCGGCAGCAGATACGTCGAGTGAAGTCCCATCCGTGGATTCCGAAGCACATTCCGGTGCGAGGATTTGTTTACGACGTGAAAACGGGGAGGCTTACTGAAGTGGAGGAACGAACGTGAAACGATGCCGCACTCATCAACTTCGGCTGACTTTGCGTACATCGTAGCTGGCTAGAGTAGGTCGCCTTAGGCACCAACGTCTTGGCCTAAACGCGGGCGAGGCGCCCGCGCCACACTGGCTATCTTGCCACCACCTTCTCAATCTCCTTGCGCAATTGGTCATACGGCAGAGCGCCCGGGTGGTACATCGCGACCTTGCCGGCTCGGTCGAGCAATACCAGCGTCGGCGTCGTCGACGCTCCATACATGTCGAAGTTGTACTTGCTGATCGGCACCGGCATGTCGAGCAGTCCCGCGTAGAAACGCTTGCGGACGGCGTCGATATAGGCAAGCTCATCCTTAGGGGCGGCGTTTTCGACTTGTGCGGTGTAGCCGTAGAGTCGCGTGGGGCCGAGCACCGCCAATCCCTTTGATACGAATTCGGAACGCAGTTGCGTGATGATCGGAGCTTCGGCTTTGCAGTCGCCGCACCAATGCGCCCAGAAGAAGAGAAGCACGGGTGATCCCTTGAGCTGTGCGAGGAGCGGCGGCTTCGATCCCAAGTATTGATCCGACTTGAGAGCAGGCGCAGGTTTCCCCTCGAATGACAGAAGATTGAGATTCTTCTGCAGGCGCTCGCGAATAGACGTGGTTCCGTAACTTTGCAGGGCGGCTTGAAGAACCGCCATGGCTTGGGTTCTCTGCCCGCGGGCGGCGAGGGTCTGGGCCTGAACTTCGAAAGCTGCGCCGAGAGCCAGAGGCAAGTGGGGTTCAGCATCCAGCGCACGGCGCTTTAGTTGTTCAACGGCAAGCCTCTTGGTCTGTTTGGCGTAGGCGGCAGCTTGGTCGTATTGGCGCGCATCGAAGGCTGCCCGGGCCATCCAGGAATAGGCTTCCACGTACTCGCCGGTGACGCCGCGCTGTGCGCGATAGGAATTGAGCTCCGATTCTGCGGCAGAAAAGTTGCCCTGTGCCAATGCCGTGCGGACATCGTCAATGATTTCCGCCGAGGCGGCGCTCATGAGGGCGAAGGCGAATACGAGTGAGAGGGTGAGCGGGCGAAAGCGCATTCTCAGATGATCAATCTTTTGCCGAAAGGTGGTCAAATCCTGGGGCAGTATTACCCATAGTCAAGCCCTGGCAACTTCCCTTGAATCAGTTACTTAAGTGACTCTTAGAATGAATTTTGTAGCTATTATTGTGCACTTCGGGTTAGAATAAAAATGCGTTTGATCTTGAGAGTTCCTTCGCAGTATCCAGCATCTCCGCTTAACCCAGCGCGTGACCTGCCTGCAGAAGAATCCCGAAAGTTTCAGCGCTACATCACAGAAAAAGGAACAAAGCAACATCATGGAAACAGGAACAGTGAAGTGGTTTAACGACGCCAAGGGCTACGGTTTTATCAGCCGCCAGAATGGTGAGGATGTCTTCGTGCATTTCTCCGCCATCCAGGCCAGTGGTTTCCGCAGTCTGCAGGAAGGTCAGCAAGTGCAGTTTGACGTGGTCAAAGGCCCCAAGGGCTGGCAGGCCGAGAACGTGAAGGGTGTCTAAACCGCTTTACCGGTAACAATTCGAAAAAGGGCGGCCAGAAATGGCCGCCTTTTGTTTTTGCACCAAGTAATCAGGAGGCCGGACATCAATGCGAGTCGGACTGCTGGGCATCGCGGATCAGAACGACATCTGAGTCCGTGTGTCCGCGCACCATCGCGAGTTGTTTACCGTCGAACGACCAGTGGAGGTCGCGGATGCGCTCCGCTTTAAAATCCGTGATCGCGTGCCCCTTGGAGCCGTCGAGCGGCTGCAGCCACAGATTGTCGATGCCGTTGTCGCGCGTGGGATAGACCAGTGCTTTGCCATCACGGCTGAAGCGAAGCAGCCCGAACCGGAGGCGCTCAAAATCCAGAAGTTTGGTTTCGCCGGAATCGGTGGCAACCAAGGCAAGCTTTTCCTTGTGCTCGCCTGAATGCTCCAGCGTGCCGAATGCCACCAACTTGCCGTCGGGAGATACATCGAAGAGACTGTCTGAGATGTCCAGGGGGGAGATGGTTTGGAGAGCACCGCCATCCATGGAGACGCGAGTCAACTTCCCCTGATCTTCTTTCGCAACGTAGTACACCCAGCGGCTGTCGGGCGAGCACAGTGGGTACTGGTCCTGCCTACCTTTGGTGATCTGCTTCAGATTGCCGCCGCTGGAATCCATACGCCAGATGTTGTCACTCTCGGTGCCGCCATGAAGTACAAGTTCGAACACAATCGAGCGGCCGCTGGCGCAAGCAGACGGATTGCCGTTCGGCTTTCCTTCTTCGGGTACGATCACGATCTTACTTCCGGTCGCCGGATCGATCCGTTGCAGCGCGCCTGCCTGATCGTCGATTAGCTGGCCGTCCGTAGTCCACGTGAAATTGGTGTCCGCTTCCGCTGAGGTTATGACATGGGACTGGGCACTGGTTCCAGATGCCGGCATTAGGAACAGGCTCCACCGTGCTTCGCTCAGAATGGTCGCCAGGACGCGTCCGTCCGCCGCAAGGCTTAGCTCGGAGTAGTTATTCGTGTCGCGCGTGATCGGAGAAAGCTTGCCCTTAGGGTAGGAGACGAATGCGATCTGGGCCCGACGATAATTGGAGCTTGGCCCACGCGCCAGTCCGAGCAGTCCACTGCCGTCCGGCAACCACGTCGGAGATTGAAAGAACTGTACATTACTGCTGAAGAACACTTTCTGCTGTCCGCTCCTGGCGTCGATAGCCACCAGACTCTGCCAGACATCCGCTGCATGCAGTTCGCCGCAGACAATCATTGTCCCGTCCGGAGACCAAGTCGGGGAATACAGAGCCTGACTACTGGGCCCACTCGCCAACACGTTTTCCCCTTCGCTGCCTTCCGCCGGCTGCACGATTAGCCGGTACTTGCCTGGCTCGGGATTGTCGTAACGCATGAAAGCGAACTTCTTCCCATCTGGAGACAAAGTGATGTTCGAGTCGACGTCCGCGGCGAGTTTCTGCGGCGTCCCGCCGAGTAGGGGAGCCCGGTACAAGAACTTCAGCTCTGGATTCCCGGGATCGCTGCGCACGAAGTAAAAATAGTTTCCGTCAGGAGAGAAGCGCAGGCCGTTGTAGTAAACGTCGGCTGGAGGCTGCACCTGCGTATTGCTATTGGTGGGCACATTCCGGAGCCAGAGGCTCGCCAGGCCGTTGCTTCTCATCAGGTTGAGGATGTACCTGCCGTCGGGTGAGATCGCGGCAGATACTGCATCTCCGGAGTCTGTCACCTTGGTTACTGAGAAATTCTGAAATGGCGTTGGGCGATTGCGGGAGAGAAGTGAGTAGACGCCGTACGCGGCCGCAAGCAGCACCGCGAGTCCAACGACGGCGGTGAATCCGGTTCTGAGCTTGTGTCTCCCGGCAGTGGCCACGATGGCGGATCGCTGAGATGGAGGCCGCGGGGGCGCCGCTGCAGGAACTGCGCCGGATGCGCTTGCCGCAGCCAGGCCGGCACCAGCGGAAGCTGCCCCAGACTGAGCCGTCGATTTCCGTCCCGATTCGAGGTCACGCTTCAGACGTTTCAGATCCCCGCGCAGGTCGGCAGCGGACTGGTAGCGCAGGTCGCGGTCTTTTTCCAATGCTTTGTGAATGATCTCTTCCAGCCTGGGCGGGAGCTCCGGATTGATGGTCTGCGGTGCAGGCGGATCAAGCTCGAGGATGGCGTGGAAGATCACCGCTGAAGTCGCGCCGGGAAAGGGCAGGCGCCCGGTTGCCATCTGGTAGATCACTGCGCCGAGAGAGAACAGGTCCGTGCGTGGATCAAGCTCTTCGCCGCGAGCTTGTTCGGGCGACATGTAAGCGATCGTGCCGACGGTCGCGCCCGGGCTGGTCAGATGCGCGGGCCCGTCCTGTGTAGTTCCACCGATAGTTTCCATCGCCATTTCTGTGTGGGCCAGTTTGGCGAGTCCAAAGTCGAGCACTTTCACCTGACCGCGCTGGGTGACAAAGATGTTCGCTGGTTTAATATCGCGATGAATGATGCCTTTGGCATGCGCGGCGTCGAGCGCGTCCGCTAACTGAATCGCGATGTCGATCAGGCGGTCGCATGGCAAAGGTCTCTGAACCAACTTCTGGTCGAGGCTCTGGCCTTCCAGCAACTCCATTGCGATGAAGGATTGTTCGCCGTCACTCTCAACCACTTTTTCGACCGCATAGATGGTGCAGATATTGGGGTGATTCAGGGCCGAGGCACTTCGAGCCTCGAACAGAAATCGGTCGAGCGCGGTTTGGTCGCGCGCGAGCTCCGGAGGCAGAAACTTCAGAGCGACGCGGCGTCCCAGAGTAAGGTCCTGCGCTTCGTAGACGACGCCCATGCCGCCGCTGCCGAGCTGGCCGGTGATCCGATAGTGCGAGATGGTGCGGTTGATCATGCGGGACGGGAGGTCTCATCTTAGGAGGGATGAGAAAGGCAGTCAAACATATCTGAGCTCGTGCAAGTCTCAGCGCACTCTGCGGATTTTCTCAGCGGTCTCTGCGATTCAAATGCTCTATCGCAGAGATCGGGGAGAACTGCCGCAGAGGGCGCTGAGGTTGACTAGATTGCCGCTGCCTGCTCGCGGCGGCGGGATTGAATCTCGATGTAGACATTTACCAGCGATACTGCCGCTGGAGTCACTCCGGGAATCCGTGAGGCGTGGCCGATGGTGCGCGGCTGGATTTTCGAGAGCTTCTCCTGCATTTCGCGCGAGAGCCCGCTGACCGAGCCGTAGTCGAACCAATCCGGGATCGAGCGCTGCTCGGACTTCTTCAGGCGTTCCATGGCGCGCTGTTGTTGCTGGAGGTAGCCTTCGTACTTGATTTCGGTTTCGACGGACTTGAGTTCGTTGCGGATTTCGGAGGAAAGCGGAACCACAGAGGGCATTGAGGGCAGGGACAAATACGGTCGCGCAAAGAAATCAGGGGCAATCTCCCGTAAGACGGGGACGAGTTGTTCAACGTTGACTTCTGGACGCTTCAGCACTTGAGCGCAGGTCTAGCCGACGGCGGAGTCCCATTCACGGGCGGACGCCGGTGCGCTGGCGGCGACAGCAGATTCCTCGTCGCTGCGCTTCTCGGAATGACAAGGGGTGAGCTTCTCCAAAATCGCCGCTGTCAGTTTCGTTCGCTCCAGCAGTATCCTCAGACTTTGTAGTCGCTCCTGCTTGGCCTGGAAATCCGCCCAAGCGTAATCGGAGATCAATCCCACGCGGCGGCCGTGGGGCGTGAGCCGTCGGTCCGCGTTGTCGATACGCAGATGCAGGCGGAATTCGGCTCGCGACGTGAACATGCGGTAGGGCTCGTTCGTGCCCTTTGAAATCAGGTCATCGATGAGAATCGCCGTATAGGCTTCGGTGCGATCGAGAATCAGCGGCGGCTCCCCTTTTACATGGAGGGCAGCGTTGATTCCCGCCATCAGCCCCTGGCACGCAGCTTCTTCGTAGCCCGACGTGCCGTTGATCTGGCCTGCCAGAAGGAGGTTGGCAATTTTCTTTGTTTCTAAGGTTCGTGCGAGTTCCGTGGGATCGATC
>Ga0099828_10001448_pt1 | contig 15904 bp, 18 predicted proteins | sample CZO8metaG_2_FD_79338 | JGI IMG/M metagenome (GOLD analysis project Ga0099828, IMG submission 79338) | Vadose zone soil microbial communities from the Eel River Critical Zone Observatory, Northern California, USA - CZOApr15con2H1.8 metaG | ecosystem: Environmental > Terrestrial > Soil > Vadose... | reverse complement strand
CCAGCGTCTCGCCGCCGCTCGCCGGAGCGCCCACAGCGTCGCCGCGACTCGGGCCCGCGGTCGTGCAGAACGTGCAGCTCGTCGCCGGCGGCCTCGAGGCGCCATGGTCGATGGACCTTGCGCCCGATGGACGCCTCTTCGTGACCGAGCGCCCCGGTCGCGTGCGGATAGTGAAGCTCGGCTCGGAAGGGCTGCAGCCTGAGCCGTGGGCACGCGTGAAGGCGTACGCGAACCCCAACGCGGAGCGCGGGCTGCTTGGCATCGCGCTGGATCCCGAGTTCGCGCGGACGGGCTTCGTCTACCTCTACTACTCGTACACCGGAGCGGGCGGCGCGACGCTCAATCGCGTCGTCCGGATGCGCGACAGCGGCGGCGCCGGCGTCGAGGAGCTCGTGCTGCTCGACAACATCCCGGGCTCCTCGAACCACGACGGCGGACGCATCAAGTTCGGTCCCGACGGCAAGCTCTACGTCACCACCGGCGATGCCGAGCAGGAGTCGCGCGCGCAGGACCAGCGTTCGCTCGGCGGCAAGATCCTGCGACTGAACAAGGACGGAAGTATTCCCGCCGACAACCCATTCACCGGATCGCCGGTGTACTCGCTCGGCCACCGCAACGTGCAGGGTCTCGCGTGGCACCCGGACACGAAGGTGCTGTACGCGACCGAGCACGGACCCAGCGGTCTCGTCCCGAACTGCTGCAACGACGAGGTCAATCGCATCGAGGCCGGCGCGAACTACGGCTGGCCGGTCGTCACCGGACAGCCGGGGGACCCGCGCTTCCGCGATCCGGTGGTGTGGAGCGGTCGCACCGACACCTGGGCGCCGTCGGGCGCGGCGTTCGCGACCGGTCCCGGGCCGCTGCGCGGCTCGCTGCTGTTCGCCGCGCTGCGCGGCCAGCACCTGCACCGCGTCGTGTTCGGCGCGGACGGGAAGATCGCCTTCGAGGAGCGGCTGCTGGTCAACACGTACGGGCGGCTGCGTGATGTGTACGAGCTACCCAGCGGCGAATTCCTCGTGCTGACGAGCAATCGCGATGGTCGGGGGCGCCCGGCGGCAGACGACGACCGTCTCCTTTTGGTGACCCTGCGCTGATGCGGGTGAGACAATTGACGCGTGGAGATGCTCGGACGCGCTCTCGTGTTCATCGGCCTGGTGATCGTCGTGATCGGCGTCGGGCTGATGTTCGCGGAACGGGTCCCGTTCCTCGGGCGCCTGCCAGGTGACATCACGGTCCGAGGCGACGGGTGGACCGTTTACGCTCCACTCGCGACCTCGCTCGTCCTGAGCCTGGTGCTCACGATCGCGCTGTCGCTCGTCGCGCGCGCCGGGCAGCGTTAGCTCAAAGGGAGGGTCACGACATGGCTGAAGAGAAGAACGCAAAGGCCTCGACGCCGATCGTCGCCGAGGCCGAGAAGCAGGAGAAGATCCTCAACGCGCTCCAGGCCGTGCTCGACCCCGAGATCGGCCTCTCGGTCATCGATCTCGACCTCATTCGCGAGGTGACCTTCACACCGGACGAGGCGGAGATCCGCATGGTCCTCACGACGCCGTTCTGCCCCTATGGGCCGATGCTCATCAATCAGATCCAGACGGTGTCCGAGCAGGCGGCCGAGATGCCGGTGAAGGTCACCGTGCTGCCCGACCGCTGGGAAGCGCCGCCCTGGCTTCGCTAGCGCTTCGCTGAGCGCGCGCGCCCGGCGGCGAGCACCTCCTGTACCAGCGCGTCGGCGTCCTCGAGCGTCGTTCGCGCGTTGATGAAGCACGGACGGATCGCGAAGCGCCCGTCCACGATCGTGCTCGACGGCGTGCACCGCCCGCGGGCGCGCACGTCTTTCACGATCTGCGTGTTGAGCGCATCGAGTTCGCGATCGGCGGTGACGCCGTTCGGCCGATAACGGAAGCAGCAGATCGAGAGCACCGGCTCCGCGAGCACCTCTAGCTCGGCGTGCTCGTGCGCGACCTCCGCGACGCGGCGCGCGCAATCGAGGTGACGGCGCACGCGGTCGCGCATGCCCTCGGCTCCGATCTCTTTGAGGATCGCCCACACCGCGATGCCGCGTGACGGCGTCGAGAAGTCGACACCGTGATCGGGCGTGCCCTCTCCGAGCTCCTCGAACGGCGAGGTCAGGTCGGCAGAGCTCGCGCCGCGTCCGCGCGGCGCCTCGTAGTCGCCGGGCTCGACCGTGAACGCGCGCCCGAGGATGTCCGGATCGCGCACGAACGCGGCCCCCGTGCCGACCGGCGCCGCCAGCCACTTGTGCGGGTCGATCGCGAGCGAGTCGTAGCGCGAGACGTCGCCGTAGAGCGGGCGGACGCGATCGTCGAGCAGGCCGAATCCGCCGTACGCGCCGTCGACGTGCAGCCAGACCCCGTGCTCGCGCGCGAGGTCGCTCATCTCCGTGATCGGGTCGATGCGTCCCGTATTCACATCTCCGGCCGATGCGACGATCGCGACCGGCGTGCAGCCGACGGCAATGTCGGCGCTGAAGAGGCGACGGAGCTCGCGCACGTCGCACACGCCGTCATCGTCGAGCGGCACGCTCACGAGATGGCGGCGGCCCATACCCAGGACGCCGAGAGCGCGACCGACGACGTGGTGCACCTGCGTGCTCGCATAGATGCGCGGCTCGCGCAGCCCGGCGATGCCGTCGCGGGACGCGTCGATGCCGGCACGCTCCGCCGCGTGCTGGCGCGCCGCACCGATGCAGACGAGATTCGCGGTCGACCCGCCGCCGGTGAACGTTCCCCCGAAGGAAGCCGGCAGGCCGAGGAGCGTCGCGAGCCAGCGCAGCGCCAGCTGTTCGATGAAGTTCGCCGGCGTCGCCCACCAGCGCTGCGCCGCGGTCACGGTGGAGGCGAGGTTCGCCGCCGCCGCCACCGTCGTCGGCATGGTCGTGACCCAGCCCGAGAAGCCCGGATGCCCAGTGCGCAGCCCGTTCGGGATCAGGATCGTACGCAGCGCATCGAGCACCGCGTCGGCACCCTCGCCGCGCGTCGGGAGTGGCTGATCGAGCGTCGCGCGCCACGCCGAACGCCGCCCGGCGGGATCGGCGCCCTCGAAGCGCAGGAACGCCTCGAGCGCCGGGAGCAGTGCGGCGATGGTCGAGGACAGGTCGTCGGTCCGCGCGGCGTCGGGGCGCTGTTCGGTCCGCCTAGCCACTGGCCCGCCGGCGGTGGCCTTCGACGGAGCGGGCCAGGATATAGACCACGTCAGAGAGGCGATTCATCCAGGGGACCAGATGGTCGTTCTTCACCACGCCGGCCTCCACGATCGCGACGACGCGCCGCTCCGCCCGGCGCACCACCGTTCGCGCGAGATCGAGCGCCGCAGAAAGGGCGTCCTCCCCTGGCACCACGAACACTCCTTCGATGTCGGTCGTCGCCTTCAGCGCCGCGCTGCGCTCTTCGAGCGCCGCGACGGCGACCTCGTCGATACGCTGTGGCAGGCGCGAGATGTCTCCGACGGGCGTGGCGACCTCGGCCATCGCGATGTAAAGGCCGCGCTGCAGCTCGAGGATGAGCTCGGCCACGGCGGCGGGTGCCTGCGCGCGCGCGACGCCGAGCGCGGACTGGGCCTCGTCGAGGTCGCCGAGGGCCTCGATCCGCGGATCGGTCTTGTGCACGCGGCCTTTCCCGAACAGCGAGGTCTCGCCCAGGTCGCCGGTGCGTGTGGTGACGCGCGCGCCGGCGCGCCTCGGGGCGGGCACGCGCCGAGCATATCGGCGTTCGCGCCGCCCCCGGCGACGCTGGCTTATGCTCGGTCCTGTCCGGAAGCTTCCGCCGGACGGGAGGGACGAGATGCCGACCGGTCGCGGTGAGGCCAAAGACAAGAACGCCAAAAAGAAGTCCAAAGAGCAGCTCGAAAAAGAGCTGAAGAAGAGGTCCGTGGCCGCGCCGGTGCAGCCGATGACCATCGAGCTGGTCCCACGCAAGCGCAAGGAGAAGGACTGGTAGGTCGTCAGGCGATGGGATCGCCCGACGGTCCTGCTCCGCCCGGCTGCGCCGGGACGTAGTAACCCTGTGACGGCGCCGGTGTGAGCAAGCCGGCGCCGCTTTCTTTCAGATAACCGGCGATGTGAGGACGGTAAGGTGGCGATAGTGACGGAGAAGACCAAGGCGATCGACCAGGCGATCCTGCAGATCGAGAAGCAGTTCGGGAAGGGCTCGATCATGAAGCTCGGCGCGTCGTCGGGCGAGAAGGTCGACGCGATCCCGAGCGGATCGATCGCGCTCGACCTCGCGCTGGGCATCGGCGGCTATCCGCGCGGACGCGTGGTCGAGATCTACGGCCCGGAGGCATCGGGCAAGACGACGCTGGCGCTCCATGCTGCGGCCGCGGTCCAGCGCAGCGGCGGCACCGCCGCCTTCATCGACGCGGAGCACGCGCTCGACTCGCAGTGGGCGCGCATCTGCGGCGTGAACGTCGACGAGCTCCTCATCTCGCAGCCCGACAACGGCGAGCAGGCGATGGAGATCACCGACACGCTCGTGCGCTCGGGCGCGGTCGACCTCGTCATCGTGGACTCGGTCGCGGCGCTCGTCCCGCGCGCGGAGATCGAGGGCGAGATGGGGGATCCGCACATGGGCCTCCAGGCGCGCCTCATGAGCCAGGCGCTGCGCAAGCTGACCGGCTCGATCTCGAAAACGAAAACGACCGTGATGTTCATCAACCAGCTGCGTGAGAAGGTCGGAATCGTGTTCGGGAACCCCGAAACCACTTCTGGTGGCAAGGCGCTGAAGTTCTATGCGTCGATCCGCCTCGACATCCGTCCGATCGAGCCGATCAAGCAGGGCACCGACATCATCGGCCGGCGCGTCCGCGTGAAGGTGGTGAAGAACAAGGTGTCGCCGCCGTTCCGGCTGGCGGAGCTGGAGATCCTCGCAGCCGAGGGCATCTCGCGCGAGGGCGGCCTTCTCGACATGGGTGTGACCACCGGCGTGCTCGAGAAGTCCGGCGCCTGGATCAACTACGGCAAGCAGCGCATCGGACAGGGTCGCGAGGCGGCGAAGCAATACCTCCGCGAGCACGCCGACGTCGCGAGCGAGATCGAGACGAAGGTGCGCGAACGGTCCGGCTCCGGCGGCGCAGTTACGGTGGCGGCGCCGGATGCCGACGAGGGCTAGGCAGAAGACCGAGCCCACCGGCGACGCGTATGACGCGGCCGTCCGCTATCTGACCGCCCGTCCGCGCACCGTCGCGGAGATCCACCGGCACCTGCGCGGCAAGCGGTTCGACGACGACGCTGTCGACCGCGCCATCGAGAAGCTGCGCGCGCAGCGGTACGTCGACGACGAGGCCTTCGCGCGCTGGTGGCTCGAGCAGCGCGCGCGATTCAGACCGCGCGGCGGCCGCGGACTGCGCAGCGAGCTCATGCAGAAGGGCATCGCGCGCGACGTCATCGAGCTGGTGCTCGGGGAGCGCGCGCCCGAGGCTGACCTCGAGCAGGCACGCCGCGCGCTCTCGCGGCCGCTGACGCGCTGGGCCACGCTCGAACCGCCCGAGCGCAAGCGCAAGATCCACGCGTATCTCGCTCAGCGCGGCTTCGATTACGACACGATCGAGGACGTCATCCGCCGCGAGGTCGCCGAAGAGGACTAGGCGCTGGCGAGTCGCTTGCCGAGGGCGCGCGCGGCGTCGCGTGTCTCGGGCCAGTGGAAGAGCGAGATCGCCTCGTCGACGCCGCACCAGCGATACATGTCGTGCTCCTCGTTGAGGCGCGGCTCCCATCCCTCCGGCGCCTCGGCGGCGTAGTGCCGGACGGTGACCTGACTCACGTCGGCCGGATAGCCGTACTGGCTCCGGAGCTCATCGGTGATCGGGTAGGTGACCGGATGCTGGAGGTCAACGACGTCCGCGTCGAGGCCGAGCTCTTCTGAGAGCTCGCGTCGCGCCGCCTCGTCGAACGTCTCCTTTGGCTCCACGACACCCGCGACGATGTGCCAGTACCCGTCCTCGACACGGTGCAGCACGAGCAGGCGACCGGCCCGCTGCACGAAGACGCCCGCTTCGCGCGGTGTCCTCATGCGACGGCGTCGATACGCCGGGCCAGGTCGACGTCCGCGTCAGAAATGCCGCCGGTCGCGTGGGTGGTGAGGACGATGCGCACGGTCTTGTAGCTCTCGATGTGGATGTCGGGGTGATGGTTCGCCTCGTTCGCGGCGTCCGCGACACGGTTGGCAAAGGCGACCGCGCCCTTGAAGCCCTTGAACGTGAACGTCTTGGTGATCGCGGCGCCGTCGCGCTTCCAGCCTTGTTCGAGCAGCCGCGCGAGCGCGGCCTCGTCGAGATGTGATTCGGCGGGTGTCAGACCGGACACACGGTCCACACGTAGCTGATCCTCGCGTCGTCGGGAAGGCCCCGAACGATCTCGTCAGGGATGATGGCGTCGGCGATGCCGTCCGCACCCGAGCAGGGGATCGTCCACCGCGTCGGATCCTTCAGGCGCGCGAACTGATCGCGCCAGTACGCGACCGTCTGACCACCGCCGGCCCAGGTGCTCGGATCCGCTGGTCCATCGTGCAGCTGGAGCTCGAACCACGCCTCGACGTCGTAGCGTGGGCGGTTACCCATGCTCGACCAGGTCGCGCGCTGCTTGCTCGTGCGATAGAGCGTCTTCACCGTGCATCGATCATCGCACTCTCCGCAACAGCCGAGCGTGCGAGAAGGCGACCGAATCCGATGCCAAGCGCGAACGCGCCGCAGAAGTACATGAGCGACCCGACGATGAGCGGCAGCGCGAAGATCCCCGCGCCGAGGAGCGCGCCCGATGCCACCGGGCCCGCCGCGTTGGCGACCCCCCAGACGGCGAAGCCGGCGCCGATCGCGGTCGCCCGCTCTTCCGGAACGCACGCGTTCATCAGCAGCGCCTGCTGGAACGGCCACGACAGATTGGTGAAGAAGCTGCGGAGCACGTGCAGCGTCGCCGCCAGGGCGAAGAACGGCGCGACGACGATGAGCGCGAGGCAGAGGCCGCTCCCCGAGAGCGCGAGTAGCACCGTGCGCGGCCCACCGAGGCGGTGCTCGAGGTAGGGGACGACCGCGACCGTCCCGAGTGAGAGCAGCTGGCCCGCGGCGTACCAGGGTCCGAGGTCCGCTTCGGTGACGCCGAAGCGCAGGTTGAACCAGAGTGGCAGCAGCTGCACCGCGACGCCCAGTCCGAAGCCGAGGAAGCCGATACCGAACGCGTACGTCGCGATAGCTCGGTGCGACCGCCGTGGCCACCAGCCGGCGGCGACGCGCGTGTCGCGGACCCCGGCGTCCTCGCCCAGCGGGACGATCGCGGCCGCCGCGAGGAGCGTGAGCGCGACCATGCCGAGGTACGGGAGCCGGTAGCTGTCGACGTCGCCGATGCCGGCGGTGCGCAGCAGGAGCGGCACAGCGGCCGCGAACGAGCCGACCGCGAGCGCGAGGCTCCACAGCGCTTGGCTCATCGCGAACACACGCGTGCGCTGGAGCTCGGTCGACTTCTCCGCGAGCAGAGCGTCGAAGCTAGAGATCGTCAGCGCACCCGCCGCGCCGTTCGCCAGGCCGACCCCGCCCAGCACGCTGGCACCCACGAGCCAAAGCGGGTCTGTCGTCGATGCGAATACCAGGTAGCTCGGGATCGGCATCAGCGTGCCGACGACGAGGAAGCGGCGTCGTCCGAAGCGATCGGCGAGGACGCCTGACAGCGCGACGATGACCGCCGCGACGAAGCCAGAGACCGTGTACAGCAGGCCGATGAACGCCGGCTCGATGCCGGCCTGGCGCAGATAGAGCGGCAGGACGACGAGCAGGTAGCCCATCGGCACCGTGGCCAGGAACGAGTTCGTGAGGAGCAGCCATGTCCCGGGAGGGGCATATTCCCGCACGTTCGGGAGCCTATTGCGTCCGCATTGCGTACGAATCGGCGCGAGCGTTATCCTCGACGCACTTAGAAACTTGTGAACTCGCGACTGGCGGGGCACGCCGTTCCGCCGGCCGCTTTCGCGATCAAGGGGGCTTCGGCCCGAAACGGCGGAGTCCTCGCGTTCGCGCTACACGGAAAGGAACACAACGATGCCCGACCTCGTGGTCGTGGGCCTTGCGGCCCTCGTCGCGGGACTCGTCGGCTTCGGCCTTGCCCTCCTGCTTCGCCGGTCCTTTGCGCTCGCCAGCGAGACGACTGCGCGCGCGAACGCCGAGCGTCTGCTCGCGGAAGCCCGTGCCAAGCAGAAGGAGATCATCCTCGAAGCCAAGGACGAGGCCATCACAGTCGCCAAGACGGCCGAGACCGAGAACCGTGATCGTCGCGCCGAGCTCCAGCGTTACGAGACACGACTCGACAAGAAGGACGAGCAGCTCGACCAGAAGATCGCCCAAGTCGAGCAGCGCGAGAAGCGCATGATCGAGAAAGAGCTCGACATGGACGGCGAGCGCGAGAAGATCCAGCAGCTCAAGGAGGAGCAGCGGAGCGAGCTGGCGCGCGTCGCCAGCCTCTCGATGGAGGAAGCCCGCGACCTGCTGCTGCGGCGGGTCGAGGAGGAGATGCGCGACCTTACGAACCGTAAGGTGCGCGAGCTCGAGCTGGAGGCCCGCGAGTCGGCCGACGCCCGGGCGCGGGACATCATCACGATGGCGCTCCAGCGCTACGCCGCCGAGCACACCGCCGAACACACCGTCACGGTCGTCGCGCTACCGAGCGACGACATGAAGGGCCGCATCATCGGCCGCGAGGGCCGGAATATCCGCACCCTCGAGACCCTCACCGGCATCGACCTCATCATCGACGACACTCCCGAAGCCGTCGTCGTGTCGGGTTTCGATCCGATCCGCCGCGAGGTCGCGAAGCGCGCGCTCGAGCGGCTCCTCGTCGATGGCCGTATCCACCCGGCCCGGATCGAGGAGATGGTCAACAAGGCGAAGAGCGACATCGACCAGGTCATGAAGGAGGCGGCGGAGTCCGCCGTCTATGAGGTCGGTATCGCGGGCGTCCACCCGGATCTGGTGAAGCTCCTTGGACGTCTGCACTTCCGCACGTCGTACGGACAGAACGTCCTGCGTCACAGCATCGAGGTCGCTCACGTCGCCGGCATGCTCGCGGCCGAGGCCGGCTACGACGTGCAGACGATGAAGCGCGCGGGACTGCTCCACGACATCGGCAAGGCCCTCGACCACGAGGTCGAAGGCCCGCACACCGTCATCGGCGGCGAGCTTCTTCGCCGTTACGGCTTCCCGCAGACGGTCATCGACGGCGTCGTCGGGCATCACGGCGATGTCGAGCCGGTCACGATGGTGGGCACGCTCATCTCGGCCGCGGATGCGATCAGCGCCGCGCGTCCGGGGGCCCGCAGCGAGATCGTCTCGAACTACATCCAGCGTCTTCAGGAGCTCGAGAGCGTCGCCAACAGCTTCGAGGGCGTCGAGAAGTCCTTCGCGATCCAGGCGGGTCGCGAGATCCGCGTGATCGTGAAGCCGGAGCAGATCGACGATCTCTCCACCGCGCGTCTCTCGCGGGACATCGCGCAGAAGATCCAGGAGTCGCTGCAGTACCCGGGTCAGATCAAGGTCACGGTCATCCGCGAGACGAGAGCCGTCGAATACGCGAAGTGACAACAGGCGCCGGGTAGCGGCGGCGTAGCGTTGCGCATCCTCTTCGTCGGTGACGTGGTCGGCCGCCCGGGGCGGAACGCGGTCGCGGCGCTCGTGCCGAAGATCCGCGACGAGCGGAAGATCGACTTCGTCGTCATCAACGGCGAGAACGCGGCGGGCGGCGCGGGGCTGACCGCGGACATCGCGCGCGAGCTGAAGGACGTCGGCGCCGACGTCGTGACGAACGGCAATCATGTCTGGGATCAGCGGCAGTTCCTGAAGGACATCGACACGCTGCCCTTCGCCATCCGGCCGATCAACCTCGCCCCGGGCAATCCGGGTCGCGGATGGGTCACCCTGCGCGGCGTGCTCGTCGTGAACGCGATCGGCCGGACGTTCATGGCGCCGGCCGACGATCCCTTTCGCGCGATGGACGCGCTGCTCGACGAGCTCGGTGCCGACGCGCCGACGGTCCGCATCCTCGACTGGCATGCGGAGGCGACAAGCGAGAAGGTCGCGATGGGGTGGCATCTCGACGGACGCTTTTCCGCCGTCGTCGGCTCGCACACGCATGTGCCGACCGCCGACGCGCGCGTGTTTCCCCAGGGCACGGCGCACGTGTCCGACACCGGGATGGTCGGCCCGCGTGACTCCGTCCTGGGCATCGACCCGGCGATCATCGTGGGGCGCTTCCGCGACGGCATGCCGCGGCGCTTCGAGGTCGCGGGCGGCCCGGTGGTGTTCAACAGTGTCGTGATCGACGTCGACGAGTCGACCGGCCACGCGCGTTCGATCGAGCGGCTGGACCAGGTGTGGCAGCCGGCGTGACGACCGGCTACTCGATCGATCTACACACGCATTCGCTTCGCTCGGACGGCGCGCTCGGCGAGGTCGAGCTCATCCGCCGTGCGGCCGCCCGCGGCGTGAGGATCCAGGCGCTCTCGGATCACGACACACTGATGGGCGTGGCCGCCGCCGTCGCCGAGGGCGATCGCCTCGGGGTGCGGGTCATACCCGCGACCGAGCTCAACACCGAGTCCGAGTGGGGCGATGTGCACATCCTCTCGTACTTCGTCGATCCACATGACGACGCGCTCGAGGAACGCCTGCGGTGGCTGCGCGAGAATCGCGGACGCCGTATCGAGCTCATGGTCGAGAAGCTGAACGCGCTCGGCTACGCGGTCTCGCTCGACCGTGTGCGCGAGATCGCGCAGGGCGGATCGCTCGGCCGGCCGCATCTCGCGCAGGCGCTGTTCGAGGCGGGGCACGTGCCGACGTACGACAGCGCGTTCGTGACGCTCATCAGCAAGGACTCGCCGGCGTATGTGTCGCGCGTTGGCCTCGCCCCGCTCGAGGCGGTAGCGCTCGTGCGTGAGCATGGCGGTGTGCCGGCGCTCGCGCATCCGGGGACGACCGTCGGGCTCGACCGGCTTCTACCGACGCTCGTCGAGGCGGGTCTCGCCGGCATGGAGTGCTACTACCCGTCGCATTCGCCGTCCCGGACCGCGTACTGCTTGCGTCTCGCCGCGCAGTGGGGCCTTGTGCCGACCGGTGGAAGCGATTTCCACGGCCGCGGTGAGCACGGCGCGGACTTGGGCGGCGTTTTCGTGCCGCCGGAGTGCATCGAGGCGCTCGAGTCGCGCCGCGGCGGGGTGCGGAGCGCGTACCATTCCACCCGCGTGGAAGGGGAGCTCTGATGGCAGGCGCGCTGCGTCCCGTTGTCCTTCTCATGCTCTTGGCGTCGCTGCTGTTCGTCGTCGACGGGATCCTCGACGGCGTGTACCCGGGCGGTCCGGCGTGGTTCACGGGCAAGTACGAGAACCTCGCCGAGATCGCGTACATCTTCGCGGTCCTCAACACCGTCGTCGCGTTCCTCGTGGCGCGGGGTAGCGAGCGCAGCCTCATCGCGCGCATCGGTCTCTCCGCGTTCTTCGTGCTCGAGCGGCCGCTCACGGCCTTCGTCCTTGGCCCGAAGTCCGGGCCGGCGGTCGCCGTGCACCTCGCCACCGCGGTCGTCGAGCTCGTCATCCTGGTGACCGCGCTCCGGGTATGGCGTCTCGGGCACTCGCTGGCGACCGGTGAGATGGACTCGCTCTTCGCGCTCGAGGGTGCCGGATCGCTGCCCGTGCCGGCGAGCGATCGCGACGAGCCGTCCGCGCCACGGGACCCCGACGCGCTGCCGCCGCGCACCGCATGGCTCCTCGGGATCGTCACGCTGCTGCTCGCCGGCGTGTTCGTGGCGGACGGCGTCGTCTCCGGCTTCGTACCGGGCGGACGGCAGTGGGGGATGGCGGGGGAGTCGTCGGGCTGGCTCGTCTACCTCTTCGCCGTCGTCGTGCTGACCGTCGCGACGCGCGCGGTGCACGGCAGGAAGCTCGCGCTCCGCCTGCTGCTCGCGACGGCGCTCATCTTTTTTCTGGAGCGTGGTTTCAGCCCGTTCGCGCTCCGCGTGATCGATCCGGTCGTGCTCGCGCTGCATCTGTTCGCGGCGCTCGTCGCCATCGCGCTCGCGCTCGCGTGCGTGAGCGCGATCCGCAGCAAGAACGCGCGCACTGAGGGCGACATGGCCTCTCTCGAAGCGGCCTAGCTCGCATGTCCGTCGCAGTTCGTGAGGCGGCGGAACGCCTGGTCGAGCAGGTCGGTCGCGTCGTGGTCGGCAAGCGCGCGGCGACCGAGCAGCTCTTCGCGGCGCTGCTGGTGGAAGGCCACGTCCTGCTCGACGACGTGCCTGGAGTGGGGAAGACCACGCTTGCGCGCTCGGTCGCGCGCTCGTTCCAGCTCTCGTTCCACCGCATCCAGTGCACGCCTGATCTCGTGCCGTCCGACATCACCGGCGTCTCGATCTTCGATCAGCGCACCCAGACGTTCGAGTACCGCCCGGGTCCGCTCATGGCCAACATCGTGCTCGTCGACGAGATCAATCGCGCCACGCCACGAGCGCAGTCGAGCCTGCTCGAGGCGATGCAGGAGCGCCAGGTGACCGTCGACGACACGACGCATCCGCTGCCCGCGCCGTTCTGCGTCATCGCGACGCAGAACCCGATCGAGCTCGAGGGTACGTTCCCACTGCCCGAGGCGCAGCTCGACCGGTTCCTCGTGCTGATCCAGCTCGGCTATCCGACCGCGACCGAAGAGGACGACATCCTCCGCATGCACGGACCGGCGGCGGTATCGAGCGACGACATCGAGCCGATCTACGACACCGCCGCGCTCGGCGCGCTTCGTGACGAGGTGCGCGCGGTGCGCGTGAACGACGCTGTCCGCAGATACATCGCCGACGTGGTGCGCGCGACGCGCTCGGCCGACGGCGTGGAGCTCGGCGCGAGTCCGCGCGCGGCGCTCGCGCTGTACCGCGCGTCGCAGGCGCACGCCGCCATCCGCGGGCGCGCGTACGTGCTGCCCGACGACGTCAAGGCGCAGGCGCAGCCGGTGCTGCGGCATCGCATCTTCCTGAACGCCGACGCGCAGATGCGCGGACGCACCGGTGCCGCGGTCGTGACCGACGTGCTCGCGCGGACCCCGGTGCCGGCCGAAGAGGCGGCGCGGGCCGCCGGTTGAGGTGAATCGGACCGGCCGCTTCGAGTGGTCCCTCGTCGTCCTCGTGTTGCTCGCGGCCGCGATCTCGCGTTCACCCGCGCTCATCGTGCTCGCGACAGGCGGGCTCGTCGTCGGCGCGCTGGTGTGGCTCACCGGTCGCCTCGCGCTCACCGCTCTCGAGACCGAGGTCACCGTCGCACCGGATCGGCTGGTCGCCGGCGAGCCGCTCGTGGCGACCGTCACGGTCACCAACCGCAAGCCGCTGCCACTGCCATGGCTCGACCTGCGGCTCTTCCTGCCGGACGGCGTCGAATCGCCCGACGCGTCGCCGGGCATGCCACGCGGCTGGGTGAACGCGGGCTTCGCGCCGCGTGGCCGCGAACGCGTGGTCCTGCACTTTCCGCTCATCGCGAGACAGCGCGGCGCGTACGCCGTCGGGCCGCTCCGCCTTCGCGGTAGCGACTGGCTCGGCTTCCTGACCGACGAGCGCACTGTGGCGGTCTCGGTCGAGGTCGTCGCGTACCCGGAGCCGCTCGCGGTGCGCGACCGTCATCTCGCATCGCTGCGCCCGCTGGCCGAGGTCGGGGCCAAGCGTGGCCTGCTACCCGACCCGATGCGATTCCGCGGGGTGCGCGAGCATCGCAGCGGCGATCCGCGCAAGGAGATCCACTGGAAGGCATCCGCGCGCCTGCGCGAGCTCCAGACCAAGCTGTACGAGCCGGCCACGAGCCTGGACGCGGTGTTCCTGGTGAACGTCGCGTCGTACGAGCAGTACTGGATCCAGGCGGATCCCGAGGCGGTCGAGCTCGTCGTCTCGGCGACCGCCGATCTCGTCCGCCAGGCCGCCAGCAACGGGCGTCAGGTCGGCCTCGTGACGAACGGGCTCGACAACCTGACGCACGAGCGTCCGCGATCGGCGCTCGGGCGTGGTCCGCGGCCGCTCATGCGCAGTCTCGAGATCCTCGCGCGGCTCGGGCCGTACGCGGCCAACTCGCCCGAGACGGTGTTCCTCGCGGAACGCGGCCGGCTGCCGTGGGGCGCGACGCTCATCGTCGTGACACCGAAGATCACCAGCGGCCTCGCCGGGGCGATGCTCGCGCTCCGCCGCGCGCATCACCGCGTCCTCAGCGTGAGCGTGCATCCGGTCCCCGAGCACATCGCCGCGCATCTGCGGGCGCGGGGCGTGGTGCTCGACGTTCTGCGGCCGCAGGAGATGCGTCGTGCGGTCTAGCGGGTCGTTCGCGACGGTCGTCGCGGCGCGCTGCTTGGCGGAGGCGGTGGCGTTCGCGATGTTCGCCGCGCTCGCGCAGGTCATGACGACCGGGACGGAGCCGGTACCGCTCGTCGCTACGACGCTCGCGCTCTTCGGCATCGGGCTCGCCCTGGTCACGCTGCAGCGGGAGCGCGGCGCGGAGCGGCGAAGCGCGACGATCCTGGTCGTCACGCTCGCCGGCGGGGTGGTCTGGGGCATGCTGCTCCGCGCGAGCCTGCCCGACGGGCTGGCGGTGCTGTCGCGCGCGGTCCTGTTCGGGCTCATCGCCGAAGCGTTCCTGTGGCGGAACCTGACCGTGGCCCGCGCCGGTACGCGCTGGCCCGACGTGCGCGACGGCGCGGTCTTCGCGTCGGTCGCGCTCATCGTCACCGCGCTCGCACCGGGGCCGATCGATCGCGGCGCGCTCGCGTTCCTCGCGCTCGCGCTCGTGATCGTGTCGGCGCTCGGCCTGTCGCTCGCGCGCACGACCGAGGAGCTCGCGCTCTCGCGTGGAACGCGAGGCACCGCGCGCGCATCGTCCGCGGTGGGCGTGAGCTTCGTGGTCGGGATCTCCGCCGTTCTGACCGCCGCGCTCATGCCGGGCGTCCAGAACGCGCTTGGCGTCATCGGGACGGCGCTCGAGCCGCTGGTGACGCGTGTGATCTATGCCCTCGTGCTGCCACTCGGTTATATCGCGGCCTTCATCGTCCAGCTGCTCGCGCCGCTGCTGGCGGGTCTTCGGATGCGCGATCTCTTCCGGCCGCCGGTGGTCCGCAGCGTCGAAGACGAGGAGACGCTGCTGCGCGAGATCGAGCGTAACCGCCCGATCGTCTTCGGCGCGCTGGAGCTCATCGTCGTCGCGGTCGCCGCGATCGTCGCGGTGGTGCTGTTCGATCGCATGCTGCGCGAGCGGCGGACGGGGATCCCGGCCAGCGTCACGCTCGAGCGATCGAGCGCCGAGGGGATCGGCCTCGGTGCGACGCTGCGCGCGCTCCTGCCGCATCGCAGGCCGCGGCGGCAGGGTCCCCGTGATGACGGAACGCCGAGCGCGGCGGTCCGCGTCCTCTACTGGCGCTTCCTGCGTCTCGCGGAACGTAGCGGCGCCGGCTGGCGCGATCCGAACGAGACGCCGGGTGAGCATCTCTCGCGCACCCGCGCCGGCGATCCGCGGTGGTCCGCCGGCGAGCCGCTCGTCCGCGCGTTCGAGGACCTGCGGTACGGCGATGAGCCGCCCGACACGCCGACGCTGCAGCGCGCGCGTGACGCGGTCGCCACGCTTGAGGTCGCCCGACGCGCGTCATAGGTGGTTCCTCTGGCGAGGAACCGTCCTGCTCCGCCGGGCTGCGTCCGGGCGTAGTAGCGATCGTCGGGCCGACCGCGTCGGGGAAGAGCGCGGTCGCGCTGGGCGTGGCCGAGGCGCTCGGCGCGGAGATCGTGTCGGCCGACTCGCGCCAGATCTACCGCGGCATGGACATCGGGACCGCCAAGCCATCGTCCGCGGACCGGGCGCGCGTGCCGCATCACCTCATCGACGTCGCCGATCCGGGCGAGCGCTACGACGTG
>Ga0099828_10001443_pt1 | contig 15934 bp, 17 predicted proteins | sample CZO8metaG_2_FD_79338 | JGI IMG/M metagenome (GOLD analysis project Ga0099828, IMG submission 79338) | Vadose zone soil microbial communities from the Eel River Critical Zone Observatory, Northern California, USA - CZOApr15con2H1.8 metaG | ecosystem: Environmental > Terrestrial > Soil > Vadose... | reverse complement strand
GACCGAGGTCGGCAAGCTGGACCTCATGAGGGTCGTCGCGGAAGCAGAGACCGCCCGGGTGGGCGACGCCATACTCACGGCCGTGGACGACGAAGCGGTTCAGGTGCTCGTCGCTCCAGCCCAAGGCGAGCTGGAGAGCGGTGTGAAGGTCGGCGATCGTGCTGTCGCTGCGGACAAGGAGCCGCCGCCAGATCAGGGGGCTGATGCCACGCAGCACCACCCGGAGCTGGTAGACGGAAAGCCTGGAGGTCGGAGCCGAATCCGGCATCTCGCCATCCTGCTCCTACTCATCTCACGGCGCATAGCCTCCCACGGTTTGTCCCGCTCTCCATCTCGTCGGAACTCTCCGCTGCATCTAACCATCCTCTCTCCAACCGTCGCTGGTCGAACGGTGTCCGGTCGGAGGGGGGAAGTTCAACCCTGCGGCGGTGAACTCCGTGCTTGCGGGCAATGGCGCGCACCGACAGGCCCATGCCGTAGTAGTCCTTCCGAATAAGCTCGAACTGCTCCACTCCACCGTGCGCATCCTTTCTCCCTCCTTCCAAGTCCTGACAACTCGGAAGATAGGGCGATCGGGGCGTGAGGTGGGGCCAAATCAAGCCATCAAATGGGGCCAGATCAAGGTAGCGAACTCATGCCCCGGCTGTGGCCACGAGTGGAGGGCCAGGATCGAGTCGCGTTGGCGGGGTGCCGGCTGTCCGCGCTGTGCCGATCGGCCGAGGCGAAGGGAAGCGCTCGCCGCGGAGCGGCCCGAGGTGGGGGAGTGGTGCGCCGAGCGCAACGGTGATCTCGACCCCGCCACGATCACAGCCGGCAGCCCGAAGCGCGTGTGGTGGCGGTGCAGGACATGCGGTCACGAATGGGAGGCCCAGGTGGTTTCCAGAGCCGCCAGCCGTGGTCGGCGGGGATGCCCGGCCTGCGCACGCCGCCAGCGCAAGCTTCGGGGAACGATTGCCCAGGACGCCCCCAGCTCGTCGACAGCTGGGACAGGCTGCGCAACGGACCCGAGGTCTCTACGGAGACGGTCACGTGCGGGTCGAACCGCATGTTCTGGTGGGTGTGTCCAGCCGGGCACGGCTGGCGGGCACGCGTCGCAGACCGGGCGTCGGGCGAAGGATGCCCCATGCGCGCCGGTCACTACATCGACCCGCTCACTGAGACCCATCCCGAGCTCGTCGCGGAGTGGGCCCCCGAGCTCAACGAAGCCAGCCCCGAGTCGGTGACGGCCGGATCGGCGAGGGAGGTCACGTGGCGCTGCCGCAGGGGCCACCGGTGGGTCCAGGCGGAGGGCATCCGCGCGGATGTTGTGCACGACCGTCTCGTCGCCATGGGCTTCGCCGGCGACGAGCGCACCACCCGGCGGGCTGTGGCCGAGGCCAAGGACGCCTACGCCGCCGGGCACCGGCGCACCTACCGGCCCTGGATCCCCGAGCCCGGGTAGCAGCATTAACGGACTAGAAACCAACGAGATAGTCGGGCGAGCATCGCTTCGACCGGTAGTCGTAGGGTCGGCGGGTGCCTGTCAGATTCTTGTCCGATGCCCAGCGGGATCAGCTGTCCGGGTTCCCGGCAGAGCTCGACGCCGAGGCGCTGGAGCGATTCTTCACCTTCAGCAAGGCTGACCTGACCGACATCCGGTGCCGGCACGGAGACGGGAACCGCCTGGGCTGGGCCCTGCAGCTGTGCGGGTTGCGGATGCTGGGGTTCTGCCCAGACGACGTCACGACAGCGCCGGCGGAGGCGGTTCGGTTCGCTGCCCGGCAGCTCGGCGTCGATCCGGGTGTGCTCGGCGGCTACGGGGTGCGGCGCCAGGCCCGCACCGACCACGTGACCCAGGTGAAGTCGTACCTGGGATTCGCCTCGCCGACCGCCATCGAGATGGATGCCGTCCGGAGCTGGCTGGCGGGCGATGCTCTGGCGCAGGACCGGCCGATCGTACTGTTCCACCTGGCGTGCCAGCGCTTTTACGACCTGAGGCTGGTCCGTCCCGGACTCACGGTGATCGAGCAGTCCCTGGTCGGGGCGGCACGCGAGGGGGCCCGCCACGAGACCGCTGCCCGTGTCTTGCACCTGTGCACGCCCGAGTGGTGCCGGGCGCTCGACGGGCGTTCTCGTCAGGGTCGTGGGCTTGGTGGCCGGCGAGGTCGCCGGGCCACTCCAGTCGGGTCAGCGACGCCGCCCGGCAGCGGTGCGCGTGAAGGTCACGGTCGAAGAAAAGCGGCACCTGGACTTGCGCGAGGGCGCACTCAAGAGAGCCGAGCAAGACGGTGGCATTCGGCCCAAGTTCGGGCCAGTCGTTGACGCGGTCACAACCCTGGACGTGCACGCGAGTGGTCGCCGCGGCCGTGGCCCGAGGCAGGTACTTGAGGCCGGTGGACTCGCAGGAGACATTGAGGCGACCGACAAGTCCCCTCCGCACGAGCGGCCGGGTGCGGATGGTGCTCCCGACCCCACGTGGATGGACATGCTCACCTGGGTCCCGATCTGCGGCTCGGCATCAAAAGCGGCCCGGATTCCGGCAAGAAGCGCGACGGCCGGTCCATTCACGTCGGTCGGGCCGCGGCTTCTTCCACTCCACCATGGTCATCGACAAGACTGCCTGTTCCTCAACCGGTCACTCGGGGTAGCCAGCCCGCCTCAAGCCCGGGGTCGGACGCCCACAGATGACCCCTCGGCTGGCGGGCCGAACGTTGCTCCCACCCATAGCCCAGGACCTGAGCTTGCAATAATCCTGATCGCAGCAGCCTGGTTGGAAACCCCCAACTTGGTGTAGGCACGATGCTTGCGCTGTTCCACGGTCTTGGCGCTGATCGTCAGCCGGCGCCCAATTTGACCCGCCGTCAGGCCGGCGGCGGCCAACGACAGAACCTCCTCTTCGCGGGCAGTGAGCCGCCCACGTCGTCTTGCCGCCGCCTCCGGCACAAGGGCCCTGGCCAGGGCCGAGATGGGCGCCCTGGTTGGGACGCTGATCTCTGCCGACCCGCCATCGTCCTCGCCCACCAGCACGACCCGAATGCCCTTGCTGCGCAGTCTCGCTATTGCTTCCCGAGCCCGGGGCAACCCGGGATCCAGCACTACCGCGTCCGCCCGCCCCTCCCACCTCTCCACCTCCAGGAGGCTCGTAGCCACGCCTACCACGGCGAGGCCTGGATAGCGGCTCAGTGCCGCCGCGATGCCTTCGGCAACCATGGCTTCCCCATGCACGACCACGGTGGCCCGGACCGCCGGTTGCTTCGCTCGACCCGTGGATGCACCAGTGGATGCGGCAGCGGCGGAGATCTCGGAGATTCCAAGCGCGCTCAACAACCCACCTCCCCCATCTGACCCCCGCGTGCCTGCCTGCTCACAGCTCAGCGCACGGACAGGAACCCTGGCGACGGGCTTCCGATCCCCGGCCTGTCGGGACTACTCGTTCGGCTCGCCCAGTTTCAACGCTTCCTCGAGCGCGGCGCTTCGGCGCCGAAAACAGTGGCGCCGCGAGATACCAGTCCTCCGAGCCACCTTTCCGGGCGTCAGACCCCCATGACATGCCTAGGCACTCCCTAACCTCTTTCGGCGTCCACGGCTCCGACCACCCAGGCTGAACTCTAGTAGTCGAGCGAATGATGCGAATAGGTGGGAAATTCCCTATATGTGACCCGAGTTGTTCCTCCAAATGGGACAGTCTAGTGCACGGACGACGCAGAACTCCCCAAATCCACCCCCTTGAGACAGTCTTGTCGTTAACATCCGAACCTATCCAATTGTCGCGCTCTGTGCCCGGTGGTAGCAACTTCAATGCTTCCCGCCTCGACCAACGTCCCTCTTACGGAGGGAAGCACCTGCTCACGTACGGATGACTCCAAGGCCCGCCACTGGCAAGGAAGGACGCGCAACGACCCCGGGTCTGCACACTGTCCCCGCATGCCGGGGCCTGCATGCGATAGGGCCACCATCGCGTGCACTGGGGTTGGTCGATTGGGGTCCGTCGGCTTGGTGCTTGAGAGCGGGCAGGGCTGATCTCGCATACCCGTAGCCGTGGGCGACCCCCTTGCCGGTGTCAACAGGTGGAGCGCCGGGTTGGCGGCGCCATCGAGGAGATCGACCATGGATCCTGCCACGACGGGTCGCTCAAACATCCGAGCCACACGATAGGTACGAAAGTCTCCTTGTAGGTTCCGCGGCCCTCCTCGACGACCACAAACCGCTCCTGCAACGGCTCTCCGACACGATAGGTACGAAAGTCTCCTTGTAGGTTCCGCGGCCGTTCCTCCGGGTCTCAAACCTGAGCCGTTATGACTATTGGAAATGGTGCTGATGGGCTGTGTCCCGCGCATCCGAATGGGCCGACAATCGCGAGAGAACAAATTTGCGGTGCAGCTCCAACGAAGACCAAGCCAGGCTCAACGGGAACGGGAGTCGATCTCGCCCAGCCTCCTCGCGATGGATGGGGCTGCCCCCAACCGCGATGCCACAGAGCCTGGTCTCAAGACGCTTCCCGCCCGCTTCGCCGGGCGAACGAGCACAACGAGGCGGTCTATGGCAAACATCAACCATCCCGACGTTGAAAAGCCGCTGGACGCAGGCGATGGCGACGAGCTGGGATTGACCTCCGAACTCGAAGAGTGCCTGGCGATGTTAGTTCGCGCCATCTTCGTCAACTCGATCGATCCGAGCTGGTCACAGGAGCAGCGGTGGTCCGCCTACGTGAATTTTCCTGACTTGCCGTGGGACCCGCGGCCTGAGGACCTGCCGATCGAGATCCCGGACCCTTAGCTGCTAGTTTCTTGGGAAGTAGGGGAGCACCTCTCTGTAGGGAATTTCCTACCTGTCGTGTCACTCGTGCGCCCCGTAGAGTGCACAGTGCAAGAGGTGGGCAAGAGAATGCGGCCGGTCGGACGCGCGTGAGAGGCTGACCCGAACCGCTGGGCGCCATCGATGATGCGGCAACGCCCCCGGGCGATGCCCCTGGAGAGAATCGCCAGCCGATCTCGGTGATCACTCGCACAGACCCAGTCGGATCCCTGGAACACCGATGTAGCCAATGGACCGCCGGTGGGCGGTCGGTTTTCAACTGTCGAAAAATGTCACGCACGGGAGCAACACGTGGGCACGTCCGTCGGCAATTTCGTACCTGCCGCGCGGCACGCCAATCACTCGTAAAGTTCAGCCTCGGTGAGTGGGGCGAGGATGGGTTGAATCCGTGGGGACCTCGTTCGGCGGCCCTCCTCCAACCGCGCCGACGAACACTCTACTCGCTCTTCGACACCCGAGCATTTCTGAACGACACGCAAGCGGAGCACGTGGCTAGGACTTCGGCTTGTATTTACGGCTCGTTTGTATTAAGGAGGCGAACTGCCGTTGTCAGTTGACCCTGAGGTACAAAACATAGCGACAACATTCGACAAGGCCAAACTCAGAGCCTATGTGAAGCTTGCGAAATTCGATATAAAGGATTACTACTTCGGATTGCTCGTGGTCCTTTCCCTTCTACCAGCCGGGGAACGCAGCGATCCACGCAGCCTGCTCACCCTGGCTGTCTTCCTGGTCCATGAAATCTGTGTGGTTGCGGCCTGCGTTTCCTTCGACGACGTGACGGGTTGGGGGGACGGCAGCGACGCGACCAACTACGGATCGGACGCGCCAGCTCGCCGTCTCGCGCGGAAACCGTTGCTCACCGGCGCCCTCACGCCTCGGGAAGCAACTCGCTTCGGGTGGCTTGCTCTGGCCGGGGCGATCGTGTCGCTGGGGGCCGTGGTCGCGATCGCGCCGCATCGCTCGCCCGCCGCCATTGTCATCACAACCCTCACCATGGTCTTTTTCGTTCAATGGTCCTGGGGTCTGAAACTCAGTTACCACTTGATGGGCGAAGTGCTGCTCGTCGGCCTGGGGGTCGGGTGGGTATTGGGTCCCGAAGGGTTGCTGACTGGCCGCTTCCAGGAACTTGCAATCGTCGACTCCGTGCTCTTCGGCCTAGGGCCCCTACTCTTCGGCGTCTTCGGGAACACCAACGATATCGAGGGGGACGCAAAAGCCAACCGGCGCACCGTTGCCAGCACGTTTTCTGCGAGGACCAACAGGATCTTCATCGTCGGTTTGTCGGCGCTTGAGGCCCTCCTCATCCTGGGGGCAGCCGTGACGCGCGTAGCCCCCTGGTGGTTCCCCCTGGCCATGCTCCCCGCCTTCGGGATGCGCGTCCATCAACTCGTGACCGGTGTGAAGAGGGGTGACACCCTTGCGGCTCGCAAGATCGGCATCAAGACCCACCGCCTGGCCACAGCATTGCTGATCCTGGTCAATCTTCTGATACCGGTGGTGGGGGGAACGATCAAATGAGCCCCGATCTCGACGTGGCCGTTGTGGGAGCAGGTGCCGCCGGGCTGGCGACCGCGTTCGCGCTTCAGCGCGCAGGTCGCTCCGTGCAGGTCTTCGAGTCCGCGGACCATGTCGGCGGACGCATGGCCACCCTTCGTCACGACGGGTTTGTGATCGATACAGGGGCGGAGATGATTGCCACGCACGGATATCCTGCGACATGGCGCCTCATTCACGAGTTGGGCCTGTCCGACGAGGACGTACCTCGAGTGGCCCAACCAATTTCGATCTGGCGCAAGGGCCGCGTCCACCCCGACGTGGGTCGCCCCCGGGGCCTGGCAACCGGCGCCGGTCTCTCGGCTCGGGGACGGATGGCCCTGATCCGTTTTCAGGGCTCGATCATGGCCAAGGCCCGGAGCTTTCACCCCGACTTTCCAGAGGACACTCCCCTTGGCGACGTTACGGTCGAGCAGCTTGCGGGTCGGTATCCGCGTGAGTTGACCGATTACATGTTCCAGCCGATCGCCGGAGGCTTTTTCGGCTGGCAGCTGGATCGATCTGCTGCGGCAGCGATGGTTTGCCTACTGATCGCAACCAAGGACACCTCCAACTGGCGAACCTACCGTGATGGGATGGACACCCTTGCCAGGAAGCTTGCCGAGCGAGTAGACGTGCTGACGGCCACGCCGGTGCGGGAGGTGGTGTCCGGAAACGGATCTCCCAGGCTGGTCACCAGCCAGGGCGAACTGACGGCACGCTCGGTGGTCGTCTGCGTCCCAGCCCCTCAGGCCGCGGACCTCTGCCGAGACTGCCCTGAGGTCGAGCGCAGGTTTCTCGAGGCCTGCACCTATGCCCCCATGCTGCGGGTGAGCCTGGAACTTGAACGACCGATGACCTTCCTCGACCAGGCATCCGCGTACGTGGTTCTGATCCCGGCAGCCGAGAATGCGGTGCTGTCCGTGATGGCCATTGACCAGAACAAGGAGCAGGGGCGTTCACCTGAGAGCTCCGGATTGGTTTCGTTGCTTACCGCGCCCACTGCGACCAGGGAACTCCTGGACAGTTCGGACGATCGGATCGTGCTCCGGGTCCTCGAAGAGGGGGAAAGATACCTACCTGGCCTGAGCCAGGCCACCAAGTCGAGCTTTGTCCACCGGTTCCCGCTCGGGTTGCCGGAAGCCACTCCCGAGGCCTTGCGGCTGCGCACCGACTTCATGCGCCGTCCGGCTCGATCGGTTGATTTCGCAGGTGACTGGGTCATGGCGCGCCCGAGCAGTGAGGGCGCGATCCGCTCAGCCGATATCGCCGCCTGGAGGGTCATGGCTCACGCGGGCGACGGGTGAGTTCGGATTGAGGCATCGCCGAGCAGGCGCTCCTCAAGTCGAACCGGCCGCCTTGAGTGAAACAAGACGGCTTCTCGGGCGGCAACGCCTTGCCGACGTCGATACCAGCCAAGGAGGGAGATCGTCATGAGGATCAGGCCCGGCACGCTGTTCGAGGATGCCGCTCAACGAAGGGGGCAGACCCTTGTCCACCTCGATCGGCCTTTTGACATTGCCCCGCAGGGAGGGCTCACCTATCGCATCGGAGAGTTGGCTGCCCTCGTCCGCGAGGCCTCCGGTTGGCTCGCTGCCGCTGGTGTCCGGCCCGGCGACCGGGTCGGGATCGTCAAGGACAACCACTGGGATATCGACGTACTCGCGTACGCGGCCGTTCGACTGGGGGCTGTCCCGGCCAAAATCCGGAGCAATCTCACTCCGAGCGCCATCGAGACCATGTTGCGACGTCTGGAGCCCTCGCTCCTGGTGACGACGGCTCGGTGTCTGGAGTCCGCTCTGTGCGACGGGATCGACCTGGGCGGGTTGGCGAAGCAAACCCTCAGCATCGACCGACCGGTTGGGGGGTCCCTGTCCATCGATGCCGTCAGGGGCCAACCCGTACCGCCGCCGGAGGACCGCGGTGACGACGACCCGCTGGTCGTGTGCCCCACCTCCGGCACCACCGGGATCCCGAAGCTCGTCGTGCACTCGACCAACACGATCATCCGGAGACTGGCCCAGTTCGAGGCGCACCGGTACCCCTTCTTCGGCGGCAGGCCCACGGATACCTTGGCCAGCGCCAGCGCATTCTCACACGGCAGGACATTCTGCTGGACAGCGGTCGCGCTGACGCTGACTCCCCGCAACATCGTCATCATCTCGGACCAGGATCAGGCGCATGCAGAACCCCTACTGCGAGTTTATCCACCGGATATATTCGAAGCGCTGCCTTCCACCTTTGCTCGTTGGGAAGCGACTGCTACTGGACCACACAACCCATTCCGCAACGTCCGCCTCTACATCAGTACCTACGATGCTATTCATCCACCTGCCGTCCGAACCTTCCTCGAGGCTTCGCAGCGCAAACACGTCGTTTTCATGCACGGATGGGGTCAGTCCGAAACCGGGCCTCTGGCATTCCGTCTTTTCACGCGCAAATCCCTGGCGTCCAAGGGTGACCGCCATCCGACGACCCGCAACGCGGGCAGCCCTACCCCAATCAAAACCCGGCTCCGGGTCGTGGATCCCACCACCCTGCGTCGAGTCCCTTGTGGGACACCGGGGGTCATACTGGCAAGGACGAAAGCGCTGGCCCTGACCTACCTCGGCGAGCAGGACCGGTGGGACGGGAAGGTCCATGGGGCCTGGTTCAACACCGGAGACGTCGGCACGGTCAGCCGCGGAGGGGTCGTGAGGTTACTGGACCGCGAAGTGGACGCGGTTCCGGGTCTGAGTTGTCTCGAGCTCGAGGACGTCATCCATGACCGCATGCCCGACGTAGTCGAATGCGTGCTGCTGGGTGCTCCGGGGCGGTTCCCGCTCCCGGTGGTCGTCACCAAGGACGGGACTTTGGACGCCGAACGATGGCGTGTGTCGACGGCTGACCTGCCTCAGTTGGATGAACCGGTGGTCCTGTCGGATGACCAGGTGCCGTGCACCGGGACCGGCAAGGTGCGGCGTTTGGAGCTACGCAAGGAATTGGGCAGCACCCTTGTCACGTACGGGAAAGGAACCTGGATTTGACCGAGCGTTGTTACCAGACAACCTGCTAGGGGCCGCAACGGCACACCGCGCCGCGCTGGGCGTCGGAGTTGGCAAAAGGCGATCGTGACAAACACTTCGACGGACCGTCTCCTTGAGCCCGCACCGGGATCAGCGGCGGGAACCGGATTGGAACGCCTTCGAATGAGGCGTGCATACCCGTGAGAGGGCGGTATTGCTCGAGGGATTAATCGTAGAGGGCGGGAACGGATGCTCCCGTGCGGCCTCATTGGCGCGCCGGCACCTTGTCGCGCTGGGGTGCCGCCCAGCCACGACGGACGCCGTCTGGCCTCGGCACCCGCAAGCCGACCCCTCGCGGGGTGCCGAGTGGATCGCCCTGGGGTCGGGAAACGCATCGGGGTGCCGGCACGTTGTGGAGTGCTCAATTGACGCCGCAGGCCCGGTCCGCCTACCGCTGGAAGACGAGACAATGGTCCAGGCCGCATGTGGCGTGATGCACGTCCACGGGCGAAAGTCCGGCCGTCCGGAGCCTCTTTTCGTCGACTACGTTTCCGCGGTTTCCGGCGTGCTTGCGGTGCAGGGGTTGCTTGCCGGCTTTTTGGCACGCTTGCGGGGGGCGGAGTTTGCCCGGGTCTCGACCTCGCTGGCGCAGGCAGCGCTGCTGACGGTCTCCCAGTACCTGGCCGCGGCAACGGCGGACGAGTCGGCGGAACGCTTCAACGTGGGAGGCCCGCCCTTTATCTCGTTGGACGGAGTACGGTTCGAAATCGAGGCATTGGAAGCGGGCGGGTGGCGGGCCTTCTGGGGGCTCTTCGATGTTGACCCCGGTGCTGTCGCACGCGGCTGGCGACCGTTTCGGGATCGCTACTCCACAGCGACCTGCCCGCTTCCCATCGAACTGCACAGTGGAGCCGAGCGACGCCCATTCAGCGAAATCCTCTCTTGTGCCAAGATCGCTGGTATCAGCGCGGTGGCAGTCAGCGGCCTGACAGACGTCCGTGGCAGCGAGGGCCCGGATCGGCCCACGGAGCCGCCGTGGCAGTTCGCGTCCGGGGAGGGATTCGCTCCGCCACTCGGCATCTTGCCGCCAGGGGCACCTTTGCCCCTCCAGGGGCTGACGGTGGTCGAAAGCGCGAGACGAATCCAGGGTCCGCTGGCAGCCCATGTCCTTGCTCGGCTGGGTGCGAGGGTGATACGGATCGAGCCGCCGGGGGGCGATCCCATGCGAGGTATGCCACCTTTGGTGGACGGTTGCTCGGCAAGGTTTCTGGCCCTGAACGCCGGCAAGGGAGTGGTGGAGGCTGACCTGAAGTGCCCGGCCGGACAGCGATCGTTCGAGGACGTGGTGACTCAGGCCGACGTCTTTCTGCACAATTGGACGGCAGGGACGGCCGCGGACCTGGGCCTCGACTTCGAGCGCTTGGCATCTTTGAAGCCAGGGCTCGTCTACGCTCACGCGTCGGGTTGGGGAGACGCTTTTGGTTCCGACCCTCCTCTGGGAACGGACTTCCTTGTCCAGGCTCACAGTGGCCTGGCGGCGGCCGTACGGCCGCCGGGAGACTTGCCCGCGCCTTCGTTGATGACGCTCACCGACGTGCTGGGGGGACTCATTTCGGCGCAAGCGGTTCTCGCAGCCCTGGTGGCGAAGCAGCTGACCCGGCATGGATGCAGGGTTGACTCCTCCCTCTTTTCCGCCGCCCGCCTGCTCCTGGAGGAGCGCACCCGGCTCGGGGCCGCGCGGGGGCTGGGAGCCCGGCCTGCTCGTCTCAGGCCTCTGCCTACAGCAGACGGTTATCTGGCGCTCCCTGATCGCGCCTGGCTCGAATCAGACAGGCTGGCGGCAGCCTGTGGTCTGCCTTCGACCGACACGATGTCCCTCGCACCTGATTACCCCTCAAGGTTCCGGCTTGAGGACAACAGTCATTGGGTGGGAAGGCTGCAACGGGCCGGGCTCAACGCCACCCCCGTGTGCCTGAACCTGGCCGACTTGGCAGCCGACGCGGCCTTTGGCGCGGCCCTCTCGTCCAACGGATGCACGTTCGTACGCTCACCGTGGAGTTTTGAACGATGAGCCCAGGTCCTTGCCCTGTACGGAACCGTACTATGAGGAGGAACCACTTGGTTCGCATATATAGGGAATTTCCCACCTGTCTTGTCACTCGCCAGGCCAATAGAGTCCAGGCTGGATGAGGATACTGAAGACGCCAAGCGAGGTGAAGCGGTGCCTTGAGAGGTCGGGGGACTGGTACCAACCAGCCACGACGACCTCCTTCCTGCGCATCGGTAGCCATCACCGCACCTTCAGCCAAGAGGAACCGTTCGGACCGGGGTTCATCGACGCCGTCGACGAGTCCATGGAGTTGCGCCGCCGACTCCAATGCCTCGACCCGAGAGACCGGGAAATCCTTGTCCTCTGGCATGTCCTCGGCTTGCCCCCGGGCGAGGTGGCTCGTCGGGTCGGCATCTCACGGCGACACTGCTTCCGGAGACGGAACGCCGCTATCGAGGAAGTGGTGAAACTCGGCGACCAAGATCGCTAGCACCCAAGCGCGGCGGGCCCATCCGGGCAACGTGTGCTCTCCGTGGCCGCGTTTGGTGATGGCTGCTGGCCAGGACGTGGAGAGACACTTGAGGGTACCTGTCCCGAAGTACATCGGCGTTCGGTATCTCCGGGACAACATGCACTCGCTGATCGAGCGCTTGGCGATGGGAGAGTACTTCGTCATCCTTCGCCACAACCATCCGGTGGGTGCCTTGCTCCCCTACGACGACCTGATCCGGATGATGCGTATGGGGCATGAGCACACCAGCATGCCGGGAACCGAGACGGACGACAAGGAGGCCGAAAGCGGTGGGGATCTCTGAGATTTCGGCTGCTGAAACGGGGATGGATGGAGCAGTTGTCCCCCCGAGGGCTATCGTCGTAGTCCACCGGCAAGCCATGGTTGCCGAGGGCATCGGGGCGGCACTCGACCTGAGGTGTACGTCGCCCTGAATGATCACGTGCCCACCCGCGGCTGGAGCGGTCTGGTCCCCGTCGGTGCCCCATCGCCGGCACCCGTCTCGGCTGAGGGGCCGGGTCCTCAACGTCCGGTCATCACGTATTCGGGGATTGGCGATGAGGCAGGGGCCAGTTTGGGGGACCAGCTCGACGCACTCGCCGAGCTCGGCTGGAACTCGATCGAACTGCGCACCGTCGACGGGCAGTCGCTCGCTCGCCTGGATGACCGGGCGTTCATCCGGGTTGCCGATGCGCTCCGGCGCCGGGGAATGGCGGTGGCCTGCGTCGCCTCGCAGATTGGGGGCTGGTCGCGACCGATTACCGGGGATTTCTCGCACGATCTCGATGAGTTGGCGATCCTCCTCCACCGGTGCAGCGCCCTCGGCAGCCCCTACATCCGGATCATGTCGTACCCAAACGCCGGACTTGACGAGCCCGAATGGGGACGCCGGGCGGTGCGGCGTGTTGGTGAGCTGGCCCGGCGCGCGGAGCGGGCCGGGGTCATCCTGCTCCACGAGAATTGCGTCGGTTGGGCCCGGGCGCGGGCGGATCGCATGCTCCTGCTCCTCGACGCGGCGGGGAGCGCCCTCCGTCTTCTCTTCGACACTGGCAACGGCATCGCGCACGGCTACGACGCTTACGAGCTCCTGTCGCAGATCGTGGGCCACGTCGAGCACGTGCACGTCAAGGACGCCGAAATCTGTGCCGGAAAGGTCGTGTATACGCTTCCGGGCCGCGGAGCCGCCCGGGTTGCCGAGTCGCTGCGCCTGATCGCCTCCAGCGGCTATGCAGGCAGCTGGTCCATCGAGCCCCATCTCAGCCTAAGGCCACACGAACCGCGCGGCCCTGCGACGGGGTGCAGGGAGACGTTCGTGGCCTTCGGCGTGGCCCTCGAACGGCTGCTGTGCGAAGGGGGGTTTTCCGGTCTCAAAGCGCTTCAGCCTGAGCCGGACCCATCTTCAGCGGACGGGAGGGCTTCGCCCCCGCCGCCTGTGGACCCGCCGGCGTCGTGCCACTCTGGAACGCTCCCGCCGTACATCAGCGAATCCTCGTATGTGCCAGGAGCACTTCCGACGACCGTTCGGCTGGCCGAGGCCGACTGCGACCTGCTGGTCAGGCTGCTTCGGACCCCCACGGCCGGACAGCTGGAGACCGGGAGGCGAGGCCCCCGGCCACGACTCTGGGAAGCCCAGCGAGCCTACGCCGCCGCCGCGGCCGCGCTGGGCTTCCTCCCCGTCTACCATGCTGTGCCCACGCCGGCCGAGGTCACCTGCGGCACCGTCCCAACCCCCGTCGCACGAGCACTTGCGGAGATTCCCGGCTTTCTCGAAAGCCAGCCGAGCCTGGTCCTGCGGCTGGGGGCTCAAGCCCCACGCGAGGCGACCGTCATGTTCAACGTCCACTTGGACACCGTCGACCCGATGGAGCCGGGTTGGTTCGACGGGGTCCGGTTTCATGGCCGGGGCGCGATCGACGCCAAAGGACCAGCCGTCGGGCTGCTTGCCGGCATTCGTGCCGCCCTGAAGTCTGAGCCGACGATCCGGAGCCGAATGAGCATCCTCATCCAGGTGGTATCGGGCGAGGAAGGCGGCGCCATGGGCACCATCGGCACGCGTCCGCTGGTGCGACGGGGCTTCGTCGGGCGCCTTAACCTCTTCTGCGAGCCCACGAGCCTTCGCTACCTGCCTCGCGCCACGGCAGCAATGACCGCGCGGGTCACCATTGAAGGCCGTGACGGCATTGACGACCGGCCGGAACGTGCCCATAACGCGACCGTGTTGCTCGGCTTCCTTGCCCAGCATCTGGGCCTAGCGTTGGGAGGCCAGCGTGGGAGCCGGGTGTGCGTCGGTGGGATCCACACCGGCCGGCTGCACAACCGTGTCTACGGTGCCGGGGAGTTGCTCGTCAACGTCGCCTACGACAGTGAAGACGCGGGCAGGCGTCTGGAGTCGGTGTTCGCGGCCGCTCTGGCCGACGGCGTCACGGAGTTCACCCGACGCTTCTCCTCCACGCCGGCCTTCGCACTGACTGCCGCCGAGGCCGCGTCGGTGACCCGCCTTCAATGGTTGAAGCAGGGGCTGCCGGCTCTAGCCGGTCGCGACCCCTGGTATGAGGGCCTCCTGGAGGATGCCGGTGTGGCGCGCTGGCCCGACGAGAATCCGGCGTTCACATGCGACGCCATCTGGATGCACGACGTCGCCGGGGCCTTCACCGTCGTCCTCGGCCCAGGCGATCTCGCGGCCAACAATGCCCATGGCTCAGGAGAGTTTGCGGAGCTGGCCGATCTTGAGGCCTACGCCTCTGCGATCGCTCGGATCCTCGTCGGCTTCTGCCGCAGCCGGCCCGCCGGCAAGCCCTGTGGATGATGCAAGTCGTCGTCGGCCTGGAACTGCGCCTACCGCAGAGGGAGGACCGGGGCCCGCTCGCACGATAGCCATTTGGCTCGGGCGAGGAGCCGGACCACATCGCAGTTGAGCGAGAGGTCTTCGCACGTCGAGGTGGCATCGGCAAAGCGCCCGTACGTGCCGATGAGGAACCTGGCCAGCGCGTCGTCACGAAAGACGGTCCGGGCTTCCAGCCCGCCGACGCGAATCCTGAGCTGAGCGGCGTCGTCCTGCGCGCTGCTGGAGTAATGACCGATCAGTGTCCCTCCCTCCAGTTCGACGATGATGCGGCGCTCGCGCAGGGGTGAGGTCAGATCGCAGTCGATCTCGGTGCGCAGGCCCCCCGTGTGCTCCAGCACCAGCCAGGCGCCGCCCATCTCAGGGATCACGGCATCGTCGAACGGCATGTCAGTGGAGCCGGCCTCGGCGACCTGAGCGCTCCCGGCGAGCCTGAGGGCCACGCCGACCGCGTGGGGAATCTCGATGTCGAATGCCGTGGGGTGCCCATCGCCTGCCTGGGTCCTGGTGAAGCGTGGCTTGCGCTGGAGGAACGAGATCCCCTGCACGCGGCCGAGGTGACCCTCGCGCAGGACCGCCTGGATACGAGCGGTGAGGGCGCTGGTCAGCCAGGGGGCTACGACCTCGATCTGAAGTCCGGCCGACCGGCGCAGCCGATCGATCCTGGCGAGCTCGGCCAGGTCGGTCGCCAGCGGCTTTTCCACAAGGATCCGGCGGTAGCCGAGGTGTGCAAGCCGCTCCAGCACCTCCGCCCGCGCGGTGGGAGGCGTGCAGACGTGCACGATGGTGTGGCCGGGGTCGGCCAGCGCCGCTGCCTTCACCAACGAGTCGACCACCACCGCCCCGGCCAGCCTGCCCGCGCAGTGGCAGGGATCGACTGCGATGGGCGGAAGGTCGGCGAAGAGATGCCGGCAGCCCTCCATCGTTCGGACGCGGTCCAGCACTGGCAGATGCAACCCGCGTCCCGAGCGTCCCAGACCCACCACGAGCGATCGGAACACCGGCTTAACCCTCGGTTTTGGTCAACGAGCGCGGAGGCCAATCGGCAGGACCTGGGCCTGCGTCCCCAGGGTGGGCCAGGATACCCAGTGTGCTCACGCCGGCCAGACGGAAGGCCCCCTCGCCGTCGGGGCGCGAGGGTAGTTGTGGGAAGCTGTTGAGCCCGAGGGGTCGGGCAGGCCCTTCGGTCGAGGGGG
>Ga0099828_10001437_pt1 | contig 15957 bp, 16 predicted proteins | sample CZO8metaG_2_FD_79338 | JGI IMG/M metagenome (GOLD analysis project Ga0099828, IMG submission 79338) | Vadose zone soil microbial communities from the Eel River Critical Zone Observatory, Northern California, USA - CZOApr15con2H1.8 metaG | ecosystem: Environmental > Terrestrial > Soil > Vadose... | reverse complement strand
CGTCGTCCGAGTCGGCAGCACCCGCCAGGGCCTCCCGGCCGGCGTCCAGATCGTCGGCCGCCCGTTCGCCGACCACGAGGTGCTTGCCGTCGCCCGCAGGCTCGAAGAGGCGCTCTAGACGGCGAGATACCTGGCGACGACTGCATCGTCGCTGGCCGCCCGAGCGTCACCTGACCACACGATCTGCCCCTTCTCGATGAAGTTCGCGTGGTCGGCGATCTCGAGCGCCAGCCGGTAGTTCTGCTCCGTCAGCAGTACGGCGAGCCCGCGGTCGGCGAGCTCGCGCAGCATCGTGCCGATCTGGCGCACGATGATCGGGCCGAGACCCTCGCTCGGCTCGTCGAGCATCAGCACCTTCGGATTCGCGACCAGTGCGCGGGCGACGGCGAGCATCTGGCGCTCGCCGCCCGAGAGCGTGCCACCGCTCGACGCGCGCAACGCGGCCAGCTGGGGAAAGGCCTCGTAGACCCGCTGGATCGTCCACTCGCCGCGTCCGCTGTTGGCGCCTCCGCGGACCATGGCGAGGTTCTCGTGCACGGTGAGATTCGGAAACGCGCGCGAGCCCGAGGGAACGAAGGAGATCCCGGCGCGAACGCGCCGAAAAGCCGGCAAGTGGCCGATCTCGACGCCGTCCAGCTGGAGCCGCTCAGCGTTCGCCGAGATCCCTGGAGAGCCCGCGATCGAGATGAGCGTGCTGGTCTTGCCGGCACCGTTCCGGCCGAGGAGGGCGACGATCTTGCCGTACTCGATTTCGAGTGCAAGGTCGAAGACGACCTGACTCTTGCCGTAGAAGGCATTCAACCCCTCGACGGTGAGCGCGGTCAGCTCGGAGCCTCCGTCTCGCCCAGATAGGCGAGCTGTACCTCGCGATTGGCCCGGATCTCGTTGGGCGGCCCGTCGGCCAGCAAGCGGCCGCGGTGCATCACCGTGATCCTGTCCGCGAAGCCGAAGACGACCGCCATGTCGTGCTCGATGAAGAGCACCGTCAACTCGCGCGTGCGAGCGATGCGCTCGACGAGCGCGACGGCAGCGCGAGTCTCCGGCGCCGACAGGCCGGCGGTGAACTCGTCCAGCAGGATCAGGCGCGCGTCGACAGCCAGCGCGGCGGCGAGCTCCAGCGAGCGCTGGTCGCCGTGTGAAAGCTCGCTGGCCGGGATCTCGGCAAACTCCTGTAGGCCGACCCGGGTCAGCTGCTCCAGCGCGCCTTCCCGGAGCTCGTCGGAGTGGCGACCCCACATCTTCCGGGTCGCGTCTTTGACGGAGGCGGCGGCGAGCAGCGTGTTGTTGAAGCTCGAAAGCGCCCAGAAGAGGTTCGTCTGCTGGAACGAGCGGCCCATACCGCGCTTGATGAGGCGCCAGGGCGCGAAGTGGGTGATGTCGTGGCCCTCGAAGGACACCGAGCCGCTGTCCGAGGGGATGAGCCCCGTGATCAGATTGAACAGCGTCGTCTTGCCCGCGCCGTTCGGGCCGATGATGGCGTGCACCGTCCCCGGCATGACTTCGAAGCTGACGTTGTCCACCGCGATGAGACCACCGAAATGCTTGCTCAGCCCCTTCACCTCGAGGATCGGGGGGCCGTTCGGAGCGGGGCTCGCCTCGTGTACAGGCCGCTCCCCGATCGCGGCAATGTCCGGCAGGTGCACGACCTCCTCGGGCGCCTCCGCCTCGGCAGGAGCCGGAACTGCCGGCTCAGGGGTTCGCCTGAAAACCCGCTCGAAGGGGGCGAGCACGGTCGCGGTCAGGAAGCGGAGAGCGCCCGTGAGGCCACCCGACAGGACGAGGGCGACGAGCAGGACGACGACCCCGATCACGAGGTCCCAAAGGCGGGTTCTGGAGACGACGTAGTCCTGGAGGAACCAGTAGAAGAAGCCCCCCGCCATCGGGCCGAGGAACGAGCCGATCCCGCCGATCAGGGCCGCGATCAAGCCCTGCGCCGAGGTGGTCCAGTAGAGCTGGTCTTGGCTTGCGTGACTCTCGAACATCGCGAACAGGCCCCCGGCAATGCCGGCAAATGCTCCGGCGAGCGCGAGCGCCGTAATCTCGTACCGCTTCACCCAGAGCCCGGTGAACTCGGCGCGCCGGCGGTTCTCGCGGATTCCCCGCAGGGCATCGCCGAACGGCGAGCGGGTGATGACGTAGAGCACGGCGACCGCCATCAGAACGACGACGTAGGTGAACCAGTAGGAGTCGTTGGTCGTCTTGACAAAGCTCGGGTAGGGCGACGCGGTGAGGAACGTGAGACCGTTGTCTCCGCCGGTCACGCTCTCCCATCCGTGCGCGCTCGCCCATAACAGCTGGCCGACGCCCAGGGTGAGCAGGCCGAAGTAGAGCTCGCGGCCGCGGAGGACGATGAAGCCGCTCAGGAAGGCGGCGCCGCCCGCTACCACCGGCGCGAACGCGAGTGCGGCGAGCGGCGGCCAGCCGTGGTCGTTGACCGCGATCGTCACCACGAAGGCGCCGATCCCGTAGAAGGCGGCATGGCCGAACGTGACGAGGCCCGTCGTGCCGACGAGCAGATTGATGCTCATCGCGAACAGGCCGATCGTCAGTGCGTCGCCGGCAGTCAGCACGGTGCCGCTCCCGAACAGGTACGGCAGGAGTCCGAAGACGACGATTCCGGTTAGGGCAAGGACCCAGGTCGCGTAGTCGACGAGCCTGTTGGAGGCAGCCGGGACGCGGCGGAAGCGGTCGAGCCCCCGCTGGAAGTCCCGGTCGAGCGCGCCGACCCACTTGCCGAAGTCGGACTCGCCCGCGCGGGCGTCCGACGCCGCGCGGTTCACACTGTCCTCGTTCCGAACAGCCCCTGCGGTCGAACGGCGAGGACGACGACGAGCACTGCAAACACGATCACGAGCGATGCCTTCGGAACCCAGAGGATGCCGAGCGACTCGACGACGCCCACGAGGATGGACGCGACGAGCGCGCCGCGTAGCGAGCCGAGGCCCCCGATGACGACGATCACGAAGGCACGCAGGATCACCTGGACGTCGATCTTGAGGTCGACGCCCCCGAGCCCCGCGCCGGAGGCGCCCGCCAGGCCGGCGAAGAAGCAGCCGAGCATGAAGACACCGGTGAAGAGCAGTCGCACGTTGACGCCGGAGTAGGCAAGCAGCTCCGGATCGCTCACCGCCGCCCGCACGTTGCGGCCGAGGTCGGTCTTGTAGAGGAGCGCCCAGAGCGAGAGCGCGACCGCGAGCGCCAGCCCGATGAGGAAGATCTGGTAGACGGGAAACTGCGGGGCCCCGTTCCCGCCGAAGATATGGACGCCTCCGGCGAGGAACGGCGGCGTGCCCGTCAGCCTGGCCTCCGTGCCGTAGATCTGGCGCATGGCGCCGCCGATGATGAGGACGAAGGCGAAGGTGACGATGAGTTGGGTGAGAACCGTACGCTGGTAGATGCGTCTAAAGACGAGCACCTCTCCGACGAGGCCGAGCAACGCCACGATCACGCTCGCGACCGCGAGAGTTGCGAAGAAGGTGTAGTTCCCGAGCCCGATCTTGCCCGCGAGCGTGATCGAGAGGTATGCGCCGATCATGTACAGCGAGCCGTGCGCGAAGTTCACGACGCGCAGGGCTCCGAAGATCAGCGTCAGGCCGGAGGCGACGAGGAACAGTACCGCTGCCGAGCCGAGCCCGGACAAGACCTGGATCGCGTAGGCGTTCCCTGAGGTCGCGAGCAGCACCGTTCCCCGTCCTTCTCCGTTCTTCCGATTGGCTTACTTCACTCGTGGGTTGGTGGTCAGTTGCTTGGCCTCGGCGTGCGTGAGGATGTCGTGCATGCAGACCTGAATCGTGTTCTTGGGGTCGTACGTCGCCGGGACCGGGAGGCTCTTGTTGAAGGTCAGCTTGCCGACTGTGACGCAGGTGTCGGCCATGTGGTTGACCGGGTCGACCGAAGTCGGCCCTGAGTGGTACGGGCTCTGGAAGGTGAACTTCCCGCTCTCGACGAGCTTGACCCAGGCGTCGGGGCTGAGCGACTTCGTCGCCTCGATCATGCCCTTTGCCATCTGAACCCCGCTGACCCAGGCGAACCCCCAGGCGCTCGGGACTGGATGAGAGCTGTGGCCGTACTTCGCCGTGTAGAGCTTGAACAGCTGTGCCCCGATCGGGGTCTTGTCAACGGCCGTCCAGAAACCGCGAATGAAGCCGAACGAGTTCGGCGGCATCTGGCTCGGGCTCTTGATGGCTTCGAGGTTCGGCAGGCCCGAGAGGGTCAGGTTCGGGATCGTGATGCCGTCGGCCAGCCACTGCTTCCACAGGGTGAGGATGTCGGTGCTGAACATGCCGCCGACCACTGCGTCGGGCTTGGGCGCCACGGCCGCATTGATGAACGGCTGCAGGTTCTTCTCACCGAAGGCCGGGAACTCCTGCGCAAGGATCTGCGCGCCCGGCTGGATCTTCTTGAAGTACTGCACGAACGCCTTGACGATGTCCTGGCCGTAGGCGAAGTTCGGCGTTATCGTCGAGACGCGCTTCCAGCCTTTCATCTTGGAGAAGACGGCGACGCCTCGCCCTTCGAGGAAGGTCGACACGGCGCCGTGGAAGTTGTATTTCTGGAACTTCGGGTTGAAGAACGGCTCGTGGTCGGCGGCGCTGTTGGCGATGACCGCCTTGTGTGCTTTGTTGGTCAGAGACGGCAGGACGGCCATGCAGGCCGAGTTGAACGAGCCGAAGAAGAAGTCGTACTTGTTCGAGGCGATCGCCCCGCGATAGTGACGCAGGCACTGCGCCACGTCGGGGAACGGCTCGTCGACGATGTCGACGATCAGCTTGCAGCCGAGGATGCCGCCGTGCGCGTTGAGAGAGGCGATCCAGACGTCAGCCGCGCGCTTCGTGCTCGGACCGATGTCGCCGGCGACGCCCGTGAGGTCGAGCGTCTGGAAGGCCCTGATCACGCCGTTGTGGAACGGGCAACCGCTCGCCTTTCCTGCCGCGGCAACCCCGATGTGGGGCCGTGCGGTCGCCGTCGAGACCGCGGTCACCACCGCCAGGGCGCCAACGACAACCGCGATCAACGCCACGCTGGAGGCAGAGCGACCAACACCGCTCCGCCCTTTCTTCCTACTCATCCTGTCTCCTTTCAGACCGGCCTCCGGTCGCTCCGCGCCGCGAAGCAAAGGGGAGGCGAGAATATTCAGCGATGCTACGTGGCAACCCTAAATATTTTTTATCGTCGCTTCAACAGTCAACGAAGCGGGCTCTTACGCTTGGATCGGACTCCGCTTCTTCCGGCCGGCCTTCCAGCCGGCCGGGCGGTCACGCCGAGGCCCCGACCGGCACGCCCTCACGCTCGAGCGCGTCGCCCCTTCGCTCCTTCTCCAGGACGTCCTGGAAGAAGGCGGTCACGACGCCCACGGCCTCGTCCGGGCACTCGAGCAGATCGGCATGGCCGATGTCCGGGAACTCGTGCAGGACCGCCCACTGGGGGACGGCGTCGGCGATCTGCCTGGCCGAGAAGCCGGAAGGCGCAAGGTCGGGCGGCGTCATCACGTCGCGCGACCCGTTGGTGAGCAGGATCGGGCGCCGGATCTCCGGCACGAGCGGCTCGAGGTCCATGGTCTCCATTGCCACGCAGGCCTGACGGACCGTGTAGGGCGAGTTCTTGCCGACGACGCTCCTGACGGTGTCGAAGATCTCCGGGTTGTCCTCGATGAAGGTCGCCGAGACGGCCTGGATCGTGAGCAGGTTGCAGAACTCGTCCATAGGCAGCGCCTCGACCGTGCGCCGCCAGTTCGCGAACATCGTCCGCCGGTAGACGTCGCAGCGCGCAAAGGCGCAGTCGGCGCACGCGGCAATCGTCTTCTCCGGGTACTTGGCCGTGAAGGCGACCGCGATCATGCCCCCCATCGACGTCCCGTGGACGAACGCCCGCTGGATCCCAAGGGCGTCGAGCAGGCCCGCCCCCTCATCGGCCCAGGCCTCGATCGAGTAGTTCTCGAACGGCGCGTCCGAGCGGCCGTAGCCCGTCGCGTCGTAGGAAAGCAGGCTGAAGCTCTCCCGGAAGGCATCGTTGACCATGCCGAAGTTCTGGCGTCCGAAAAGGGAGCCGCCGAACTGGAGGATGAGCGGGTTTTGCTCGTCTCCGGTGAGCTCGTAGTAGAGCCTCGTCTCGTTGACGTTCACGAAGGGCATGCTTAGCCTCCTTCCAAGGTTGCGGGTACGCCCTCGTCTGCCGCGCGCGCGAGCCGCTCGAGCCGCTCCTCGTCGGCGCGGATCGCCGGCAGCCCGACGAGCTCGTCGAGGTCGGCTCGGGTCATCATCCGGTCGAGCCAGGGCCGCTGTGTCTGCTCGGCAGCCAGGCTTCCGAGAAAGCTCCGCACGGCGGCGAGCGCGACTCGCAGCGCGGAGATCGCGTAGATGCCGAGGTCGAAGCCCCACTCCTCGAGCTCGGCGATCGTCATCGTCGGGCTCCGGCCCCACTCCGGCACGTCGATCACGAGCGGCACGTCGATCTCGGCGCGGACGCGATTGAACTCGTCCGGCTCCAGCAGGGCCTCTGGGAAGATCGCGTCGGCTCCGGCCTCGACGTAAGCGCGCGAGCGCTCGATGACCGAGTCCAGGCCTTCGCAGTGGCGCGCGTCGGTGCGGACGACGAGGACGAAGTCGTCCGAGCGCTGCGCCTCCTTCGCGGCGTAGATCTTCGCCACCATCTCCGCCTTCTCGACGAGCGCCGCGCCGGCGGTCTGACCGCATCGCTTCGGGAACATCTGGTCCTCCATGTGGACGCCCCCGGCGCCGATCGCCTCGAACTCGCGGATCGTCCGCCTGACGTTCGTAACGTTGCCGAAGCCGGTGTCGACGTCGCAGAGGGCCGGCAGGGACGTCGCGTTCACGATGTGGCGTGCGTTGTCGAGCATCTCGCTGAAGCTCAGGAGGCCGACGTCGGTGAAGCCTGCCACCGCGGTCGAGGAGCCGGAGCCGCTCACGTAGACGACCGGGAAGCCTTCACGCTCGACGAGCTTCGCGACGGCCGGGTCATAGGCCCCGACCGCCATGGCGCAGCCCGGCGCCGCCAGCACCTGGCGAAGCTCGGCCCCCGCGCTCACGATCCCACCGCCGCCCGCTCGCGCACGCCCCGGCGCAGATAGCGCCCGTGGCCCTCCCGGCCGACGAGCTCTCCGTCGCGCATGACGACGCAGCCGCGACAGACGGTGAGGACGGGCCAGCCGCGCAGCGTCCGTCCCTCGTAGATCGAGAAGTCTCCGGCCGAGCCGAGCATCGCTGCGTCGACGGTCCGCTCGAGCTCCAGGTCGACGACGACGAGGTCGGCGTCCATGCCCGGCAGGAGCGCGCCCTTCCCGGGCAGGCCGAGGATCCGGGCCGGGTTTGCGCTGGTCACGGCGGCCACTCGGGCAAGTGAAAGGCGGCCGCCGTTGACGCCCTCGGAGAGGAGCACCGGCAGGATCGTGGCGATCCCCGGGAAGCCGAGCTGTGCCTCCCAGACCGACCCGCGCTTGCGCTCGCGGGAGGCGGCGACGTGGTCCGAGCCGATCGTGTCGATCAGGCCTTCGCCCAATGCCGCCCAGAGGGCCTCGCGGTCCTCTTCCTCCCGGACGGGAGGGATCACCTTCGCCAGCGCCCCGGCAGGCGAGTCGCAGGTCTCGGTCAGGTAGTGGGACTCGGTCTCGACGGAGACGCGCACGCCCGCCCGCCTGGCTTCCGCGAGCCCCTCGAGGCTCTCCTTGGCGCTCACGTGCACGACGTAGAGAGGGCAGCCCGCCGCGTCGGCAAGGAAGGCTGCGCGGTGGACGGCCTCGGCCTCGACGAGCCGGGGCCGGCTCTCGGCGAAGGCACGGAGATCGTCACCTCCGCTCGTCAGGACGCGGGCGTAGGCCCGGCGCGCGAGGTCCTGGTTCTCGCAGTGGACGAGAGCGATCCCTCCCGCTTCGGCGATCGCGGCGAAAGCGTCGTAGAGCTGTCCGTCGTCGACACCCTGGATGCCGATCCGGTATCCCTCCTCGCCTTTGTAGGCCATGAAGAGCTTGAAGGAGGTCAGCTCGAGCTCTCGCGCGTACTGTTGAACCGCCGCGATCTGGGCGTCCGACATCAGCGCGAGGTGGAAGCAGAAGTCGACGTAGGCTCGGCCCTCTGCCCCGGCCACCTCCGCCCAGAAGTCCCCGGCGTCGTAGCCCTCGAGATCGCGGTGCATCTTCACGATCGTCGTCACGCCGCCGAGCGCGGCCGACCCCGTCTCGGTCGCGTAGTGGCCCCAGTCCTCGACCGGGTAGAGCTGCACGTGCGGATCGATCGCGCCGGGCAGGACGAAGCGCCTCTCGGCGTCGATCTCCTCCCAGCCCGGTTCGGCGACTGGGCCCTCGCCGGTGAAGACCTCCGTAATCGCCCCGCCCTCGCAGACGAGGCCGCCGTCGACCACCGTCCCGTCGGCGTAGACGAGCCGGCCGTTGCGCAGGACAAGGGCGGATCCTGTCAGGGTGAACCGATCTTATGTCGGTGGCACCTCGCGCGCGGGAATACCCGGCGCGGGTGGCGCTGCTCCGAACAGCTGCTCAGGCCTCCATGCGCCTCGCCGCCTCGAGGAGCTCGTCGACCTCGGGCAGGACGCTGGGGTCCTCCGTCACCCAGGCGTGCCGCACGTAGCCGTCACGGTCGACGAAGAAGACGCCCCTCGTGTTCAGCGGCTGGAAGCCGAAGAGCTCGTCGCGTAAGACGCCGAAGGCGCGGGCGGCGCCGAGGTTGTAGTCGGAGAGGAGGGGATAGTTGAGGCTGAGGCGCTCGGCGAAGGCTCGGTGCGAGAACGGGCTGTCGGTCGAGATCCCGACGATCTGGCGGATACCGGCGCCCCGAAACTCGGCGGCGCGTTCCCGGAACCGGGAAAGGTGAAGCTCTCAGCCACCCTCCGGGCTGCCGCTGAAGTCGAAGACGTAGAAGTGGACGAGGGTCGGCCCCTCCGCGAACAGCTTACGGCTTCCGATCGGGTCCTTGAACCCTCGGAAGACGCTGAACTCAGGAACTCGGTCTCCGGCCTCGAGGCTCACCGCTTCTCCTTTCCGCTCCCAGCTCCCACCGGGCGCGCAGCGCAGGTTCATCGACCGCCGCGGCGATTGCAAATTTCTTAGACTCGGGCAACGGTGGAGTCCCGGTTCAGTGAGGAGGAGGTGGCGCGGCTGGCGGCGCTCGCGGGTCTACCCGTGCCGGACGAGGATCTCCAGCCGCTGGCGGAGGCGCTCTCCGCGCACGCCGACTTCGTCGAGCCGCTCCTTCGCGCCGAGCTGCCGCCCGGCGACCCCATGCTCCGGTTCGACCCGCGCTGGCGTGACTGACCTTTCCGCGCTCACGGTTCGCACGGCCGGCGACCTCCTCGACGCGCGGTCGCTGAGCTCGCAGGAGCTCGTCGAGGCTACCCTCGCCCGCATCGAGGAGACCGAGCCACTCCTCCATGCCTATGTGAGGGTGATGGCCGACAGCGCCCGGGCAGCGGCGCGCCGGGCGGACGAGGAGCGGGCGAACGGCGTCCGACGCAGCCCGCTGCACGGGATTCCGGTCGCCGTGAAGGACGTCCTCTGGACGCACGACGCGCCGACCGAGGCGGGCTCGCGCGTGCTCGCGGGCTTCCTGGCGCCCGAGGACGCGACGGCCGTGCGCCGCCTGCGGGAGGCGGGCGCCGTCCTCGTCGGCAAGCACGTCACGCATGAGTTCGCCTGCGGCCAGGACGTGCCCGCCACCCGAAGCGCGTGGAACTCTGAGCACTACCCCGGCGGCTCGAGCGCGGGCGCGGGCGTGTCCGTCGCGGTAGGTTCCTCGCTCGCGGCGATCGGCACCGACGCGGGTGGTTCCGTCCGGAAGCCGGCGTCCATCAACGGGGTCGCCGGCCTGAAAGCGACGTACGGGCGCATCAGCCGCCACGGCGTCATCCCGCCGACCGGCACGCTCGACCACGTCGCGATCGTGGCTCGCACGGTCGAGGACTGCGCGCTCCTCCTGCACGAGCTGGCGGGCCCAGACCCGGCCGACCCGACGGCGCTCGACGAGCCCGTACCGGACTACGTGGCAGCGCTCGAAGGGGACCTCGCCGGGACCAGGGTGGGCGTCCCCGGCTACTTTTTCGGCGGCGAGCTCGAGGCGGAGGTGCGGACGGTGGTCGAGTCCGCGCTCGGCGAGCTCGAGCAGCTCGGTGCTGAGCTCGTCCAGCTGGAGCTCCCTTCGTTCGAGCTGACCCTGCCGGTCGGCTTCACGATCCTGCTCGCCGAGGGAGGCGCCTCCCACCTCGGCTGGCTACGGGAGCAGCCCCAGGACTACGGGCCCGACACGCGCAGGCTTCTGGAGCTCGGTGCGCTCCTGCCTGCGGGGCTCGTCGAGGCTGCGCGGCGGGCGCGCAGCCTGATGCGGAGCGAGGTCCGGGAGGCCTTCCGCTCCGCGGGCCTCGACGCGCTCGCCACACCGACGCTGCCGCGGCTCTCGATCCCGATCGACGAGATGGTGATCCCGGTCGACCTGCCGCGGTACATCGCCTACACGATGCCCTTCAACCTGACAGGCCTGCCCGCGATCACCGTCCCCTGCGGCGTCTCGTCCGCCGGCCTGCCGGTCGGGCTCCAGCTTGCCGGCGCCCCGCTCGCCGAGGCGACCGTTCTCCGCATCGCCCACGCCTACGAGCAGGCGACCTCTTGGCATTTGCGGCGCCCCACCGTCGCAGGTGCTGCCTGATGGCCGGCGCTCTGCCGCAGTTTGCGGAGCTTCCCGTCCACAAAGGCGCCCCGCCAGGGTCCTCGTGGGGCGTCTTCGGCGAGGGAGACGAGCTCGGGACGCTCAACTTCATCGGGCCGGAGCAGGTGCGTGCGGCCGCTGAACTCGTCCGCACAGGACGCGTCTTCGCCCTGAACTGGGACGTCGCGCTGCCCGCGCCCCCCTTCTTCATGCGGCAGGCACCGAACCACACGATCTTCGAAAAGTTCGACGGCGTCGTCCTCGACGACTGGCTCGACAGCTTCTACCTGCAGGGCTCGACCCAGTGGGATGGGCTCCGGCACTTCTCCGACGCCGAGTACGGCTGGTACAGCGGTGCCACCCATGCCGATGTCAGCACAACCGGCCCCGGTCGCCTCGGTATCGAGCACTTTGCCCGCCGCGGGATCGCAGCCCGGGGTGTCCTGCTCGACGTGGTGCGCGCGCTCGAGCGCGAAGGCGTCGAGCTCGACCCCTTCGACTTCTTCCCGATCGGCCCGGAGCTGCTCGAGAGGGTGGCCGAAGTGCAGGGGATCGAGTTGCGGGCGGGGGACGTCCTGCTCGTCCGCACCGGCTGGGTCGAGGCCTACGAGCGGCTCAATCAGGGAGAGCGGGAGCAGCTCGCCGCGGCCGGCCGCCCGGGCAGTCCGGGCCTCTACGGCGAGGAGCTGCCCGCCTTTCTCTGGAACCGCGGCATCGCTGCGGTGGCAGCGGACAATCCCGCTCTCGAGGCCGCCCACCCCGGCACCGGCTCCGACCTCAGCCTGCACAAGGCGCTGCTCGCGCGGCTGGGGATGCCGCTCGGGGAGCTCTGGGTGCTCGGGCCGCTGGCCGCCGACTGCGCGGGCGACGGCGTCTACGAGTGCTTCCTGACCTCGGCGCCGCTGAACGTCGGCGGCGGCGCCGGCAGCCCGGCGAACGCCCTCGCGGTCAAGTAGCCGGCGAGCCTACGGCACCTGGATCCTCGCGCTGCCGGTGTTGTTGCCTGGTTCGGGATCCGGCGTCGGGCTTCTGACTTGCGCCGCGATGACGTAGGTTCCCCGCCTCGGGGCCGTCATCGAGATCACGACCTCCTTGTACGAATGGGCAGCGAGCCCGCCCAACATGCACGAGACCGCGCGGGCTCGCCGCCGGCACGCCGGCCGAGAGATTTCGAGGGCCAAGGCATGGACGTCCAGGAGCCGGCCCGCCGGCAGTCTGACGAGAAGCACGACCCCGCTCGCCGGACCGGGCCCTTCGTTCTCCACGCTCACGAAGTAGTCGAGGAGGCCTCCGGCGAACGAGGTCGGATTGATCTCGACCGCCAGGTCGGCGGCAGGCCGTCCGGTCCTCTTGGCGATCGCTCCCGCGGACGCGGCGGTGGGCAGCAGGAGTGACGCAGCCAGCGCCATGCCGAGCCGCAAGCGGCACGGCCGGCGAACGCGCTCCGACATCGTCCGGCTCCCGACGCCCCGAGTTCAGGCCGGGGCTTGCGTGCTGACGCGGTCGAGGAAGCCGACCACGACCTCGGTCGAGAGCTCCGGCGCCTCCATCAGGTTCGTGTGCCCGACGCCCTCGATCACGTACAGCTCGGCGTTCGGAATCAGCTCCGCGATCGCGCGGTTGCCAAGGCCCTGCGGTCCCTGGTCGAGGGGCGTGAGGATGTCTTCGTCACCGTCCATGACGAGCGTCGGGGCCGAGATCTTCGGCAGGTCGTCGGCCAGGTCCATCTCGATCATCGCGTCGCAGGCGGCGCAGAAGATCTCGACCGAGCAGTTGCGCTCCAGCACGCCCTGGATCACCTCGATGATCTCGGGGCCGCGGGGCGTGTCGAGGAAGCCGCGGGAGGCCGCCTGGGTTGCGAGCTCGAGGGCGAGCGGCCTGCTGCCCATGCCGTACGCCTGGGCGAGCGCCTTCCAGACCTCGAAGCGGGCGCGGCACATGAAGTCCGACTTCGCCGAGGCACAGTCGATGATGAGCCCGTCCAACTTCTCCGGGTACTTCGCGGCGAGCTTGATCGCGACCATCCCGCCCATCGAGGTGCCGTGCACGTGGGCGCGCTCGACACCGATGCCCTCGAGGAGTGCGGCGCAGTCGTCGGCCCAGACCTCCATCGAGTAGTGCTGCACGGGCCGGTCGCTGAAGCCGTAGCCGCGCAGGTCGAACTCGATCACCGTGAAGTGCTCTGCCATCGCATCGGTGACGAAGCCGAAGTTTTCGTGGGCGAAACCGGCGCCCCCGATCTGAAGCAGATAGTCGCCAGACCCCTTCAGCTCATACCAGAGCTTGCAGCCGTTGACGTCGACGTGAGCCATGTGGATCTCCTTTCAGGCGAGGCGCGGAGCTTATCGAGAGTGAGCGCACGAACCGACGCCGGTGTCATAGAGTCCGCACTTATGGGGAGCCCGCTCCTCGAGAAGCTGGAGGCTGGACGGACGAGCCTCGGGCTCTACGTCAACAGCGCGGACATGGTCGATCTCTGCGGGTACCTCGGGTTCGACTGGTTCGGGATCGACCAGATGTTCACGGCGAACGACTGGAGCAGGACCGAGGACCTGATCCGCGCCGGAGAGGCCGCCGGGATCACTCCCGTCGTCCGCGTCCAGTCGAGCCCCTGGCTCGGCTACGACCACCGGATCGCCGTCGAGCTCTCTCGCGCGTTCGGCATCGGCACCCAGTTTGCGTTCGTCTCCTATTCCGGCAAGGCCGAGATCGACGAATGCCTCGAGGTCGCGAAGGACTGGCACCGCAAGGTGCTGATCATTCATCCGTATTCCGACTTCGCCGATTGGGTGCCCGTCCACGAGGAGCAAGCACGCCAGCGGTTCCTGATTCCGCAGCCCGAGACCCCCGGTGCCCTCGACGACCTCGAGGCGATCATCGCGGAGCCCGGGATTCGGGTCGTGTTCATCGCCATGACGGACGCCTCGCGTGTGCTCACCCAGAGCCACACCCCCGACTGGTACCACCCTGGGCTGTGGGAGTACGTGGACCGCGCGGTCGCTCTCGGCAAGGAGCACGGGGTCACGATCGGTGCGAACACGAGCTATGCCTACAGCCTTGACGAGCTCAAGAACCGCATCCGCGTGCTGGACGAGCACGGGGTGAGAATGATCATGGTCCAGTCGGCGAACTTCCTGTATCAGGTCGCCATGACCGACTTCCTGCGCGACCTGCGACCGATCTTCGACTGACCAGACGCTCAGCGTTGGAACTCCTCGTGATGGTCGATCCACCAGCGCGCGATCTCATCCCGCCGGGCGAACCAGACGTCGCCCTGCTCGAGCGCGTACTCGATGAACCGTCGAAGCCCCGAGGTGCGCGCCGCCTGCCCCGACCAGCGCGGGTGCAGCCCGACCGACATCATCTTCGGGTAGCCGGCCCAGCCCTCGCGTAGCAGCTCGTCGAGCCCGCACTTGCAGGTTTCGAAGAAGTCGGAGGGACTGCTGAAGCCCTGTGGCAGGACGTACCGGCCGTCGTTGTAGACCAGCGTGTAGGGCACGATCAGATGCCGCTTGCCGCTCACTTCGGTGAAGTACGGCAGGTCGTCGGCGAAGGCATCGGAGTCGTAGATGAAGCCGCCCTCCTCGACGAGCAGCTCGCGGGTATAGGCACTCGCGGAGTAGCGGGAGAACCAGCCGACCGGCCGCTCCCCGCAGGTTTCCTCGAGCGAGCGGACCGCCCACTCGATGTGGCGCCGCTCCTCGTCGCGGTCGAGGGTCCAGGGGTCGATCCAGCGCCAGCCGTGAGCCGCGGGCTCGTGGCCGGACTCGCGGATCCATTCGCCCACCTCGGGGTTGCGCTCCACGGCAACCGCGGCCGCGTAGAAGGTCACGCGCACTCCGTACTCGTCGAACAGGCGCAGCAGGCGCATGCTCCCCGCGCGGGCGCCGAACTCGTAGATCGATTCGGCGTTCAGGTCCCGTTGCTCGCCGGGCATGACGTAGGGGATCTCCGCCAGGCCCTCGTTCCGGTTGTCGCCCGCCGGGATCGAGTACTCAGAGCCCTCCTCGTAGTTGACGATGAGGTTCACGGCCACCTTGGCGTCGTTCGGCCACACGACCTTCGGGAGACGGCGCCCGTAGCCCACGAAGTCGCGCCGCGGGCCGGGGACGTTCTGATCGACCAATCTCATCTCGCCCTCCTTCCTGTCTCGGGGTTCTCGGCGCTAAGGTTCCTGCAACGGCTTCTCGAGCGCAAAGGAGTGTGCAATGGGCAAGCACGAGGAGTTCGAGGGCATCGCCGAGGTGGCCGGTGGCGGGCTGCCCGACTCCAAGGTGAAAGGCGGCTCGACGGCGTTGATGATCATCGACATGCAGTACGTCGACGCCGACCGGAACCACGGCCTCGGTCTCGACGGCCAGAAGCGAGGCTGGACGGAGGATATGGAGTACTACTTCTCCCGGCTCGAGAGCCTCGTGATCCCCAACGTCAAGCAGATCCTCGAGGCATGCCGCAAGGCCGGCATTCACGTCGTGCACGTCAGAGTGATGAACCTCGCCGGCGACTCCTCCGACACGAGCTGGCGCTACAGGATGTTCGGGATCTTCGTCCCGCCCGGCGCGAAGGACGCCGAGATCATCCCGGAGCTGGCACCGCTGCCCGGCGAGGTAGTGCTCAGCAAGACGACCTCCAGCGTGTTCCTGTCGACGAACGCCGACTTCCTCCTGCGCAACATGGGCGTCGACACGATCATCATGACCGGCGTCGTCACGAACAACTGCGTGGAGTCGAGCACGCGCAACGCCACGGACATCGGCTACCGCGTCCTGCTCGTCGGGGACGCGTGCGCCGCGTGGACGCAGGAGGGTCACGACTACGCGCTCCGTCATCTCGACCGCAACTTTGCGATCGTCAAGACGACCGAGCAGGTCCTCGACGAGATCGGAGCGCTGACGCGACAGCAGGGCGTGGCAGCGGCGGTCACCTGACGGCTCTCGGCCTAGCGGTCGAATTCGTGCTGGTGCTCGAGCCACCAGCGGGCGATGTCGAGCCGACGGGCAAACCAGATGTCGCCTTTCTCGAGACCATGCTCGATGAACTCACGTAACGCGGAGGCCCGCCCGGGCTGCCCGATCCAGCGCGGGTGGAGCCCGATGCTCATCATCTTCGGGTAGCCGGCCGCCCCCTCTCGCCACAGCTCGTCGAGCGCGCGCGAGCAGCTGTCGACGAAGTCACCCGGTCCTCCGTGGCCGCCGTCGGACGCAACGAAGCGGTAGTCGTTCAGCACCTGCGAGTAGGGAATGACGAGATGCTGCCTCCCGTTCACCTGCGTCAGGTACGGGAGGTCGTCGTT